>Ga0164293_10004928_pt1 | contig 11374 bp, 8 predicted proteins | sample GEODES118metaG_FD_111487 | JGI IMG/M metagenome (GOLD analysis project Ga0164293, IMG submission 111487) | Eutrophic lake water microbial communities from Lake Mendota, Wisconsin, USA - GEODES118 metaG | ecosystem: Environmental > Aquatic > Freshwater > Lake | place: USA: Lake Mendota, Wisconsin...
CATCGTTTGCTCGATACCATTGACCGTTCCAGTCACGGAAACATTTACCGGTTCGCGAGCAGTCAGACTGCCGATCAAAATCGAATCACGGTCGGCTCGCAACGGCGGGAACTGCTGGGGCAGAACCTCAGCCACTGCATCCGAGAACTTGGCATCAGAAGGCCAAAACACGAGTCCATGGACAGTGTCTGCCAACGCTGTCGCGGCATTATCAATCGCATTCGCTTCATCCGAATCGACAATGACATTGCCACCCAATTGATTCGAGAGAGCTGCCAGCGACTCGATATCCCGCTCTGGCCCAATCGCGTAGCTGGAGAACGAGACTTCGGCATCAGCCAGTTGAGCAACAATCGAGCTGAACTTGCGGTCATTGAGCAAGCCGCCTCGGCTCAAGCCGTCGCCGATGTAAACGATGCTCTGATTGCGTCCAGCGACTTTGTCATTGAACAGGCTGTTCGAACCTTCGAGCATGCCAACGAAATCGGTAGAGCCGAGCGGTACGCGGTCTTGCAGTTGTTTCAAGGCGGCATCCAACTCGCTCATGCCCGGAGCGACAAAGCTCGGAGTCAACAAAACCGAGTCGATGTCGACAGCGACAACCTTGACGCGATCTTCCGCGTTCAGATTTTGCAGCAGCTGCTGCACCAACTCCAACGAGTCGCGCTTATATAGGCCGGTTTGACTGGCCGACGTGTCGACGTAGATCACCACGTCGCTCGGCAGCGTACCGCCTTGCTTGAATTGGGGGGTCAGACTCAACGCAAAAGAAGTCTCGCCGGTTGACGCATCAAACGTCGCCAGACGCGAAGCCCCTTCCGGCGGAAAATCTCCCAGTACCGGGAAATCGGTTGCTGCATGGCTCCAGGCGGAAGAGACCGCGACCAGACCTGCAACCGCAACCCCGCGGAACATGGCTCGCAACGAACTGATTTTGGACATAGTAGAGAACTCCACTCCGAAGTAATCACACGCGGGTCGCAAGTCCGGAAATCACGTACCCACGCCTTGCCTGTTTTGTTTTTGGACCGAAAAAGTGCAATCTGGTCACTCTGACTATTCTATTTTGGCATTGCGGTCCACGCCACCAAAAATCCCCGAATTTGCCCAGCTTCTAAAACCAACCCTAATGGGACTGTCCTTTTTTCATCCAGCTCGAAGGGGCCTGCCGGGCACGGCAACCCTTCAAATTGAACCTGTTCTTCGAATCGCCGAGTCGTCGAAACCCCTGCTTCTCGCAAATGAAAGCCGAAAATCAAGGACTTCCAACCTGTTCGACGCTTGCACCGCAGACAGTCCAATCCAATCTGCCCCGCCTTAAAATCCCGAACTCCACTGAGCTCTCAAATTGGTACTCCCGGTCAAATCCGCAGATTCCGCCAAACCCTTTCCACCACACGAATCGGCCTTTTCCCCAATCCCGCGTCTTGGCCCGAGACCCATTGGCTGGTGTCCCGGCAAAGGCAGGAAGCGGCCAAAACCGCAGCAATGGCAAGATCAGGACGCTGGTAAGACAACCTGAATCGGTGAACCTTTAGGCGGAAGTACGTGTTTGAGCACGCACCATTTGTTCGAGAAAAACTGGAACAAGAAACCGACGAAACACCTGTGGCGTTTGCGATTTGATGAATGACGCAGACTCCATAGTGCGTCAGATTAGATGCCATTTGCCCCTGGCGTTCGAATTCTACGGCTGCTATTCATCTTTGGTCAACTCAGAATTCCTGAAAAGCTGTCGTTTTCTGCAGTTCCGCGGCAGCCCGCCGCCCATCTGCGTTTCCACAGGGACGGGGCGAGCAATCCAACTCGGCCGATATCGGCTGCGAGCCGGGGCCTCTCGCTGCCTCTACATTGCAGGGGAGCAATTCACTCTGGCCACACTTGGCCAATTGCTTCCACCGGCACCAAGCTCAGGCCATCCAAGGATGCGTCGGCAATGGCCTGAACTCCGCCTGCCAAGCCAAGCACCCACTGCTCGACCCATCGGCTGAGCTTCATGATCCCGTTTGAAATCTGGGCAGTACCTAAGCCCCTCTCAGGGAGTCGACTAGAGAAATCTAACCGCGTGGTTTCGGCTTCCAGCCACTTTCCCCAGCGCGCGAATTCAGTCTCAAGCCAGTGTGCCAAGTACGAACGGTTCAATTGGTCCAGCAAATTGAGCAAACGGGCTGCGGAGTCCTCCGAGGTAGATACGGCCCAGCAACCGAACTGGCTGGTTACGCGCCGCAGAGCCTGTGGCGGTTCGACCAAGACGAGTCCCACATGCCGGTCGAACAGGCTGCCGTTTCGCATTGCTCGCTCGGTCGCCGGAGAAAGGAAGGCGAATTCCGACAAGACCGGATTCGAAATCCAGCGGTCCCAAGCCGCATAGTAGTCCCAATAATCCCGGTAACGCCGTTCGGAGGCAGCAACTTGCTTTGCAGTTCGGGCACAATCAAGTTGCTCCCACGCCGACTGCATGGTTTCTGCCAATTCCCTGCACCAGTTTTGGATTTCCAGCGCCCGCTGCCCCGCCTCATTCCCCCAATGCCCGGCCGTGCGGGCGAGACCTTTAAACAGCTGAACGGGTGAGTTGCCGAGATGGCTTGGGGCCGAGCCCAATTTCAATGAGCGTTCAAACTTGCTGCTCAACTGGCCGAACCAAGTTGAGGACGCCAAGTGGGCATCGCTCCCCGTCCGCAGAAACCAAGCAGATTCGAAGCCCGGATGCAGTTCCGGGCAATCCGTTCGAAGCCAGCACTTCCCCACCGGCTGGGAAGATAAATGTCCCCATTCTGAATCCGGGGCACCCAGAAATACCCCGCAACTCAGGACCAGAATTCCAAACAAACTCAGCATGTAAAGCCTCCCCTTGTGCGCGAGCCAGTCCCTGCGTTGATTTCGCGGTATTGGAGCCACTTCCGTTTGGCCTGCTGAATTTATCGACGCGCGGCAAATTGGAGAAAAAGGGAAAACTTTTCGGCCACAACAAATGAGGCGATCACCAGCCGAATTTGCCAAGTCTGTCAAATCTGCCGGTCGAGCCTTTCGGCGTGCGCCTCTCTATTCAAAACCGGTTGTTCACGGCTACGGCTTTTGCAAAAATCGGGCCGCATGCCGAAGCAGAGACTCGGAACAAAGGAAGTAACCACGACATTTTAAAGTGGAGCGGTTGTCTGCGAACAGGCCGGCGTTCGGGCATCTAGTGCTTGCACGTCGCCGAACCAGTTGCCTGAACTGGGTTCTTTCGGGTCTCGTAATAACGGAGGGCCAGCCGCCGCAACCGTACGGTGTATCCAGCGCAGATGTCGATCGTCTCGCTTGGCGAAAGAATTTCGGGGAATCAACGAATGAAAAATACAGTTTGGCTTTGTACGTTTTCTGCCTTTCTGGGGGCTGGGCTCGCGATTGGGATGTGGCAGCATTTTATTGCCCCCTCCACAACGGCTTCGGCCAGCCCGCTGTCCGGGAATTCGACGGCATCGGCTGCCGCTCCAAGCCTCACGCAGCCGCGGTTGGCTGCAGTACAGGACTTGGTGCTTCCTGCAGCCGACGCCGCGCCGCTGACTCCGGTCATGCCGCTCGCGAACAATCCCGAATACACGCCCGAAGAGGCGGTCAACATCGCCGTTTACGAGAAAGTCAATCGCAGCGTCGTCAATATCGATACCCAAGCGGTCAAGGTCGATAACTTCTTCATGCTGGCAGTTCCCACGGAAGGAGCCGGATCAGGTTGGGTTTTGGATCGAAATGGTCACATCGTCACCAATAATCACGTCATTGCTGACAGCGACTCCATTCAGGTCACCTTGGCAGACGGTTCAGCCTATCCGGCTCGACTGGTCGGCACGGACCCGGCAACCGACATTGCCGTGCTGAAGATCGATGCTCCGGCGGAACTTCTGTTTCCGGTTGATTTCGGTGAATCCAACAACCTGAGGGTAGGCCAGCGAGTGTTCGCGATCGGCAACCCCTACGGCTTGGAGCGAACCATGACCGTGGGAATTGTTTCCAGCCTGAACCGGACGCTCGCTTCAGGCAAAGGCCAAAAGCTGAAGAACATGATTCAACTGGACGCGGCGCTCAATCAGGGAAATTCCGGTGGTCCGCTGCTCGACAGTCGCGGCAGGCTGATTGGCATGAACACAGCCATCGCCTCGATGACGGGGCAAAATTCCGGCGTTGGCTTCGCCGTGCCCGCTAATGTTATTCGCCGGACCGTCCCGGAATTGATGCAATTCGGGAAAGTCGTCCGGGCTTCGCTCGGGATTGAGGCGATCATGGAAATGCGCCGCGGGGTAATGATCGCCAAGACGGAGAAAAACGGAGCTGCGGAACAAGCGGGGCTCCGTGGAGGCTACCGCGAAGCACTGGAACGTTTCGGGACCATGCAGGTACGGAGGCAGTTTTTTGACCGGCAAAACGCGGATGTCATTTTGAAAATCGATGATCAGGATGTGCAAACAGCCGATGACATCAACAACATCGTAGGCGAACGAAAACCAGGCGACGAAGTAATCGTGACGATTCTTCGCGCAGGCCGGGAAGCAGTCTTGCGGGTTCGCTTGGGCAGCGAGTAATCTGCCCCGTAACGCCTTTCACTGGAAATCAACCACCGCTCCTCCCGACGAGTTTGACATGCCAAAGATCGCCGTGATTCTTGCTGCAGCCGGTGGTAGTTCGCGATTCAAGGATCCGCACTACAAAAAGCAATTCGCGATTCTCAACGGCAAGGCCGTGTGGCTGTACTCGGCCGAGAAGTTTCTCAATCGGGATGATGTCAAACAGTTAATCATCGTCGTTTCGCCTGATGATCGAGCTGACTTTGTATCCAAGTTTGGCGCCAACCTGGCCGTCATGGGAATCGATCTGGCAACCGGTGGCAAAGAGCGCAGCGATTCGGTCCAGAATGCCTTGGCCAAAGTTAGGGAAGACATCGACCTGGTTTGCATTCACGATGCTGCCCGCCCCTGTTTGGCGGATACGTGGCTCGATGACGTGTTCACGGTCGCTGCCAAATCTGGCGCCGCAATTTTGGCGACTGAAGTGACGAGCACGGTCAAACGTTCCCGGGATGGCAAGGTGATCGACGAGACCGTGCCGCGCGACCACCTGTATCTTGCCCAAACTCCTCAGGTCTTTTCCCGATCGCTGCTGGTTAAGGCGTTCGCGGCCAAGGGAGCTTCCCAGCCGACCGACGAAGCCCAAATGGTCGAAAAACTTGGACAAAAGGTCAGCTTGGTCGCCGGCTCGCCCTTGAATATCAAAATTACGACCAAAGCGGACTTGGCCTTTGCCTCGGCCTGCCTGAAAGCGCTGCCCACGCCCCGTTTTGACGCCCCATTGCATCCTTTCGCTGATGACAAACTCTGGCGGTAGCTCTTTTCTCGGGGTGAAATCGGGGGCTTCGGTCCATGTTCGATTCCCCCTGCTTCTGTTACTATGTTGCGCGAATATTCCGGCCCACTTCGAGCCGAGAATTTGCTGCCAAACAAGGGAGTCGGACGATGGGCGCATTGCCAAAAACAATGCCGGCTTTGCGGAAACTGAAGCGGGAACCCGGGCTGGATTTTGTCCCCGCGGTTGAACTCCCGGAATTGGGACCGCGCGATGTGCTGGTGCGAACAACGCACGCGGGCATCTGCGGAACCGATCGACATATTTTCGAATGGGACAAATGGAGCCAGCAGCGAGTCAAAATCGGCATCACGACCGGTCATGAATTCTGCGGCATCGTCGAACGGACCGGGTCGGCTGTGACCCGCATTGCCGCAGGTGCCCGCGTCAGCGCCGAAGGGCATATCACCTGTGGCAAATGTGAACAATGCCGGACCGGAAACGGCCACATCTGCAACGAAGTTCGAATCCTCGGGATCGACACCAATGGTTGCTTTGCTTCCTATCTGGTCGTGCCGGAAGAGAATATCTGGCCCGTCCACCCCAAAATCAGCGACCAGATTGCTGCCGTTTTTGACCCGCTGGGAAACGCCGTGCACACCGTGATGACGGCCGGAGTCAGCGGCAAGTCGGTGCTGATTACCGGTGTCGGGATTATTGGCCTGATGGCGGTTACCGTTGCGAAGGCAGCTGGTGCCGGGAGCATCTTTGTCACCGATGTCGACCCCAACCGGCTCAAGCTCGCCCGGGAACTAGGTGCCAATGAGGCGTTTGACGGACGTCAGCCTTGGGTCGAAGAAGTCCGCCGGCTAAGTGGCGGAAGTGGGCCGCAGGTGCTCCTGGAAATGAGCGGTAATCCGCGGGCGATTCACGACGGTTTTACCGCGCTTCGCAACGGCGGCACGGCAGCCCTGCTTGGAATTCCATCAGACCAAATCCAGTTTGATTGGACCAATCATCTGATTTTTAAGGGTGCCACGGTCTTTGGCATCAATGGCCGCAGGATGTTCGAGACCTGGTATCAAATGGAAAACCTGGTTTTGTCGGGCAAACTGCAGCTTGACCCGATCATCACTCATGAAATCGAAATGTCCAAGTTCGCCGACGGCTTCCGGATGATGCAATCAGGCGAGGCAATCAAAGTGGTGATGCGAATCCCCACAGCGTGATCCGCTGCAGAGCTCACCAGCGGCGGCGGTCACCGGCTCACCCAAACCGAAAACCTGCCCGCTCCCCTGACCATGTTGACTTTCCTTTGCTCCCCTGAAATTCAATGCCGAACATCAACTTCCAAAACCGCGCCAACGCACTTATCCAAAATCTCTCGGAAACGGGGCAACTGAAGCCCTTTTACGAGGTTGAGTCACCCATGCGTGCGGTCGTTCAGGTCCGTGGCCACGGCGAAGTGCTGGTGCTCTGCGCCAACAATTACCTCGGCTTGGCCGATCACCCCGAAGTGATTGCGGCAGGAATCAAAGGACTGCAGGATTACGGCGCCGGCACCGCCAGCGTCCGCTTCATCTGTGGCACCCTGGCCTGTCATCATGAACTGGAACAGCGGATCGCCCGATTTGTCGGCACCGAAGCTGCTCTCAGCTACGTCAGCTGCTGGAACGCCAACGAAGCATTGTTCCAGACGCTGGTCGCTGCGGACGACGCTGTCCTGTCGGATGAGCTCAACCACGCCAGCATCATTGATGGCATGCGGTTAATGGTCAAAGGCGTCAACAAACAGGTTTATCGCCATAGCGACCTCAATCAGCTGGAGGAACAACTCAAGGCCACCCAGTCAGCACCTTGTCGCTGGGTTGTTACCGATGGCGTCTTCAGCATGGAAGGCGATGTCTGCCACTTGCCCCAACTGGTTGAGTTGTGCGAACGTTATCAAGCAATTCTGATCGTCGATGATTCTCACGGAATTGGAGTGCTGGGCAAAACCGGGCGGGGAACGCCGGAGCACTTTGACTTGTTCGGAAAAATCGACATCCTGACCGGGACACTGGGAAAATCACTGGGCGGCGCCGCAGGAGGTTACATTGCTGCCTCTCGCCGAACCATTGAGGTCCTTGAACAGCGGGGCCGCCCCAGCCTTTTTTCGAACGCTCTGCCGGCCACAGTGGCTTACAGTGCCGGCAAGGCGATCGAAGTAATCGAACAACATCCGGAGATTGTGCAGCGTCTGCATCACAACGTGCGCCGCTTCCGCACGGGGCTGAAGCAACTCGGCTTTGACTGTCATGAAAGTCCGACCGCTATCATTCCCATCATGATCGGTGATGAGGCCGAAGCGATTCGCAAGTCCAAGCGATTGTTCGAGATGGGAATCATGATTATCGGGTTCGGCTTCCCCGTGGTGCCCCGCGGCCAAGCTCGACTTCGCCTGCAGGTTTCAGCTGCCTTGTCTGACGAGCACATTCAGCGCGCCCTGGATGCTTTTGCCAAACTTTAATTCCTGCCCTGCGAACAGCCCGCCCTTTCCATGAGCACACCCCAGTTGATCGATTTGCGAAGTGACACGGTCACTCAGCCTGATAACGAGATGCGACGGGTAATGGCCGCGGCCCCGGTCGGCGATGATGTCATCGACATTGACCCCACGGTTGATCGCTTGCAGCGCACCATTGCCGAAATGCTCGGGATGGAGGCTGCGATGTTCATGCCCTCCGGAACAATGACCAATCAGGTCGCCGTTCGACTGCACTGTCGGCCCGGAGATGAATTCCTCTGCGAAGAGGGCTGCCACATCTACAACTACGAGCAAGGCGCATTTGCCCAACTGAGCGGCACGATTGCCAGAACCGTGATTGGCCACCGCAGCGCCCTCACCGTTGAGCAACTTCAGGACCTGATTCGCCCGGACAACGAGCACGCAGTGCGGACCCGGCTGCTCTGCCTGGAGAACACCCACAATCGTGGCGGTGGAGTTATCCTGCCTCTGGACAATGTGCGGGCGGTCACTTCCTGGGCCAAGTCACAGGGGCTCGCCCGACATCTTGATGGGGCCCGACTCTTCAACGCCGTCGTCGCAACCGGCGTGGCCGCAAGTGAATGGGCAGCTCATTTCGACACGGTTTCCGTTTGTTTCAGCAAAGGTCTCGGCGCCCCGGTAGGCAGTGCGCTGGTTGGTCCTCGCTCGCTCATCAATGAGATGCGACGGCATCGCAAACTGTTTGGCGGTGGCATGCGGCAATCGGGGATCATTGCAGCTGGAGCCCTGTACGCTCTGGAACATAACATTCCTCGCCTGCAGCTGGACCACGTTCACGCCCAATTGCTTGCAAAGGCAGTCGAAGCGAGCGGTGTGTTGCAACTCGATCCGGCTGTCGTAGATACCAACATTGTGATCTTTCGAGTTGACACAGCCGGTTGGGGGGCCGCTGATTTTTGCCAGGCAGCAAAACAGCGCGGGGTCTGGATGCTCCCCTTTTCGCGGAGACACGTTCGGGCAGTAACCCACCTGCACATCCAGGAAGAAGATGCGGTCCGCGCCGGAAAGATCATTGCTGAATTGGCTGCCGCCGGCCCCCAGACGAACTGAGCCACCAATGCCCACGATTGTCCTCTGCTATCCAGTGAATTCCGGGCAAATCGAGGCGATTGAGCAAGCTGCCCCCGGTTTTCGCCTGATCGCGTCTGACCAGGAACGGATCCGCCACGATATTTTTGCCGCCGATATCTTCTGCGGTCACGCGCGCGGCGGTCTCCCCTGGGCCGAGGTCGTTCGCCACGGAAAACTGCAATGGATTCAATCCAGTGCCGCGGGGCTCGATCATTGCCTCAGCCCCGAGGTGGTGAATTCCGGAGTTATTGTCAGCGGGGCTTCAGGATTGTTTGCCAATCAGGTTGCAGAACAGACGCTGGCCCTGCTTCTGGGGTTGCTCCGGCGAATTCCTGAGTTCCATTCCGCTCAGCTGCGGAGGCATCACGAACGTCGCCCGACCGATGACTTGCACGGAAAGCGTGTCGGGATTCACGGCTTGGGTGGCAATGGCCTGCGAATAGCCGAGCTGCTGGCTGGGTTCAATGTGGAGTTGTTGGGCTGCGATCGGTTTCCTGAAGCCTTGTCCGGACAGGTTTCCTTTCCGGTACTCGCGCACGACCAAAGCCTGGAACTTTTCCGCCGATCCCAGATCGTGATCGCTGCGCTCCCACTGACTGAGGAAACGCGAGGCCTAATTGCGGCCGACCATTTCCGCGCGCTCCCGCCCGGGAGTTATTTTGTCAACGTCGGCCGCGGCCAGACTGTTAATGAAGCAGCGCTGGGAGCCGCGCTCTCGGCTGGGCACCTCGCGGGGGCAGGGTTGGATGTGGTCGCCGTCGAGCCGTTACCAGAGGGCAGCCCCGTCTGGGATTGGCCAAACCTGCTCTTGACGCCACACGTTGGCGCGCAGGCCAGCCAACGATACCAGCAAGTGACTGATTTTTTTGTTGAAAATCTTCGGCGTTGGCAAACCGGCGAATCATTGCTCAATTTGGTAGATAAGCAGCTTGGCTTTCCTCGCCCTGAACACCGCTGGCTGGGGCGACGGTAATCGCATCGGGAGATGCTATCAAGCTTGCTATCAAGCTTGCCGTCACATTGCAGGCCGGGCCATTGGTCAGCTCATGCTGCATATCTCTTCCCTGAGGCCGGGCCCTCGGACACTGGACCAATGTCTACCATCCAGTTTAAGATATTACCCACCGGGATACGGATTAAATGGAGTGTTTCAGTTCTCACGGGAACTGGCCAGATCCCGGCCAACCACGAACTTTCAGCCCCTCGAGCACTGTGAACGAATCATTGGATCGCGTTGAGCAAACCACAACTGGAGAAAAGCTTCAGCCTACGGAGACGGCTGATTCCGAGTTCACTGAGTCACATTGTGGCGAACTCGTTGCCCGCTACGAGAAACAGTCCCGCGAACCGCGACTAAGCTGGACCACGCACTTGCGCCTGCTTCGCAAATTAGGAGAAGGTGGCCAGGGGATTGTCTATTTGGCGGAACGCCCGGGAGCCGACAACTTCACCCTCCCCGTAGCGCTAAAGTTCTTTTCACCTGAGCGGTACAAGCGGCCGGAAGATTACGATCTCGACATGGTCCGGGTTGGCAACGTCGCGGCCATGGTCGCACGGATCCAACATGACAATTTGCTGCTCGTACAGAATTATCTCGACCGCGAACGGATTCGGGTCATGATCATGGAATGGGTGGAAGGCTTTGACCTGCGCCGCCTGTTAACCCCCAAGATGTTTACGGTGATGCAGGAGCGGTTCAGCCAAAAGCGTTGGCAGCACCTGAATCAGGTCTTGGTGACTGCCGGTCCGGAACAGCCCCGCTTCAAGGCCGGCGTTGCGGTGGCGATTGTACGCAACTGCCTGAACGCCCTCGGAGCCTTGCACCGACATGGAATCGTCCACGCCGACATCAAGCCGGCCAACATCATGCTGAAAGCGTCGGGTCAGGCCAAAATCATTGATATCGGCTCGGCCTTTCAATTGAACGATCCCCCCAAACGTCGCTCGATCACCCCCGCCTATGCCGCTGTCGAAGTTCTGCAGGGAGAGGAGACGACAGCCTTGTCCGACCTCGCCAGCCTCGGTTACGTGCTGGTCGAATTGCTCTCCGGACAAACCCTGTTCTCGGCGGAGCAGGACGCGGGCAAACTGCTCTTCGCAAAACGCGAGATCTTTCAATTACTGCCTGACATCCTGCCCGAGGAAGTCGTCCGTAACGACCTTTTGATGTCATTCATCCAGGGACTCGTTGCTCCCAACCCAGTCGACCGATTTCAATCAGCCGAGTCTGCCGTGGTTGTGGAAGATGGCGCCGCCGCCTTCCAGCGACAGCTAATCAAGGGAGACTTGGCCAGCGAATACGAAAACGACATTCGCGTCTGGATTGAAGAGCTACTGGAAATGGAAATCAAAGGCCAACTCTAGGCCGGCCCGAATCCAGCGACTTCGCACTATCGAACTTGAGCGACAACGCGGGCATTGATCTACAAACTGTTCCGC
>Ga0164293_10004930_pt1 | contig 11373 bp, 11 predicted proteins | sample GEODES118metaG_FD_111487 | JGI IMG/M metagenome (GOLD analysis project Ga0164293, IMG submission 111487) | Eutrophic lake water microbial communities from Lake Mendota, Wisconsin, USA - GEODES118 metaG | ecosystem: Environmental > Aquatic > Freshwater > Lake | place: USA: Lake Mendota...
CGAGGTACGGCACCGGGCCTCATCTGTCCCGTTGGCGAAAAAGTGATCTACGCCGTTCCGGGTGTGCCCCACGAAATGCACGAGATGATGGAACGCGCGATTCTGCCCGACCTCGTTCGTCGAAGCGGACGGCGAGCCGTCATTCGCAGTCGTGTTCTGCGCACGTGGGGTGAGAGCGAGAGCGGATTGAACGAGCGTCTCGCCGGCATCATCGAGGAACTCGACGCCCGTCACGATTCCTCCGTGCCGACTCTTGCCTTCCTCGCCAGTGGTTGGGAGGGCATCAAGGTACGTCTCACTGCGGCCGGCGATTCGGGGGAAGCTGCGGATCGCATTCTCGACGTGTGGGAAGCGCGCATCCGCGAGGTAGTAGGGGATCTCGTCTTCGGCGTGGATTCCGACACGATGGAATCGGTGGTGCTCGCCATGCTCGAGGCTCACGGTGACACGCTCGGTGTGGCCGAGTCGGTGACCGGTGGTCTGGTCGCTGGGCGTCTCACCAACGTTCCCGGGGCGAGTTCTGTCCTGCGCGGGGGAGTGGTGAGCTACGCGTCCGAGGTCAAGTTCGATCTGCTCGGTGTTCCCCGGGGTCCGGTCGTGTCGAGGGAAGCGGCGATGGCCATGGCGGTCGGTGTGAAGCGGGTGGTGTCATCCACGGTGGGTCTCTCGCTGACGGGGGTCGCGGGGCCGGACGAACAGGACGGTCAGGCCGTGGGCACCTTGTGGGTCGGCATCGCGCTACCCGACGGCTCGGTCGATGCGGTTCAGTTCCGCTTGCCCGCGACGCGCGACCAAATGCGACAAATGTCGGTGATCAGTGCGTTGAACCTGTTGCGCCAGCATTACGCAATTCTGCGCAACGTCTCGTAGAGGGTCTTTGCATACGCGCGGAAGTCGAGAGTCTCGAGACCCGCCACGTAGCACTCGAGCAGCGACAGTCCGAGCGGGATTGACTGGCCACCTCGGGCCATCAACGCCACCAGGTCATCCGCGGTTTTCCCATCTGCGTCGATGAGGGTTCGATAACGCGGCGTGGCAACGGAGTGGATGTGGCACAAGGTGTCGCGGGGCTCAGATCGTGTTCGTGCAGCAAGATACGTCTCGAGTCGGAACTGTCGCCATGCGCGACGGCCGGGCGTGACGCCGAGGTGATAGATGCGATTCAAAGCCTCTGCGACGTCGCCCGAGGCGGTGCCCCATTCGGACACTTCCTGGGTTCCCGCGATGGCTCCACTCAGGAGAGTCTCCAAGGTGTCGATGATCAGCTGATCCTTGGTCTCGTAACGCGTGTACACGGCGCCACCGGTGAGCTTCGCACGACGACCGATGCGCGACACGGTGGTGCGCTCGTAGCCCGCACGTCCGATGACGTTGGCGGTTGCCACGATGAGTGCGTCGCGCAGCGGCTCGCCCGTGCCGGGCTGAACTTCGAAGTGCTGGACCACATTGGGAAGTTCGACCTCGAGATTCGTCCGCTGCTTCTTTGCCGACTTCGGTGTCTCGGAGAGGACGTCTCTGACGAGCGGGAGGATCAACTCCCAACTCGGCAAGCCCGGCTCGGCGAAGCTGTAGATCGCCGCTCCGGCGACGGCGGCGAAGGCGACAGAGGCGACAACACGCTGATGTGGGTCCGCTGACGGGGCGAGTCCCCACTTCTCGGCCCACGCGGCGAACTCTTCTGCCACTTCTTCGCCGAGCACGTCGTTGCGTCGTCCGACCACCAGTGCTTCGAAACCGAGTGCCACTTCGGGTGAGGGGTCGGTGAGTCGTCGGGCAAGTCTTGACATGTCGGTGCCGACTTCGTCGGTGAGGAGTGCAGCCATTGCCTCGGAGAGCAGGTCGAAGGTGGGCCGCGACAGCCGTTCTGTCCACAGAGAGGCGACGAAGTCGTCGACGTCCTCGTAGCGACCGTAGATGGCTCCGCTGGTGAGTCCGCAACGCCGCACCACCGACCGAAGCGCGATGCGGTCGAGGCCGAACTCGTGGGCCTCGGCAACGCCGGCATCGAGGATCATTTCGTCGTTGTGTCGGGAGGACTTCGACCTCGCTCGTGGCTGGAGTGGCACACCATTTTTCTACCAGCACTCACCCGCCGTGTGCTCTCGGTACGATCAGGTATTCGGATTCGAGAAATGGCCCCCGTAGCTCAGTTGGATAGAGCAACGGACTTCTAATCCGCAGGTCGCAGGTTCGACTCCTGCCGGGGGCACGCACAATGGGTCTGGTCGGGGGTTTTCCCCGCCGATGACGTAACCTGTGCTTCGTGAATTTCAAGAAGGGCGATACCGTCATTTATCCCCAGCATGGGGCCTGCATCGTCCACGGCATCAAGAAAATGAAGGCCTTCGGATCCACGCAGGAGTACCTCATTCTGAAGACCGTCATCAATGAAATGACATTGTCGGTGCCAACAGCTCGAGCCGCCGACGTCGGAGTGCGTCCCCCGGTGTCGCCCGACGAACTCGAAGACCTGGTCTCGGTACTTTCGAAGGCCGACCCGCGTGTGCCCTCGAACTGGTCACGCCGATTCAAGAACCACCAGGAGAAGTTGAAGAGTGGAGACGTTTACCAAGTCGCCGAGGTCGTACGTAATTTGGCCGCACGCAACCGTGACGCATCTCTCTCCGCTGCCGAGCGCACCATGTACGACCGTGCACGCATCAACCTGATCTCAGAAATCGCTCCTGCACTGAAGGTGTCCACGGAAGAGGCCGAGAAGTTTCTCGACGAGGCTCTGGCCAAGGGCGTGCTGAAGCCGCCGAAGGCCGCCAAGAAGGCCGCGGACAAACCGGCAAAGGCCAAAGCCAAAGATTCCGAAGCCAAGAGTTCCGAAGACGAGGAAGACGACCTCTAATCATCATGGCCACCGGTTCCACCCTGACGCGTGAGCAACTGACGGCGCTCATCGTCGGCGGCGAAGTCGACACCGTGGTGATGGCGTTTCCCGATCTCTACGGAAGGTTGGTGGGCAAGCGCACCACAGGGCGGTTCTTTCTCGAACAGGTTGCCGACCACGGCACAGAGAACTGCGACTACCTGATCGCCTGCGATATCGCCAACAACCCGGTGCCCGGTTATCGCTTCGCGAGTTACGACCAGGGATACGGCGACATGCTGGCCAAAGCGGATTGGGGCACGGTGCGGCTCGTACCCTGGGTGCCGAAGACCGCTCTCGTGCTGTGCGACGTGTTCGACATCGACACCGGTGCGCTCATCGACGAAGCGCCACGTTCCATTCTCCGCCGGCAGGTCGACGCAGCCGCCGCGATGGGCTTGCGGCCGAAGATGGCGAGTGAGATCGAGTTCTTTCTCTTCGACCAGACCTACGCCGATGCGCATGCGTCCGGATATGCGCAACTGAAGCCAGCGGCCAACTGGGTCGAGGACTATCACGTGCTGCAGACCACAAGGGATGAACCGGTGATCGGCGCCATCCGGCGCAATCTCGAAGAAGCCGGTGTCCCCGTTGAGTTCTCGAAGGGGGAGGCCGGCAAGGGACAGCACGAGATCAACCTCGACTACGCCGATGCTCTCGAGATGGCCGACCGCAACGTCGTCTACAAGACTGCGGCCAAGGAGATCGCGGCCCAGCAGGGCAAGAGCGTCACCTTCATGGCCAAGTACGACTTCGACGACACGGGTTCGTCGTGTCACGTGCATTCCAGCCTGTGGGATCCGTCCGGAGCCAAGGCGATGTTCGAAGACCCGCAGACCCACGAGGCGAGCACGCTGTTTCGCCACTATCTCGCGGGTCTGCTCGCCACCGCGCGCGAGTTCTCGTTGTTGTGGGCTCCCACCATCAACAGCTACAAGCGCTTCCAGCCCGGATCGTGGGCTCCCACCGGTGTCGTGTGGGGCAAGGACAATCGCACTCTCGGATTCCGCATGGTCGGCCACGGATCGTCGCTGCGCGTGGAGAGTCGAATCCCCGGGGCAGATGCCAACAGTTATCTCGCCTTCGCCGGCGTTCTGGCCGGTGGTCTCTACGGCATCCGCAACGAACTGCCGTTGCCCGAGCCGTACGCCGGCAACGGATACGAGGCCACCGACGTGCCGCGCATCCCCAGTACCGTCGTCGAAGCCATCGATCTCTGGCGCAACAGTGCCATCGCCCGTGAGGTGTTCGGCGATGCAGTGCACCACCACATCCTCACCATGGCCCAGGCCGAGTGGGAGTCCTTCAACAAGACGGTCACCGATTGGGAGCGTCGCCGTTATTTCGAGTTGATCTGAAATGAGCCGACTCACAGGCAAGGTCGCACTCATCACCGGTGCCGCGTCTGGTCTCGGTGCGGTGGCCGCCCGCTTGTTCGCTGCAGAAGGTGCACGTGTCGTCATTGCCGACACTGGTGACGGTGCAGATGTGGTCGCCGCCATCGGAGCAGGCGGGGGAGAAGCAGTGTGCATCCGCACCGACGTCACCAGCGAGGCCGACATGACAGCTGCCGTGGCCTGTGCCGTCGACACCTTCGGTTCGCTCGACGTCATGTACAACAACGCCGGCGTGATGCTGTCGAGCGACGACAACCCGGTGAACACTCCCTTGTCCACGTGGGACACCACGATGGAGATCAACGTGAAGGGCGTCATGCTCGGATGCCGGGCCGCGATTCCGGTGATGCAGAAGCAGGGCTCGGGTTCCATCGTCAACGTTGCATCGTTCGTGGCGCACATGGGTGCCGCCACCCCGCAGGTCGCCTACACCGCATCGAAGGGTGCCGTGCTCGCCATGACACGCGAGATCGCCGTGATCTACGCCCGTCAGGGCATTCGAGCCAATGCATTGTGCCCCGGGCCGGTGATGACACCGCTGCTCGCCAAGTTCCTCGCCGATGATGCGCAACGCGAGCGCCGTCTCGTGCACATTCCGATGGGCCGCTTCGGCGAGCCGGAAGAGATCGCCAAGGCGGCGCTCTTTCTCGCATCCGACGATTCGTCATGGATGACGGGTCAATCCCTCATCGTCGACGGCGGCATCACCGCCGCATACGTCACTCCGCAGGAGTGACGTCAATGAACACGGTGACTCCCGCTAGCGATTGATGAAGCGGACGGGGTCGGTGCCGTCCCATTTCAGGTGCGCGGCGCGGATCATGTCGTAGAAGCCGAGCAGGCCAGCGCTCTCCTGGTAGAGCTCCCAGTAGTGGCCGTTGGCGGCAACGTCGTCGACGAAGACGAAGGTCGTGGCGCCGGCCTTTGCCGTCTGGGCGACTTCCTTGCCGGCCGTTGCGGCGTTGGCGAGTGCTTCCGCGAGGTTCGGCACGATGCAGGCGAGATGGTGCAGACCCGTTTCACCGGGGGCGAAACGTTCGGTGACAGCCGTCGGGTCGGGATTGTGCTGGCAGAACAGTTCCACCATCATCGATCCCCACCAGCCGTAGGCCGAGGTGTGGTCGAATGCGGAGGGCGTGCCTCGGTGGAGCACGTCGGTGACCGGAATGTGCCGGTTGACGAAGAACGGACCGGCGCCGAAATCGCGGGCCCATCGTTCCGCGGCTGCCACGGGATCGTCGACGACATAGGCAATCTGTACGGCGGGACCGAAGAGCATGGCCCCAGCCTGCCAAACTGAACCTCTATGGCACGTGTCGGGTTCGTTGGTTTGGGTGTGATGGGGTTCCCCATGGCGGGACATCTCGTGAAGGCAGGCCACGAGGTGACCGTTTTCAACAGAACGGCGGCGAAGAGTTCGGAGTGGGCCGACAAGCATGGAGGGGTGGCCGTCGCCACTCCACGTGAGGTCGCCGAGCGCAGTGACGTGGTGGCGCTGTGCGTCGGCAACGACGACGACGTACGCGGTGTCGTTCACGGTCCCGACGGCGTGCTGGCTGGTGCGGCACCCGGCTGCATAGTGGTGGACCACACCACCACGTCGGCGGTGCTCGCACGCGAAGTTGCTGCTGCGTGTGCAGCGGCCGGTGTCGGTTTCGTCGATGCGCCGGTGTCGGGTGGTCAGGCGGGTGCGGAGAACGGCGTTCTCTCCGTGATGTGCGGGGCGGATGATGAGGCCGTGTTCACTGCGGCACGCGAAGTGATCATGGCGTACGCCAAGGTGTGCGAACGTCTCGGCCGAGCAGGGGCGGGTCAGCTCGCCAAGATGGTGAACCAGATCTGCATCGCCGGCATCGTGCAGGGTCTGTCCGAAGGGATCAACTTCGCGCAGCGGGCGGGCCTCGACGTGGAGCAGTTGGTCGGTGTGATCTCCCAGGGTGCCGCAGGTTCGTGGCAGATGGTGAACCGCTCGGCCACCATGTCGCGCAACGAGTTCGACTTCGGCTTCGCAGTGGAGTGGATGCGCAAGGACCTCGGATTCTGCATGGACGAAGCGCAGCGCAACGGCTCGTTACTGCCCGTCACGCAACTCGTCGATGGCTTCTATGCCGAGATCGAGAAGATGGGTGGCCGACGTTGGGACACCAGCTCGTTGATCGCCCGGCTGCGACCTCCGGTCAGCTGAGAGTCGGTTCCGGAAAGCGAGTCACCGGCATGCCGGGGAACACCACCCACTGCGCTCCGGCCTGGCGCTCGACCACGGCCACCTGCGCGGCTTCGATCACGTTGTCGACGTGCAGGACCTCGAAGCCGACTTCACGGATCTGGGCCTGTTGTTCCTTGGTGACGAGCGGCGTGTCGACGAAGAAAGGGCAGATGGCGCTGAGACAAATGCCGCGCCCCCACAAGGTCGGGGCGAGTGACTTCACGTAGCCGAGTACCGCGTGCTTGGTGAGCCCGTACACGGGGTCGGGTGGAATGGGGTAGAGACCCGCCATCGACGCCGTGACCACGATGTCACCTCGTCCTGCCGTGGCCATCGACGGGGCGAGATGGGCGACACCGAAAACGACTCCGTCGACGTTCACCGCGGTGGCTTGGCGATATGCCGCGAGATCGAAGCCGGTGAGTGCCGAGGTGTCGGGGTTGCCGAAGACGAACCGTGTCGACGAGATCCCGGCGTTCAGGAAGACGAGATCGAATGTGTCGTGCTTCTCGGCGAAGGCCCGCCACGCTGATTCGTCGGTGACGTCGAGATGCTCGTAGGTGGCACCGGTGTCCGCGGCGAGAACACGACCTGTGGCGTCGTCGATGTCGGTCGCCACGACGCGGTCGCCGAGCCCCGCCCAATGACGCACGATGCCGGCTCCGATGCCGCTGGCGGCACCCGTGACGAGGATGCGGCGCGTCATTGTTGCCCTGCTGTCTTCGCGGCGACGTCGGCAGTGACAGTGGCGAACGTGTCGAGCAGGCGGTCGAGTTCGGCGTCGGTGATGACGAGCGGGGGACAGAACGAGTTCGTGTCGGTGTTCAGCGCGCGTGTAATGGCGCCGGCAGCCAACATGCCGTCACGTACGACCATCGGATCGACGCCGCTGTTGTGTCCGGCAGCCCACACACCCACGGCTCCGCGAGCATGGTCGATGAGTCCGTCGGTGGCCATCGCCGTCAGGCCCGACTCGAGGCGTGTGCCGATGTGGCGTGCCCGTTCGAGCAGTCCATCCTTGTCGATGATGTCGAGGTTGGTGAGAGCCGCGGCACACGCCGTGGCATGCCCCGAGTAGGTGTAGCCGTGGCGCAACAGGAAAGTGGGATCGGATTCGATCGGATCGAGCACGTTGCGGGCGAGGATCACGCCACCGAGTGGTTGGTATCCCGAGGTCACTGCCTTGGCAAAGGTGAGCAGATCGGGAGTGACGCCGTAGTACTGCGCGCCGAACCACGTACCCATGCGACCGAAGCCGGTGATCACTTCGTCGAAGATGAGATACGCACCGTGCTTGTCGCACAGCGCGCGCACCTGACGCAGATAGTCCTCGTCGGGAGGGTAGACACCGCCGGCACCCTGCAGTGGCTCGGTGATCACGGCGGCGAGTCGGTCGGAGTTGTTCGCCATCAGCACCGAGAGTCCCTCGATGTCGTTCGGGTCGACCTGCACGACATCAGCGAGGAGCGTGCCGTACCCGACCTTGTTCGGTGGGATGCCTTGGGCGCTGGTACCGCCGTAGTTGGTGCCGTGGTAGCCGCGGCCGCGGGAGATGATGAGGGTGCGCTCCGGGTGGCCGGCCTGCACGTGGGCGAGACGGGCGAGCTTCATGGCAGAGTCGACCGCCTCGGATCCGCTGTTGCAGAGAAACACGCGGGACCCGGGAAGGGGGGAAAGGTCGGCGATGCGCTCGCAAAGTTGGTCGGCGACACGGGTGGTGAAGGGGTCGAAGGCCGAATAGGCCTCGATCGTGGACACCTGGCGGGCGATGGCCTCGGCCATCTCGCTGCGACCGTGACCGATGGCGCAGTACCAGAGGCTGGCCATGCCGTCGATGTACTCCTTGCCGGCGGTGTCGTACACGCGGGCCCATTCTCCGCGGGCGATCTCGACGCAGGAGGCCCGGGTGGGCTTGGCGAAGGGGTGCAGGAAGCGGGGGAGGTCGGGCAAAGCCATGAGACGATGGTACGTCGCCTAACCTGAGACGCAATGAAAGGCCTGATCCTCTCCGGCGGAGCCGGCACCCGCCTGCGCCCCATCACCCACACCAGCGCCAAACAGTTGGTCCCCATCGCCAACAAGCCGATCCTCTTCTACGGCATCGAGGCAATGGCCGATGCGGGGATCAAGGAGATCGGCATCATCATCGGCGACACCGGCGACGAAATCCGTGCCGCCGTCGGCGACGGCTCGAAGTTCGGGGTGAAGGTCACCTACATCCCCCAGGACGCGCCGCTCGGTTTGGCCCATTGTGTGCTGATCGCCCAGGACTTCCTCGGCGACGACGACTTCGTCATGTACCTCGGCGACAACATGTTGCAGCAGGGGCTCACCGATTTCGTCACCCGCTTCGAGACCGCCCGGGCCGCCGGTGGGGCCGAGGCGCCGAGTGCCCAGATCCTTCTCTGCGAGGTCGACGATCCTCGCCAGTTCGGCGTCGCGGAAGTCACCGCCAAGGGCGAAGTGGTTCGTCTGGTCGAAAAGCCGAGCAACCCGCCGTCGAACCTCGCGCTCGTCGGCGTGTACCTCTTCGACAAGACCGTCAACACGGCGGTGCGCAGCATCAAGCCCTCGCCGCGCGGAGAGCTCGAGATCACCGATGCCATCCAGTGGCTGGTCGACAACAACCACCGCGTGCGCCACGAGGTGCTGCACGGGTGGTGGATCGACACCGGCAAGAAGGATCCCTTGCTCGAGTGCAACCGTCTCGTGCTCGAGGTGCTCGAGCCGCACAATCTCGGCTCGGTCGATGCCGCCTCTCAGATCGAGGGTCGCGTGGTCATCGAGTCAGGCGCAGTCATCGAGAACTCCCGCGTGCGCGGGCCTGCGGTCATCGGATCGGGTTCCGTCGTCCGCAACAGCTACATCGGCCCGTACACGTCGGTGGGCAACAACTGCACCGTGGCCGATTCCGAGCTCGAGCACTCGGTGCTGCTCGACGGCAGTTCCATCACCGACATCAGTCGCATGTCCGACTCGCTCGTGGGCCGCAATGTCACGGTGAAGCGCTCGGCACATCGTCCGGCCGGCCTGCGTCTCATGCTCGGTGACGACAGCACCGTCGAAGTCGAATAAGAACATCGAAAGGACCACTCCGTGGCAATCATCACCCCCTCCGATGCCATCAAGGGCGTCTACATCGTCGAGCCTGCGATGCACGGCGACGAGCGTGGCTTCTTCATCGAGACCTACCGTCGCGAATGGTTCCCCCAGGGTCGCGAGATGATCCAGGCCAACCGGGGCGACCGCCAGCAGGGCTGCCTGGTCGGCTTGCATTATCACCTCCACCAAGCCGACTACTGGTACGTGCCCTTCGGCAAGTGCCGCGTGGTGTTGCACGACCTGCGCAAGGGTTCGCCCACCGACGGAGTCACGCAGGTGATCGACCTCGGTACACGTGACGACGGAACGCACGACCATCGTGGCGTCTTCATCCCGCCGGGAGTCGCCCACGGCTTCGCCGCTCTCACCAAGATGACCATCACGTACCTCGTCGACGGTTACTACAACCCGGCCGACGAGCTGGGTGTGGCCTGGAACGACCCGCAGGTGGGTGCCGACTGGGGCATCACCGAGCCGCTCTTGTCGAACCGCGACCAGAACAACCCGTTGCGCAGCGCCATCGAACCGATGTGGCAGCCGCACTACCAACTGCGTCCCTGACGAGACTCGAAAGCGAAGGCATTCCCATGAAGCAGTTCATCACCGGCGGCGCCGGATTCATCGGCTCGAACTACGTGCGCTACGTGTTGGCCAACACCGACGACGAAGTCACCGTGTACGACGCGCTGACCTATGCAGGCAACCTGTCGACTCTGGCGGACGTGGAGTCGAATCCGCGCTACCGGTTCGTGAAGGGCGACATCTGTGATCCGGCAGCTGTCGAGGCCGCGATGAAGGGCCACGACGCCGTGGTGCACTTCGCCGCCGAGAGCCACGTCGACCGTTCCATCGACGGTTCCGCCGCCTTCGTCATCACCAATTGCGTCGGGACCAACGTGGTGGTCGATACGGCCCGCAAACTGGAAGTCGGACGTGTCCTGCACATCGGCACCGACGAGGTCTACGGCTCGGTCGAGGTCGGGTCCTCTCTCGAGACCGACCCGCTCGAGCCACGCTCGCCCTACTCGGCGTCGAAGGCCGGTTCCGACCTCATTGCACTCTCGTACTTCTCCACCCACGGCACTCCGGTGTTGGTCACCCGTTGCACGAACAACTTCGGGCCCTATCAGTACCCCGAGAAGGCGATTCCGCTCTTCACCACCAATCTCATCGACGGCAAGAAGATCCCGCTCTACGGTGACGGGCTGAACGAACGTGACTGGATCTACGTCGACGATCACTGCGCCGGAGTCCATCTGGTGCTCACCAAGGGCGAACTCGGCGAGATCTACAACATCGGTGCCGGAAACGAAACCCCGAACAGGGTGCTCGTCGACAAGTTGCTCGCCTCCTTCGGAGTGGGCGAGGAGATGGTGCAGTACGTCGAGGACCGCAAGGGCCACGATCGTCGTTACTCGGTGAACATCGACAAGATCACCAAGCTCGGATGGAAGCGCCAGCGTTCGCTCGACGAGGCCTTGGCCGAAACCGTCCAGTGGTACCGCGACAATCGCTGGTGGTGGGAACCGCTGCGCGGCAAGAAATGAGGGTTCTCGTCACCGGCGCCGCCGGACAGTTGGGAACGGAACTCGTCGACGTCTTCACGTCACACGGGGACGAGGTGGTCGGTGTCGCCCACGGTGACCTCGACATCACCGACCACGCCGCCGTCGATCGAGTGATCGCGGAGGTCCGCCCGGACTGGGTTCTTCACGCCGCGGCGTGGACGGCGGTCGACAACTGCGAAAGCGACCCCGACAAGGCATTCGCCGTGAACGGCGCCGCCACGGCAA
>Ga0164293_10004933_pt1 | contig 11368 bp, 26 predicted proteins | sample GEODES118metaG_FD_111487 | JGI IMG/M metagenome (GOLD analysis project Ga0164293, IMG submission 111487) | Eutrophic lake water microbial communities from Lake Mendota, Wisconsin, USA - GEODES118 metaG | ecosystem: Environmental > Aquatic > Freshwater > Lake | place: USA: Lake Mendota...
GCCTCGGCCAAATCAGTATTATAGAATCTAAAATACACATTACCTAACCAATTGCGCCGTAAGCAGAGTTCAATTGAATCTTACGAACCAATTGAAAGTTGTGATATTTTGATATATCAAACTCACACTGCTTACGAAGCAATAGCAATTCCTCCGTAGTCATTTTTGTATAATCTTTTTGCATGTCCAACCTTTTAATTTTCCTTTTCGGATAACAGTTTCCGAAACACTAGATTTCCATAATGTAGTATATGGAATCTGTTTTGTCAAGCAAAATTCTTGTAATCGATTTGTTTGATATTCGTTTCCATATGGATCTTTTATAAAAAACCAAGAGGATAATTTATCTCTCATTTTTTCTTTATTATTTTTCCACATTTCTTTTGAATGTGTTTTCATAAACAAAGAATGTTTTGGTCTTTTTTTACCTATGTTAGAATCTATTGCCTTTTTTAAATTTTGATTAGCTATATCTTTGTATTTTTTATTATTTTTACTTTTTGTATATTTAACAGATTCTGAACACTTTTTTGCTATAATTGGATTTTTCATTGGATTATTATCTCCGTTGAGCAATCCAGAATTGTTTACATAATCCCATCCACCTATTCCACCATGCTTTACGTTATAACATAATGGATCATTTATATGTTCTGCAATCAATTTGATTTCGTTTTGATACATCTCATTTTTATTATCACAATATAATAAAATTTCTCTTTTAAAGTTTTCTTTGCCGTATTTACTTATAGCTTTATTTAATAAAGATCCACTACCAAAATACGAATCATTTTCGTCGCTCGTGGAGTGTGCTCCTATATAATATTTTTTATTTATCAGATTTGTGGTTTTATATATAAAGTATTTTTTCATACAAATATGTATGAAAATACTTATTTCCAATCGCTCTTATATTAAAATTATTTTAGTATTAAGAAATATTTGGTTTTATTCAGGACAGATAACAATTCATTATCACTCAATTTTGAAAGATCGTTCATTGTTACTTCCATATTTTTCTTGATCTTCTTTAATTATTTTTGGCGTTACTTTTTTAACATCATAAATCTTAGGATTTACTGTATGTTTCTTACGCCAATCATCTGCTTCATCAGCACTATTCCAAATACATATAGACTTATCTGATTCCCTGAGCCAATCTTCTTCTTTCGAAGTATTGGTAAAATGCAGACCATATTTCATGTCTGCATTATATCAGAATTAATTGTGGTGTCAATTATTTTATTAAAATCATGGGCCAGTTGGATTTAATTTTTTATCATATATTTCTATGATTCGTTCTTTTCTGGCAAGTTCAAAATCATGATCTGTCATCATGTCAATCAATTCATTGATATTAACCTTTGGTGTCCAAGCTAATTTACTTTTAGCTTTAGTTGAATCTCCCAATAATTGATCTACTTCTGCTGGACGATAATATTTTTCATCAACTTCAACATAATCCAAATAATTCATACTATATCTTGCAAAAGCTTTTTGACAGAATTCTCTTACGGTAATCATCTTACCAGTTGCAACAACATAATCATCTGGTTTATCTTGCTGTAGCATCAGCCACATGGCTTCAACATAATCTCCAGCAAATCCCCAATCACGATATGCATCTAAATTACCAAGATATAGTTTCTTTTGTAATCCTTGATAAATTCTACCAACTGCTCTTGTGATTTTTCTTGTTACGAATGTTTCACCTCTACGTGGACTTTCGTGATTAAACAAAATTCCACAAGAAGCATGTAGATCATAACTTTCACGATAATTAACAGTGAGATAATGTGCATAAGCTTTTGCACATCCATACGGTGAACGAGGATAAAAAGGTGTTGTTTCTTTTTGAGGAACTTCTTGAACCTTACCATACATCTCTGAACTGCTGGCCTGATAATACCGAATCTTTTTACCAGTTTGTTCTTCAAATGTTCGTATGGCTTCTAAAAGATTTAATGTTCCGATTCCAGTTGTCTCTCCAGTAAATACTGGCATATCGAATGAAACTTTAACATGGCTTTGAGCACCAAGATTATAAATTTCATCTGGAGAATATTTTGTTATAATTTTTTGAAGACTATTGAAGTCTGTTAAATCACCAAAATGTAAAAATAATTTTTTATTATAAATTTCTGGATCATTTATAAGGTGATCGATTCTTCCAGTATTAAAAGAAGAAGATCTTCGAATAATACCATGAACCTCATATCCCTTGGATATCAATAATTCACTTAGATATGATCCATCCTGTCCACAAATTCCAGTAATCAGTGCCACTTTACTCATATTAAATATTCCTTATAATTTAAATTTTAGTATTATTACATACTAATGTCAATATTTATCTTACCATTTTTTGTCTTTAATTTCTTGGATACAAAATCATAGACTAATTCTAATGTTTTCAACCCAATAAATCCCATTATAAATGCAGCACCGTATTTACCATTAATTTGTATAGACTCTGGCATAAAATGAAGCGCAATCGGAGTCATATAGTTTGCACATAATGCTCCAGCAAATATAGAAGTTATTGCCCTTCCAGGAGTCTGATTTTTTGCTGTTAATGCTAAAATTAACGCACCAAAAAATCCTGCCAACATAAGACCAAGATCTATACCTATTCCTAAAAAATTATCAGTGTTATTGTTTTGTTCCTGCATTTATAGTTCCTTATATTCAGTTATACTTAACACATCTTATATAAGGTTTACTAATATATTTATAATTTGAAATATTGCATGACCAATCCAATAACAATATACTGCGGTTGGTCCCCCTAAGACCACAAGACCTATGAATTCATCTAAATCCCAAGACCTATCGGGTGATTTCATTTATTTCTTTTTCGAAACGATGTTTTCGAAACGATCCTTTTTGCCAGAAACAGTCACATCATCGGTTGGAATCTTTAAATTCGTATTGTCAATACTTCCAGTTCTATTGACTGTTCTATTTCCGATGATTGTTCTAGAAGCAACTGCTGTCCCATCTGGTCCTGTTTTTGTTACTTTAAACTGAGATTTGCTGGGAACATCACGCACAAGAGTATCGACCACTTCTCTGTCCTTTGTATCGAAGAATCCGCGGTGTATGTGTCTTGCATTTTCTCCTGCTTTCATCGCACCAGTTCTTATCAGTTCCGATGTTCTTGTTTCGTCACCAGATTTTTCAACGGTCTTTGATGTTTGTGAAATATTTGGCACAGGATCGTGTCTCATGGCTCCTGCTTGAAGCCCACCGATTATTGCTAATCCTAGCATTGTTTTTGCAAGTTTATTTTCTTCCAGTTCTTCTTGCTCTTTGATAAATTGCTTAAATGATTTCATAACCATATTTATAAAAAACCCACCATTACTGGTAGGTCGTCATTAGATCAAAATTAACATTCTTATTTATTCATCTTTTCCCTTACCCCAACCATTCACAGAATTAATCTTACATCGTGTACAATCAAATTGATTTTTACTGACACATCCACAAGATTCACAGGTATTTTTACTGATTTGTTCCGCAAATCTTACCATTCCACGAAACATTGTACTACCACCATGAAAATAGAATCGTAGCGATCCATACTTTTCTTTGATCTGGTCAATCACGATCTTATCTTCAATGTTGCACTTTTCATTCCAAACATCTGCTTCATGTAGAAGAGTTTCAATAATAGGAATCCAACCAATTCCATTTAATTCAAGATATGGAATGTGTATATTCTTATATTGCTTTTCAAGACGCTCTTGTTGTGCTAATAATTCCATACATTTTCCATATTTTTCAAAAACTCTATTCTTGGCATCATCAAAATCAATCGGCTCCATTTGTTACCGAATCCCAATCATGATTCCAATATTGAAAATAAATTGGATCACGTGATAAAATTGTAGAATCATTTTCTTGATCATATACCAACCACTGACCTTGCTGAATTAATTCATTCATTGAACGAAGCTGATATGTTCTAAAGTAGTCTGTGATCTTTGTATTATTTTGAACAACAGCAGTCAATACTTCTGTCTCAAGACCATAAATCCAACGAGCACAATACTTTTGTTCTGAATATTCTCGAATGGCGTGTTCAACAATTTCACGAAGAGTGTTCAGATCTGTCATTTTTCTTTACCTTTTTCTTTTTCTTTTTCCCAAATATACGATCCCAGTTCTCTGACCATTTTTTATAATCTACTGGTCTTCGTGAATCGCCTTTTCCCGCCGAATGAATTCTTGAATCTTTCATGGATTTTGATCTTTATACATTCTTTCTACCCATGATAATGGTAATTGTTGTTCGATGTCACGTTTATCTTCACCGATATCTCTACCAAACAACCAGCAATCATCATGCTCAATATTTATTCGTGTGATCTCGTATAGACCAGAATCATCTTCATCATTGAGATAAACCTGATCACCGATCTTCAATGTAGTTGATTTAGTTCTCTTCATTTAAATACTCTAGTGGGATTCGAACCCACATACTCCAATCGGAGATAATCCCATTATATCATAGAGTACGATTCTAATATCAGTGGATGATGAAGGACTTGCACCTACGAAGTCTAAAGACAGGAGATTTACAGTCTCCCCCCGTTGCTGCTTGGGTAATCATCCCTTAATTTCTACTATTGTCGTAATAGTTACGAAGATCATCAAACTTATAATAAAGATCAATGTAAGCCTTACGAGCAATATTATACTTATCAATATTCTTCATGTCAACATCTACAAAATCTTTTAATTCTTTCATATCACCAAGTAATTCAACAACTTCTTTATTGAATTCTTTCATTTTATGCAGCATATAATTTACATCACCAGAAAGATTTTCAAAAGCCTCATTCATATTTTCTGGATTTGTATTTTCGTAATCTGTAATGTCTGCCATATGATACCTCATGAATGTTCTATTCTATGACAATTAGCACAGACAACCACGCATTTTTTAATTTCTTCTTCAAGAATATTTGCTGGTACTCCTGAACGTGCTATGCGGGAGATATTGTGCTTTTTGTCTTGTAGATGATGGAATTCTAACGCGGCTGGATGTAAATTATAACCACATTTAGAACAGCCTCGTTCTGTTTTGATCTTTGCAATATATTCGCAATTCTTTTTTGCTTGCTTTAGATCTTTTTTCATAGATTGAACATCTATGATTATTTATAATAGCCCATTATCTTCATCGAAGCGAGTGATCGCTTCCAGAGCGTATTTGCTTACTTGACTACGAAGTTCCACAATCTCAGCATATGCCTCTGAAATTGTACGAATTACATCAGGTGGCAGATCTTGCCTTTTGCTCAAAACGCGAAGTTCATAGGCAATGTCTTTCATGCTTCATTCCCAACAGGAGTTTTCTTTTGATCTTGTTCCTTCAGACGCTTCTTAATTTCTTGAAGAGCCTTTTCGCGTTGCTTCTCCAAATCAGTATCAATGGCATCAAAGATCTTACCTAGATCCTTTGTGAAGATCACAGACCCATCCGCTGATTGTTTTGCTGTGTCGTAGAATATAGTCCGCATTTCGGTATACTTCCATCGAATATGCTCAAGTTGAAGAGCAACATTGAAATCTTGGGTTGTGATTTCATCTGCCGCAACCATGTGTTGCATCATGGTCATGAGTTTTTGATCACTGATTTCTGTGAAAGGAAGGATCGGTGGTTCTGCCACTATTCCAACACAAGCGGATGCTAAAATTGTTGCGAGTTTCATCATTTTTACTTCCTCCGTCGATTAGTTGAAATACCAGCAACCGCAAGCAAGGCAAGTGCTGATGGTGCAGGAAGCACCGTGTAGTTTACATTGTCGATAGCGAGATGAGAACTAAATGTATTGGTGTAGATTTTGATCTCTGTAATGTTGTTAAGCGGACCAGGATATCCAGAGGAGATGTTTAGTTTTACCCGCTGTGCTGCTGTGAGTTGTGTAGTATAAGTAAACACACCCTCTCCGTATCGGTATCCCTCTATAACTACTGCGGTCGAATTCCAAACTGATGTGACTTCAATGCTGTTGAGAATCCAAAGATCATCACGACGAATGCGGTAGTTCTTGTTCTGCTCAGAACCCCACGGGGTAAACAAAGCACGATCCCCGATGATTCCCTCATCGTATCCTGCGTATCCCCCACCACCAACGAGATCGTAGTATCCCCATTGAAAGTTGCCTTGGGAGGATGAACTTGTGAAGTGGAATCCCTCATATGAGGAGAGGTAATCCCAATAGAATCCCGTGGTAGCGGAACTCATACTAGGAGTTGTTGGAGCAGGAAGGTTCTCAAAGGTGCAGAGAGTCCCAGTTCCGTGTGCTGTCGTTGTGATAAATGCTGTTGCGATTAGTGTCTTCATTGTGTGTTCATCCTGTAATTCATATTCTTTCCTGTTCCAAGTTTGACACCTTCTCCTGGTGGACGCACTTTTTCGGATTCTGTGGCAATGGGACGAATCTGATTCGCCCATAAATGCCCTTGGCACTTCACCATAAAAAGTGTTGTTGTGAGAATTGTTATAGTCACAACATAAAGAGTATGTCTAATCTTTGGTTTCATTATGTGCTTCCTCTTCCTTTGGAATGTTGTAGTAACTTCGGTACGGTTCGTGCTGAATGTTGTTCCGCTTGAGTGTTTCCTCAAGGTGCAGGATGTGCCACGACATACGCAGCACGAACTCCCGTGTCTCTTCCTTTATCCACTTGTTCTTGATGTGCCATGCCGAATCCAAAATGGCATCCTGAATGCGTGGAGAGCAGTTGCGCTGATCGTGGCGTTCATAGATCATCTTGTCGATGATCTCAGGCTGACCAAATCCATTTAGGATCTTGAAGTATTCATCAAGGAATGGATCGTTGGTCACATTGTCGTTTTCGTTGTTCACTTGTAATCCTTGTGGCAATCCCATCCACGATTCTTCGCATAACCCTTCGGATCAAAGTGTGGAAAAAAATGATTCCACCTGACGGTTCCTTTCAGTTGGCAAATCTCCCGTCTTGCATCATCTCGCTCGGCACGGAGTCGTTCGATCTCTTCAGCAGAGTCGATGAGCAATCTGGAATATTCACGACTTGCGTAAGTTGAGAATTCGCCCATCGCATTAGCCTCAAGGCGCAACCGTCTAACGATGTCGATTTTTTCGCTCATTCGTCATCCTCTCCAAGTTCAAACTTTGGTGGGACTGCCTTGCCTTTGGAAACGACCACGCCGTTCACACGAAAGCAATACGGCTCCTTGTAGCAATCCCAACCATAATGCTCTGCAATCTGCTGTGGAGTCAATCGCACATAGCAGTCATCGTTGGGGTTGGTCATTTCGGTGGTTTCGCAGATTCTCCTACGAGCCTCATCCCGCTCCTTCGTGACACGCTCAAAATCATCCCACAATTCATGGTGTTCCTTGTGGAGATTTGTAAAGCACTCCTGATATTCCTCAAGTTGCATTTGCAGTGCGTGTCGTTCGTCGCAGCACTTCTCGTAGTGACCTTCAATAGTTGGTTCGTAGTTCTTGCTCACTTGCCGTCCTCCTCGTTAGGTGGCAGCACATCCATCACAACAAGATCGTCAAGGTCAGTCCAAAAACGGGTGTTGGCAAGTTCGTTGCGGAACTTCCCCACCTTGCCGTTTGGGGAGATTTCAAGCAGCGTCCATTCGTTGCGTTGGATTCTTGTGATCCTGTCAGTCAGCAGTAGCCGCTTGCCTTTGAGTTTTTCCCATTTGTATTCGTTCACTTGCCGTCCTCCATCAAGAAGTTTTTCTCGGTGAGTTTTTCAAATCGCTCGTCAAGAGCCTTCTGCATCTTCTTGCCCTCTTCCGATTCCTTCCATGCTTCGATTGCAGGATGACCGCAGGAGCAGACCAGGGCTTCATCGATATTGGGACCGACAAGCATTCCATCCCATTCGTTGCACCAATGCCAACCCTGTTCCCACTCTTCCTTGATGAGTCCTGTTCCTGATCGGTCGAGTTCAATGTAGCGTTCTCTGTTCATTTGTAATCCTTGAAGCAGTCCCATCCTCGTAGTTCTGCGGTTTCCTTTAGCGTGTGATAAGTTTTCTTTGTATACTTACAAACAAGTCGTCTTGCTTGATCACGTTCCTTAATCAACTCTTCACACTTATCTGCGAGGATTTCGATGTTTTCAATGAGTTCTTCTTTGGTAATCATATAAATTACTCTTTCAATGGGATTGGTGGGACTCGAACCCACAAGGTCTATTGACCGACAGATTTTAAGTCTGTTGCGTATACCAATTCCGCCACAATCCCGAATTATCTCAATCTCGTTCAAGGTATTCACAATAAGAATACATTGCAATACCACTTGCTGTTCCTACATTCAAACTTCTCACACTTCCATACTGCTTAATATACAGGATATCGTCACACATGTCAAGGAGAAGTTTTGGAATTCCATCCTTTTCCTGGCCAAAAACCATGAGAATGTGTTCATGCTTTGGCCATGCATAATGATTAATTGGCATGGCATTCTGAACATTATCGATACCAATAATTCTAACACTTCCGACTCGCTTCTCAAGAGCCTTAACTTCTTCAATTACATCACAGATAGTCTTAACATGCTTGAAGTGAGTATAGTTATGAGTACCAACAGTACCACGACGATCATATTGCTTCTTTCCGTAGATCCATACCTCATTTGCCAAAAATGCATTTGAATTACGAATCGCTGTTGCAATATTAAAATCATTCTCAACATTGCTGCAAAGTACAGTAAAGTTCTTTCGCTTTGTATCAAGATCACCAATGATCGCGTTTACTTCCCAATTCTTATAGTAATCAATCACGTTCATGTGAGTATTATACACTGACTATTTAGACTTGCAAGCCCCTTTTCTTCAATTCGTTATTAATTGCTTCTAGATCTTTCTTGGCTTCAATCATCTTATCTTTGAATTGTTTGCGTTCTTTATACATCTTATCCATGAGTTCTGGAAGAAACCCACGTTTTTTATTTGTATAAAGTGTTCCATTTGCCGCAATAGAACAATTTACTTTCTTTGCCTCATCAAAGCATTTGAATGTTTCTGAATTTTTGTTCTTATTCAAGATATCTTGAATATTAATTTTTCCTTTGAAATTCTTGTTTTGTAAAGTTTCTGGAGAAATATTAAAATGAATTATTAGAGAAGGATATAGGGAATTAACGTCATATGAGACTACCCAATCGTGCATTCCTACCAATGGCTCTTTTACATATGCTCCTGCATATTGTTCATCTTTTACGTTATTCTTTTTTGGTGGAATAATGATGCCGTTCTTCTTGAGATAATTATAAATGATAACATCCCATGTTCTGACTTGAGAAAATACATCATTATAATTTACACCAGCAGAATATGCCAATGCAACAGCTAGTTCAATAAGACGAAGCTTTTCTTCAAGACGTTCAACAAGTTCAACGTCTTTGATATTATACTCAATAAACTTCTGAAAATTCTTCTTATAAAAGTCACTCATATTTTCATATTCAGAATATGAAATCTTTCGTTCACCCAATTCAACATAAGCAATATGATCAAGTTTATATGATTCTTGATTTACATAAGTGAATGTTCGATAAAGTTCATAGTAATCCAGAATAGAAATTCCAACAATATCATAGACGACCTTATCTTCGCCACGACTGTTGACTATGCTATCTTTAATTATTCCCCATGGAGAAAGATTCTTGACTTCTTTTTCATCAAGAATTTTTTTGCATCTATTTACAAGATATGGAATATCGAAAAATCTAACATTCCATCCAGTTATGATTTCTGGTTGCTTATCTTGCATGAAATGAATAAATTCTCTCAACAGTTGTTGTTCATCGTGATATTCATTGATGATAATATTTGCATCATCTCTAGTAAAATCACCAAGACAATAAACATATGTCTTTCCCTTAAAACTACACGTGATTGCTATAATTTTTTCTTCTGGATTTTCAATAGATGGAAATCCATTTTCACATGTCGTTTCCATATCGATATACATCACACCGATATCATTGAAATTATAATCACACTCAGTTCCAAATTCCTTTGAAATATATTGATACTTTGCGTCAATATCTCCATGAATTTCAAAATTATCAACATTTTCATATGTTTTCTTGAAATCGTTCATTTCATGAACATTTGTAAAAGTAATTTCATCTGCATATCTTCCGTCTACAGTCTTAAAATTACTATTTTTTGATGAAATCAAAAATAGAGATGGCGAGAAGTTTACTCTCGCCTTTTCTGTTTTTTTATCTGTGATTTGACGTAACAGGATCGAAGATCCTGTATAATAAACATTTGTATAAAAGCTCATACTACCTTCGGATCTTCTGAATCAGGAACAATTCCACCCTTATTATTCCACTCTATATCAATATAATCAATGTCAGTATATGGTGGTGACTCATTCTTATCTTGCATGTATGCATATAAAAGAATAGAGTAATTTATCATATCCTTAATCGTATCTTCTAATTTTTCATTTTCAACTTTGAATTCTTTTGCATCCATAAAAGAGGATAAACGACTCATCTTGTCGAGCATTCGGACAAGCATTCCCTTTTCAGTCGTTGTGATTCCCATGGCTTCTGCTCTAGTAAAGTTGGCAAATGGATCATTTCCAGATTTACCAGCATAGTCATGGTTTTTCTTTTTCATGAGTTCTAATGCTTCATTGCATATTTGTTCATGGATTTTAAATAGTTCTTCACTTCGCATAATTTACTCCAGTAGATCCAAACCCACCATCACGATCACCTTTTCGTTCTGGTCGTTCATTTATGTATTCTATGCCATGTAGTGTCAAGAGTTCAAGTTTACCTTGTGCAATCCTATCTCCATTCGAAATTCTCAACTTCTGCTGAGAGTTGTTAAAGATAGGAATAAAAAGTTCTTGAACATAATCAGAGTCAATTATACCAGTAGAATTGATAAGATTCAATCCCTTTTTAGTAGAAAGACCAGACCTTGCATAAATTTTAACGCAGTGAAAATTTGGAATATCAAGCACAAGACCTGTTGGGATCAATGCTCTCCATTGCGGAGGAAGTTCAATAAAACATTCAGAACCTACTTCCTGAACTGCTAGTTTTTCAACATCATCGTTTGTGGTTGTGAATGCTTTTACTGATTGTTGATATGGAATATATGCTGAAATATCAAAACATGCTGAGTTTTTTGTTGCAAATTCAATATTTTTTACATCTGGATATTTTTTGTAGACTTTTAGGGTGTTCATAATAAAATTATATCACAAATAATTAACTTGTCAAATATTAAACATCCTGTGAATCATAAAACTCTTGTGCATGTCCTTTAACATACATGTATGCCTCATGAATTATATCAATTCCTTCTGGTTGCA
>Ga0164293_10004934_pt1 | contig 11367 bp, 20 predicted proteins | sample GEODES118metaG_FD_111487 | JGI IMG/M metagenome (GOLD analysis project Ga0164293, IMG submission 111487) | Eutrophic lake water microbial communities from Lake Mendota, Wisconsin, USA - GEODES118 metaG | ecosystem: Environmental > Aquatic > Freshwater > Lake | place: USA: Lake Mendota...
ATGGTCTGATCGTCCAAAAAAGAAGTTTTTTTGCGATTTTGTATGCGTTGCGCTGTTTTCTTGTTGACATGGATGGCACCGCGCCGAGCGTTGCAACTGGCGCAAGACCCCACTACGTTCATTCTGTCGTAAGGGTCGCCTCCTCGGTCTAACTCGACAACGTGATCGGCTTGACAACTGGGTTTCTTGTGGCACCAGTGGCAGATGGGTTCTTCTTGTAGGACTTGGGCCCTGAGTTGTTTCCATTGTTTAGTGTTGTATACAGGGTTGGCTGTCATGTGTAGAGCATAGGTCAAGGTCAAGGGAACTACCGCCCAAAGCGGAAGGGCGCCGCTTCGGTTGGTCTCGTTTGTCATGGGTTACGCGTGTGGTGTTGTGCCCCCACTATTTTGGCAAGTAGCCACGGAAGCCTGTCTGAGTAGGTGGAGAACCGTTCGCCTTTGCGTTAGGGAACGCTGATCGCTCACAATGCGTGAGCGTCTACCCACGTTTCCGTGTGTTCCCAGAGCAGGGGTCAGATTCCTGCAAGGGCTGATGCTCCTCTCGTTAGGAGCTGATGGTGTCAGTTGTCTTGGGACGCTAGACGCGCTTAACCAGTAAGGTCAAGCAGGGTCAACTGTTCAGGTCGGTTCTGTTTGTAACGATTCTGTTTGTAACCGGTTAACACTCCCCTTTTTTGTTGCGCGTTAGTCCTTACGCGATGACAATTAGCGCAGATCAAGTCACATTTGTCCATTTCGTGCAGCAACCTGTCAGTTGTGTACGTATGAAGATATTCACTGATTGCAAATGATTTTTGCTCAGGGTCACGATGGTCAAAGTCAAATACGAAAGTGTTATCGCGTTCTACTTTTTTGAGACAATCCATGCACGCAACTCGAGCAACCTTTTGATCAATCAACCAGTCTTTGCGATCCGCTTTACGAACCGAGGGAGGCTGACGTGGAACTCTTGGTCTAGACCCATTTCTTGCACGAGACCACGCCGCATTAGCGTCTTTACACATTTGACAAGTTTCGCCACGCCTTAAGTGATAATTGTATTTTGTTTTTGTGCCACAAGGCTGACTGCAACCAATAGGACGCCCTGTACCGGGTCCACCCTTGCTTCCTGAACCAGGCCCACCCATTATTTTGATACTCCTAACCTTGCGCTGATCTTGTCTAGGTCTTTGGGTCGCCAGACGTGGACCTCTTGCCCTGCGTCCTCTAATGCGTTGATCCATTCCCATTGGGTGTTACTGACTACGCCTTTGGTGGCTTTCAATTCGACAAAGATTGTGCCTCGTGCCGGGTGAACCATGACGAGATCGGGGAATCCTTGGTCGCCTGTGTTGGGTGTGATCCACCGTCCTGCGCGTACTTGTGCGGGTTGGGTGTGCATAACTTTCCAGCGATGCAATTTAGCCAGGGTGATTACAGCCTTTTGGAACTCTGCTTCGGATGGGTCATCCACCGTTCATCAACCTGTCTATTATTTCGGACGCTTCACGCTTCGTTGATGGTGCTTGACCTTCATAGTTTTTGGCTCGAAGCATCGCCATCTGTTTTGCTGTCGGCGGTTCACCCGATGATCCGATGGTTTGGGTGCGTGGTTGTGCAGCTTGTGGTGCGTTAATTGTGGTTTGTGGTTGTTCGCCTTGGCGGTACACCTTGACCATTTCCTCCAGTGAGGCACGTTTCTTTGAGCCTTGATACTGATAGTTGGCTAGGGCGCGTCCGATAGCACTGGTTTCACAGTTCTCTAGGGCACTGGTTTTGTTGACCATTGACGACCCACGGATCTCCTCGGCGTACCCGGTAGTAGTCGGAACTGTGTCAGCAATGTCTGCATATAGTTCCGCTTTCATGACGATGCGTGTGCCGTCGTCCACGATTATCTCGGTGATGATGCGACCGCGTGCGCAGTCTTTCCAAAAGGCGGGCAGGCGTTCTGCTACTTCTGCGTAATCGGCTGGGTTGAAACTCATGATTCCATGTCCTTTAAGTGTCGGGCCTGTGCAGGCGTTTGGGTTTTCAGATTTTTGACCACTCGAATCATGGCAACACAACGTGCAGTTTCTTCAACAGTCATTCCTTTAAAACCAAACTCTTCGGCGCATTTAAGACAAATGCCGCGCAACTCTGTACGCATCCGAATATCAGCTGAATTAAAACCTGACGCGCAAATGTTGCAGTTCACTTGAAACCGCCCAGACGCATAGCCACGATTGCGTCCTGCGTTGATTTAGTCAGATTGGATAGATAGATGCCGTTCTCTTCAGCGACATAAGCCAACTCAAACAGCGCCTTACGCAACATCGCAATATCTGTCTTTTGAGCGTCTAACTGCCATGCGGCTGCTTTCATCGCGATGTCGGCTTTAGCAATCGCGGCAGTCATGTCCGCTAACTGTTGGTTCATGGTCGGGGCTCCTTAATTTGTCGGTATTTGCCGTCACGATAAACCAGCGGTGTGGCAAAGATCAACTCTTTGCGTTCGTTCAATGTTAAACCGCCCCAAATACCTGCACATTCTTCTTGATCGGCTAAATACTGCAACGCCTCGTTAAGACATTCAGGTCGTACCGGGCAACCTGCACAAACCGCTTTTGCCTCCTTAATCCTTTTGACAATCTGTTTTTCGCCGTGCCTGTGAATGAACAAGTCAATGGGCATACCTCGACAAGCTGCATAATCTCTCCAGTGACTTAGCACAGTTTCCAAGGTTTCCATCCGCATCTGCCTGTTTCTTCTAGGTCGGAATACAGCAGGTAGGCGAAACGCAGGTTTAGGGTCGGGTCGGACATGGCTTCAGCAAACGGCATATTGAACAATTGCTCAACGTACTTGGTGTGGATTTGGTTAATCTGCGCGACACCGTGGTCATGGCCGTTAAACCATTTCACTAACTCAGGGTCACTGGACAGCGGCGTGATGTTAAGACAGCGCGTTTCCTTCCACAGCAGGCGACCCAGTTTCTCTAGTGTTTCAGTGTTGTTGGGCCACCCGACCGTGATCGCAGTCTGGAACCATTCTTGGCATTTGGTATTTGGGTGAAAGTTGGCAAGTCGAGTGAACGGCACGGTGCTGGTGGTGCTGGAGGTGGTGCTGGTCGTCGTAGAAGTTGTTGTTGCTGTCAGTTCCTCTGCGCGATCCTCAAGTTGTTGGGGTGTCAACATCCCAAGCGTGACTGTGGAGGGCACAGACGGAGCCTCAAGGGTCACTGTGGTCTCTTGTACGCCAGTGATCGCCCAGAGTGCGCACAGTCCATAAGTGCCAAATGCTAAAAGTGCTAGTCGTTTAAGGTTCATTAATAGTCCTCTGATAAGTCCGCAACTGATTTGCGGGTGCTGAAGAATCCCTCCAGCATTGGTTTCTGCATGATTTCTCGGGCCATAAAAGCGCGGTAATTGTTGTTGAACTTGAACTCGCTACTGGGGTCGTTAGTGATTGCGTGTTCGTAGCGCAAAACTTCAATAAGAGCTGCGATGCCGTAATGCGTGTATCCGCGGTGCATCAACTGGTAGCACATTTTGGTGAGGGTCGGCATGACCCACGGGTTTGCCTCTTTAAAGGCTTCGTATTTGAGCATCTCGGCTGGAACAGCGAGAACGTCAAAAAGGGATGGTTGCATTGCTTCCTCCTGCGGTCGGGGCCTGCCTATTGGCAGACGCACTTGGTTGTCAGTCATTAGACCGACTCCCAGACCGAATGTCAAGTCACCGCGCGTCGAGTGTAGGAAAAGCCGCTATGGCATCTAGGACGGCTTGTGGGAGGTTGTCTCCGCAAACGTAGCGGATATGCCACGCTTCAGCGTTAGCACCGTTTTTGACTTCCCATGAAAACCCAAACTTTAAGGCGTTGCTGGTGGATAATCCGTCGCCTAGTAACCATTCAATTCGTTTGCCTGAAGCGGACGCGACGTCTATCGCAAGTCCCCAGCCGTGATTACTTGTACCGGGTGTTCCTGCTGGGGCGAAACCTTGTTTCAGAAACCAAACTTGACCGTTGTATTTGCGGGTCACTTGGGGTTTACGAAAGTTGGGTTTGGCTTCGTACCGTTCATTGAACAGGGCCACCTGTTGGGTTAGTGGGCGGTATGCGCCGACGTGCTTGAGTTCTATTCCGTCAAAGTACGCGGCGAGCTGTAACGCGTTCCATGCGGTGGCCGCGAGGCTGTGTAGTTTGCCGTTTGGGGCTTTAATGTCGCGTAGTAAGGCTGGTTTGATTTCGCCGTTCTTTTGACCTTCTAGGTCTGACGGCATGATGATGGGTAGTACCGGGTAGTTAGTCATCTTGTTTTTCTCCCTTGTCCTTGAGTCCGTTACTTGCCAATACCCCACCAAGTAACCCTAAAAGTGCCATAAATGCTGGCGCCAAAATACCGTCAATAAAAGAACTGTCGGTGGGTGATGGTTCAAGCGGTTGTACGACGAATAGCACGCCGTACAAGATTCCTAGCATTGAGATTCCAAACACGAACGACAAGGTCACGCCTACGACGAATATGAGTCGGGCTTTAATCTCGGAGTTACTGAGTTTTCTCATGGTGTGGTTGCTCCAATTGAGGTGTCGCATCTACGGCCTGACGGATCGGTTTCGCAGGTGTGTCGAGTGCGATCGGTGCAACTGGTGACGACGAACATGAGCACGATGGCAAGAGCTGCGATCACGGCAAGCGTTTTCATGTTTCAGGGTTGCTTCCAAGTGTCCAGTTGCATGATTCAGGGTCGTCGTACAACTCCGATAATGCACACGGTTCGTGGCATACACCACACATCACATAATCGGGATCGCCACACATATGTTCCTGAACACCGTTTTCTGGGCAGGTTTCGTTTGTGCAAGTAACTGTTTTCATCATGCCACCTCGTAAGCAACCATTAGTCGAATTACATCACCTGAAGCCAACGCCATAGACGGTGACTGTCCAATCGGCGAACCTGTCTGATACAACATGTTGATTGTTGTTGTAGTAGCAAGGCTGGCCGGACCAGAATACAGAGCGTTAATGTTTTGGTCATAAACAAAACCCGAACCGATTTGTTGTGTCCCTGCAACTGCTGTCAATGGCAAACCAATAGAAATTGCAGCAGCAGCTGTGCCCGCACTTGTAACATTTAAGTCCAAGTTAACAATGCACAATTTTTGTAGTCGGCAAAACTTTGCATAAGCGATCGTTTTGGTTACTGTTACGCCTTGAACAAGGGTCGGCGTGTAAGCCTCCCATGCGGCCCCAATGGTGTTAAGCGTCGCCGCAGTCAACACCTGCCCGCTAGTCGTACCTGCTGTCCACTGTGTAGCCATAATGTTTCTCCTTTACCAACCTAGACGGCTGGTATCCAAAATACCTGATGTAGTGCTGTCCAAGATAAACAAATCATAAAAAGACGCTGGCGAAAAATAGAAGGTGTAACTGGTTTTGCCCGGCACACCACTAAAACTAAAACCTTCAAATATGACATTTGTTGCTGTGTCGCTTCCAGCTCCGGGGACTCGCCAAGTTAAAACGGAAGCGAACTCGTAGAAAGAACGAATGTTTTGTATAAAGTCACTAATGGCTGTGTTGTTTGCGGTTGCGTCGTCAAAGTCAACCTCAAATCTCAATGTTGTCGGGTCGCCTTGTGTGTAGCTGATCCATGACGCAAGGCCTGATGCTTGGGTGCTACTAAAATCTGCTGATTCAAACGAGAATCCTGCAATGCCGTTGGCTGTTTGACTTGCTGTGTTGTTTCCAAATACGGGTGCTAAAGCGTTTCCAGATGCGTCCGAGTAATTGACGGTCACTTGATTTCTAAAGTTGTCTAATGCGTTTGCGCGTCTTAGTTCTGTGTAGGCGATTGAAGTGGTTGACGATGTTGTTCGGTGAAGGTTGACAGTGTTGTAGTCCAACATTCGACTACGAGCCAAGAACAAGATTCCGCCTGACTGTGCCAACAGTGCGCCTCGTTCTGTGTTGTTCAGAAGGTTGAGACGGTTTAAGATTGTGCCGTTGTACAGGGTCACTGCTTGAGCTGTAGAATCGCCTGTGCCAACTCTGGACACTTCAGGTGTTTTAAGTCCCGTGAACGCTTCGTTTGATCTTTCGGCTTGATTGGTTGTTGATTGTTGGCTGTAACCAGCAAAGTCTTGCAGTGTGAACTTACCTGCTCTGGTCAGTTCGTCTTGGCAGGTGATTGTCGCAGTTGACATTCCAACATTGCCAGGGTAATCCGTGTATGTAACACCGATGACTGTTCCCCATGCAATGTCCAAACCTGACGAGAACACGATTCGGACTTCAAGGCCTCGAGTAAAGTTCGCGGCTTCGTTTGCTTGGTTCTTAATGGTGATCTGGAATGTGCCACCGCTGTAGTTGTCCAAATAGTTCTGTCGTCCTGCGTCGCCACTGAACGAGATCACCGAGGTGGTGAAGTCTGTGCCGAGAGCTCCGCGTCTGAATACCCATGCTTCTGCGCTCATTGAACACTCACAGGGAGTCTCCCGACGTTGCGGTTGTAGGCCTGTAGTGCGCGTACGACTTCGTTTGGATCTGCGCTGGTGACATTGATTGTGATGTTGCCACCGCCACCGAAGCCCATACTGCCCATCTTTGACAACGGGATGATCGCTTCGGGTTCACGGCCTTCACCGATCATGGCAATCGTTGGGCCTGTCACGATGCCACCTTCAGCGAGTCGAGGCAAACTTACTTCTGGAATAGTTCCAAAATTGACCCACGGCCCGGCTGCTTTGTCAATTCCGTCAAGGATCGTGTTTAAGCCTTTGATTGCAAAGTTCAAGCCCTTTTCCATTGCCGAAATGACAGCGTTAATAACACCCTTGAACGCTCCGCCGATGCCATCAAAAATCGCCTTGCCAAGATCTGCCAATTCAGCAAACCCTGTTTTGACTGCACCGAACACGAACTGGACGACGCCCCACCAAGCCATGAAGCCAGCCTTGAGTCCATCTATCGCTTTCCCGAAGATGTCAAACTTGACTTGTAACGCGACCAGTGCCGCGATAATTGCAAGGATTACGACTGCACCTGTGGCGACCCATAGCGCCGAGAACGATGCCGTCAGTGCAGTGTTCAGGGCAAGGGTCACGGCTTGGATCGTATTGTAAATCGCAAGACCTGCGTTAATACCAATGATTGCTAGCGCAAACGTGCCGATTACGGCTCCAAGAATGACAATAAGTTTTGTGTTTTCTTGAGCAAATGTTGAAAACTGTAAAAGTGCTGGAAGCATTTTCTGAATCAGCGGTGCAACAGCTGCGCCGATGGACTCTTTAAACTCGCCCATCTGAATAGACAAGTTCTTCATCTGACCTGAGGTCGTGTTTGCAGCAGTTGAGGCTTGATTATTAAACGTGCCAGCCAAACGACCAAACACATCGTCAGCGTCAGCGCCCTCCTCAATCAACGAGGCGAGTGCTGGGTCAAGTTTTTTGAGTGCTGTAAAGTTGCCGTTGTAAGCCTTTGACAGCGCGTCAGAAACAGCGCCAAGATCCTTGCCAGTGCCCGCAGAAATGTCCAGCGCAAGAGTGAGCAGATTTTGGGCTTTTGCAACATTGCCAGTGCCACGAACCAGTTTGTCGAGTGCCGGGCGAAGTTCATCGTCGGCAACAGCGGCGGCTTTAGAAGTCTTGGTAATGAACTTTTCAACTGAGGCGATCTGGTCATCTGTTGCGTAGGTGACGTTCTGAAGTGTTAAACCAAGTTTTTCGGCTGCGGCTTCATCTTCGGCAAACGCTTTGACAGCATCAAAAGCGACAGCACCAAGAGCCGCAATAGCAAGCCCTGCAGGAACTGCCGCTTTCTTGATTGCAAACGCTGCTTTTTGCCCGTTGGTTTCAAGTTTCTTAAAGTCGGCAATGGCTTTATCAATGCCTTTAGGATTCCACTCAGAAATGATTGGGAGGTTAATAGCCATCAGTTGAACTCTCTTTGTGCATCAACCATGAACTGGTCAATGATCGGCTTCAAAGCCCGCTCAGTTTCGGCGACCATCTGATCTATGTCTTTCCACATATAGCGCGACGGTTCGCCCTGAAGAGCTGACGCAAAATTAGGTCGGCGATATTTTGACTCTCGGCGCGACTTAGTGCCACCAGCACGGCCAGCCATGTCCGTGATCGCCACAGGGGCACCCTTAGTGACCACACGAACCACTGCGATCTGTTCAGCGCCAGCAGTCGCCGAACCCTTGCGAGGCTTGCGAGTGTTTAACGAGATCTGCACTTTCTTGACGTTCTTCCACCCGGTGCGACCGTTGTGATTCATACCGCTTAACGGTGGTGTCGTTGGGATTCGACTGTTGATCAAATCTACTAAAGGCTGAGCCGCGACTTTCGTATCCTTGAGCAGAGTGCGACGAATAGCAGGGTTGATTTTCTGCATTTTCTTCAATGCGTCTTGCAGACCGTAAGTATCAAGTCTCACATCTGCAGCCATTAGGTTTTCTTTCTCTGCTCGTTGATGATCTGCACACAAGTTGCCAAATCGTCTGTCTCGAATGTTATTTGTGGAGGCCAGAATCCTGTCTCAACTAGCAGAGCTGCTAGCTGACGTCGGTGGCCTCCTGCGTAGGGACTGCGGATTCAGTCTCCACAACTTCTAGATCTTCTAACTTTTTGACGAACTCATCAAATGAGACTGGAACCGGGTGACCTTGTTGTTTGCTGGCTTCGTAAGCCATAAACGCTAGGTCTTCCATCCCGATCCCATTGCTCAGATCTGATGCTCGTCGCTTGAACTTACGCTCCCACGAAATAATCACAAACAGGTTCGTGATTACTCGGTAAGTCTCACCATCGGTAAGTCGGACGCTAAGTGTTAATTTCATAGTTCTCCTAGTCGGGATTGGATCAGTTTACGGATTACGGTGTCGTAATGTCGCGTGCGTAGGTGCCACCCTTGAACACGGCCTCAACGACTGACAGTTCGCCGACGGTTGCGTTAATCGGCGTGACGGTCTCAAGGTAGCAACCAGTAAGGGTGTATTCAGGATTCGAAGCGGACTCAGTTGTTCCAGACGGGCTGACAACGATCGTTGAAGCGACACCAAACAAAGAGTTCAAATAGGTTTCAACTTCAGTCGTTCCGTAACCCTGAAACAAGGTCAAGGTCAATTCATTATTGAACAACCCAGCCGTGAACGTGCGGGAAGTCTGACCGAAGCTCGTATTTTCCAAAGCCTCGGCGGTCAAAGTCAATACCGCTGCAGAACAGTTGCTGGTGAGCGCGATTGCTGACGGGCTGGTGACATTGACGGTTGGGTTTGATAGGTAAGTTGTGGGCATTGTTTGTCCTTTTATCTGCGGCTTGAGCCGATTCTAATTGTGAGGTCGTAAGCGGGTAGATCTTGCGAGCCGATCTGCGCGAGCGTAGGCCGTCCAGATACAACTGCGAGAGAAGAGTTCATGAGCGTGTCAACGACTCCGAGTATGTAGTCCGTAGTGTCGCTGTTGCCGGGTGGCGCGCCCAACACTCGGAGATCAATCGTGACGTCCGCTGTTTGGTTATTGAACGCAGTGAAAACAGGAAGCTCAATGAATACAGTAAGAGGTCGAGCGTTCCGAGGATCAGTGACAGGCTTAAGCCCGAGAGCCGTGATCGTTGCTGAGACAGCGTCAATCGCGTCCGTGAAGATGCCTGCCATTTCATGCACACTGCGATCGTTTAATGCCGAGCAACTGGTTGACTCGACCTAAGGTCATCAGCGGTGGACCTGTCATGTCACCAAACGACGCGTATGAGTCGCCAGTGGTCCCGCGTTCACGGTAGAGGCCTGCGGCGTAAAGCGTGGTTCCTAACAGCACTGAACTGTCAGGGACGGTCGTAAGACTGTCGTGGTAACCAGCCTGCACGCGACGCCTGAAACACCAAGCGTTCGCAGCTGCGACACAAGTAGTGAGGAACGCGGTGTCATTTGCCGTGGCCGACGCAATCCCAAGAAACTCTGTCACTGCGTTTACTGTTGTCCATGTGCACGTCAAGGTCCATGTCAAAGTTCCAAACGGATCGGCAGCAGATCGTTCTAGATCGTCGCCAACATCCTGAAACATCAACTGGTTAACAATGATTTCGTTTTCGTTGTAAAGCAGGTCGCCTGCTTCATTAACGCCAGCAAACAAGTTGACCGGTACAGCAATAACAATGTGCGTGCCGTTGAGGCCGTGACCTAGTCCTGTCAGTGTGATTGTCTGACCGATTGTGATGTCGGTTGATTCGAGGGTCTGCACCACAGCAACATCGTCTAGACGCTGGTGGTGCGTCACGCTGAATGTGGCCATGGTGCAGTCTCTCTACTCAGTTCCGTCTATCAGACGAAAGCGGCCTTAATGGAAAGTTCTGGGGAAACAACTTTACTTGCCCAGTACCCGCGCACTGCGATCTGCCTGCTGAGTTGTGAGGGTTGTTCCACGGAAATGAGGCCCTTATTCAATTCAAACGATTCAAGCGCACGAGGATCAAGAATCGTCATGCCAGCGGAGGTCAAGTTGCGGTCAACGACAACGCGCAAACCGAAAGCAAACGCGCCCTGTGTCGAAGCGACATTGAGTGAACCGTATGCGTTCATTGGTCCAACCTGTGGGAACAACGGACGGTCTGCGGTATCCGACAAACTGCCCATCAACTTCCAGACGTTTGGTGACACAGCGAGGACGGACGGCAAGTTGCCATTCGAGCCAGTCAAGATGTCTGCGGCGGCGGTGTACATCCACTCAACCCAGTATGCCGGGTCAGCGATTGATGCGTTAGCAAAGTTGTTGCTGTTGGTGGTGCCAGTCTGCAATTCCGAGCAGGCGAGCAAGTCGGTGCGGTCCATGTAGACGCGCATCATGTCGTCAAGCAACGGTCCGAGTGCTTCAGGCTGTGACCAGTCAATTGCGGCTTCGCTGATTTCAACATAGCCACCCTGAATTGTCTTAGTGATCTGCACGTCATTAATTTCAAATTGTGACGCGGTAATGGTCGTGTTCTGTGTGGCAGTGCCCACTGAGTTATGGACGCTCACTACGGGACGAATGAAAACCGAGCCTCCCTGCGGCATGGGGCGCAATGTGGTTGCATCCACGAGAGGACGCGAGCCAACAAACGTGTTCACCACATTTTGAATGATGGGGGTCGGGATCACACCGGGCAGATCAGGTGTCGTCACGTTCGGCGCGGCGGCGCGAATGTTTTCGTTGAGTTGTAGGAAATCACTGCCACCGCGTACGAATGCTGAGATGTATTCGCTTACGGACGGCAATTTGAATTCGCGCTTGGCGGTTGCATAGATCGGTTGAGTCGCGATTGCGGCTTCAACGCTTGTGGGTTCTGACATGGTTTCATCCTCCTCGGATGGTGTTGTTGGGGTTGTTTCTGTTGGGATTTCTTCTTCGGGTTCGTCGGC
>Ga0164293_10004936_pt1 | contig 11363 bp, 11 predicted proteins | sample GEODES118metaG_FD_111487 | JGI IMG/M metagenome (GOLD analysis project Ga0164293, IMG submission 111487) | Eutrophic lake water microbial communities from Lake Mendota, Wisconsin, USA - GEODES118 metaG | ecosystem: Environmental > Aquatic > Freshwater > Lake | place: USA: Lake Mendota...
AATTCTCCATCTAGTATGGCGATGATGATTTTTCCGCTTACCGCTTTAATGCTTCGGTCTACAATCAGGGTATCGCCACTAAAAATACCCGCCCCGGTCATGGCATCGCTGTTCATTCGGAAAAAAAAGGTAGCCGGTTTGTTGCGGATCAGTTGTTCATTCAGGTCAATCCCTCTTTCCATAAAATCGTCGCTGGCTGCCCCAAATCCGGTGGCATTGGCAGTGGGTACTTCCCATTGATCGTATTGCTTGGTGCCTTTATAGGCGGCACCATACCATTCTTCCCCATCCATAAAATAAATTGTTTAATACTAAAATATTTAGTAAATTTATGCTAAAATAATTATCAAGATAAAATTTTATTTATGCAGGCAGGATTTATATTGAACCCTTCGGGGAGGGTGCATATCAAAGAACAATGCAGCCAATATTTGCTTATGGCTTACCCTCAAATAGGCAAGCAGTCGGGTATATTAGCGCCTCCTATTGAGTTGGCTGTGTTTCAAGCAAAAGAGCCAATGGAAGCCACTATTATTCGCTGGATGCACCGAATCATTAGTAATCAGCGGCATTTTTTGGTACCCATGGAGCAGGTATTTGATACCAATGGTAAACGTTTGCAAGCGCGTATTCAGGACAAATCGGCTTTTCAGCAATTGGCCAAACAACTAAAAGTAGTGAGCCAGTATATCTGTAGCTATGATTGCCCCGAAATGATTTTTAGTATACAGCCCCATGTGCAAGTCAGCAAAACCATTGCTGATCCGGCCTATCATTTATTACTGGCCGCAAAGCAAACACAATCTTTTGTAGTCAGTTTCGAAATCAGGGAGTTGCTCCTCTTAAAAAAGCACCACGATTTTGATAGTTATAAACCCATGAATGTATTTGCATTGAGACCTTAATTGCGGTAATCCAGTATCGAATCTTTATTTTCGTTGAAACTTAGATAAGATACATGGAAGCTGTAATAGAAGAAATAGGTCAATTGTTTGAGCAACTGTTAGCAACAAAGGCCGATCGGATAGAAAAAATTCCGCAGAGTGGTAGCGACCGTGTGTATTTTAGAATTTACGCAGGTAGCAAAACCTATATCGCTACTTATAATACCCATCAAAAAGAAACAGCCACTTTTATTTATTTCAGCAAGCATTTTAAAGCTGCGGGTCTTTCTGTTCCGCAAATACTTGGAGTGAATGAAAACAATACGCTCTATATTCAGGAAGATATGGGAACTGCTTCACTCTTAAATGAGTTGGAAGCAAGAGGCCATAATGATGAAGTGTATCAATTGTTTCAAAAAAGTTTAAGCGAACTGGCGCGCATACAAATATTGGGCGATAAAGGATTGAATTACGATTATTGCCTTACTGCCAAAGAGTTTGGCAAGCAAGCCATCATGAGCGACCTGCTCTATTTCAAATATTATTTTCTCGACACTTTGCAATTGCCTTACGATAAGCAGGCCATGCTGGATGATTTTGATGCCTTGAGTACTTATCTCACCAGAACAGAGAATAAGTATTTTATGTTTCGCGATTTTCAGAGCCGTAATATTATTGTAAAAAATGAAGCAGTTCATTTTATCGATTACCAGGGAGGAATGAAAGGGGCTTTACAATATGATGTAGCATCTTTATTATGGCAGGCTAAAGCAGAATTAAGTGAGGAATGGAAAAAGAATCTATTGAATTATTATATGGATCAGGTAGATGCATTGTTGGAGAAGCCTATTGATCGCATCACTTTTGTAAGCCAATACAATGGCTATGTATTGATCCGATTGTTACAAGTATTGGGGGCCTATGGTTTCAGGGGATTGTTTGAACGCAAAGCCCATTTCTTATCGAGCATACCATTGGCATTAAATAATCTACAATTTTTTATAGAGCACGAAAGAGTTGGAATAATTACACCCGAATTTGATCGGGTATTGCGTTTGGTAGTAGATGAGCAAATGATCAATCGTTTCAAAGCGCCGCAGGCCAATGAGAAAACACCATTGGTGATTGAGATCAATAGTTTCAGTTATAAGAAAGGCATACCGAATGACCCAACTGAAAATGGAGGAGGTTTTATGTTTGATATGCGCGGCATTTTAAACCCCGGAAGATTCGATGAGTATAAAAAATTAACAGGACAAGAAAAACCAGTGCAAGATTTTTTACAGCAGCGCACCATGATGGGCAAATATTTAAACAGTGTGTGGGACTTGATTGATATAACTGTAGAGAACTATTTAAGTAGGGATTTTGATCACTTGATGATCAATTTCGGATGCACAGGAGGTCAGCATAGAAGTGTATATGCAGCTGAACAAACGGCAAGACATTTACGTAACAAGTATAAAGTAAAAGTAAACCTCACCCATACCAACAGTGCAAATTGGGTTAGATAAAAATTGATGTATGAAGGCAATGATTTTAGCAGCAGGATTGGGTACACGCTTAAAACCTTGGACAGATAAACATCCTAAAGCATTGGCTGAAGTAAATGGTGTATCATTACTCGGAAGAAACCTACTTTATTTACAACAGCATGGCATTAAAGAAGTAATTGTTAATGTGCATCATTTTGCAGATCAGATAGTGGAAGCGGCGAAGCGTTATGATGGATGGGGTTCCAAAATTTATTTTTCCGATGAACAAGACGAAGTGCTAGAAACAGGCGGAGGCTTAGTAAAAGCAGCACATTATTTTAAAGGGGAATCTGATTTTGTGTTGATGAATGTAGACATTCTTACCAATATGGATCTTTCTGCAATGATACAGCAGCATCTTGCTAGTAAAGCAATGGCCACTTTAGCAGTTAGCGACCGAAATTCGAGCAGGTGTTTGTTGTTTAATCAGCACCAACAAATGGTTGGATGGCGCAACAATGCAACCGGAGAAGAAAAAGGGCCAGTACTTAAGATGAATAATAGAGAAGGGATTTATCCTATGGCATTCAGTGGTATTCATGTATTGAACAGTGGTATTTTTTTAGCGATTCAACGTGCCGGTAAATTTTCGATGATTGATGTTTATTTGGATTTGTGTAGCAAGTATTCAATACAACTATTTGATCATTCTGGCGCCGATTTAATGGATGTGGGTAAGCCAGAAAGCATTGTACAAGCAGAAGCTATATTTAAATAATCATGCGAAAATTAGACTTTGTATTAGTGGGTTGTGGCAGAGCAGGCGCTATGCACCTTCCGCATATACTAAAGTATGGACAATTAAAAGCAGTGATTGATACAGATGAAGCAACAGGAAGGGAATGGGCAAAAAAAAATAATTGTCATTATTTTATTGATCTTGAAGATTTTATTAAAGAAGGGTTTCGTGCAGATATAGTTGTAATCTGTAGCCCCAACTATCATCATTATTATCCTTCTTGTTTTGCGCTCCGGCACAAAATGAATGTATTGATAGAAAAGCCCATGGTATTAAGACTTGCTCATGCAGATCGGTTAATCAAACAGGCCGAAAAAAGCAATATGCAGATTTTTACAGTCATGCAAAATCGTTTTAATCCAGCGGTGGTTGCTGTAAAAAAAGCATTGGATAAGGGCAGTTTCGGGAATTTATATAGCATTCAAATCAATTGTTTTTGGAATAGAAATGCACAATATTATTCCGATGATTGGCATGGCAGCAAGTTGAAGGATGGAGGCATTTTATTTACCCAGTTCAGTCATTTTATTGATCTATTGATTTGGTTTTTTGGGATGCCTGATTTGGTAAAAAGTATGGCAAATAAAGTAGCACATGGAAAAGAAATGGAAATAGACGATCAGGGGGCTGTAATCATGCAATGGAAAAATGGAGTCATAGGAACATTACAGTATTCGGTGAATGCATTTGAACAAAATAGGGAGGGATCTATTACCATTATGGGCGAGCATGGGATGGTAAAAATTGGCGGTGCTTACTTAAATCGGATTGATTATCAGTTTATGAGGGGCACTTCATTAGCGGTGAAGCAAAAAAACAATGCAGCCAATGATTATGGAAATTATAAAGGGTCAATGAGTAATCATAGCGAAGTGTATAAAAGCATGGTGAATAATTTACTCCAAGGAAAGCCTTATTATACTAGCCCCAAAGAAGCAAAACAAACCATTGGGTTGATCAAAAAAATCATGAAGCAAAAACACTAATTATATGGACGCACCATTTCAATTAATTGATGCTTGTATTCGCGATGTTCAATTCGGTAAAAATGTTACGGTGATCAATCCTTGTAATTTGTATGAGTGTACCATTGGCAACGATGTTTTTATCGGACCATTTGTAGAGATTCAAAAAAATGTTGTAATAGGTAATTCATGTAAAATTCAATCACATAGTTTTATTTGTGAGGGAGTAAGCATCGGTAATGATTGTTTTATAGGGCACGGTGTAATGTTTGTAAATGATTTATTTAAAGATGGTGGGCCTTCGGGAGATGCTTCTAAATGGGGTAAAACAAGCATAGGCAATCATGTTTCAATAGGAAGCAATGCCACTGTTTTACCAGTGCATATTTGCGACCATGTAGTAATCGGAGCCGGAGCTGTTGTAACAAAAAACATCAAAGCGCCAGGTGTATATGCGGGCAATCCAGCAAAAAAAATTGATAAAGGAATGATTTCATTTTAAGCAGAGCGCTATTAAAAGTGAAATGAATCTTATACCTTAATATAAACTTTCTTTTTATCTAATACATATACAATCATCCAATAAAAAACAATCATTAAAAGCGCATACAATAATGAGGGGATGCGTTCATCGGTAAAAAACACTTTCATGTTTTCATAAATAAACGGAAGGGTAGATGTGTATGTTTTTTTACCAGTTTCATCTACAGATACCACCCATCTAAATAAACCCAATACCCTAGGCAGAAAACCGCTTAATACAAAAATGAATAGAGGATTCTTGCCAAATACATCAAAGAATTTACTCCAATTGCCTTTTATTCCTTTGAATTCAATTAAATAAATCAATACACCAATAGTGAGTATAGCTAAGCCCGAAGTGTAAATGGTATAACTACTGGTCCATATTTTTTTATTGATCGGAAAACTCATGTCCCATAAATAGCCAGTAACAATAAGCACGATACCTGCAATTAATAAATGCGTGAGCATTTCAAAATTCTTACCCTTTAATTGAATGTATTGCCCTACCAAAAACCCAAATATCACTTGCACAATAGCTGCAGGAGTGCTCATCAATCCTTCCGGATCAAATGGAACGCCTTCTCCCTTATATAAATGCAGTTCACCTAAAATATTGGAATCAATGGCAGTGCCAAACCAGCCCGCCAAACTATAAGGATCTCCAGTTGCGCCTCCAGCAAAACAAATAAACCAATAGATTAGTAGTAATGCCATTCCTACTAAAAATGCCCCTTTGGTTTTACCATAAAACACAATAACAGAACCAAAAAAATAGCAGAGCGCTATTCTTTGCAGTACTCCCATAATGCGAATTTTTTCCCAGGTTTTTGCCACTAAGAAATCCCCATCCCATTTTACAAAGGGGCTCCAATTTAAGAATAGACCTATTGCAAAAATGAGTAAGGTTCTTTTGATAACTTTCTTCCAAAACACAGCAGGGCCAGCTTGTTCAAAACGAGGCATAACAAATGCCATTGCATTACCTACGGCAAATAGAAAGAAAGGGAAAACCAAATCGGTGGGAGTGCATCCATGCCAAGGTGCATGTTTTAAAGGACCAAAAATATGACCCCAGTTTCCTGGGTTATTTACTAAAATCATTAAAGCAACTGTGGCACCTCTAAATACATCTAAAGAATAATATCTATTTCCCATTGGTAGCAAATTCTACTATAAAGTTAGTTTTTATTGGTTAAATATGCTTGTTTTGATGGATGAAGAGTTGGTAATATGGCAAATTGAATCTCTATGTATATATTGCTGCTAATAATGAACTTGCACTAGGTTTTATATACAGATTTGGCATTTAGGTTGCATATTTGCAGCAGGTTGTATTGAAATTGATAACTAAATGAAAAAAGCTTTAATTACAGGTATTACCGGACAAGATGGAGCATACCTCACAGAGTTGTTGTTAAAGAAGGGATATGAAGTGCATGGAGTTAAACGTCGTAGTTCTATGTTTAATACCCAGCGTATAGATCATCTCTACGAAGATCCTCATGTACCCACAAGGCATATGACTTTGCATTATGGCGATTTAACGGATAGTACCAACCTGATTCGTATCATCCAAGAAGTACAACCCGATGAAATTTACAATTTGGGTGCCATGAGCCATGTGCATGTAAGCTTTGAAACACCAGAGTATACTGCCAATGCCGATGGTATTGGCGCGCTTAGAATTTTAGAAGCCATCCGTTTATTAGGTCTTACTAAAAAAACCAAATTTTACCAGGCATCTACTTCTGAATTATATGGTTTAGTGCAAGCTGTACCTCAATCAGAAACTACTCCTTTTTATCCGAGAAGCCCTTATGCAGTGGCTAAATTATATGCTTATTGGATTACAGTAAATTACCTCGAAGCCTATGGCATGTATGCCTGCAATGGTATTTTATTTAATCATGAATCTCCATTGCGTGGAGAAACTTTTGTTACCAGAAAAATTACCAGAGCGGTTGCAAGAATTGCCTTGGGTTTACAAGATACGCTCTACCTCGGAAACCTAGATGCACAGCGGGATTGGGGCCATGCCAAAGATTATGTTGAAGGAATGTGGCTGATGTTGCAACAAGAAAAGCCAGAAGATTTTGTATTAGCAACAGGCATTACTACCTATATACGCGATTTTGTAAAAATGGCATTTGCAGAGATTGGAGTAGAACTAGAATTCACGGGCAATGATGAAAATGAAATTGGAAAAGTGAAAGCTTCAACAGGAGCTCATAAAGTAACAATCGGTCAAGAAGTAGTAAAAGTAGATCCACGTTATTATCGCCCTACAGAAGTAGATTTATTAATTGGTGATCCTACCAAAGCCAATACCAAATTGGGCTGGCAGCCAAAGTATACTTTAGCTTCCATGGTGAAAGAAATGGTGGCGGCGGATATTATTGTATTTAAGCAAGAGCAATTATTAAAGAACAGTGGCTTTACCATTAATAAAGAACAGGAATAAGCACCATGAATCAATCGGATAAAATATATATAGCAGGTCACCGTGGAATGGTAGGTAGCGCTATTGCCAGAAAACTAGCCGCAGAAGGATTCACCAATGTTATTACCAGAACATCCAAAGAACTAGATTTACGCAATCAACAAGCAGTTAGCAATTTTTTTGCTGCTGAAAAACCCGATTATGTTTTTTTAGCAGCTGCTAAAGTAGGGGGCATTGTTGCCAACAATACCTTTCGTGCGGAGTTTATTTATGATAACCTCATGATGGAAAGCAATATCATTCATCATAGTTACCTCAATGGGGTAAAAAAATTATTGTTCTTAGGATCTTCTTGTATTTATCCAAAAATGGCGCCACAGCCATTAAAAGAAGAATACCTACTCAGTGGTTATTTAGAAGAAACCAATCAACCCTATGCCATTGCAAAAATTGCAGGCATAGAATTATGTGATGGATACCGAGCACAATATGGTTGCAATTTTATCTCAGCCATGCCCACCAATTTATATGGCCCCAATGATAATTACGATTTAACAACAAGCCATGTATTGCCTGCGATGTTGCGCAAATTTATAATGGCCAAAAGAAACAGTCAACCTACTGTAACCATTTGGGGAAGCGGTAAACCCAAAAGAGAATTCTTGCATGTAGATGATTTAGCCGAAGCATGTATGTATTTAATGCAACAGTACAACGAAAAAGGCCTGGTAAATATAGGAACAGGGGTAGATGTAACCATTTTGGAATTGGCTCAATTGGTGCAGGAAATCACCGAATACAAAGGTGAAATTGTATTGGATTCCTCCAAACCCGATGGTACTCCCCGCAAATTAATGGATGTTAGTAAAATGACTGCGGCAGGCTGGAAAGCCAAAATAGACCTGCGTGCTGGCATTGATATGGTGTATCAATCCATTAAAAACGAAGATTGGGAAGCTTAAATAGGTTAAAAACAGCGCAGGTTATTCATTCAAATATATATTTGCCATAATATTAAAAAATCAATGAGTAAAAATATCATCATCACTGGCGGGGCTGGATTTATCGGTTCACATGTAGTTCGTTTATTCGTTAATAAATATCCCGATTATACCATCATCAATTTGGATGCATTAACCTATGCAGGGAATTTAGAAAATCTTAAAGACATCGATTCAAAACCCAATTACAAATTTGTAAAAGCCAATATTCTCGATGTACCCGCAATAGAAACGATATTTGATGAATACCATGTTACCGATGTAATTCATTTGGCTGCAGAATCACATGTAGATAGATCCATTGTATCGCCACTCGATTTTGTATATACCAATGTAATTGGCACAGTTAATTTATTAAATGTTGCCAAAACCAAATGGTCAGCCAATTTAAGTGGGCATCGTTTTTATCATATATCTACTGATGAAGTGTATGGAAGTTTAGGTGAAACTGGTTTGTTTACCGAAACAACTCCTTATGATCCCAATTCGCCGTATAGTGCTAGTAAAGCCAGTTCTGATCATTTTGTAAGAGCCTACCGCGAAACCTACCATATGCAAACCGTGGTATCCAACTGTTCTAATAATTATGGTCCTTACCATTTTCCAGAAAAATTAATTCCACTTTTCATCCATAATATTATTCAGAAAAAACCATTGCCTGTTTATGGAGATGGTTTGTATACCCGTGATTGGTTGTATGTAAAAGACCATGCATTGGCCATTGATCTGGTTTTTCATGAAGGGAAAGATGGCGAAACCTATAATATTGGTGGATTCAACGAATGGAAAAATATTGACCTGGTGAAATTGCTTTGCGCACAAATGGACCAAAAATTGGGCAATGCAAAAGGAACCAGCGAACAATTGATCACCTATATAAAGGACCGACCTGGACACGATCGCCGCTATGCCATCGATGCAACTAAAATCAATAAAGAATTGGGTTGGAAGCCAACTGTTACTTTCGAGCAGGGTTTGAGTGAAACCATTGATTGGTTCTTGCAAAACAGCAGCTGGTTAGAAAACGTAACTTCAGGGAATTACCAGAACTATTATCAATCCATGTACAACAATCGATAATATGCAAATTGAATTCACTCCATTGGAAGGTTGTTTTATTATTCACGATAGTTTTTTTGGTGATACTCGGGGTTATTTTTTTGAGAGTTTTAATCGCAAGACTTTTTTAGACAAAACTGGTCTTGATGTAAATTTTGTACAAGACAATCAATCCAATTCTCAACGTGGTGTATTACGTGGATTGCATTTTCAGCAAGGCGAATTTGCACAAGCTAAATTGGTGCGTGTATTAAAAGGAACTGTTTTGGATATTGCGGTTGATCTGCGCAAAGATTCCAATACATTCGGACAACATTATGCAGTTGAATTATCTGAAACCAGTAGAACCCAGGTTTTTGTGCCAAGAGGTTTTGCGCATGGATTTGTTGTGTTAAGTGAAGAAGCTACTTTTTTTTATAAATGCGATAATTATTATAACAAAGCTTCGGAAGGAGGTATTGTATTTAATGATCCCGATATTGGCATCAATTGGAAATTGGATTCCAGCGAATTCATTATATCGGATAAAGACCTTATTTTACCAAGATTAAAAGACATCATACCCTCGCTTAGATTTTAGTTAATTTTATTTACACCATTTTACAATTTAAAATTATGAAAGGCATTATACTCGCAGGCGGATCAGGCACAAGATTGTATCCAATCACCAAAGGAATCAGCAAACAATTAATGCCTGTGTACGATAAGCCAATGATCTATTATCCATTGTCGGTATTGATGTTGGCGGGTATCAAAGAAATTTTATTTATTACAACTCCAGATGATTCGGCACAATTCCAACGTTTATTGGGAGATGGAAAAGAGCTTGGATGTAGTTTTTCTTATGAGGTGCAACACGAGCCCAATGGGCTTGCTCAAGCTTTTGTAATTGGAGAAAAATTTATAGGGAATGATAAAGTATGCTTGATTTTAGGCGATAATATTTTTTACGGCGCCGGCTTTAGTAAATTGGTTCAATCCTTTAATGATGTAAACGGAGCCGCAGTTTTTGCATACGAAGTAAACGACCCTGAGCGCTATGGTGTGGTAGAATTTGATGCAAACAGAAAAGCAATTTCAATAGAAGAAAAACCCAAACAGCCAAAATCGAACTATGCTGTTCCTGGTTTATATTTTTACGACAATACTGTTGTTGAGATTGCAAAAAATACCAAGCCTTCTCCAAGAGGAGAATATGAAATTACCGACGTAAACAGGTTTTACCTAGAAAACGGGAAATTGCAGGTTGGCATTATGAATAGAGGAACCGCTTGGTTAGATACGGGTACTTTTGATTCTTTTGCCGATGCCTGTGAATTTGTGCGGGTTATTGAAAAGCGCCAAAGCCAAAAAGTTGGTTGTATAGAAGAAGTAGCCTATCGAATGGGCTTTATTGATCGGGATCAATTGTTGATTTTGGCAGATAGGTATCAGAAAAGCGGATATGGGGAGTATCTCCGAAGGCTAAAACTGAATTAATTTCAGTTTTGTTAAACTTTAAGCTACTAAAGTTGTTCAGTATTGGACAACTTTTTTTATGAACGCATTTACAATCAAAGATTTAGAGAATTTATCTGGGATCAAAGCCCATACTATACGTATTTGGGAACAGCGTTATTCGTTTTTAAATCCCCAGAGAACTGATACCAATATTCGCTATTACTCCAACACCGAACTAAAGAAGGTTTTAAACATAGCGCTATTAAATAAGTATGGATTTAAGATTTCTCATATAGATAAGCTATCGGCAGAAGAAGTGCAAGAAAAAATTCTTGCCTTGTCTCAGGTTCAGGCGCAGCATGAGCGCTTGGTAAATGATATGATCAAATCGATGGTTGATATGGACATAGAGGGTTTTGAGGCCCTTCTAGATAATTTCATCATGTCTAAGGGAATAGAAAAAGCCATTGTTCAAATTATTTTTCCTTTTTTAGAAAGAATTGGAATTCTTTGGATAACCAATCATATCAACCCCGGCCAAGAACATTTGGTTACCAATATTATCCGTCAAAAAATAATTGTTGGGATAGAAACTACTAACCCGAATACATTGAATAATAAGACGGTATTGTTATTTCTACCAGAAGGAGAGCACCATGAATTGGGTATTTTATTTACTTATTTCCTATTGAAAAGTAGGGGTACAAAAGTGATTTATGTGGGCGCCAATGTTCCACTAAAAGACATTGAATATGTTGCCAATTCTAAGAAACCA
>Ga0164293_10004937_pt1 | contig 11362 bp, 9 predicted proteins | sample GEODES118metaG_FD_111487 | JGI IMG/M metagenome (GOLD analysis project Ga0164293, IMG submission 111487) | Eutrophic lake water microbial communities from Lake Mendota, Wisconsin, USA - GEODES118 metaG | ecosystem: Environmental > Aquatic > Freshwater > Lake | place: USA: Lake Mendota, Wisconsin...
ACCGACTCCGACAGTTCACTCGCCGTCGACGGCCCCTACGCAGCGGGAATCGAAGTCGACGATCGCAATCTTGTCCTGCGAGCTCTCCGACTCGCCGGGCGCAACGCACACGTCACGCTGACGAAGAACATCCCCCACGGCGGCGGGCTCGGCGGAGGCTCTGCCGATGCGGCGGCCGCTCTGCGCTGGGCAGGTTTCGCCGACCTCGTTGCCGCATCGCGACTCGGTGCCGACATCCCCTTCTGCATGACCGGTGGCAGGGCACGTGTCACCGGCATCGGCGAAGTGATCGAGCCACTCGAGCCGGAACCGCTCGACATCACACTGGTGATTCCACCGTTCGGCGTGTCGACGCCCGAGGTGTACCGCACGTGGGACTCACTCGGCGGACCACAACACGCCGGCAATGCGCAGGGAACCAACGACCTCGAACCCGCCGCACTGGTCACCGAGCCACGTCTGTCACGCGTGCGTGATCGCATTGGTGACGCAGCGGGTACGGCTCCGCTCCTCGCAGGCAGCGGATCGACGTGGTTCTTACGGGGTCACCTGCCGTGGCTGGCCGACGCCCTGCCCGACATGACGGTGCTGCTCACGTGCACACGCACGTGACACGAAGAAGAAACGGCTACTTGCGACGCTGGTGACGGGTACGGCGAAGCATCTTCTTGTGCTTCTTCTTGCGCATCCGCTTGCGACGCTTCTTGATCAAAGAACCCATAAGGCTCGTCACGCTATCGGCATCGACAAGGAAATGGAAAACGAATCCCCGCTAGCCTTGACGCTCGTCCGGCTCCGGTCGGAATGTTCCGAGGTCGTTCAATTGGCAGGACAGCGGGTTTTGGTCCCGTTTATAGGGGTTCGAGTCCTCTCCTCGGAGCCACTCTCCTCGGAGTTACTGTGCGCAAGCCAACGTGCTCGGGCTCAGCCCCACCGTCACAGGCGCTTTTCAGAGGCCTTCGTCCCGCGTTCTACACTGAATCGCAATGAACGGGCTGAACATCGACAAGGTCACTACGAAGAGATTGTCGTTGTACACCGGCAGAACTCATCCACAGCTGGCCGAGGAAGTGGCCGGACACCTGGGCATCCGCCTCGGCGACGCCAATGTGGTCGAGTTCGCCAACGGAGAGTTGCGTCCGCGCTTTGCCGACAGCGTTCGCGGTGGTGACGTGTTCATCATGCAGACGCACTACGGGTGGAACGGCCGCTCCATCAACGACTCGATCATGGAGCAGCTGATCATGATCGACGCCGCCTATCGCGCTTCTGCCAAGCGCATCACCGCGGTCTGCCCCTTCTACGGATACGCCCGCCAGGACCGCAAGGCCGAAGGCCGCGAGCCGATCACGGCCCGCCTCATCGCCGACATGTTCCGTGCCGCCGGCGCCGGTCGCATGGTCTCGATCGACCTGCACAGCGGTCAGATCCAGGGCTTCTTCGACGGACCCGTCGACCACCTCACCGCAATGCCGGTCCTCGAGGACTACGTGCGCACCAACACCAAGGACGAAGTGGTCATCGTCTCCCCCGACGCCGGACGCGTGAAGGTGGCCGAACGCTTCGCCCAGCACCTCTCAGATCGCAACGCCGACGTGGCTTTCATCAACAAGCGCCGCCCGAAGGGCACCACCAACGTGGCAGTGGCCAAGGAAGTGATCGGTGAAGTCGAGGGTCGCCTGTGCATCCTCACCGACGACATGATCGACACGGGTGGCACCATCGTCTCGGCCGCCGACCTGCTGCTCGAGCGCGGCGCCAAGGAAGTCTGGGCCATGGCCACCCACGGTGTGCTCTCCGGCCCGGCCATCGAACGCCTGGAGAAGAGCGGCATCTCGCGGGTCGTGCTGACCAATACCGTTCCCCTCGCACCCGAGATGCGGATCCCCAAGATCGAGGTCCTCTCCGTGGCCAAGATCCTGGCCGATGCCCTGGCCGCCGTCTTCGACGAAACCAGCGTCAGCGACCTCTTCGGCGGCGAAAACCAGTCCTGAGACAGCCTCCCGCCCCTCGTGGGTTTTGGCCTCGTGGGTTTTGACAAGGTCGCCCATAGACTCGCAAGTCGGCTTCAGTGCCCTCATTCGATCGTCCCTAGTACGGAGTCCCCATGGCAAACGCAGCACTCACCGCAGAAACTGGCCGCAGCACCGGCAGCGCCTCCTCGCGCCGTCTTCGCGCCGAAGACAAGATCCCCGGTGTGCTCTACGGCCACGGCATGAGCCCCATCTCGGTCGCTGTCGCCCGTCGTGAACTGCGCGTCGCCCTGTCAGGTGCCGCCGGAACCAACACCATCATCGACCTGAAGGTCGACGGCAAGGTCTACCCGGCAATCGTGAAGGAGATGCAGCGTCACCCCGTGCGCCGCACCGTCAGCCACATCGACTTCCAGCAGATCAGCATGAACGAAGAGATCGTCGTCAGCGTGCCCGTGAACCTCACTGGCACCGCCAAGGCTGTGGTCTCCGAAGGTGGCCTCGTCGATGCCGCTGTCGACTCGATCGAAGTCCGCACCACCCCGGGCAACATGCCGAACGAGATCCTCATCGACATCACCAACATGACGGTCCACGACATCGTGCGTCTCGCCGACGTTGCGCTGCCGAAGGGCGTCGTTGCCGTCGGTGATCCCGACATGCCGGTGGTCACCGTGCTCACCACCCGCGCCGGCACCGAAGCTGCCGCTGCTCCCGCCGAAGCTGCGGCCGGCGAAGCTCCCGCCGCTTCGTAATCCCGCAACGTTCGCGCTCTCCACACCGTGTGGCTCGTCGTCGGCCTGGGCAACCCCGGCAAGAAGTACGAACGCACACGTCACAACGTCGGCCAAGAAGCCGTCGAACTCCTTGCGTCTCGCCACGGCGCATCACTGCGTGAGGGTCGCGACAAGGCCGTTGTCGGCGAGATCTCGTTGCCCGGCGAAACGGGTGCAGAGAAAATCGTGCTCGCCGTGCCGCTCACGTTCATGAACGAATCCGGTCAGGCCGTGCGTCCGCTGATCAAGCGGCACAACCTGAAGCCCGACGAGATCGCCGCGCGTCTCGTGATCGTCCACGACGAACTCGATCTCGAGCCCGGCATCGTGCGCGTGAAGGCCGGCGGTGGTCTGGCCGGACACAACGGGCTGCGCTCCATCACGTCGCATCTCTCGACCCAGGACTACGTGCGCGTGCGCATCGGTGTAGGCAAGCCGCCCAGTGCCGCGCAGGGCGCCGACCACGTGTTGCGCAAGATTCCCCCGGCCGAACGCACCGTCCTCGACGACGCCGTTGCTCGTGCGGCAGATGCGGTGGAGATGCTGGTGTCGAAGGGACTCGCCGCCACGATGAACATCGTCAACGCTTCATCATGACTCTGCCCGTCGTTGCACAGCTAGTCGCCAACGATCCCGTCGTCTCCGGCGCACTCTCCGGTCTCGACGGCGTTCTCGCCTGCCCGGATGCCGCCCGACCCGCGGTCTTGGCCGGCCTCACCGCGCTGCATCCCGAAGCCACGTTCGTCGTCGCCACCGCAACGGGCGCCGCGGCCGGACAGCTCTTCGACGATCTGCAGTCAATGCTCGGCCCCGAAGCAGTCGCCCTCTTCCCCGCATGGGAAACACTCCCCTTCGAGCGCATCAGCCCGAACGTGGAGACGATGGGTCGGCGCATGGAAGTGCTGTGGCGCCTGCGCCACGCGCCGCATCGTCCGCGCATCGTGTTGACAGGTGCTCGTGCGCTGTTGCAGAAGACCGCGCCGCAGTCACACATCGACACGCATCGTCCGTGGCCGATCGAACTGCGTGTCGGCATGCAGGTCGACCCGATCGAACTCGTCGCAGATCTCGTCACCCTCGGCTACCGCCGCGAGGATCTTGTGGAACTGCGCGGACACGTGGCCCGCCGCGGTTCGATCATCGACGTCTTTCCCTCCACCGCCGACGTGCCGTTGCGCATCGAGTTCTGGGGCGACGAGATCGAACGCCTGCAGACGTTCAACGTGAACGACCAGCGCAGCGCCCACGACATGACCGAAGCATGGATCCATCCGGCACGCGAACTGTTGGTCGACGACACGATGCGTGCGCGTGCGGCCGAACTCGTGGCGAGCGAACCGTGGGGTCGCGAACATTGGGAGCGCTTCAGCGAAGGTCTCGTCTTCGAAGGCATGGAGAGTTGGCTGCCCTGGTTCTCCGACGGATCCACGTTGGTCTCTGCCATCGGCGAGATCGTGAAGACGGCAAACGTCGACATGCGTCTCGTGTTGGTCGAGCCACGGCGCATCCGTGACCGCGGAGCCGACATCCTGGCCGAAGAGACCGATCTCGCCAAGGCGCTCGCCAGCACGTGGGGTCGCAACTCCGAGACGGATCAGGTGATCGAGTTCCCCCGTCTCCACGCAGACCCCGACACGCTCTTGACCGAAGCTTCCGATACGGCAGGGCTCCCCGCTTATCACCTGCTCGCTGCGGCCGACGCCGGCGGTGAGGGCGGGTTGCGCAGCGTGAACGCCAGCGGCTGGGGCCCCATCACCAACGATCCCGCCGCCATCGTGGCGCGCTTCGCCGAACTCGCCCGACAGGGCAACCGCGTGATCGTCGCCGCCGACACCGATGGTTCGGCGCAACGCATCACCGAGAGTCTCGTGAGCGGCGGAGCCGACGTGGTGCGACTCGAATCGCTTCCCGAAGCACGTCGCGACTCCGTCGGACCGGGCATCTTCACCACCGTGTTGCGTCTGCATCACGGCACCTACATGCCGGGCGCACAGTTGGCACTCGTTGCGGAATCCGATCTCACCGGTCGACGCCGACCGCACCGTCGCCAGAAACCACGTCAGTCGGGATCGACTTTCCAGGATCTGAAGCCCGGCGACTACGTCGTGCACTACCACCACGGCGTCGGGAAGTTCGAGGGTCTCGTCAGCCGCGCCATCGGCGGCGCACAACGCGACTACCTGCTGCTCGCCTACAAGGGCGGAGACAAGCTCTACGTCCCCACCGATCAGATCGACACCATTCGCCAGTACGTCGGCGGCGAAACGCCGACGATGCACAAGCTGGGCGGTTCCGACTTCGCCCGAGCCAAGAGCAAGGTGCGCTCGGCGGTGCAGGAGATCGCCCAGGAACTCGTGGTGCTCTACCAGCGTCGCGTCACGGCGGCCGGCCACGCTTTTGCACATGACACGCCGTGGCAACACGACATGGAGATGGCGTTCCCCTACGTCGAGACCGTCGACCAGCGCACGGCCATCGGCGAGGTGAAGGCCGACATGGAACGTGCCGTGCCGATGGATCGCCTCGTCTGTGGGGACGTCGGCTTCGGCAAGACCGAAGTCGCAGTGCGTGCCGCGTTCAAGGCCATCCAGGACGGCAAGCAAGTCGCCGTTCTCGTGCCCACCACGCTTCTCGCCTCGCAGCACGGCAGCACCTTCAAGGATCGCTTCGCTGGTTTTCCCATTCGCGTCGAGGTGCTGTCGCGCTTCCAGACCGCAGCAGAGTCGAAGAAGATCCTCGCCGATCTCGCCACGGGCGACATCGACTGCGTCGTCGGCACGCATCGCTTGTTGCAGGAAGGCGTGAAGTTCAAGGATCTCGGTCTTCTCGTGGTCGACGAGGAACAACGGTTCGGCGTGAACCACAAGGAAGCGATGAAGAAGATGCGACACAACGTCGACGTCCTCACGCTCAGCGCCACCCCGATTCCACGAACGCTCGAGATGAGCCTGGTCGGCATCCGTGATCTCTCGCTGTTGCAGACACCGCCCGCCGACCGTCAACCAATTCTCACCTACGTGGGCGAACTCGACAAGCGTCTCGCCGTCGAGGCCATCCGCCGCGAACTGCTGCGCGAGGGCCAGGTGTTCTGGGTGCACAACCGCGTGCAGAGCATCGAGGAACGCGCCGCCGAACTGCGCGAACTCGTCCCCGAGGCACGCGTCGCCGTGGCCCACGGACAGATGGACGAGGCATCGCTCGAGCGCGTGGTGATGGAGTTCTGGGAGGGCAACTTCGACGTTTTGGTGTGCACCACCATCATCGAAAGCGGCATCGACATGCCCAGCGTGAACACGCTCGTCGTCGAACGCGCCGACTTGCTCGGCCTCGGCCAACTTCACCAGTTGCGCGGGCGTGTCGGACGCAGCGGACAACGCGCCTACGCCTACCTCTTCCATCCCAAGGACCGCGTGCTCTCCGAAGAGGCCTACGAGCGTCTGCGGGCGATCGGCGAAGCCACGGAACTCGGCAGCGGCTTCAAGATCGCGATGCGCGACCTGGAGATCCGCGGTGCGGGAAACATCCTCGGCGAGGCACAGAGCGGACACATCGCCGCCGTCGGTTACGACCTCTACTGCCAGATGGTCACCGAGGTGGTCTCCGAGATGAAGGGCGAACCGGTCGAAGCTCCGAGCGATCTCAAACTCGACATCGCCGTGTCGGCGTTCCTCCCCGACTCCTACGTTCCCACCGAGGATCTGCGTCTCGAGGCCTACCGTCGTCTCAGCGAAGTCATGACCCAGGAACAGGTCGACGACGTGCGCCGCGAATGGCTCGACCGCTACGGCCCCATCCCGGCCGAGGCCGAGACCCTGCTCGCCGTCGGCGCACTGCGCGCGGCCTGCCACACCTACGGCATCACCGATCTCACCGTGATGATGGGCACGGCCCGTATCTCTCCCGTAGTCTTGCCTGCCAGCAAGCAGATGCGATTGCAGCGCCTCTCGGCCAACAGCAAGTTCAAGGGACTCACGTGGCGCGAGCAGGACAAACAACTCGTCGCCCCGCTGGCTTCCGCACAGACAAAGGGAAAGACCGTCGACGGCGACCGCCTCGTTGCCGATCTGCACGAACTGCTGAACGAAATGCTCGGCGAGTAAAGTCGCAGACGTGCTTCGACCCACCTCGTCCCCCCTTGTTCGCCGTGCCCTCCTCGTTGCCGGTGTCTCGCTCACCTCTCTCCTTACCGCCTCGTGTGGAACCTTCACCGAGAACAAGACCGCCGTCTCAGTCAACGGATCCGACCTCTCCGTCGAGACCCTCGAGGACTACGTGAAGCAGTTCGACAAGATCCAGCAGATCCCCATTGCCGACGGCGTGGTCGAACTCGAAGGCGTGCGCGGCCTGCTCGGTGCCTTCGTCCGCGAGAACGTCTACACCCGGTTCCTCGACTCCTACGGAACACCGCTCACCGACGAACAGGTCCAGGCCAAGCGCGAAGAGATCGGTGACGACGTGTTCGCCGAACTCACTCCCGAACTCGCCAACATGATCATCCGCCTCAACGCCGGCGCCACCGCCATCCAGGAGTTCGAGGCGCCCTCCGACGAGGACATCGAAAAGACCTACAAGGACGAACCGTCACTGACCGGCGCGTTGTGCGTCAACCACATCGTCACCAAGACCAAGGCCAAGGCCGCCAAGGTTCTCGCCAAACTCGACGCCGGAGCGGACTGGAAGACACTCGCCGGCCAGTACTCACTCGAGGACAACGCCGGCGAAACCGGCGGTGCACTCGTCGGCGAAGGACCCGACGGCAAGGCCATTCCGTGCCAGTCGATCCTGCAGTTCCAAGAGACCTTCGATCCGCTCTTCGTTGCAGGCGTTCTCGAGGCCGAGGCAGGAGTGCCCTACGGTCCGGTTCGTTCCAGTTTCGGCTATCACGTCATCTACGTGCAGCCCTTCGACGAAGTGGCCGACACCGTTCTCGAACTCGTGAAGTCGCAGCCCGGACCGCTGATGGCCACCGGCCTCGTGTCGAACACCGAGGTTCTCGTCGACCCGGCCTACGGCGTGTGGAGCCCCGCCGTCGCTGCCATCGTCGCCAACTAGTTCCGACCGGTTCATGTCGAAGATCGTCGTCGTCGGGCTCGGCCCGGGAGACCCCGGTCTTCTCACCGCGGCGACACTCGAAGCGATCACCGACACTCACGTTCGGTTCCTGCGCACCACGCAGCACCCCTCCGCGCACTGCGTCCCCGATGCCACCTCGTTCGATCATCTCTACGACACCCTGCCCACGTTCGACGACGTGTATCGCCGCATCGCAGACGACCTCGCCGAAGCGGCACGCACGCACGGCACCGTGCTCTACGCCGTGCCCGGTTCGCCCTCCGTGCTCGAACGCACCGTGCAGTTGCTGGTGAACGATTCACCCGACGACGTCGACGTCACGGTTCTTCCCGCTATGTCGTTCCTCGACTGTGCGTGGACGGCACTCGGCATCGACCCGATCGACACCTCCGTGCGCCTCGTCGATGGACATCGCTTCGCCACCGAGGCAGCCGGTGAACGCGGACCGTTGCTCGTTGCCCACTGCCATGCCAACTGGGTGCTCTCGGATGTGAAACTCGCCGCCGAATCGGAACCCGGCGACACACCCGTCGTGTTGCTCCACCACCTCGGTCTTCCCGACGAAGAGATCGTCCGCACCACGTGGGCCGAGATGGACCATGTCATCGAAGCCGACCATCTCACCAGCCTCTGGATTCCGCAACTTGCCGCTCCCGTCGCCAACGAAATGGCCAAGGTTCACGCGCTCGCCCGCACGTTGCGCGAGGAGTGTCCGTGGGACCAGGAACAGACCCATGCCTCGCTCATTCGCTATCTCGTCGAAGAGGCCTACGAAGTGGTCGATGCTCTCGAAGCACTCGACCCCGACGACCCCGCCACCGACGATGCGCTCATCGAAGAGTTGGGCGATCTCCTCTACCAGGTGGAGTTCCACTCCACCATCGCCGAACAAGAAGGTCGCTTCACCATCGCCGACGTGGCACGCACCGTGCACGACAAGTTGGTGCGTCGTCATCCGCACGTCTTCGGTGACGTCACCGCAGAAACGGCCGACGCCGTCACCGCCAACTGGGACGAGATCAAGCGCGCCGAGAAGCCCGAGCGCACGAAGCTCTTCGACGGCGTGGTGAAGTCCGGCCCCGCACTGCTCTACGCACAGCAACTCCAGAAAAAAGCGGCCAAGGTCGGTTTCGACTGGCCCGATGCGCAGGGCGCACTCGACAAGATCACCGAAGAAGCCGGCGAACTTCGCGAGGTCGTCGCCGGCGATGCACCCGTCGCGGACATCGAGATGGAACTCGGCGACCTGCTCTTCTCCGTGGTCAACGTGGCACGCCATCTCGGCCTCGATGCCGAGGTCGCCCTGCGGGCCGCGGCGAGGAAATTTCGCGGTCGCGTGGAGCGCGTCGAGGAACTCGCCAACGAGCGCGGCCTCGACATGAAAACCGCCACGCTCGACGAGCTCGACGCCTTATGGGAAATTGCCAAGGGCGGCTAGCGTTGTTCGCATGAGCAGCATCGTCAGCGTCGTCGGCCGCGAAGTTCTGGACTCGCGCGGCAACCCCACCGTCGAAGTCGAAGTTCTCCTCGACTCGGGTGCGCGCGGACGTGCCATGGTTCCGTCGGGCGCTTCCACCGGCGAGCACGAAGCGGTCGAACTGCGCGACGGCGATGCCAAGCGCTACATGGGCAAGGGCGTTCTCACCGCCGTCTCCAACGTGAACGGCGAGATCCAGCAGGCACTTCTCGGCCTCGATGCACTCGACCAGCGCGAGATCGACCATGCACTCATCGATCTCGACGGCACGGAGAACAAGGGACGCCTCGGCGCCAACGCCATCCTCGGTGTGAGCCTCGCCGTCGCCCAGACCGCCGCCGACGAACTCGATCTTCCGCTCTTCCGCTCCGTCGGTGGACCCAACGCCCACGTGTTGCCCGTGCCGATGATGAACGTCATCAACGGTGGCGCACACGCCGACAACAACGTCGACCTGCAGGAGTTCATGATCATGCCCGTCGGTGCGGCCAGCTTCTCCGAGGCACTGCGCTGGGGTGCCGAGACCTACCACGTGTTGAAGAAGGTGCTGCACGACCGCGGTCTCGCCACCGCTGTCGGCGACGAAGGCGGCTTCGCCCCCAACCTCTCGTCGAATGAAGAAGCCATCAAGGTTCTCGTCGAAGCCATCGAGCGTGCCGGTCACACCCCCGGCGAAGACATCGCCATCGCACTCGACCCCGCCATGAGCGAACTCTTTCGCGACGGCAAGTACCACCTCACCGGCGAAGGCAAGGTGCTCTCGTCCGCCGAGCTCGCCTCGTGGTGGGCCGACCTCGTTGCTCGCTATCCCATCGTCTCCATCGAAGACGGCATGGCCGAAGACGACTGGGACGGATGGATCGCCCTCACCGCTGCTGTTGGCAACAAGGTGCAGCTCGTCGGCGACGATCTCTTCGTCACCAACGCACGTCGCCTGCGCATGGGCATCGACCGCAAGGTGGCCAACAGCGTCCTCGTCAAGGTCAACCAGATCGGTTCACTGACCGAAACCCTCGAGACCGTCGAACTCGCCACCCGCCACAGCTACACCAGCGTGATGAGCCACCGCAGCGGCGAAACCGAAGATGCGACCATCGCCGACCTCGCCGTGGCCACCAACTGCGGCCAGATCAAGACCGGCGCCCCGGCCCGCAGTGACCGCGTGGCCAAGTACAACCAGCTCCTGCGCATCGAAGAGATGCTCGGCGACACCGCCGCCTACCGCGGCAAGTCCGCCCTCGCTCCCCTCCGCTGAGTTCTCAGTCGAAGCGGACGCGAGCGCGCAACCATTGTGCGAGCCACTTCTCGTCGACCGCGTGTGCGACAAGACGAGAGAGGACTTCGACAACTTCCTCGGGGTCGGGCAGATCGGGAATCCACTCCCCGTCGTTCACGTCGATGAACATAGCGAGACACATCCAGGCGACTCGCTTGTTGCCGTCGTACAACGAGTGGTTCATCGCGACACGGCATGCGAGGATCGCCGACTTGTCGTGAAGATCGGGATAGAAGTCGAGACTTCCGTGACCGGCGGCAGGTGCGTGGAGAGCAGACTCCACGAGATCGATACGACTCGTTCGCATCAAGGTCGAAGCTTCGATGCCGGTGACGAGTTCGGCGAGATACCAGAACTCAGCTCCCGTGAGGTACCGCGTCACTGAGCGAGACGATTGATGATTTCGCGGTCACGCTTGAGAATCCTCTTGGCTCGAGCCACAAAATCTTCGTCTTTGCGCACCCGTTCAATCTCTGCCTCGAGCGACTCGATGATCAGTTGATTGAGACTTGCACCTCTGATGCGCGCGATCACCTCTGCTGCTTCAGCGAGGTCATCCGGAAGACGAACTGTCGTCTGCCGATTTGTTCGAGGTACCTGGGGCACGATGTTATGATATCGCGACATCATGAGTTGTGGAACGACGTCGGTCTTGGCAATGGTCATGACCGCAGTGTGTGGATGACGCCGATCGGCGGGGCCCAAAGGGCACAATGGGGAGATGCCCGCTCGCAGCCTGACCCGCGAATTCACGCGTCCTCTGCCGCGTGACGTGCGTTTGTTCCAG
>Ga0164293_10004938_pt1 | contig 11360 bp, 6 predicted proteins | sample GEODES118metaG_FD_111487 | JGI IMG/M metagenome (GOLD analysis project Ga0164293, IMG submission 111487) | Eutrophic lake water microbial communities from Lake Mendota, Wisconsin, USA - GEODES118 metaG | ecosystem: Environmental > Aquatic > Freshwater > Lake | place: USA: Lake Mendota, Wisconsin...
AGCGGTTTGCCTTTATCGGTGACTAAAACCGCCCCATGTGCGTCTCCGAATTTTTCTCTCTTGATCTGTTGGTATTGCTGTAGGACCGTTTGCAGGTGGGGGCTGATGGGCAGCACCCGCTCTTTATTGCCTTTACCGAGGACTTTCAGCGTAGCGCGTCCGATATCGATCTGTTCATGTTTGAGTCCGATCAACTCACTGAGTCGGATGCCGGTGGAATAAAGCAGGGTAAGGATCGTTTGTGCATTGAGTGATTCCCAGCTCTCTGAACCGGCCTGTAGTCCTTTGAGAAGCTGCAATGCTTCCTCCTCCTTTATGAAGACTGGCAGGCGTTTCGATGTCTTTGGAGAGGTTATGGTAGACATCGGGCTGGAGGAAAGATTGCCTTGGCGGACCAGGTACTTGAAAAAGGACTTGAAGGTGGAGATTTTTCGGTTGAGGGATCGTGGACTAAGTCCTTTTGCCTTCCCTTCAGCCAGCCAACTTCTGATCATGACAGCCGAAAGCGCAGCCGGATCCCCTACCCCATAGGCGGATCGGAAATAATCGAAGCCTTGCTGTAGATCGGTGGAATACGCCAGGATCGTATGCGCGGAGAAACGCTTCTGAAACTTTAAGTATTCCAAAAACGGCTGATAAGGGCCAATCGGATGCTGATCAGGCATGGTCACAAGTTAGGCAGAAAATAAAAAAGCCACCGGAAGGTGGCTTTTGAAAATAATCTATTGATAATCAGATGTTATACGTCGATTTTTCCACTAGCGATCTGCTGCTTGTAAACGGCTTTCAGAACCTCGCCCCGGCGTTTGACGGATGGCTTGGTAAAGCTCTGGCGCTCACGAAGTTGGATTAGAGTTTTGGACTTCTCGAACTTCTTTTTGTACTTTTTCAGCGCCTTGTCGATGTTTTCGCAGTCTTTTGAGTCGATGATCAGCATGGTATACCTCCTTTTGGGAGAGCGAAGATAGGGGGTAAAGTTAAAACCCGTGAAATAAAAATTAGAAACATGTTGTTCGTCCTCCTTTTAATAATTGTTCAGGTATTGGTTTCGGCTGGTATCGGCCACTGGTTGATCTCAAGAGGCTTTGGACAAAATCAGCATCCCCTTGAGTTTAATATCATTCTTGGGCTTGGATTCATAGGTATTATTGGGCATTGCTATTCATTATATGCTCCAATCGGTTGGGGCTTTAAACTTACTATCATAATTGGGGGTTTAATGGCTTTATCAGATAATACCTTCCTTGAGCAAATTTCCAGATACAAACAACGACTAATTCATCAACCCTTATATAAAAATATTCTGCTGCTCCTTTTAGTGTTAGTAGCTTGTTTTCTAGCGGCTGGTCCCATCATCCGTGATGACTCGGAATCCTATCACTTGCAAAACATCTTGTGGATTAAATCCTATGGAACCGTACCAGGATTAGCCAATCTACACAGTAGGTACGGCTTTAATAGCATTTGGTTTCACACTGTTGCAACATTGGTGCCTGAGGGACAATTGAATTACTATACAACTCCAAACGCCTTACTATCAATCGTCATTGCGTCCTTTCTATCAGTACCAATAGATTCAAAAAATAATTTATCCAATACAGCCCCAACACTGTTGACACTCTTTTTGCATATAGCTATTTGGTACTACTGGAGAGGGAACGCCCAATCAACTAATTATGATTACTACTACATGACAGCCGTAGTAATATTTTTTATACACTTTACAAACCAAAGAAAAAAGAAGTATGAATGGGAACCATGGGCAATTTGGATTCCTCCCATTCTCTTTTGCATCAGACCACTATATGCACCCGCTTTGATTTTCTCGATAATTGGCATAATCAGTTATTGGAAAGTGAGAAGATATGCGAAATCAATTCTTTTCACTTGTGGTATTTTAACAATAATACTCCTCTTTCTGTATAGGAACTATGTCCTAACAGGATATCCATTATTCCCCAGTACATTAATAAAATTTAGTGATACTATTTGGAAAATGCCTCAAGATCAAGTCGATCAACTATACGAGTATATACGCAATTATACTTTTGAACGCAAGAATGACACAATAAAAGCACTGAAAATATGGTTCAACGAAATGTATTTGTATGATATCATTTTTATGGTATTGGGCATGTGCGGTATTTTTTGGGATTTGATTTTAACAATTTTAAATAAAAACACTACCAAAATAATTTGGACGTTCTACTTTGTTTTACAAATTGCGATTTGGATATTCATATCACCAGAACCCAGATTCATTTCAGGAATCTTTGCAGTAGGTCATTTTCTTTTATTCATGAAAATCTCGGTTATTCTTAAAATACAAAAGAGTAATATAATTATGCCCACCTTAATACTAACAATGATTTTTTCACTTTGTATCATTTCAATAAATAAAATTAAAAATGAAACATCCAAGTATATGAATTTCTTAGTTCCACATGAAATTCCCAATCCAGAAACACATACTTTTACATGGGAGGGAAAAAAGATTCAAATACCAGAAAAGTTGGATGGGAATTGGAATCCAAGATGTTATTTAATCGCCCCCCCTTGTGTATATGACTCACTTCCTGGCATCAAAATGCTAGGAGACAAAATTGAGAACGGTTTTTATGTCGACAAGCGGTATAAAAGAAATATCCCATAAAATAAGCTTTATTGTACCCTGCTACAATGAGCAACATTGGGTCGGAGAACTTCTCAAAAAACTATTGAAAGTTGCTCGTGAAAACTATAATTCGTTCGAAATCATTATCGTAAATGATGGATCTACAGACAAAACTGCTGAGGTCCTACAAAACTTTTCAAAAAACCGTGAAATTATACTTCTAGAGCATGACACAAATCTAGGAAAAGGTGCAGCCATTCAATCAGGCCTACGCGCCCATACAGGCGATATTGTTGTAATACAAGATGCAGATAATGAATATGACCCGATCGACTTACCTAGTTTGATTTTTCCTATAATAGACAATAGAGCTGACGTAGTATATGGATCTCGATTTCTTGGTGGAAAACCAAGAAGAGCTATATATTTTTCTCATGCGGTAGGCAATAAACTTTTGACCAATCTAAGCAATCTAATAACCGGGCTTAATCTTACAGACATGGAAACAGGATATAAAGCTATTAGAAGCGAATATCTTTCGACCATGCAACTTCAAGAAACACGATTTGGGATCGAGCCTGAACTTACAGTGAAACTATCAAAAATTAGGAATATTCGGTTTTATGAAATAGGAATTTCATATTATGGGCGATCCTTTGAGGAAGGAAAAAAAATTAAATGGACTGATGGCTTGCGCGCGTTGTATTGCTTATTTAAATACAGAACCCAATGAATAATGAAGAAATCGGCCAAGTAACACTTCAAAATCTAGAAAAGGCAACAGCATTTAATACATGGATGGTTGAGCAAATCGAAAGCGACTTGTCTGATCCAATTTTAGAAGTAGGTTCTGGAATCGGAAATATCACTAAAGTGATTCTAGAAAAAAATTATCAAGTTACAGCAACCGATATTGAAAGTGAATATCTCAAAAGATTAGAAGATCTATACAAAAAGAAACAAAACCTCATAAGTGTAGAGCGATTAGATTTAGAAGGAGATGAAATATTGTCGCATAGTAAATACAACACAATATTATTAATGAATGTATTAGAGCACATAAATAATCCATCCAATGCAATCATACGAGTGCTGGACAAATTAAATAAAGGTGGACGAATAATTGTACTCGTTCCTGCCATACCATGGTTATATTGCCGACTTGATAGTTCACTTGGCCATAAAAAAAGATATGATAAAGATTTACTCACAAATGAACTTACATCCACAGGATTGGAAATTGAGTCAATAAAATATTTCAATTTCATGGGAATTTTTGGATGGCTCATTTGGGGTAAAATATTTAATGGAAAACACCTTGAACTACCGCTGATAAAAACATATGAAAAAATGATGCCAATTAATCGATTTTTTGACAAATTGACTAGAAATCAAATTGGCCTATCTTTAATTGCAGTCGCAACAAAAAAATGATTCTAAGCATCTTTCTCAGCCTACTTACTGCTTGGATAATCTATATATGGGGTAATGCCGTTTATTTGATTGCACCCAAGCAACACGGCACTTTAGACGGATTTTTTTATAAATATATTATCGGCTTTTGCTTTTTAACATTTTTTGCTAATGCCTTAACAATAGTGACGGGTACGGATAACTGGTGGGTACAAATATGTCTATTTATACCAGTAATTTTTTTAAAGCGAAGTGCCCTATATCCCAAGTTCAACATTTTCATTCCTCAAGGTATTAGTTTACAGACCAGTATTTTTGCGTTGCTAGGATTTCTCGTAATGGCAAGCATTCATGCCTGGGAGATAAGACATCCAGATACACTAACATATCAAAATCAATTAATTGGAATCTCTAAACTTGGTAGTCACCCAGCTGGGATAATTAAGATAAAAGATCAATTAGGTCTCGGTGGATCTTATTTTTCACTTGCAGGACTATTCAGTTACCCTATTATATTAAACAAGGTAATTACTTTTGCCAACCTGGCGTTGGCTGGAGTTTTCGTCCTATTCTTATCAATAAAATTAAATAATGCAATATTAAAAAAACAAACTATTCTGAGTATCATAATAATATTTACTCTTTTGATTTGCTTTTTCGAATACACATTTTTGAGATTATCCGTCAACTCAGCTTCTCCAGACACACCAGCTGCAATCATAGGTCTATCAACTTTTCTTTACTACTTAAAAAAGAATAAAAGGGGCTGGGTATTAATGTTACTCAGTATGACTGCTGTAACCCTAAAGCTAAGCCTTGCCCCTATCCTACTTCTCCCCATCTTTTATCTCGCGAGATCTTTTAATATCTATAAAGGCATTACTATTATCCTTGTGGGACTTATCATAATCAGTCCATTTCTTTTTAAAAATATAAAATCAACAGGCTATTTGATTTACCCCATTGCAATATCGAAAGTCAAAAATGCAAGCTACACTCCAGAGCGCATGGACGTACAAAATGTAGCTGACTATATAAAAGCCTATGCCAGAACAACAAGTGCAACACGAAAAAAAGAGGATCTTGAAAACATCTTGAATATGCCATTTAGAGAATGGGGGCTACGCTGGTGGCAGGAAATGTCCTGGCCTGGACGTATCATGCTATTTTCATTTTTAGCAAGCATCTGCCTTATGGCATGTTTGATTGTAATAAATGAAAAAAAGAATTGGGAATACTTAACCTATTTGGCAGTCGTAATTTTTGGTTTTATTTTCTGGCTCAACTTCGCCCCGGCAATTCGTTTTGGATCAGCCTTTTTACTTGCCCCATTATTTTTTCTAATCGATTCCGGGGTACTCAAACAGTTGCAAAATAAAATCTCAATTCCAATAGTATTATCCAAATTGTTAATTATTATAGTATGCTTAGTGCTACTTGTGTACACAGCATACAGAATGATATATTTTATGGATACATCAAGCCTACTGATTCCAAAAGGACCTGTCGGCTAAACAGAAGTATTTCGCAGATGAGCTGAAATAGATTTGTTCATCAGTTCCTCGGCAATGGGCTTCGCTGATTTCTCTAATTTGCTTAAAAGGTCCTTAACATTGGAAACATCGCCATTGAGTACCGCCATGCTGAGAGATCCACAAAGTACTCTAAGTTCTTCTTCGACTCTTTCCCCTATCCATTCCCGGCTGTTCACTAAAAGTTTTTCGAGACTAACGATCATTGCTTGTGCCTCTTCAAACAAGGTGATCCGCGCACGAGCTTCTTTGTCGTCCTCCGCATGAAGGATCGAACTCTCCAACTGCTTCTCAACCTCATCATTAGTCAAGTTGGCAGAAGGATTTACAGCCACTTCTTGTTGAACGCCACTCCGAAGCTCTTTAGCTGATACACGCAACAGCCCATCCGCATCAACTTTAAAGTTTATACTCAGCTTGGGGAAGCCAGCAGGCATACCGGGAATACCAGAAACCAAAAAAGTGGCTAACTCCCTATTAAATTCAATTAGATCACGCTCGCCCTGATAGACAGAAATCCGGATTGAAGTTTGACCGTCTCGTTGAGTTGTGTACTGACGGTTAACGCTAATGGGTACTTTTGAGTTACGCGGAATCAAAACATCCATCAGCCCCCCAGCCGTTTCGATACCCAAAGAAAGAGGAGTAACATCTAACAAAAGATGGCCCATGTCAACCCCACTCAGTTGAGCAGCTTGCAAAGCAGCTCCCACCGCTACCACCTCATCTGGGTTGATCCGGTCATTTACCTGCCGATTGAAAAAATCAGCTACCCGCTGCTTGACATATACCATTCGGGTGGATCCCCCGACCATGATGATATCATGGATATCCGAGAGTTCCAATCCAGCGTCAGCAAGCGCTTTTTTACAGGAGTCGATCGTTTCATCAATCCATTTTTCCGACACCTCCTCCAATTCCGAGGGCTGTAAAGAAAGGACTACTCCTTCAAAATCGAATTTGAACAAATCGGCATCGGCCAAGTTCTCCTTTGCCCGCTTGGCAAGCATACGAAGCATAGCGCCATCTGTATGCCCTTTTAGCGAAGGATTATGCTTCAGCCATAATTCAATTATGGATCGATCAATATCATCCCCACCCAGTTGTGTATTTCCATTCGTGGAAAGGACCTCGAACACTCCGGAATCGACACGTACAACTGATACATCGAATGTTCCGCCACCCAAGTCGTATACAACAATATTTCGGGAAGTTGCAAGGGTGTTCCCATAACCATATGCCAAACAGGCAGCAGTCGGCTCATTGATGATGCGAAGCACCTCAAGACCAGCTTTCTCCCCGGCTTGTTTTGTGATAGAACGTTGCGTTTCGTCAAAGTAGGCAGGAACTGTAATAACAGCTTTAGAAACAGACACGCTCTTCAACAAAGAGGCCCTATCCCGGATGGAAGATAGAATGTAAGAGGATATATCCAAGGGCGTGTGTAACTGTCCATCCTGACTTTCAATTTTTGCAGTTCCTTCATCATAATGTGCACCTGCCAAATACGGATATTGATTTTTGAATTCTCCAAATTCAGCGGCCGTAATACCGATCAGGCGCTTGATCGAGTATATGCTATGAATCGGATCATCGATCATGGCCTCTCGTGCCTGAATACCTGTTGAAACTTTTCCCGAGGAGGGGAAATGAACAATCGATGGGAAAAGAGTTTGACCTTCAGCGATCGGCAGGACCTCAACCTTGCGGGTACTTGGGTCTAACCAAGCAACTAAACTATTAGTCGTACCCAGATCGATTCCTACAGCAATCTCTTTACTAGAGAGAACCCCGGATTTGATATCAATACTGATCTTTCCCAAAACACAAATTTACCGAATCTGACAGATCATCGCATCAGATACATTTTCCCATAGCCTTTTGTAGAGATAGGTAAAGAGTTGCCAACCAGTTCCGGATTAGTATTGAGTCGGCTTCCTTTTTTACTGACCACCGCCCTGTATAGATAAACGCCGTTTGCGACGGGCTGACCAAACTGATCAGTTCCATCCCACTTAAATTCGGTGATGTTTCTGCCGATCCGCAAAGGCCCCAGTTCAGGCAAATTGATCTCTCGGATCACTTTACCCGTTACGGTTAGAATCTCTATCTTGAATTGATCCGGAATTTCACGACCGGTTAGGGTGAAAACAAATGAAGTGGAGGACGTGAAAGGATTTGGATAATTCAACAAATCAGAAACCTGAGCCGCGTTGATGACCTGAAAATTCGTTCTATAACTCAAACGACCAGCCTGATTATTGGAAAGATCTTTTGCCTGTATGATCAGCTCATAGGTTCCATCCTGATCGAATGAGGGCAGAAAATCAACTATGGCCTCATTGTTTGATGTGGGCGCGGCGCCGTTAGGTGGATAGAAAGTAAGCGTATCCCCTGAGAAATAAAACCTTCGCAGTTGCCCATTAGGATAGCGAGCCTGTATTTGCATAACACTTGTATCATTCAATAGCATCCAATTGGATTGATCCCTTAAACGGATCTTGATGAATGGTGCAGCTGAAACAATGTCATTATCCAATATGTGTAGCCCATCAAAAGTCACATCCAATAACGGAGCAATGCTATCGGGTTTAACATAGAAAGGCTTAGTTAAAAGATTATTGAAATGAAATAACTCTGGCTGGTCATCATCAGGATTGACCTCGATCCAATATTGATTGGCACCGGGCAAGTTTCGTGTATCTAAAGCAGTAGAAAAGAGAAGAGTATCTCCGGCGAACAGGGGGCGACGCCTAGAGGTTGGTATATCACGTCGCACATTGCTTCTATCGATCACCCATCTCCTAGCAAACACACTATCGAAAGGATAAAAAGATGTATTCTTGAACGCCACTGATGTGCTGTGTGGCTGTCCTTGCTGAACCGTATCTGTGAATTGCCATGCAACATTCGGAGCGATGGCTCCTTCGGGAGCGGACGACCCGGTCAACCGCCACGACCGGAGATTCCAGGGAGTAGCTCTGGATGTATCTATGGTGTAGACAGTCATGCGCAAGTAAGGATATTGCCGCGCATTAATATTGCTTATGTTAATCGCACCCAGCTGAGTTATATTAGATAGTAACGTATCCTGCTGTTGTGTCGCAGCATTTAGACCGATGAGTGAAAACCGAGAAACCTCAGTTGGGTTGGGCTCCAACGGCTTGCCGTCCCAATACGCCTCAATCCAGCTTTTCATCGGACCGAACCAGGGAGAGGAGACCAAGCCGACCGTATCAGGTGTCGAGAAGACAGCAGTTGTTGAAAACCCTTCAAAGACAGATGGTGAGAATCCCCATCTGGCTGGAAAAGTAGATTGGCCATTTTTCGCAAAAAACAGATTGAATGACTTGGGAGCATTGAAAGAATCGACCTCCGCAAATCCCTGAATCTTAAGTTTATGGTACAGGGATACACCGGAACCGTATAGGCTTGTGTCCGCCCTCCATTGATTGGCATAGGTATTACCATTGACGGCTGAGCTCGCATTTGTTCGCAGGACCACAAAATAGCCGGGCGGAATGAGATCAATAAAATCCATTGCAGCTTTGCGCCCAATAACGGTTCCCAAAGGGAAACGAAAATTGGTCTCACGTCCTAAACCCGCCCCACAGTTATTGCCACTACCATATTGTCCTCCAGCTCCACCATTGTTCACCCAGGGCTTTAGTGTATAGGGATGCAGCACATTGAAAAGTATTTCGTTGGCGGCACAGCCAGCACCTCCAATAGAGCGATTGTCAACCGCCGCATAATAGTACCCCCCCTGAACTGAAGCAAATGGGAAAATACCGTTTTGCGCAAAGAACTGCCTGGGCGCAAATGTATATCTGAAGGCCCGACTAGTTGTATCGGCCTGAATTTGAAAGAAATTCGATTCAGTATGTTGATAAAAATGACTCTGCTGGAAACCAGCCGGACCATTTTGGATAAACACAAATGAACTCGTATTCCAATTCAAATTTCCGGAGGTGGGGATGGGAGCCACTCTCCAATAGTAAACGACGCTGTCTTGAAAATTAACACCCGGCATAAACTCCAAAACACCCCCTGACGTGGCCAATGTTTGAGTATACTTCAATGGAGAGTTGAATAAAGTAGTGGTGTCAATCTCCATCCGATATTGCCGCGACATAGCAAGTGGATTCGCGGTGGATGCACTCAGACGTATGTTTTGCGAGGATACGATTGAAAAATCAGCCGGTGAGATCGGCCTAGCCTCATCCTCAAAGATGACAAAATCCTGAATGGCACAATTATTGGTCTCGAAAGCCTCATCGACAAGATTAGCAGGATCGATACAAAATTCAATCCGATTCTGTCCCTTGTCACGCTGCGCATCAATAGGAATGTCATACACGAGCGTATCGCTGAATCGTATACCATTAATCGTATCGCGTAGAATAACAGCAGAGGACTGATCGGGATAGGTTCTCTTCAACTCCAATACAATTTTATTGGGAAGTGCTTTGCCAAGATTATGTACAATGGCTTGTACCCTAAAGGAAGCCTCTGCAACCGATATGAATGAAGGACTAATCTTCAGATAGGAGGCTTCGATCGCATAGTCAGGCTTAGGTGAAGATGCATTCATACTGACCGCAGGATCTCCATGCAGGGAAGTCTGCTCACAGGTCACCCTAGCAAAAAAATCCTCCTGCGTTGTTAAATTAAATACCTGCCTGACACCCTCTTGCATTATATCGCCTACCGAAAGGCCATACTTAGTTATTGACGCCGCAGTCAAAAGACTCGATTGATAAATATCCAAATAGTTGACAATTCCCAAACCTGAACTAGCCAATACACCTATGGCGCCTCGATCCTTTGCCAATACAAATTTCTCCGAAATCGTCTCTTTGCTTTGCAGCCTTACTGTGTTGAACGTGTAGAAATTTCCTGCGTTGCAACCAAGTAAGGAGATCAGTGGGTATTTCCCCTGGTTATTATAATTGGTCGGATTATCTAAATTAAATTCAAGCGTAGTGGCAGAACTGTGTCCAAAATACGTGAGCATCCCAATCCCTTCTTCAAATAGGCCGTATAAACGGAGAGAACTGACTTGCTCTACGGGAGCAGAGCTTAATTTGGTGAAATCATGGACCTTGGCTCCGTACATTGAATCAGACACTATTCGATTGAATCCATTCAATGAGTACGCCAACATTTCACCCAGAGATCCATCACCAGACCCATTCACATGAACAACATTTTTGGTCCAGGCCTTGTCCCGTATCAAAGGCGAATTGAACAGTTGCTGTTGTTCATACTGAACAACTTTATCCAAATAATCACGTACCTCCTGGGCATTTACCGCTGACAATCGCCCGATCGAAACCTTCGGCCGAACATCCAACCCCGGATCGGCGGCCAATAAAATATCAGAAGCAGGTGTACCGAACGATGGTATGAAAGACAGCCGATTCAGATCCGGATTCGCCAAGTTATTTCTATTCGAGACATACTCCACCCCCTTACCGATCAACAAAACATTCTTCACCGGTGATGCAAACGTGGCGCGGGCATACCGAATTAAATTCCGAACCGATAACGGATGCAAACGGATCCCAAAAGCAAACTGATCGATCAGTTGATCGATCAAGTAAACCTTCACATTATGCCCCCCGCCTAACACTGAACTGCGATAGCTACGATAATCCTCCACCGGACTGGTCGCACCTACATTTCCCGTCAATGAGGCATGCGTGATCATGAGATAATTCCCCTGATTCGCCAGCAAACCATAGTTAACGAAATTTCGTTGCGTGATCGAAGTGACCAATTGGGGAATACCCGTCGCC
>Ga0164293_10004940_pt1 | contig 11358 bp, 9 predicted proteins | sample GEODES118metaG_FD_111487 | JGI IMG/M metagenome (GOLD analysis project Ga0164293, IMG submission 111487) | Eutrophic lake water microbial communities from Lake Mendota, Wisconsin, USA - GEODES118 metaG | ecosystem: Environmental > Aquatic > Freshwater > Lake | place: USA: Lake Mendota, Wisconsin...
CTTTTCCGCCCTGCGATAAGATTAATCAGTTTCCGTTTCATTCTTTATTTTAAATACCCTTTCCATTGCTTAAAATAAATCTGGTGCCAGATCATATAACTAAAAGTTCTCCAAAAAATAGATACATCACCAGTTGCATGATAAAATGCATTGCCAAGCGCAGCCGTTTCTTTTGGCTTTAATAAAGGGGTTTGGGCAAAAGTGTCATAAAAAAAGTGCTTTGTTTCCTGATCATGTTTTAATGCATGATCAATTGGCGATGGAAATCCGTATTTACCTTTCTGTTGCAACACTATTTCGGGAACAATACCTTTAAAGGAATTGCGCAGCATACTCTTACTTTTGCCCTGTATAATGTCTTCTGTTGCAAACTGCAGGATGAATTCTATGAGCACATGATCAAAAAATGGCACCCTTGTCTCTACTCCAAAAGCCATTGAGTTTCTGTCTTCATAATGCAGAAAAGGGGGTGCTGTCCAGCTTTTGTAATTATTGATCAGATTCGCAAAATATGGATCAGGATGATTGTGGTAATAATGTGGAAACGCCGGCCGGATAGACAGGTGGCCGATTTTTCTTTGTATCTGCTTTTTTTTTATCTGTTGCCGTATCCTAACCGGAATATTTTCATATATGCTTTTCACCAATAAATTCTTATAAGTTATCGCAGAGTTTTTGCTAACCTTTTTTAAATCCCGAAAATATTTTCCAAAGCGTAATTGTGCAAATAATTTTGCATGTTGCGCATGTATATGTGAAGCATATCCACCAAACAATTCATCGCCACCGGAACCTGATAATAAAACTTTTATTTTATTTGCCTTTGCCATTTCACACAACTTATAATGGGCATACATGGAACCGTCCATTGTTGGTTCGTCGTGCTGATAAATAAGATCCGGAATATCATCAAAAAACTTTTCACCGCTTAACAAGAATGTATGAGGAATAATACGGTCGCTTGTATCAAGCACATCTTTGATCAGGGCATTTTCAGGATGAAAATATGGCAATACCGCAGAAAATGTATGTAAGGTTGATTGCTGCATATTCTTTAGCGCAAAACAGGTTACCGATGAAGAGTCAATACCACCTGAAAGAAAAGAACCCACCGGCACATCCGACCTCAGATGCAAGCGGATCGTGTCATTAAAAAGTGCCACAAGTTCCTCCCCGGCCATTTTATCAAAATGCCTGTTACCTGGCTGGGGGAATGCCCAATATTCTATGGCATTTTCCATTTTTCCCGCTGCAGTTACCCACGCATAATGCGCAGGCAATAACTGGTAAATATTATTAAACAGGGTTTGTTCATTGGTGTCCATCTGGCGATTGCCTAAAAATTCATACACTTTAAATTCATTCAGTGCCTCTGGTTTAGCAGTAAGGTTTATGATTGCTTTTATTTCTGAACCGAATAAAAATGCTCCTTCCAGATTACGGTAATAGAAAGGTTTAATACCAAAGCGGTCTCTAACCATCAATGTTTTGTTCTTTGCCTTATCAAATAGAGCAAAGGCAAACATGCCCCGCAGGTGTTTTAAAAAATCAATGCCATAAACAACATAGGCAGCTAAAATTACTTCGGTATCAGAATCTGTATGAAAGGTATAACGCTGCCCAATAGCTTTTTTTATTTCCAGGTAATTGTATATCTCTCCGTTGAAGATGATTACATTGCCTGTGGCTGGATCTATCATCGGCTGATTGCCATTGCTGCTGAGGTCAATGATACTAAGCCTGGCATGACCAAAAGCCTTGTCATCTTCTTTCCAGTAAAACAATCCGTCGGGCCCACGATGCCGGATCCGTTGAAGTAATGTTTCAATGGTTGCTGTTACTTTACTGGTTCCTATTATGCCTGCTATACCACACATACTGAATTATGGAAATATCTGATTAAAGATTATTTGAGATTTAAATGACTGACTCACTTGAATTATCCCTGTTTAATGAATTGTATTAAATTAAACAACTTCTCCAACTGCATCTGCAAGTAATTTTGTCAGCGCTTTTCTATGGTATTTCTTAATCTCCGCAATATTAGGGTATAAAGTCATTTCGCCCAGAAACAGTTGTGAGAGTGCAACAGCACTCATTTTCGTATCATCAGGATCGCAAACTAAAGCCATCCCGGTTGCGTGTAAAATATCCTTTTGTGCTCCATCACAAACAAAAGCAACAATAGGTTTACCCATCGAAAAATATTCATAGGTTTTGCCGGCAATACTATAATCCCTTCCGTTGATTACTTTAGAGGATGTAATTAGAAGTGCATCGCATTCCTGTTGAAAAGAAATCACTGCTTCATGACTCAGGTAACCTGCATGTGAACAAATTTGTTGCAACCCAAATTCCTTTATCTGCGCTGTTAGCCAGTTGGGATTATCTCCTGCAAACCTTATCTCTATCTTATCGGCCAGGCTGGGATTATTACTGATGATCTCCTTTATCGCTTTAAAGAAAAAATAAGGCGAGCGGTAAAGCCAGTCTTCTTTTCTGGGCACATAATTGAGCATCCGGTGCAATGGTTTTTTCCACCATGGCTTAAAGATTTCTTCTCTGGCTTTAGGTGTATAATAAAAAGCACCAACATAACCGATGATTACCTTGTCACTTTTTTCTATTCGCAACTGATTACTGATCTGTAATGCAGTGTCATAACCATTATGTATAACCGAAAATTTATGTGCAGGAACGGCAGAATGAACCTGCATCAAATCTTCCATGATCTGCTTACTGGAACATATCACTTTTGCGGCACAGTCTAATACCTTTTTTTCAAACCCCAATTTAAGCAGGTAATGAAAATAGGTGGCATTGGCACTGATACACCATTGCGACCATGCATCCCTGAAATCTATGATCAATGGCAGTTTAAACTGCTTAATATAACGCATCCATAGTCTGGCCATGATAAACGGCGGAAGGCTTACATAGATCGCCCGGGGTTTATATTCATCAATAATAGCCGGTAATGCTTTATTCAGCTCTTCTTTCCACAGGTCTTTAAAATCACCGGTTACCGTAAAATATATCCTTGCCCATTCATGAAATTTATTTTTGGCAGGGGCAAGGCCCGGACAGTGTATGCGTTTGATAATAGTACCGGCAGGTATTTCTTTGCAAAGAGATTCATCCATAGGATGGGAAGCCATTACATGCTTATAATCGCCTTCCTTTACTGTAATTATGATAGGGCATATTTGATTTCCCGGCAGGTATTTTACAAAATTCAGAGATCGTTGTACACCTGCACCACCCAATGGGGGAAATTCAAAAGCCACAAAAAGAATATTGATTTTATCGCCCACTAAAAATTCCTGAAATTAGAAATCACCGTATATCGCTTTTTAAGCTGCTTCATAAAATACCTGGCAAAGAAAAGGTTCATCGGTGATAATATTTTGGGATGTGAAATAAAATGCCAGTAATCTTTATTCCGGATGTTGTTAAGTTGGTACAATGTATAAAAGAGGTCGAAATCTTCGAAGCTGGCAATAGACCTTTTTTTACCGGTGTAAAATTCATCCTGATTAACTGAATTGAACAACTTGATCGTTTTACCGTTACCCATTGGCCAGGCAAATTTTAATTTTAGTATAAAGAATAACACATTTACTTTATTGCTCCAATAACTAATCCATTTGGGTGCTTCCAATACGGAAATGCTGAATTCTGTGAAGTCCCCGTTCCTGTTTTCCACACAAACATTATCTTCAAAACGATAAATATGTTTTTGGCAGCAATTGCGGTAATCATACCAGTTAGAATCACTTTCCAAAGATTTACCGGGAATTACACTAAACTCGTATTTGATGCCGTATTTTTTAAAAAAGGGATAAAATGAACTGAATGGCTGGATGTTCCAGCCACCTGCCCTGTATCCATCCAACACCAAATTATCAGATTCAATGATCTCCTTCAGTATGTTTATTGAACTGGCAAATAATCCCTCCTGCATTTCATAATCCAGCGAGGCAAAACTATATTTGGAATAATCCATCAGGCACCAGGTATTTGTATCCGGTTTATATTCAGCATCCAACCAGTGTGCGTGGATATGTGGAAAAATCTGGTGTCCTTCATTTACGATCCTGTTTAATTGTGCCACTATATCCATATAGTCTTTACTGGCTTTTGAGAAACTTGCACACAATTCTTTTAAGCGGCACAGGTATATTGTATCTATAAAAAAGATTCCATGAAAACCATTCTCCTTCAAAATATCAAGTAAGATAGCGGTAGGTGAAATGATGGTTTTATGAACATCCCCGCTGCTAACTCCTAAATACAATTCGTAATCAAATGAAAACAATACCTGTTTCACTCTTTTTTTAACGCTGGAATCTTTCTCGGTCATCATGGCGCCCTTATAGCTCATGGCACCTTTCCCTGTAATTTACAGTAAATACTTTTTCAAAATACCAGCTAAAATGTGCCGGTAGGATTGTAAAACTTGATTTATTTTTAATAGGTAATAGGTGTTTCAATGTTATTTTTAAATACTATTTTTAAACTAAAAGTCATCAGCACTCAAATTACTTTTACTTCAACAGAATTATTTTTTTGCTGCGAATAAAAAATATTCATCCTGATGTTTTTTATTGAATGGAAACTGTTTTTAAAGGGTTGCTTTCATAGTTTTCGCCAACATAGCAAATACCAAGTGTTTCTGCATATATTTTAAAATGAGTTCCCAATTCCTGCTTCCATAATTCCATGATCTGTTGTTCTCCTATTCTGTTAGCATCATCTAAAAAAATAATGTGCTTTTCTCTAAGCGCATCCTTGAGGAATGGAAGGGCAAAATACCTGCTGAGTGCTATTTGTTTATGACAGGCAGTTGGTCCATCTATTAAAACCAGATCAAATGTTTTACTGGGGTCTAACTTTCTTTTTAAAATATCCATCTGGTACCAATGATTTTCGAATCCTTGTAAAATCTTTTTTTCCAAAGGCACATGGATGAGAACAATATTTGCAGATAACCCTTCTCTATCAAGTATGCCTTTTACAATATTCATCCAGGATTCATCTTCCTCAACGGAAACAATATCAAGCTGAATATTGTTCATTTTTGCCAATCTCGCCATCATTATTGTAGAAACGCCTGTCCCAAATTCAATAATACTTCGCCTTTCATTTACAATGATTTCATTCATTAAAAATGCAAGAACAAATGGTCTGATTGACATATTGCTAAATGGAAGATAATTCCCGTTATGCATTATCCTATTTATCAAATGCAAACAATAGATATCTTCATTAAATCTAACCTGGTTTATATTATTTAGGACTAAATTTATCTGCCTTAACTTAGTAATTATATTCATATTATTATTTTTATGGAAGAAAATTTATATACGCTAAACCTTTTTAAAATCCCAGCTATGATCAGATAAAGCTTTATATATCAAATACGCTGAATAAAAATTCCCTTTGAAAAAATTAATTAAAATATACTTTCTCAAACGGCTCTTTAATCGGTTTCTTACTGTGGCTCTTTTTTCTTTACTTATAGGAATGACAATATCTGATTCATAAAAGTGCAGCATAGATATTTCATACCGGACCCTAATCAAAATATTACTTCTTACTTCGACCGATTCCTGTTCATCATGGTTTCGATACCAAACCATACCATGTGGCATTAAAACCAAATTATATTTTAATGATAGCAGGTGCCACATTTCTGTATCACCTATTAGTCTTTTACCAGAAAACCCGCCGATTTCATCAAATTTTACTTTGTTAATTATAACAGACAAAGGTGACTTATGAAAAAGGCTTGCCTTAAAGTTTTGATAATCGTATATTTCAGCCGGGCCAAGTTGAAAAGGAAATGGCTTTTCATGATCCGGTTCTAACGAACACAATCCCCAACCCGCATCCGGAAATTGCTCCATAGAATCTACCAGTATTTTTAATCCCCAGGGATAGATGTAATCATCCGCATCCACATATTTTATATATTTCCCTCTGGCATAAGATGCAGCTTTATTCCGGTTGGGGTAATCACCCAAGTTTTTTTCATTTTGATAAACCCTTACCCTGCTATCTTTTTTTTCGTAATCTCTGGCAATAGCAACCGTATTGTCTTTGGAACCATCATCTACAATAATTAATTCAAAATCTGTATATGTTGATGCAAGTACACTATCTACAGCAAACGCAATATACTTTTCCCGGTTATAGGAAGTCATCAATATACTAACCATTGGTAACGTCATACCATAATAAATTAATAGAACAAGAGTTAAATCAGGGCTATTTTTATACCGCTCTTTTGTGTCGCATCCCGATTATTTCAAGTGGGAAACAAAACAGTATAGATTAAAATCTTAGGTGCCGCACTATTAAATAGGTGCCGCACTATTAAATAGATAGGCCCGATTTCTTTGTTGGGGAATAACTGTTCAAGCCACAGTATTTCTAAAGTTTAATCGAGGCTTCCAGCAGAAATAGCGCTGTATATCAGTTTCAGGAACCTTTTCGGTTTCTTAATTGGCGATGCAAAAAAGAACTGGATTTCATCTCTATTTTGCACAGCAACTGAATTAATGCAGAGCCTTAAAATCATAATCATGGTTGGGTATCAACTTATAAATAGTATAGGCAGACCTGAATTTTCCTTTTGCCAGGTTGATCATGATATGCTTAATCATTGTCCTGTGCATTTTACTGGCAATTGATTTCCGCTGTTCCGGTGCAAGTGGTATCAACATATTGTTCTGATAAAAATGATATTTGGCAACTGCATACCTTGTTCTTACTGCGATATCATTCCTGATCTGTGTAGATTCCTGTCCATCGTATATGCGGTACCATACAATTCCCTGCCCCATTAAAACCATCTGGTATTTTAAAGCCAGTAAATGCCACATCTCGGTATCACTCATTTGCCTTTTACCGGAAAACCCTTGCACCGCATCAAAAACATCTTTTTTTATTATAGAAGATAAAGGCGGATTATGAAACAGGGAAGCTTTATAATTCTGGTATTCAAATATTTCAGCAGGATTTAGCGCAAAAGGATAAGGCCTGTCAGGATCAGGTTTAAGGGAACATATACCCCAACCTGCTTCCGGAAACTGTTCCATGGTTTGCACCAGTATCTCCAGCCCCCAGGGATAAATATGGTCATCGGCATCAACATACTTAATGTATTTTCCTTTTGCCAGTGATGCCGCCTTATTCCTGTTGGGATAATCACCCAGATTTATCTCATTTACATAAACGTGAACCCTTATATCAATGGCTGCATAATTTTTTGCAATGGCAACCGACTGGTCCGTTGATCCATCATCAACAATGAGCAGTTCAAAATCGGTGTGGGAAGATGCCAGCACACTGTCAATAGCCGAAGCAATAAACTGCTCCTTGTTAAAGGATGTCATTAATACACTTACAATCGGATTAGTCATTTAATTAAAACAGTAAATGTCTAAAAACCGGTATTGCCCGCTGTTAACAATAGCGCTCATTTCCGTTGCACAGATATTTTTTTTCAGTTCAAATCCTTCATCCCGTAAATAATTAAAACTAGCGTTGTTGTTTAACTGAACCAGATGGTTAATGATCCAGCTGCTTTCTGTTGCAAATTCAGGCAAGTTACACTCAAAGCTTAGCATCGGTATTTTAACAGGTAAACCACTGACCACTTCTTTTTCAAAACCTTCAACATCTATTTTAATATAATCCGGTATTCCAAACTGTTCTATAAGTTTATCCAAAGTAGTTGTTTGCACTTCCCTATCCAGGTTGAATTTATGTGTTTCTTCAAAACGGGTTTTATTGGCTGCGCTTAAAGTATTTACCCATTTATCACTCAATGTATTAAAAACACTCCCTTCAGCTTCCATGTGCAAAATAGCCGTTCCAACTTTATCAGTAACAGCCTTTTTTATGATTGTTACCTGCTTGTTGTCACCAAACCTGCTGTGCAGGATGAGGTTATTTTGTTCATCAGGCTCTACACATACCAGCCGTTCACAAAGAGATGAAAATATATAGCTGTGATCGCCAACATTTGAACCGATATCAAAGACCAGTGATGGCTTTTTACTTTTAAAAAGTGTATTATAAAATTCAGTCAGTTCCTGCATTTGTTTTTTATATCCCGGCACTTTATACTCTCGGTACCAATGGGAATATTGTATGCGGTACCACAAACCCGTTTTCAATAAAATATTTTTCATCAATGATTTCATGAATACAAAAAATTATACATTAACGTGTTGTGTGATTATAAAACCTATGATTTTGAAGTGTTTCCTGATTTAATAGAAATTTTAGTCATTCCCTTTTATATTACCCTTTTGTAATTTGCCCCCCAAAGTAATCGGGATGTGCCACAAAAAAGAACCAAAAAAGATTCCCGAAACCTTTGTACAGCCTTATTTGGGAAAGCAGCGGTGAATAAAGTGCAGTACTAATTTAGCTAATAGTTAATCCCTGAAAATGAAACCGAAGTTTTTGATATGCAAAAAACGTTAAACATTAAATCATAAATATGCTTAAAAAAACTGATCAAATAATAATCTTCTTACCTAAACCTGTTTGTTACAGACCTTACAGCTTTGATAAGGCCAGGTGGCAGAAAAAGCTGGTCGAGCCGGGCGCCAACCTTTAATTTTTGGAGTTTTTTTTCTTTATAATACTCACGGTACCGTGAAAATAATTCATGATATTTCACCGCAGTATTTTTCAAGTCATATCTTTCAATGATTGTCTGCCTGCAATGTGCACCCATGCGCAACAGTAATGCCCTGTCCTCATTTAAGGTTATGATAGCCAGGGCAAATGCGTTATTGTCATTCATGGCCATAGCAAAGCCTGTATTTTGATCTACGATATCGGTAATACCGCCGGGTAAAGCAGTTATAACAGGCACAAGGCCTGCACTCATGGTTTCTAAAAGCGAAACCGGTGATCCCTCAAATTTTGTTGGCAACACGAATACATCATTCACTGCACATATATCCAATACTTCTTTATTACCCGCAGGTGAAAAGAACTTTACTTTATCAAGTGGATTCCATTTGGCTTTTAAAGCTTCCAGCTCTGGGCCGTTACCAATGCAGGTCCATTCAAATAGCACACCTGCTTCCCGCAATTTTTCACAGATCAAAGGAAGGTCGAAAATACCTTTTTGAGTTGTCATCCTGCCAAGGAACAATAAGCGGAGCGGAGCATTAGTTGTATCATGCTTCCTGTAATTTTCAGGTATGTTAACGCCATGTGGCAGAAAAAATATTTCCCCGGCCCTGTCGGGGAAAAAAGTAAGCAGTTCATTATAAACAACCGAATTGTGACAGATAAATACATCAACCACATGCCCGTATTTTTTGGCAAGATTTACATTATAATTATCATGCACCAGCTGGTAAGTGGTTTGCGGCACTTCGTGATGATCGAGCATCGCCATTTCATTCTCGTAATTCAACACCAGGGCACCGGGCTGATCGGGTACCATATTTCTGAGCTGTTTCAAAAACCGGTAAGCATTACCCTTATTGCTATATTTTATTTTTTGCAGGCGGGCGTTCGGAAATGTAAGGTTTGCTCTTGCCATCGCCCATTCTTCTTGCTCTATTTCTAAAACGGTTTGTACTTCTCCCTGTAATGGGTGGCTGATGAGATTATAATTGAGTGAAGTAACTCCTCCCAGTTTATTATCAATAAAATACCAAACGTTAAACATATTTATCCTTTCCCTTCTTTTCGCAAGCTGTTCAGCCAGTTGGCCAGTTGTTGTGTTCCGGTGATAAAATCAATAGCCGGTATAAATCCAAGATCAGTCATTTTTTTATTAGACGACTGCCAGTAAAGTGGGACTCCTTCCTGGTGTTGGCCATTGAAATGAATTTCCGGATGGCAATCAAGCGCTTTAAACAACATTTGTACGGCTTCCCTTATGCTGTTTGAAATACCTGTGCCAACATTATAACACTCTCCCTGCATCGGTGCCTTTTCAAGTAGCAAATCAAAAAAATGCACCACATCATCAATATAAATGAAGTCGCGGGTTTCATCTCCGGTACCCCATAAACTTAATTCTGATGGATTGTGAAGGAATTTTTGATAAGTATCCCAAAACAATTGTTTTCGTAATCCCGGGCCATATATAGAAAAGGGACGAACGATAGCGATGGTAAGTCCAAAGATTTCATGATACTCCCTGCAAATCATTTCCGCCATTAATTTGTGCCAGCCGTAAGGTGAGATAGGCTTCACTTCTGCGGTTTCTTCCACTGGCAACACAGTTGGATTTCCATAAACAGCTGCACTCGATATATGCAGGTATTTGCATCCAGGGTTAAATTTTCGGATGGAATCTAAAATTTCCATGGTATCAATGGTATTCGATTCAAAATCCTCAAAAGGAGAAGTAACCGAATAGCCCACATTACCATTGCCGGCAGCATTGATGCAATAATCAAATACCTGTCCCGAGAAAATGGCGTTCCACTGCAAAGGATCTTTTTGCATTTGGTAATAGGTGAAAAATGCAGTTCTTTGCTCAACTATATCACATCCAAAAACCTGATAGCCTTTTGCATTGAAATACTGAATCAGGTGTTTGCCAATAAAACCTTCAGAACCAAGTATAAGAATTTTCATGAATTAATGATGTATACCGTTGAATTTTCCTGCTTTCAACAACTCAGTTACAATGGCATCGGTGTTGATGATTTCCTGCTTATTTTTTAGTATATTGGTAACCGTTAGTCCAGATAAACTTAAAACCTTATCCTTTCCTCTTCGGGGTTCACGGCTTGCATCCCAGGATTCTGAAAAACGAGCGAAGCGATAACCTTCTTCCACTGTTTTTTCGCTAACCGGGCAATGTTGTCTTAAACTTTCGTGGATAAAATAAGCATTATTACCGGCCTTGTTGCAGCCAATGAAGAAATAGCCCTTTTCTTTCGCCAGCAAACATGCTGCCTGAAGAGAAGTGCCGTAAAAATTCAATGGCGTTTGCTTTCCTCTTACAAAATCGTGTTGGTATGGTATGGTGATAGGTGCTGAAAATCCGAACAAGCTATTGTACTCAGTCACCACGATCCGCGGTTGAATGGCATGAATTGCTTGCCAAACCCAGTAATCATTACCGTCGATATCCACACTCAACAAACCCACTTCAGGATTAAACCCTTCAGCAGCAATGGTTTCATTGATATTCTCTTTCGTTATGAAACTTTGACGGGCCCTCAGGTCGTAAAAAGAATAGAGTTGCCCCATTTTGATGGAAGAGATATTACTTGCATCCCCATCCATCACTAAACCCGACCAGCCATTATTAATGAGGAGGAACCGCGTATTAGATTCACGGTAATCTTCCACGCCGAATTC
>Ga0164293_10004941_pt1 | contig 11356 bp, 15 predicted proteins | sample GEODES118metaG_FD_111487 | JGI IMG/M metagenome (GOLD analysis project Ga0164293, IMG submission 111487) | Eutrophic lake water microbial communities from Lake Mendota, Wisconsin, USA - GEODES118 metaG | ecosystem: Environmental > Aquatic > Freshwater > Lake | place: USA: Lake Mendota...
CTTAAACCACCAAACAACATTGCAGTTTCAGTTAAATCCGATGAAGTAATTTCTCTAGAGCCAAACAAAACAGTATCTCCACCTCTTGGGAGATTTGATGCGGGTGTTAATTTATACTGATTTGAATTTGGAATATTTGATCTCAGTCTCCAGTTCTGAATAAATCCCCAATAATAAGGACCAAATGCGAAATCACCACCTGTTGCTTGTGCGCCGTTGAATGGACTCGTCCATAATGGCCCGTATGTGTACAAATCTCCAGTTGGTCCTGCGACCACAGAGACACTTCCGGTTGCGGCAAATCCAGAGTTAATTCCTGTATTTCCCGTCCAACCACCCACCCAATAATAGACTGCCATACATTTCTCCTACTGTGAGATTTGATGATGTACTCATATTTAGGATTAAGAAAGACTGAGAAACAATATCTTTCCTAAGAGGAGATTGCAAATATCAATACGAAACTGCTTATAGAGGGGGTTTATTGCTAATTGATGTTTCAGTTTCAGTTTTGGCTATAGATTTCTTATCTTCTTCATTTGCAAGACGCTCTGCCTTTTTAGCAGCAGCAACTATTTTATTCTTTTCAAATTCACATGTCTCACACACGAAAGGCTTCTTAATAAGTTCTCTCCACACCCAAGCACCCACAATAATTAATACAGGTAGATACCAAGCGATCCAACCCCAACCAGTTTCTATTTTGTTATTTCTTGCAATCTGTTCTTTGAGACTCAACATGATAACTGAATCTTTCGTTGTATCGGGTACGATTTCAGGTGTAGTGCAACACGCACCAAGAAAAAGTGCAGTAAGTAGTAATAGTTTAATATTCATGTGGTTCTCCTTAATTTCTGTTGGTTGCTGCTGCGGTTCCGAAATAGAAACCGACAATGCTTACAAGAATCTGTCGTGTTTCGGACGCATAAACGAATCCGTTAACTTCAACGAAGTACTTTTTTGCTGTAGTAGGTATCAAACCGAACAAACCCTCTGATGTATTTGTGTCCACTTCAACAAATGTTGGTACACCAAAAAATGGGAGAATAAACGGAGCGAGAAGAGTTCCAAATAAGACAGAAAGCACGATAAGTTGACGAACTCCCTTGCCTACATCAATAGGCACTCTATACGCTGCTTTGTCTTGATTTTCAGTTGTTCTCTTGTTTGCCTCTATAAGGCGATTAAACATCTCTTTTTGGTCTTGTGCTTTTTGCGCCATGAACTTGAATAAAAATCCAACAGCGGATCCAGCGATTAATGATATGAGTTCGGGTGCGAACATATTAAATCTTTCTTTGAAGTTCCAATAGTATCTGATTATTTATGGATTCAAAACTCTCAAAGCAACAAAAGAATGTGTTCAATTTTTAAAGTAAATGTGGACATCTCATAGTATAAACACTATCATGTCTAAATCCACCCCTCCCAATAGACAAGTCATCCGAAAAGCAACATACAAACTCAACGATGAGTTTATGCCTGAAGTGCTTTGCAGAATATGCAAGATCGAAGTAGATCTAGCAAAATCCCAAGGATGGGACCATGTACTAGTAAGTATGGAGTATATGAACCAAATTTTAACTCTTAATCTTAGTGGAGTGAGAAAGAATGAAAAATAATTCTGAACTGATTCATTGGTTTTTGTCTTTACCTAAAAACGAAAGATCGGAAAAAATGAAATCTATGAAAGAGTTCTTTCAAAAAAACAATAAAAATATACTGGATTTGATTCAAAAATTTGAATCTTTCGAGGAAAAACCGAGCAAAATCATTGAAGAATCTGAGAAAATTCTTCAGAATAACATTATCTTAATTGAAAAAATTGACTCCATGGAAAGAGACATAAATGCCTAGAAAACAAAGTGTGATTAAACCAAAAAGACCGATTAAATCTGCAAAAGCAAGCGATGGAAGAACTAGAGGATCTCCAAAGAAACCGAAAAAACCTAGCCCTTAAAGATTAATCATAGTCGATGTATCGTATACAAAAGAAACTGTTGCTGTGAGAACCGCTGGCTCTGCCTCTGAATTACTCAAAGTGAATCCTGATAAATTAGTTGGCACTAAGTTTCTATAATTGATCATGTAGATTGGGTTTTTCTTATTATTCAGTAGTAATAACTGAGCATCTGATGGTTCAGCCAATTTGTCTGGAAGTTTTTCTCTGAAGTCTCTGTATGGCACACCTGATCTAAACCACCTAACCATCTCAATGTAGTTTTTAAAGTTTTCATCTATTATGAATCTTATGGACACATCTGTGCTGACTTTGCCGCCGGGTATTTTCAGTGGTGTTGCAGTTATGTAGTCTAATACCAATGGATTAGAATTAGATGCCGGTGTCGTTACGGATGTACAGAAGTAAGTGACTCCAGGAATTTTATGAAGAATAAACCTGAAATTTGTGTTTAAAGCAGGATTAGTATTTACATCCTCCGATTCAATTTTACTGAATCCCTCATACGATGGAATGAAATTTTCAGAATTTGGTGATGTCATCAGATATCATCCAAATCATAACTGCTGAATTGAAATGTTGCAGTTGCAGTTGCAATGCTTGCATCTGTAAGTGCACTATTATAGTCAATACTTGTTAAATTAGTTATAAACATACCGTTAAACCTAAATCTTGCAACTGGATTTTTTTTATTCGATAATATTAAAAGATGGCCGATATTTGTCATAGCAGAAAACCCCAAATCAGTTCCCGTTTTGAAGAAATCTTCATATACGAGTGTGTTTTTAAACCAGTCATTCATTTGATTGTAATTCGAATAGTCCTCATTTATTATGAATTTTACAGTCAAGTCTCCATGAGTTACTTTATCACCAAAAAACTTTAATGATGGTGCAAATGGAACTTGAAGTCGAACTGGCTCACATGTCATTTCAGGAAACCCCACCTCTGTGCAAAAGTATGTTCCTAGTCTAATTTTCGGTATAGAGAGATGAAAATTTGATGCGAATGCGTAATTCGTATTAGAAGGCTGTCTGTTTAATATTCCAGACTCTCGATCTGTAGGAACTGTGTTCTTGGGATTTATCGTAGACATCATTCTTATTTAGAATCAAATGAAAAGGGCTGTGAAGATTTCTCCTCACAGCCCCTAGCGAAATTCCCTGTGAAACAGGGTGACCTTTACCGATCAGAACAGGTTCGTGACCTTCACGATACGGTAGTAGCAGTTAGCCCTCTTTGCTCCTGCGGCAGTCGGATCCGTAACCGATACTCCACCCGCAATCGTGGCGAACGGGTTGTTCACCAGACCGTAACGGGTCTTGAAGCCGATCTTCGGTTGGAATGACTGCTCACCAACAGCACGGACCATTTGCAGAGGAACATATGGGCAGTAGAACATTCCTGCGTCATATGCCGACGATCCCTTATAACCAACCATGAAGAAGTCATGGGCAGTTGTCATCGATGCATAGGGATCGATGTACACACGGAGGCGACCGTTCAGCACACCAGCGAAGGTGTTGCCCGTGTCATCCACATTCAGGTTCGTTGAGAGGGCCGGTGCATAGTCGAGGATGCCTGCCATGCTGAGTGCCGAGGCAACATCTGCCGAGCAAAGGACGAAGTTGCCCTTGCCACGACGAGTTTCCTTAGCAATCATGTTGCATTCACGCTCAATCTGATACAGCAGACCCTTGAACTTTTCAACGCTCCAACGACCGTTTGAGTCAACATTCAGGTCAAACACACCAGCAGTTTGAGTGGTTCCCGAACGGGCACCCAACTTAGCGGTTTGATACAGAGTGCGAACAACTTCACGGTTGATTTCAGCGAGGATTTCGCTCGACAGAATGTTGGCAAGTTCGGTTTCAGCGTCGAGACCGTGGATTGCCTTCAAGTCTTGTGCGAGTTCCATCGTGTACTCAGCCTTCAGAGCACGGGTCTTTGCTTCGACCGTGGTCTTTTCGATGCTGAATGCCATCTGCGGGAATGGATTACCCGCAGCATCACCAAGGGCTTCACCCTGAAGCGTAGTTCTACCTGTTCCGCTCGATGTGCTTGGCTTCGTAGGACCGTTTGCAGTTTCGAACGGATCAACACCCGTCGCCGCATTGAAAGTCGAAGTGTCATTGACACCATCGGCAGTCAGACCCGTTGAGCCTGAGCCACCAAAGGCAGTATCGGCTTCCTGATACAGAGCCTCAGCACCAACCTGATTGATGTAACGGCTACGCATGGCGAAGATAAGGCCAGTCGGTCCACTCATCGGCTGAACGCCACAGATATCATAGGCGATCAGGTTCGGCATTGCACGACGAACGAGCGAGATAAGAATCGGATCCCAACGAGCAACATTTCCACCGGCTTCAGTTCCTGATCCTGCAAGGCTATTGCTGAAGTTGGTTGGTGCTGCTTCTCTGAGATATTGCTCCTGATTTTCCAGCAGCATTGTTGTAACGGCCTTCTTGTATGCGTCCTTAATTTCTGGAAGGTCCGCATGCTCAAGAATTGGCTTCCACTTCTTTTGAAGTGCTTCTGAAATGGTTAGATCCATTTGTAATTTCTCCTTAATTGAGTACTATTTCAGTACGGTTTTTATTTATCGAATCTATCTTTTTGGTCAACGACGGTTAAGTCGTGACAATGTCTGTGCATAACTAGCCATTGACTCTGATAGCGTGTCCGTCGCCGGAGTTGCAACTTCATCAATGCTTCCTTCATCTGAGGTTGCAATTGCTTCCTCACGGAGTATGGGCTTCTTGTAATTGAAGTATGACTCCTTGATTATCTGTGCTTTCTTACGGAGATCATCTTCTGTTTCGAAAGTGATTCCTTCAGCAAGAACAGCAAATCTTTCTTTTTGTGTATCAGCAAGATCAGCAGAAGCCTCATCAAGGATCTGTGAACGACGATACTTTGCAATTTCCGACTTGAGTTCGATGTTTTTATTCATCTCTTCATCAAGTTGACTCTTAATATTTTCAACAGTTTCGGCAAGTTGATCTGTAAGATCAATCTTGTTTTCAGGAACTGAAATATCATGCTCAAGGAAAAGATTACGGAGACCTTGCATAAACTCCTCCGCAATCTCAGTACGAATTCCCTTCTCAACGACAAGACGGTTCTCTTCCATCCATTCCTCGACAACATAAGAAAGGTACGAATCAAGTTGTTCGGTGAGTCCCTTCTTCATATCATCAACTTCATCAACAAGGCGACTCTGATACTCTTCTTGGAGTTCTCTTTGAATGGTATCAACACGCTCCTGAAGAGCGGCCTCAAAAATCGTTGCTGCCTTCGTTTTGAAGTCCTCGGTGAGATCTTCACCATCAAACATTGCATCCATGTGAGTTTCAATGTCTTCACGCATCGACTTTTTTGCATTTACATTGGCATTCAACTTACTAGATGAGTCTGATGTGTCGGTGGCTACAGGGTCGGGAATTTCTGCTCCCTTACCGGTGCCATCTCTGTAAAGACCAACATACTTACCTTTACCAGAACCTTTCTTCGAAGCGTTGGTAGCGGTTTGTTCGTGTGTTAGTTCTTCTTCCTCTTCCTCCTCAGCCATTTCTTTCTTGGTGGGTGGGACAGGCTTCTTTCCAACTTTTGCTAAATTTGCCTTTTGAGTGGCCTTCGATTCTTCTTCTATATTGATATCATCTGAATCTTCAAGCAACTCATCAATGATTTGTTCAATTTCTTCGTTAGCGTCAGACATGGATGTCTCCTTCGTAATAGTTATTTAGTATGGGTTAAAGTTTCGTTATAAATTTCTTAAATGCTTGCACACATGCTTCCTCTAATTTTCTTGAAGATGCTTTGCTGATCTCACGGCGAATCTGATCAATTTCTCTTTCTTTTAGTATCCCATTCTCGTAAATCCACTCTTTACCTTCCATAAATCCACGAACAAATGCTTCGGGAGCAGAAGGATCTGCAACAATGTCGGCTGCTGTTGAAAGACGGAAATCATCTTTGACCACATTTATTCCATTCTTTTCTTCAATTGAACCAACGCCACGGCTTGAAACGCCGAGTTTGGCCCCCTCATCGATTAGATTTTTTACAATCTTTCCATAAGGGGTGTCCATAATCTTGGCTTTACCGTAAAAGTTTTTACCGTCAGCGTGAAGTTCGGTTATCATATGGGAAACTCGCTCAAGATTAATGGTCGGACCCTCTGGGTGACCAAGTTCACCGAACGCTCTTTTTTGATTAACGAACTCTTTGATGTAGTCATTCACCTTAGACTTTAACATCTCAAAGGGATACTTCCTCTTATTTCGATTAGTGATATCTCCCTGAAGGAAAGTTCCCTCAATCGTGTACTTTTTGTCTCCATTTGCGGATGCTTCGCAAATGATCTCAATGCCTTCGTTTACTTCTGTGATTAGTTTCATGTGATTTCCTTATAATCCGAGGTAGCCAGGAGGTGTTACTGATCCTGATGCATGAACAAATTCCAGTAAAACAGTTCCACTTAATGTGCCTGTTGGAGTTATATTCAAAATTCCTGTCGGTGCAGTTGCGTTATTCTTTAAAGTGGTTCTCTCTAGATTCATTTCACCGTTTGTTCCATATAGTCTCATGGCAGTAGCACCGGGCGCACCAGCCCATGTGAGATTCAATCCGCCTGTACTTCCGCCTGTACTTAGTGTCCATGTGATTCTTGACAACGCTGCGGTATTGTTTGTAATTCCTGCAACAAATCTTTCGCCGGTAATACCCCCAATACCATCAAAAGCCGAACCCGTAACACCAAGTTCGTACATAGCAGATTCTGATGAGAAATCTACTTTGGTCACATACCTCTTTTGCGTCTTGACTAAATCTTGTTTAATTGCCATTGGTTATTCCTGTTCTTTGAGAACAAATTGCATGGTCCTATTGAATGAATCTTGACTTTCCAATGCAAGACTAATAAGAATGTTTCCCGCATCTCCGTCAACGATTCCGTCATGAAAAGAGATGAATTTCTCTGCACAAATTGGATTCACTGAAACAATAGATTTATCTAATAGAACTAGATCCACATTGTTTTTAGTCTCGACAGACTCTACTATTGCATTTACGAATTTTTTCATAGCAGATTCCATCTTTACATCTGCTTTCAAATCTAAGACCATTTGTTTTACGAAATCGTGTGCCTTCTTATCTTTGGTAGTGATAGTTGCAGAAGATCCATCGATTTTTATCGATGCGTCTAAACCAACAATACCAAAGTTCTTTTGGAATTCTTTGGCTGATTTTGGACCTTTAAATTTTACCTTAAGAGTAGGCATTATCCCTTCCAATTCAATTTCACATAGTTGAAGAACTTCTTCTTCTCACCATCATCCATATCAGCAGGAGACTTTTTACCAAACTTCTTAAGTGCTTTCTCAAAGAAAGCACGATATGCTTTCTGCTTGGATGAGAGTTCTTCTTCATTAACTTCAAACTTACCGTTATTATTCATTCCAATTGCATCCACCATCTGTCCTCTGGTCAACTTCTTATCGTCTTCGATTGGTTCAGATTGAACAGACTCCTTCTTTGCCCCCATGATGGTTTTCTTCTTCTCTTCACGCAACTTTCGATACATCTCAACCATCTTCATTGCGTTTGCAACTATGTTCTCATTTTTCGTAGTCATGGATCTTTTGCGCTCCTCACGCAGTCTTCTATTGTGTTCAAGACGAGAGACAGTATCTCTATACATTTTTGTTCTGCCGTCAATTTTCTCTTGATTGATGTTTTTTTCGTCATTCATGGGTAATTCTCTTATTTCTTTGATTTTTTAGATTTTGGTAGATCACCATCAATGGTTTTAGAAGATGTGCTCGATTTGCTAACTGAAGTTTGGACTTCTGGAGGAGGTTCTGCAAATCCTGCCCTCTTATCTGCTTCAACTTTCTTTGTCATGTTTATCGCAAGAACATCATCATTCTTCGCATCTTTCATCAACTGATCGATGTATTCTTTAGTTGCCTTCGTAGCACTTTTAGGACCAGGAAAAAACTCCCATCTTCTATCGTTAATATAAATGCGAACAGGTTTACCGAATCCCGTCCCGACTTGTTTGATAATAACTCTCTGTCCCCTGTAAGTATATGAACTTAGATAGAACTCTTTTTCAAAGTTTGGATCTAATGTTACATCGTCTTTGTTTTGTCCTGCCGTAGTTGGAATCAACTTGATTTTTTTAGGCGGGATGGGTTTGGTTGGCTTCGGTGAACCTGTGCCCATTGTGTCCATATCATTTGTGGGTGTTGTTGCTACAGGTGCAGACGGCGACATCGGAACTTCACTCACGGTACTCGGTTGATCTGCGATATTTGAGGACAAAAACTTCTTTAGTTCCTCAATTTTGAAGTAAACCTTAGATTCCAACTCTTTCTGAATTATGTTGCGGAATTTCTCCGCCTCTTTTTTCATAAGAGTTTCGATTACCGAATTGAGAATGTCTTCTGTCTGTTCGTCCATGTTTTCCCTTTACGCAAGACCGAACTGTGATGTATCGGGTTCGATCTTGCCTGCATTGCGTTCCTTTTCGATTTGTCGATCCATATCCCGAATATCTGCTTCCGATTGCCCCAGAACATTTCTCCGCACCCATTCATGAGAATAGTACTTACCTATGTATGGTTTAATATTTCCTAATTCATCTATTTGATTCTTGCGGACTTCACTATTCTTTAATTCAGTAAATAGATTATCTTTAATGAAGTCAAAAGATATCGATTCCCTCAGGTCTGGCCAATCATCTTGTGTGATAATTTTCTTAAGAACTAGTTGTTTCTTGAGCAAATCAAAAAACAATTCGCTGAATCTAGTTCGAAGTCTGTGAATAAACTTGGTAAATCGAACCTCATCACGGGTGATTTCTGTAGATCTACCAAGTATAAATTGCTTATCTTGTTCAAGCCGACTAACAGGAACCGACAAAGCACGATAGAGTTTCTTTTGGAAATAAACCACATCAGTTAATTCACCTAAATTTGCTCCACCCTGTAAAGTGGTTATTTCCGTCCCTTTACTACCTTCACGACGAGGTAACCAATAGTCTTCAAGCATACTCATGAATTTACGGTCATCACGAATATCACCGGTGTTTGCATCATAAACTAAACGATTTCGATACTGATTCATCAGTCCTTTTACATATGCTTCGGCTTTAGTTTTTGGGAGGTTACCGACATCAATATAGAAGATTCTTCTTTCGGGTGCACGACTAATTCGATAAATTACAACAGCATCTTCAAGCATTCTTAGTTGATTGAGTGGCTTGATTGCTTTATGAAGAAATCCGACTATTCTTTTGTAGCGGGAATCCATCAGCCCCGATGCACAAAATGCGATAGCATCGTCGCTAATCCTAGTTCCACTAACATTTCCGCCTTGACGGGGATTATCTTTGCTATAAATGTAAAAGTCATGATAACCTGCGATGACTTTTGTGCCGTCCTTGAGAGTTTCTTTCTTAAATTCACGAATTTTTGTGATATTCATCGGATCAATATATCGGCATTCAAGAATTCCCTTTTGTGGATTCTCTTCATCAATTATGATATGGAAATAAATTCGACTATCTATATACCATCTTCGAAAAATATCTGCACCTTTTGTTTCAAATTGCAAAACTCTAAGAATATTACGAAACTCATCGTGAATTTTTTCTTTGATACTGTCTGGTTGCTTTAATCGATCTAGAATGACCTTTACAGGAGATTTCTTCTCGCCAAGAACTATCGCCTCATTGACAATGTCATCAACTGCAACCTCTGTAATTGGATCCATAGCCATTTCACGGTACTTCATAACTAATTCAAAGTCATTACGAACCGTACCATCGAGGTCAACATACTGACCATAAAATCCACCGGCTTCTACTGGAATAGCACCATCGTCCGAGGTCGGAACCACGAACGATTTAAGTGCTTTAACATTTTCTCTTTGCTTCTTGGACCGCTCTAGTTTAAAGCCGAATATTTCTGCCATAATGATTATTTCTCCTTTAGAACCTGGGGCGGTGTCCGAGAAGAAAATCTATCAGGTAGTTAGATTCTCAATCTCATAGTACTGATAAGTCATTGTAACTTGGAAATTTGATGGTTCGCTAGCCTGGGCCATATCCAAAGCAATTTCGCCTAATGTTGAAGGCCAGCAACCGACAAACTTGTAAGTTGTAATTATGTTACCTTCACGGGTAAGTGGAGACACATACCAGTCAGTCATGAATGTATTCATGGAGTTTGGACCAACATTTGTCTTATTTGTGTTGATACTATTCTGCCACGATTCAAATGCCTTTCTTAGTGTATATGCGCCATCATTATAAACTGTAATAGACCAGTCATTAAAAGTTCTATCAGCAGGATATTTGAATTGGCGACCCATATAGTTTGCTGTTCCAATGTTCAGCACACTATTTGGAATAGAAGCCGCTTTACACAAGAAAGAAACCTGATTGTTAGGGCTTCCTGCACCAATCGCTGCCGCAACATTATTAATTGCTCCGGCGACTGCTTGTCCGAAAAAGGCACCTGCTGCTCCCGCTGCGAAATTAACTGCACCAAGTCCAGAATTTGGAAAATTACCCTGAACTAGGAATAGGTTGTTACGGGCAACACCATTTATTAAATTTGCTCTGAATGCGTCGATACTAAACTGTGACATTTTTACTCTCCTTGTTATTTAGAGGTAGATTAAGCCCCAACTTCGCTGAACGACACACCGGTTCTTGTAGCAACAAAATTCAACTGAATGAAATTGATACTACGAGCGGGTTTGATATAAATGTCTGCAACGAAACGATTTCCATCGATGACCTCTGCTGTATTGTTTTTCTCATCACAAACAACTTTGTAGTCTACAATTCCACGACGGGACTGAACATCCCGCAAGAAAGGCTCAACTAGAGAACGGAATTGTGCTCTCGTGAAGGAATCGTTGAACTCAAACAGGCTATACTTGGCGGCGGTAGCAATTGCCTTCTCAAGTACAATAAACAGACGGCGCACATTAATACGGTCAAATGCAGAGGGCTTGACTTGTGCAGTCTTGTCGCCATAAAGAACAGTTCCTTCACCAGGAAATGTAACAACTGGATTGATTCCATTTTTGTAGAGTTCATCACGGAATGTTTGACTTGGGTTGAAAGTCAACTTAACAACATTTTTAATGTTTCCACGATTAAATCCTGCGGGACTAAACCAAGGATCCGTACTTGCATCACTACGGGCGCAAAGTCCTGCAATGTCTCCATTCAACGGAACATAACGGTACTTATCGTTGTAGATGTCATACATGTACTTGTAACCGCTATCAATAAACATGTAAGAAGAAGATCCTATCGTATTCCGATAATTTTTAGCAATAGTTAATTTATCAGTTTCGGAAGTTGTTGGA
>Ga0164293_10004942_pt1 | contig 11356 bp, 10 predicted proteins | sample GEODES118metaG_FD_111487 | JGI IMG/M metagenome (GOLD analysis project Ga0164293, IMG submission 111487) | Eutrophic lake water microbial communities from Lake Mendota, Wisconsin, USA - GEODES118 metaG | ecosystem: Environmental > Aquatic > Freshwater > Lake | place: USA: Lake Mendota...
ATTTCTAAAAGGCATGGGGTTTGGTAATTATAATTTACTTGAGAAGTATATACCGAATCTGTTTTCCAGTGCGTGGTTTGATCACTGATATCGTAACGCATCGCATTGTTAAACGCATAATTGGTTTCGACATAAATACCGTGCTGCTTTTTCATTTCTTCTGGGGATCCAACTACTGCACTTTCTTCTTCAACAAGCCCTAGCACTTCGTTAACAACCCTGTCAAGTGCATGCGGTGTATTAGATGAATTTAAAATAGAAACCCATTTTACAATGAGTGGTAAATGATTGTAGAGTTCATAATGCACTTCTACGGTAATGCCATTTAGTTTTTGAGATGGATGCGCGTATGTAACAATTAATTCTTGTCCGGTTGGCGCGGCAGTGTGGTGAGCCCAACTTTTATTTTTCCAATTTAAAAATAGTTTGAGTGGCGCAATTTTATGCGAAACATATTTAAAATCGTTTACGCCGGCTTTTAGTGTATCAGCAAGTCCTGGTAAAATATATCCATTTTCTTTTTGACCCACGAGTCCACCCACATTGTACAACACACCATCTAATACAACACGCGCTTCTGGTTTAATGGCACGTAATAGTTGTTGTTGATTGGTTAGGTTGGTGTAATCGGTACAAGCAAAATTAGCACCAATGGTAAATTTTCGTCGCACCAAACCATTGTTAAGTTCAATGGCAGTGCCTTTTTGCGTGATGGCTGCTTTATAAGGCGAAGCGTCAATTAACCAATCTTGTGCGCGCACAAATACAGTTAGCTGCAATATAACAAGGCAACTAACAAAAACGATTTTTTTAAAATTCATTCGGAGTAATTTAGGTATCCAAAATAAAATGTCTATAAAAGTGCTCTGTCTAAATGCGTATATCCACCATCTACATGTATCAGTTGTCCTGTGGTATGGCTTGATACTTCAGAAAGTAATACCGCAACCATATTTGCAATTTCAATATCAGTGGTCATGCGGTTTTCTAATGGAATTTTTGCGGTGATGCTTGCTAATTTTTCGGAAGGGTTATCAAAAGTTTTTATCCAAGTTTCATAGAGTGGCGTAAAACATTCGGCAACAATAACAGCGTTTACACGAATACCGTATTTAAGTAATTCTACTGCCCACTCTCTTGTTAACGCGTTTCTGCCGCCATTAGATGCTGCATACGCAGACGTATTACCCTGACCTGTTTCCGCGGTTTTAGAGCCAATATTTACAATCGCTCCTTTAGATTTTTTTAGTGCAGGTAATGCATGATGCGCTAATAAATAATAGTGCACCAAATTTTTATGAAGCGACGCGATAAATCCTTCATAGCTTCCATTTTCTAAACCCACGCCATCGTTAACACCGGCATTATTAACAAGCCCATCAATGGTACCATAAGTTGCAAGCACGTTATCTATCGCCTGTTTACAGGCGTTTGGATCGGTTAATTCAGCTACTACACCAAACGCTTTGCCCCCAGCTGCTATTAGGGTATCAACGGCTACTTGATTATCAGCAGCGCTCCGACCAATAATACAAACCGTTGCGCCTTCCTTTGCTAATACTTTAGCAATGCCATAGCCGATGCCTTTAGCCCCACCCGACACAACAATTACTTTATTTGAAAGTCCTAGTTCCATATTATTTTATTGAGGAAGTGTAAATATTTTTTCTAGTAACACCCATTTTTCTCCCGGCTTTGATCCTGGCATAGCCTGCTGGTAGGTCCACATCAATGTTTCCCATTTTTGAACCACTTCATTTGCAGCATCAGCCGCCGATTTGGCTTCAAAAGAAAAATTTTCATTCGCTTCTAACACCATAAATAAACGGTTAGACACACAGTAAATATCCAAACAAGTAATGCCCGAATTTTTAATACTTTCAATAATTTCTGGCCACACATTTTGATGATACGCTTTGTACTCCGCAATTAATGCAGGATCCTCTTTTAAATCGAGTGCTAAAAAATATTGTTGTGCTGCCATGTTTTTATTTTTTTGTATACGCAACCGCTGTTTGTTTACTGGTTCCTAGTCCTTCGATGCCTAGTTCAATAACATCACCAGGCTTTACATAAACTGGCTCTGGTTTAATCCCCAAACCTACACCAGGAGGGGTGCCTGTGCTAATCACATCGCCTGGTAAAAGCGTCATAAACTGGCTTAAGTAGTGCACTAAAAAAGGTATTTTAAAAACTAGGTTTAAGGTATTACTATTTTGATAGGTTTTACCATTTACAGTTAACCACATTTTTAAATTGTTGACATCTGTAATTTCATCGGGTGTTGCTAAAAAAGGTCCAAGTGGTGCAAACGTATCGCAACCCTTTCCTTTAGCCCACTGTCCACCCCTTTCTAATTGAAATTCTCTTTCACTATAATCATTGTGAAGGCAATAGCCTGCTATATAATCGGGTGCTTCTGATTCTTCTACATAAGAAGCTTTTTTACTTATTACAAAAGCTAACTCTACTTCCCAATCGGTTTTTAAGCTATTTTTTGGAATCACCACATCATCATTAGGACCACAAAGTGCGGTAGTAGATTTAAAAAATAAAACGGGCTCTGTTGGAATGGGTGCATTGGTTTCGAGGCAGTGGTCTACATAATTAAGTCCTATACAAATAATTTTTGAAGGTCTCGCTACCACAGAACCCAGTCTGGTATTAGGTTCTACAACAGGAAACGATGTACCCACAGCCACCGCATCTTGTAATTTTTTGATATCATTGTTAGCAAAAAATGCTTCGTTGTAATCGACGACCACACTAGATACATCATACCAAATATCATTTACAATGATGCCCGGTTTTTCATATCCTTCATTTCCAAATCTAATTAATTTCATTACTTCCGATTTTTGATGCTAATTATTAAGTTTTATAAACCCGCCATCAATTGGATAATCACAACCTGTAATAAATGAAGCTTCATCGCTGGCTAAATATAGAGCGAGTGCAGCTACTTCTTCAGGTGCTGCCATTCTACCAATAGGTTGTGAGGCAGATAATTTTTCAAACATTTCTTTTTCTTTTCCCGGATAATTTTTTGCAATAAATCCATCCACAAACGGTGTGTGCACACGCGCTGGTGAAATAGAATTACACCTAATATTTTCGTGCATATAATCTTTGGCAACGGAAAGTGTCATGGCCATAACAGCGCCTTTTGCAGTAGAATACACAAAACGATCCGCTAGTCCTACCCATGCAGCAATGGAAGCCATGTTAATGATAACACCGCGCCCGTTGGTACGAAAGCCTGGTATAGCAGCTGCTATGCACTGATACACCCCTTTCACATTGATAGACATGACCCTGTCAAAATCTGCTTCTGGTGTTGTGTCTGCTTTACCAATGTGTGCAACACCAGCATTATTGACTAAAATATCTAGTTGACCAATGCTTGCAAAAACAGCGGTCACTTCTTCTTTATTGGCAACATTACAAGCGTGTACCGTTACCTGTCCACCCGCTGCTTGAATAGTAGCAGCTGTATCTGAGCCAGCCTCCGTAGTTAGTTCTAATACATGCACCGATGCACCCTGTGCTGCAAATGTTACGGCTATTGCTTTTCCAATGCCACTACCACCACCGGTGATAACTGCTTTTTTATTAACTAATGAAAACATAAAAAATAATTATAAAGAAACACCGCGCTTCCACGGTATAAAATCATCTTGATTTAAAAGCACTGCTTTGGGAGTCACTTCTCCACTAGCAGCTTTAATGCAATATTCTAAAATTTCTATACCCATTTGTTCAATGGTTTTTTCACCGCTAATGATAGGTCCACAATCAATATCAATAATGTCTTTCATTCTTTTTGCTAGAGATGAATTGGTAGCCACTTTAATCACCGGACAAACAGGATTACCCGTTGGTGTGCCAAGACCGGTAGTAAATAAAATAAGCGTGGCGCCTGCGGCTGCCTTACCTGTGGTAGCTTCTACGTCATTACCAGGCGTACACACAAGGCTAAGTCCGGCCTTGGTGGCAGGCTCTGTATAATCTAATACATCTACAACGGGAGAAGTGCCCCCTTTTTTTGCCGCACCTGCACTTTTGATAGCGTCGGTAATTAGTCCATCTTTTATATTTCCTGGTGAGGGGTTCATATGAAATCCAGAACCTACTTTATGTGCTAGTGCATCATAACTTCTCATGAGTTCTATAAATTTACTAGCAGAAGATGCACTCTCACACCTGTCAATTAAGTCTTGTTCTGCACCACATAATTCTGGAAATTCTGCCAACAATACTTTGCCACCAAGCGCCACTAATAAATCTGAAGCATAGCCAACAGATGGGTTTGCAGATACACCGCTAAACCCATCGCTACCACCGCATTTAACACCAAGTGTGAGCGCACTTAATGGAGCAGGTTGTCTTTCAAATTGATTGATGATAATGAGACCTTCAAATGTTTTTTTAATTGCAGAAGCGATGAGCTCTTCTTCGCTTTCTGATTGTTGTTGTTCAAAAATATAAAGCGGCTTATCAAAATTAGGGGCTAGTTTTTGAATGTCATTTTTAAAATCTTCTACTTGTAAATGTTGGCATCCAAGGCTTAATACCGTTATCCCACCTACGTTTGGATGATTGGCATAAGAAGCGAGTAATGCACTTAGTGTAGCTGCATCGGCTCTTGTTCCACCACAACCACCATTGTGGTTTAAAAATTTAATGCCATCTACATTTTTAAATACCCGGTTTTTTTGAGGCGTATTACTTGGAGTAAAATTGACATTAGTTATAGATTCTCCTTTTTCATACGCTTCCAAAAGAGACTGAGTATACTTACTATATTTATCACTCACTGCATAACCAAGTTTATGATGCAGCGCCTCTTTAATGACGTCTAAATTTCTATTCTCACAAAAAACGGTAGGAATAAATAACCAATAATTGGCTGTACCCACTTGACCGTTTGGTCTTACAAAACCATTGAAAGTTTTATTGGCAAATTGCGATACGTCTGGCTTCGCCCATGAAAATTTTGATTCGCGGTATGCATAAGGCTCTGCTGCATGCTTTAAATTAGCCGTTGTAACAAGGCTTCCCCTAACAACATCTTGTTGCGTGGTGCCAACAAGTACGCCATACATGAACACCGAAGCGCCTTTCTCTAAATCTGTGGTATAAAATTTATGCTTGCTTTGGATGGTCTCCAAAATAGTATACTGTTCTTCGCGGTATTCCACAACCTGCCCTTGGGCTAATTGAGTGAGCGCCACCAACACATTGTCTTTGGGGTGCATCTCTATCACTAATCTTTTTGGTGGCACAGTAGTCATGGGTACTATACAGATTTTACTTTATGTCCTTTGGTTGCAAATAAAAAGACCACCACAAAACAAAGAAGTGGTACAATATATCCATTTTGAATACTACCGGTTGCATCAGAAATAATACCGAGCACAGGAGGCAATAGCGCGCCGCCAACAATTGACATCACAATTAAACTAGAGGCCATTTTTGTATCGGCGCCAACTTCTTTAATGCCGAGTGAAAATATGGTAGGAAACATAATAGACATAAAAAATGCAATAGCAATAAGTGCATAGACAACAACAATACCTGAGCCAAAAATAGCTACCGCAGATAAAACAATATTGATAAGCGCATAGGTGCTTAATAATTTTTCAGATGCAAACTTGCCCATTAAAAAAGTACCTACAAATCTTCCCAGCATAAATGCAGCACCATAACCCCATCCTAAATATTGTGCAGCCGTTTTTTCATCCATGCCTGCGCCCGTTCTCGCCATTTTAATAAAAAAACTTCCCACACAAACCTGTGCGCCTACATAAAAGAATTGTGCTACTACGGCCCATGTCAAATGCCTGTGGCGAAAGGCTTTTAGCGGATTGTTACCAGCCGTATTATCATCTCCCTCTTTTACGTCAGGAAGTTTTGAGACCATAAATAATATTGCTACGAGTAAAACAAGAATGCCTAAAATAAGGTAGGGCATTTTTACACTTTGTGCTTCGGTAGTCAAATAATTATTAAGCGCTTCGGGCGATAATTGTGCATATGCTTCATCAGACATTTCTGTGCCAGACAAAATAAATTGACCTCCAATAATGGGCGCTACCATGGCAGCAAGTCCATTAAATGATTGCGCAAAATTTAATCGACGTGTTGCTGTTTCGGGAGGACCAATAATGGTTGCATAAGGATTGGCTGCTGTTTCTAAAAAAGTTAACCCACTTGCAATGATAAAAAGTGCGCCTAAAAAATAAATGTATTGATGGGTATCTGCTGCGGGTAAAAATAAAAAACAACCTAGGGCAAACAATAATAGGCCCCCAACAATTCCGGATTTGTAGCCATACTTACGCATCACATATCCGGCAGGAAGCGCCATTGCAAAGTAGGCAATGAATACCGATGAATCAATCAGTGATGATTGTAAATCATTTAACCTGAAAGATTTACGCAAATGCGGGATTAAAATAGGGTCAAGGTTATGTACAAAACCCCAAAAGAAAAATAAACTTGTTACAAGAATAAATGGGTAGAGCCAGTTATTGGGTTGGTTACTACTAATGGGGTTGTTATTTGAAGGTGTTGCCGGTAATGCCATAGTTGTTTATTATACTACTTTTAAACGCAGTAATCTGATAAACAATATACTTAAAATATTATCTCAAAACACCGGAATGGTAAAGCAGAGCAAGTTTTTATTAATATGCATTAAATAGAACACAAATGCTACTTAATGTCATGTATTGTTTTACAATAGCCGATGGTATTTTTATATTAAATTAGAGCTACATTTAAAATACATGAACCTGCAGCCGAATCATTTAAACAACAATAGTGTCTTGCTTGAGCCGCTGCTAGTAAATCACTTTGAGGAATTGTACGGTGTTGCATCGGATCCGCTTATATGGGAACAACATCCTAACCCCAACAGGTATCAAAAAGAAGTATTTCAAACGTTTTTTGAAGGTGCAATAGATAGTGGTGGGGCGTTTATTATTAGAAATGCCGATACCGGTAAAGCGTTGGGTTCATCTCGTTTTTACGATTACAGTCGTATAAAAGATGAAATAAAAATTGGATACACTTTTTTTAGTAGAGACTGCTGGGGAAAGGGTATTAATCAGCAAGTAAAAACACTCATGTTAAACTATGCTTTTATTTACATTGAAAAAGTTATTTTTCATATTGGTGCACTAAATATTAGATCGCAAATAGCCATTGAAAAATTAGGTGCAAAAAAAGTAGGCGAAGAAATGGTTGCCTATTACAACGAACCTGACCGGCTTAATTTTGTGTATGAGATGATGCGGTAATATTAGGATTTATTTATATTTTACGAAAAAATGAAATTAACCCCTATACTATACGTTTCTTTTTTGGTGCTCATCGCTTGCGAAAAAGCAGGACCCAGCACCCCACCAGCACCAAATCCAACAACACCAACTACGCCAACAGTCCCTGCTATTGATTATACGACAAAATATGGGGCATCAGTAAATGTGGTACTATCTAAAACACTTAATTTACCGGACGTTCATCCTGAAACACTTAAGATAATTGAAAAAAGTGGGAAGTATCATTTAATTACCTGCTTTGCAAATAACCAAACAGCCCCATATGATTTTTTTAGGTCATTTTCGATAGATACCATATCAGGTGGTTTAACTGAAAACACGAGTTCGTTTTTAGGGGGGTATATTGAAGCAGGTTTTCCAAAATCACCATTTTGGTTTGAAGATCTAAATAACGATGGCATAAAAGATTTATTTATTGCAGACCACGGAAAAGAAATGCAATCCATGTTGGTAAATGGCCAATATCCAGGTTATGTATGTCGGTATTTTGTAGGAAAAGCAGATGGTAGCTTTGCCAAAGGGGATATTGCTGATGTTACTTCAACAAACAGATTTTATCACAATTCGGCAGTTGGAGATTTTGATGGAGATGGAAAAAATGATTTAGTGGTACAAAATTTTGGAAGTGAAGAAATGATGCTATACTTGAATGGCAACAGTGGTCTTACAAAAAAATCAAATGTTACAATTAACAATCAAACGGGCAGCGTGTTCATCGTAGATATGGATGGTGACAAACAGGCCGAAATCATTTCTGCGCCCTATATTGACAGAGGTAACACGCCCAATACATTCATTAAAAAAGTTAACACAAATACGAGTGGATTTATTCCAAGTAATCTTTCAATTGTTTCTCCTTTTGGACAAACTTTTGGTTGCTATAAAATAATGGGCTTAAAAAATCCAAAAGATGTTAATAAAACACATTTATTTTATTTCGTTGAAGCAGGACCCGGTCAACAAAAAATATTCAGATCCAGAACTGATAATTCAAATATAATTGATGAAATTTCAACACTTCAACCAACATTTAATACAGGTGGTACAAGAGATTATCTAATTGCTGATTTAAATTTCGACGGCTTTCAAGATGTGTTTTTCTTTGTCAATATTGGACAAAATTTAAACTCTAGAGTTTGGATAAATAATGGCGATAATACTTTTACAAACCCGAGTTGGGAAATCGACAATACACTTACCAACCACTTTATCCCTCTTACCATAAACCAAAATAGTGGAAGGGTAAAGTTTTTGTACTATTCCGACAGGCCTACACCTAATACAAGGGTGATTGATGTTTATACAAAGAAAAGATAAGCCTATACCGCTAAAAACTCATCTAATGATTTTTGGATGATGGCAATGCTTTCTAAAATTTGATCACGCGTAATTATAAGTGGTGGTGCAAATCTTATTTTATTGCCGTGTGTAGGTTTGGCTAGTAATCCATTTTCTTTTAACACCATACAAAAATCCCAGGCTGCATTTGGATTTTGATGTGTAACTTCTATCGCATTTAATAGGCCCTTGCCTCTTACAATGCTTATAAATGGTGAATTTATTTTTTCTAATTCCGATCTAAATATAACACCCATTGCATGTGCATTAGCTGCTAAATTTTGATCACGTAACACGCTAAGTGCTGCTACTGCTACCACACAAGCAAGTGGATTACCACCAAAAGTGCTGCCATGTTCGCCGGGCTTTATGGTTTCCATAATACTGTCATCACATAAAACAGCGCTGATTGGCATAACACCTCCACTTAATGCTTTTCCTAACATTAATATATCTGGTCGAACATTATCATAATCGGAAGCTAATAATTTGCCCGTTCTACAAAGGCCTGTTTGGATTTCATCTGCTATGAAAAGTACATTGTGCCTTTTACACAAATCATAAGCAGCTTTTAAATAACCTTCGTCTGGCACAATAACGCCCGCTTCTCCCTGAATAGGCTCTACCATAAATGCCGCAACATTTTTATTTTGAAGTGCTTCCGCTAACGCATCTATATTATTATAGGGGATTTGCTGAAACCCCGGAACGTAGGGACCAAAATTTTGATAACTACTTGGATCCGATGAACTAAAAATCGCGGCAATCGTTCTACCCCAAAAATTACCTTCTGGAAATAATATTACTGCTTGGTTAGGTGCAACCCCTTTTTTCTCATAAGCCCAGCGCCTTGCAAGCTTAACAGCTGTTTCTCCGGCTTCAACACCCGTATTCATAGGTAACACTTTTTCATAACCAAAATACTGGGTGATAAACTGTTCGTATTCCCCTAATTGATTGTTATAAAAAGCCCTAGACGTCAGTGTAAGTTTTGAGGCCTGTTCGGTCATTGCGGCAATAATTGCCGGATGACAATGCCCTTGATTAACTGCCGAATAACCACTCAAAAAGTCGAAGTACTGCTTTTGTTCTACATCGTATAAGTATACCCCTTGTCCCTTTTCGATAACAACGGGGAGAGGATGGTAGTTATGGGCACCATACTTTTCTTCTAATGCAATATAATAAGAGGTGTTATTAAGGTCCTGTGTGGTCATTATAAAACAGTTAATTGTTGTTCAAAATTAGAAAGAATTTGAAAAGCGGTTTCAGCCATTTTATTGCCTTTATTATCTAATAAAGGATTGATTTCAGTAATTTCTAAACAAACCACTTTTTGGGTAGAAACCAATTGTTCAAGAATTTGGTTTATTTCATCTGGTAAAAAACCAGATTTTACGGGTGTACCAGTGCCATAAGATATTTGATCACAATCCATAGAGTCTACATCAAATGAAATGTATATTTCATCTACCTCTTCGAACTTTTTAACAATCGCCGCAAGAGAATTTTGCAAACCATTTTCACGAAGCTGTTCTACTGTAAAATTTGAAATCGAGGCTTCTTCGATCACTTGTTTTTCTGCGAGTTCAAAATCGCGCAACCCAAAATAAACTAAATTATTAGCTGTTAATTTAGGTTCATTGGTGCCAATGTTTTTTAAAATATTCCAATAGTTTATTGTGTCATCAGAAATTTTATTTACCTGAATATGCGCATGGTCTAAACCCAGTGCTGCCGCGAGTGGCATACCATGTATATTACCAGAAGGCGAAGTATAAGGGGAGTGCATATCGGCGTGTGCATCGATCCAAACAACGCCCAATTTTTTATTTGGATGCGCTTTTTTGATGCCACTAATAGTACCAAGTGCAGAGGAGTGATCGCCTGATAAAACGATGGGGAAATAATTTTGTAAAATCGCTGTTGATACTGCATCACAAACACGGTTACACTGCTCTGCTACATGTTCAATTCTTTTGGCAAAACTGTTGGTGTTTTTTTGATAGATTGTTTCGTTATGTGTAACAATGTCTTGAAATAAATGTCTATGAAAAAAATCGTTGTTTTGATTGATGGCAGCTATTTCAAGTGCATCGATACCCAAATCTGATCCCCTAGTTCCTGCTCCAATATCAGACCTATTTTTAAGTAATTTAATATTCACAAAATGTTGAATTTAATGACAAGGTAACAAAAAGCCGGCAATTGTATTAACTGATTTAATATATGAGTTTGTTAACAAAATCTTAATAGACATTTCAATAAAAAAAATGAGAATGTAGTAACTTTTATACAAAATTTAATCATGAGCTGGCGTAAACTAAATGGAGAAAAAATAGAGCTTCCTATCAAAGAAGCGGTTAAAAAAGTACTTGAAATTGAAACCGCAAATAACAAAAAATTGAAAGTGTGTATTGGGACGGATAGTCAAGTGAAAGGCGACTTCACAGAATTTGCTACCGTGATTGTTTTTTTGAGAGAACACAATGGAGGTTTCATGTACATTCATAATGATAAAACAGTGAAAAAGTATCATATCAAAGAACGAATGCTTTTAGAAGTTTCAAAAAGCGTAGAAATTGCTTACGAGCTTTGCGATCTTTTTATTGAACACCATGTAGAAATGGAAATTCATGCCGATATCAATACAAATCCACAGTTTAAGAGTA
>Ga0164293_10004944_pt1 | contig 11352 bp, 11 predicted proteins | sample GEODES118metaG_FD_111487 | JGI IMG/M metagenome (GOLD analysis project Ga0164293, IMG submission 111487) | Eutrophic lake water microbial communities from Lake Mendota, Wisconsin, USA - GEODES118 metaG | ecosystem: Environmental > Aquatic > Freshwater > Lake | place: USA: Lake Mendota...
ATAAAGGGGATTCCACTAAACAATACTTGAAACCCAAAGATCAGTCCTACGGCTGCGAGTACTGAGATGAGGATTCGTCTGGCGTACCAGAGCGCTGGAACTTTCAGTGCTGCATGCCAGATGGGATTAATAGTGAGCAATATTCCCAAGGGGCCGCTAAACATCACCACAGCAAGAATTATTGCGACAACTAAAGCTAGTGATTCCATGGTTCAAATACTACTAGCCAAGATTTATTCGGGGAGATATTCCCAATCCTCTGGAAGAGCGGCGTAGATATACATATCTACTTGGCGTCCATCATCGCGACTAATCTTGCTTCGTAGTAGTCCTTCTCGCTGATAACCGGCGGACTCAAGAAGCTTGAGTGAGGCAATATTTTCGCGATCGACGATTCCTTCGATTCTCTTGAAGCCAATTGTTGCAAAACCGTAATCGGTGAGCATTCGCGCTGCCGTGGTTGCTATCCCTTTGCCACGCATTGAAGATGTCATCCAGTATCCAAGTTCGCCAACACTGTTCTTGACGCTCAACGAGTGAAAAGAGATCGTTCCAGCAAACACCTTGTCATCGCCATTGCCGTACTCAATAACGAAGGGCAGTTCTCGCTGAGTGCGCACAGATGCATCAGTTCGCTGCACATAATCAAGTGCATGAGCCATCGAATAGTCAGCACTAATTGCGGTAAATCTTGGAATTAGCGGATCCTGGCAACCATCAAAGACTGCTTGTGTGTCGTCAAGATGTGGTTTGCGAAGTGTGATGAGTCCACGAGTAAGCGTGGGTACCTCTGATGGCCACCAGATCATGAGATCTGCAACTAGCCGATGAGCTCTGCGTCGCGCGCTTTGCTTGGATCATGCGTGCAAGCAAGATTTGGATCTAGTGCAGCACATGAATCACAGAGAAGAATGAGTTGATGACATGATGCTGTTTTGCAATTTCTAAATAGATTACTTGGAGATTCGCACTTTTCGCACTTGCCAATAACTTTGGTGTGGTCAGAGAATTCCATTTTCATGCGTGCATCGAAGGTGTAGAGAGAGCCTTCCCAAAGCCCATCATCACCGAAAGTATCGCCGTACTTAACGATGCCACCATCGATCTGATAAACCTCTTTGAAACCATTTTTGACCATAACCGCAGAGATAATCTCGCAGCGAATTCCACCGGTGCAGTAAGTAACTACTGGCTTATCTTTGATGTGGTCGTACTTTCCGCTTTCGATCTCTGCAATAAAATCACGTGATGAAGTTACATCGGGAATAATCGCATCTTTAAATCTTCCGATCTCAGCCTCGAATGCATTTCGACCATCGAAGAAGACCACGTCATTGCCACGTTCTTGAACAAGCTTTTCAACTTGGTGTGGACGAAGATGCGTACCGCCGCCAATAACTCCATTTTCATCAACTTCGATGACATCAGGATCACCGAATGCCACTAACTCTGACTTTACTTTCACTGAAAGACGCGGGAAATCATTTCCAGTTCCCTCAGACCACTTAATAGGCATCTTCTTAAATCCTGAATAGCTTCGAGTGAGGCGGACATATCTCTTTAGCTCTGCCATTTTGCCGCCGAGAGTTCCGTTGATTCCATGCTTTGAAATAAGGATTCGACCAGTTAATCCAAGTGAAGTGCAGAGTTGGGTCTGCCATAGACGTATCGCTTCAGGATCGCTAATTGGCGTGAAGCCGTAATAGAGAATCACCTTGTCAACGACTTGTGCGTGCTTGTTCACAGTCTGATTCTAATGGCAGCCTGATGTAGGCGAATTCACCCCAAACTGCGTGAGAGAGATTCAGTTAAACAGACTCGGCTATTGAGCGTGCAGCTAAACAGTTTCGGCCATTGAGCGTGCAGCTAAACAGTTTCGGCCATTGAGCGTGCTGGAGTCTGATAAATCTTTCCCAGCGGGGAAGTCCAGGTACATGATCCATCGGCACGGGATTCAATTCCCCAGCCACCATGGGTCTTCAATAGATGGTGGCGACGACAGAGCGCACCGAGGTTATCAAGTGAAGTTGTTCCACCTTCTTCCCAGCTTTGAGCATGATCAAGATCTGAGAGTGCGGCTGATCGCCTACATCCAGGGAATCTACAGGTTCGATCTCGCGCAATAAGAAAATCAATAAGTGCTTGCGGTGGTTGGTAAGTCTCTCGCCCATAATCTAAAAGTGCGCCCGTTTGTGGATCTGTAATAAATCTTTTCCATTTTCCATCACTTGCAAGTGCTCGGGCAACGGAGGCAGGTATTGCGCCATATCCGGCAAGTTGTCCAGGATTTTCACTTAAACCGAGAAGTGTTGGAAGATCAATAGTTACATTTACTGTAATTGGGCGACGATGAAGTGCAACATCTTCACTACTTGCAGCTAGTGCAAAGCCGGCGAGTGATGTGAGGGCATCGGCACGCTTCATGTCGGCGCTGCGAGTATCAGAGTTCTTTGAACCAGATGTGTTTGAGCCAGATGTGTTTGAGCCAGATGTGTTTGAGCCAGATGTGTTTGAGCCAGATGTGTTTGAACTCGCACTGTGAGAGCCAGAGGTTTTTGATTCAGAAGACTTCAAATCATTGGAAATCTCCCATGCTGCAGATCCCTTGATAATGAATGCTTCAATCGCTTTCATCACTGTTTGTGCATCTGCTGCTGGCAGGATGGCGACAACAGTGGACATGCCATCGACATCGTTGTAGCAACTCACGCGTCGACTATCACGAGCTTTTTCAACAACTTCTTCAAATGTGGCAGGCGCAAATTTAGCGATAGCGCTGCGTACTTGTTGGGCAACTTGAGAGGGAGTGTGAAATTCAGCGTGCGCAATGGCTTTCTCTTCGATGGAGAAGATAGCAAATTCACTCAAACCATCACGAATTGCTGCTGCAGTCTCTTTGGCGATAACAGTTGCATGAGCTGCACTGAGCTCGCCGGTAGCCAGCGCCGAACAAGTATTTGGAAGATGGTTTACGAGAGTGCGCGCAACGTCAATTCGCATCTGCGCAGTACCTGCGGATAGACGGAGTGCTGAAGAAACATCCTCGCGCTCTGCCTCATCAACTCCCGTAAATGGTCCGTCAGATTTTCCTTCGCTAATTCCAGCTACGGCGACAATTGCACGTTGCATCGCAGCTTGTAACCAACTGCTCTGTCGCTCGAGTGCTGCCAAGTAATCGATGCGCGCACTAGGAGAGAGTTCTTGGGGATCGATCGCGATCAATCCACTAAGTGTCTTGATCCCAGGAGCGGCTGCGAGCAGCGAAGCAACGCAATCTTCTCGATCAGAAGCGTTTGAAACGAGTTCGCCTTCACGAGCTTGCATTGATGAAGAGATCTGATCTTCGTTCATCGGAAACGCTGCAGTGGCTGAGGGCATGAGCAGATAGTGCATTGGTGCGCTGACAATGCGATTGCTAAAGAGGTGAGTTATCCCCAGATTCCTGCATATCTGTTGGCGAATAAAGGAGATCTCATGGTTTAGCAGCGGAAGAGGCTCCACTTTTTGCAGAGAAAAAGGCTACTGATCCCCAGATTCCTGCATATCTGTTGGTGCACCATGTACATCGAGAACCGCGGCAGCGCTTGAAGCAGGATCTGACGCATCCTTACGCTCAGGACTATCGCCCTGCAACTTATCAGTGCGCTGAATCGGTGCCTTTGGCTTGGCATCTTCCTTATAAATCGCTGGAATCGAACCAAGTAAGCCCTTTTGGAAATCCTCAAACGCCTGCAGTACTTCGCGCTTTGTATTCATCACAAACGGCCCCATCCACGCAACAGGTTCCTTAATTGGCGCACCGCCGAGAATAAAGAGTTCTAGTTGAGGAGAACGCGATTCTTGATGCTGTGCTGCACGAATAACAATCTCATCGCCTTCACCAAAGAGAGCAAGTTGTCCCATCTGAATTGGCTGTGACTTTCCACCAACAAAACCACTACCTGCCATCGCATACACGAGTGCGTTGTAATCGTGACGCCATGGAAGACGAAGTTCCGCGCCGGCTGCAACACTTGCATGAATCAAAGTAATTGGTGTTTGCGTCGACCCTGGACCAACATGTCCATCGAGTTCACCAGCAATAATTCGAATCAACGCACCGCCATCGTGAGATGACAACAACGCAACATCATTCGCGCGAACATCCTGGTATGCAGGAGGCGACCACTTCTTCGCAGCAGGCAGGTTAACCCACAACTGGAACCCGTGGAATAAACCACCGCTCATTACCAAACTCTCTGGGGGAGTTTCGATGTGAAGAATTCCACCACCGGCTGTCATCCACTGTGTGTCGCCATTGGAAATTGTTCCACCGCCACCATTTGAATCTTGGTGATCGAAAATTCCATCAATAATGTATGTAACTGTTTCAAAGCCGCGGTGTGGATGCCATGGAGTTCCCTTAGGTTCTCCCGGTGCATATTCCACTTCACCCATTTGATCCAAGTGAATAAATGGATCGAGCTCTGCTAAATCAACGCCAGCAAATGCGCGACGAACTGGAAAACCTTCTCCTTCAAAACCTTGTGGCGCAGTTGTAATGCTCTTTACCCCGCGAGGTTGCGCACCCGGCGCAGATGAAATGCGTGGAAGTACGGTGATATCGGAAACGGTTACTGCTGACATCTTTACTCCTTAACTATGCACTGAGAGTAATTGAACTTTCAACTACCAGCAACTCCAAAGTATTACTTCGCCTTCGCGCTTGGATTACAGAGCTTTGAGGGCCGAAACAACCTTCGTGAGCGAAGCTTTCGCATCGCCAAAGAGCAACATCGTCTTTGGGTCATAGAGCAATTCGTTTTCGATTCCGGCAAATCCTGGACGCATTGAGCGCTTCAAGAAGATGACGTTGGCAGCGTTAGCAACTTCCAAGATTGGCATTCCATAAATTGGACATCCTGGTGTTGTCTTTGCAGCAGGGTTAACAACATCGTTTGCACCGATAACAATGGCGACATCTGTCTGACCAAAGGTTGGATTAACTTCATCCATCTCTGCTAATTGATCATAAGGAACACTCGCCTCAGCAAGAAGCACGTTCATATGTCCTGGCATGCGACCTGCAACGGGGTGAATTCCGTATGCAACATCGATGCCCTTTGAGATCATGAGATCTGCAAGTTCGCGAACAGTGTGCTGTGCTTGTGCAACAGCTAAACCAAATCCAGGAACGATTACTACGCGACGTGCATAGTTGAGCAAGATTGCAACGTCATCAGGTGAACCACTTCGCACCGGACGATCTTCTGCAACACCACTTGTATCTTGAGGCTTTGCAGTAAATGCACCGAAGAGTGTTCCAAAGAGTGAGCGACCCATCGCTTCAGCCATCATGCGCGTCAAGATTGTTCCTGATGCACCGACGAGAGTTCCCGCGATAATCAAGAGGGTTGATTGCAGGACGTATCCGCTGGCAGCAACGGTCAGACCTGTGAAGGCGTTAAGGAGTGAGATAACGATAGGAACATCCGCGCCACCCACAGGTAGTACGAAGAGAATTCCGAATGCGAGAGAGAGGCCGGCAACAACCAAAAGTGGCGTTGTACCTAGCTCTACGACTACCCATCCTGATGAACCGAGAACAGCAGCTAACGTCGCTGCAATAACGAAGCGGCCACCTGGAAATACAACGGGGCGTGTAGTCATGAGCTCTTGTAGCTTCATGAATGTCACGATCGATCCGCTGAAAGAAACGCATCCGACGACAACGGTAAATACTGTGAAGATAACTTCTGCAGTTGTTGCAGTGTCACCAAGACTTAAGTATTCGACGATTGCAACAAGTGCTGCTGCGCCACCGCCCACACCATTAAAGAGTGCGACGAGTTGTGGCATCTGTGTCATCTGCACTTTGCGAGCAGCAGGAACACCGACGATGGTTCCCACAGCAATTGCACCCAGGATCCACCAGAGGTTTTTGATTTCTCCGTGGAAGAAGACAACTACTGTCGCGATACCAGCACCAGCTGCGCCGATGAGATTTCCGCGGCGTGCAGTGCGTGGATGCGAAAGACCCTTGAGAGCGAGAATAAAGAAGACGCCGGCGGTTAGGCCAATGAGGTCATAAACGAAATCGCTCACTTGTCGACTCCTTTCTTAGCCTTGAACATTTCGAGCATGCGGTCGGTGACTACAAAGCCACCGATCATGTTGATTGTGGCCAAGATAATTGCGATAACAGAGAGCGTAAGTTCAAGTGTTGTATCCGAGTGCGAGGCGACGATGATCGCTCCCACCAAGATGACACCGTGAATTGCGTTAGCACCTGACATCAGCGGCGTATGTAGCGTTGAAGAAACCTTAGAGACAACTTCAAAGCCGACGAAAACTGAGAGCGTAAAGATTGAAATCACCGCGATAGGAGTGAGGGCTTCCATTTACTTGCCTGCCTTTCGATCGACGCCAGCATGTGTGACAGCAGAGCCATCGATAATTTCATCTTCAAAGTTGAGATCTAATGAGACTTCAACACCTTCACTGGCTGGCTTTGTCATCAGCGTGAGGAGATTGACGACGTTACGTGAGTACAAGCTTGATGCGTGGAATGGGAGCTGGCTAGGAACATCTTTGCCACCCCAAATACGTACACCTTTACTTGTTGTAACAATCTCACCGGGTTTTGATCCTTCGACATTGCCACCAGTTTCAGCGGCAAGGTCAACAATTACTGTGCCTTCTTCCATCGCATCAACCATTGCCGCTGTCATCAAACGTGGTGCGGTGCGACCTGGAACTGCAGCTGTTGTAATCACAACATGCGATTTAGCAATATAAGGAGTTAAAAGCTCGCGTTGTTTTGCAGCGCGCTCTTCTGTCATCTCGCGTGCATAACCGCCAGCACCTTCGAGTGACTCAAGTTCGAGTTCAATAAATGTTGCACCCATCGACTTCACTTCATCTGCAGATGATGGACGCACGTCATAGGCAGAGACAACCGCGCCTAAGCGACGAGCCGTTGCAATTGCCTGCAAACCTGCAACACCTGCACCAAGAACAAGAACTTGTGCGGGAGTAACGGTTCCTGCTGCAGTCATTAACATCGGGAAGAATCGTGGTGAAAGTTCAGCACCCACTAGCGAAGCGCGATAACCAGCACATAGAGCTTGTGATGTCAGCGCATCCATTGATTGTGCGCGAGAGATTCTAGGAACTAATTCCAGTGAGAATGCAGTGACGCCGGCAGCCATTGCTGCTTCGATGGATTCACGCTGATTTACTACAGATAAGAATGAAATAGTGATTGCACCTTTTTTCAAGGTCGCAATTTGAGCCGGAGTAAGTGCGGTGACTGAGAGAACGACATCTGCGCTCCTGAGTACATCGCCTGCAACAACCTGGGCACCTGCAGCGCGATAGGCATCATCGCTTGCTTGTGCAGCAATTCCTGCGCCAGATTCAATGACCACTTCAAGGCCAAGGCGCGTTAATTTGCTGATGATGTCTGGGACTAGTGCGACGCGCTTTTCGCCATCGCGGATCTCTTTAGGAACGGCTACCAACATGGGGCAAGAGTAACTAATTCCCCTTCAGTTCTCCACGTGAAGTGTGATAAAGAATTGACTGAATTGTGGTGCGACGATGGAAGGCCTCACGCCAAATCACTGATTTGGGACCATCAATCACAGCAGATTCGACCTCTTCGCCTCGATGAGCAGGTAGACAGTGCATGAATATTGAATCGGTCGAAGTTAGAGACATGAGATTTTCAGTCACGGCAAAAGGAGCGAGAGCACTCATTTTCTCTGCTCTCTCAGATTCAGGATCACCCATCGACATCCACACATCCGTGTAAAGAACACTGGCATCTTGAGCAGCGATTTCAGGATCATTGAGAACTTCAATTCGTCCCCCACTGCGTGCAGCAATTTTCATAGCTTCTGCAACAACCTGTGAATCAGGAGCCCAAGATCCCGGTGGCGTAGCAACTACAACGTGAGCGCCCATGATTGCACCCATTGTTAGCCAGGCATGAGACATATTGTTTCCATCGCCAAGATAGACAAATTTTCTTCCAGAAATATCTTTGCCAAACGTTTCGCGAATTGTTAACCAATCCGCAAGTAGCTGAGTCGGATGATCATCATCGGTAAGGGCGTTAATAACTGGAATTGAAGCATGTGCACCCAATTCATTGACATCTGCCTGTGCAAAGGTGCGAACGATCAGGGCTGAGCAATAGCCGCTAATGATGCGGGCGGTATCTGCAATTGTTTCGCCGCGACCAAGTTGAAGTTCATCGCCGCGAATAAAAATAGGTGTTCCACCTAAATGCGCTACAGCTGTCTCAGAGGCCAATCGGGTTCGAGTACTTGGCTTTGTCATATAAATAGCGACGCTCTTGTGGGCTAGTGCATCGCGAGACTTTAAAGGATCCGCGGCGAATTCGGCAGCAGTCGAAAGGAGCATCTCAACATCATCGCGAGATAAATCTTGCGTACGCAGTAGGTCCTTCATCACGAAATTGTATCGGCTGCCAGTATCCTTTGGCACATGGGTTTATTCTCACGTGGCAGACGCGATCTTTCGCTTGATAGCGATACAGATCTACTCACGCGCCCAGAAGTTGAAGATGATGAGGGCGGCCATGATCGATATGCGCACTACATCAAGAAAGAGAAAGTCGTCGAGTCTGCAGTGACCGGCAAAGCTGTTCGTGCATTGTGTGGCAAGAAGTGGGTGCCAGCTCACGATCCAGAGAAGTATCCAATCTGTCCTGCATGCAAAGCAATCTTCGAGTCGTTGCCAAATAAAAAAGAATCGGAATGAAACGCTTTCCTGCGCTATCAATACTTCTAGCGTTCCTATTATTTGCTGCTCCATTACAGAACATTCAGAGCGCGGAAGCTGCTAATCCACCTCGTAAAATTCTGACAGGTTGGCTTCCTTACTATTCGATGAAGACGTATTTGCCTGCAGTCCTTAATAATGCAGATCTCATCAAAGAGATTATGCCTTTCTGGTACACCCTAAAATATGATGGCAAGACGAAGAAGCCTGTCGTGGCCGATGTATACAAGACGGCTAATCCCAGTGTTCCAATCACAGAACCATTAACTGCTCTTCGCAATGCCGGAATGACAATTATTCCGACGATTACAGATGGAACAGACCAAATGATTTTGGCAAATCTTCTTGCAAAGCCGGTTTCACGCAAACAGGTTGTAGATGCGATTGTGGCAACGGTCGCTTCACAAAATTATGACGGAATTGATTTAGATTTTGAAGGCTTCGCATTTATCGATCCAAATACAACGTGGAAGACTACTGCTCCCAACTGGGTCTTATTTATTAAAGAGCTAGGTGCAGCGCTGCACGCACAGAAGAAAATACTTTCAATAACAACTCCTTACCTCTTTAATCCTGAGGAGAAACAAAAAGGTTATTTTGTTTATGCATGGGCAGAGGTAGCTCCACATATTGATCGACTTCGCATTATGACTTATGACTATTCAACCTCACGACCAGGACCGATCGGACCGATCTCATGGGTAGAAAAGACTGTTAAGTATGCGGTTTCAATAATGCCCGCTTCTAAGGTTTATCTTGGACTTCCCGGGTATGGAAAAGATTGGGTAACAAAGGTCGAAGGAGTATGTCCATCGAACTTAGCAAAAATTATTACACCTTCAGCAAAAGCTGGAACATTTCTTATGCGCGATGCCGCCAGTATCGCTGCTACATACGGTGCGGTACCTACCTATAACGAAACTTTTGCTGAAGTCACATTCTCGTATAAGCGTGAATACACCGGCCAGACCAGCAGTGGGCTTTCAACAACGTGTACCGCAAGTCGAACTGCGTGGCATCAAAATGCACAGAGCTTTTCGGTCCGTGCAAAATTGGTTGCTAAGTATCAATTAGGTGGTGCTGCTCAATGGGTCATTGGGCAAGAAGAACCTCTTGCGATGGTTGCAATACGCGAAGTTGCAACTTCTATTGCGCCAGCCCAACTGGAATCATCTCTGAGCCTTTCAACTAATGAGCTTTCCTACGGTAATCCTGTCACTCTTTCGGGTCTAATCACACTTAAAGATAAATCACCGGTAGCTGGTCTCGCATTCACCGTAGAAGGCAAATATCCAGATGGCTCAACTCGAACCTTAACCACGGGTACAACCGGCATAGATGGAACATATGTAATTCCAATGCTCATTGGTAAGTCAGTATCACTGCGAGTTCTGACTGAATCCTCATGGGAACGCGAAGCTTCGGCAACACCAGCGCTGACGCTCGCAGTTGCAAGAAATCTGATTGTGACTCCACCTACTTCGGTGAAGAGTGGCCTTCCATTTACGATTTCGGGCATCGTGCTTCCACGCACAGCGGGTGTGACAATTACCTTGGCAACAACAGCAGGCAAAGTTGTAGGTCAGACCACCACAACAGATGCTCAAGGAGCGTTCACGATTAGCGTCCCGGCCCAGACTCGCAGCATTGCTACATATCAAATTACGGTTGGAGCGGATGCGACGTGGCCGCTGCTTGCAAGTGATGCGTTCTCTATCATTATCCGATGATGGTTAAAACAACAACGAATATCGAAGAAGAGATCAAAGCGATCTTCTCTGACAATACGCCGTGGGTCACCATCGTCTGGGATGACCCCGTTAATTTAATGACGTATGTGACATATGTATTAATGGAGCTCTTTGGGTATCCGCGTGAAAAGGCGCATGAACTCATGATGAAAGTTCACACTGAGGGGAAAGCCGTCGTATCTACTGGTTCTCGCGAAGAGATGGAGCACGATGTCGCTCGACTCCACGAATACGGGTTGTGGGCCACTCTTCAGCGCGGAGATCAAGCTCTATGAGTACCGAAAAGGGATTTCATCGCCACGGAAGCAACTCATACGTTGCTGAGTTTGCCGAAAGTGAACGCGAAGTTTTACTTAATCTGATTGAACAATTGATTGAATTACTCTCAGAGCGCGTAGATCACGATCATGAAGATCCACTTGCTGCAATGGTGGGGATTACTTCACATGATTCCCCTCCGGAAGATGATGTCTTACGTCGGTTACTTCCAAATGCATATGCTGATGAAGTTGATGCCAGTGAATTTAGACGTTACACAGAATCAACCTTAAGAGGCAAGAAGCAGGCACATGCAATGTCTATGCGGATGTATCTCAAGAGCGCGGACGATGGAATCGTTGATCTCGATCACGACAACGCGAACGCGTGGTTAGGTGCGCTCAACGACATTCGATTGGCTTTAGGCGTGCGACTCAATGTTCAAGAAAATACTTCTGAATTCCTCGAGCTTCTCTCACCCGATGATCCGCTCCGTGGTGTCTATGCTGTCTACACATGGCTGGGTTGGCTTCAAGAGTCTTTGCTCTCAGCG
>Ga0164293_10004947_pt1 | contig 11349 bp, 14 predicted proteins | sample GEODES118metaG_FD_111487 | JGI IMG/M metagenome (GOLD analysis project Ga0164293, IMG submission 111487) | Eutrophic lake water microbial communities from Lake Mendota, Wisconsin, USA - GEODES118 metaG | ecosystem: Environmental > Aquatic > Freshwater > Lake | place: USA: Lake Mendota...
AGCAACACCTACAACCTGATCACCGCTGAGAGCCTGGCCAGCTCTGAGCTGATGTTCTTTGGCGACGGCCAGCGCCACCAGGCGCTTGGCTGCCGCGGTGGCTTTGAGATCACCTTTACATCTGGCGAGGTGCCCCGGATCACCTTCAACAGGACGGGGATCTACGTTGAGCCCACCAACGTTCCCAACCCGACGCCGACGATCAGCAACCAGGCGGCGCCGGTGGTGTTCGATGCTGCCAATACCGCGACGGCCACCATCGGCGACCTCGCGGTCTGCGTGCAGTCGATGACTCTGACCCTGGAGCCTGAGCTGTTCTTCCGGGACTATGCCGGCTGCAGCAAAGAGGTCCAGATCGTGAATCACGTCGTTTCGGGCACGATCACCATCGTGCGCCCGGCTGACCTGGCCACGTTCAACCCCTACGCGCTCTGCACCAACGGCACCCGCCAGGCCATCACGCTCACTCATGGCACCGCCGCCGGCAACAGGGTGATCCCGACGATCCCCTATGCCGTGTTCGGAGCACCCACCGAGGTGGACCTCGGCGGCACCTGTGGCCTGCAGCTGCCGTTCGTCGGGAAGAACAGCGCCCCCGGCGCCACCGATTCCATGACCCTGACATTCACCTGAGCCAGGCGGCTCAGGCTGGTGATTCTGAACCTTCACTACACCACCACCCCATGGGATTCAAGCTCTCCGTCGCTACTAGCTACGAATGGAAAGTGGCCGGCAAGCTGGCCAACGAAAGCTATAGCTTTACCGCTGAATTTGCCTTTCTCGATCAGGAGCGGATCGACTACTTACTGGTGGCATCAGCAAGGCGATCAGCACTCCTGAAGCGCGGCGAGGATGACCCTGAACTGGAAGGGGTCAACCATCGGACCATCGCGGCCGAGGTGTTGGTCGGTTGGTCTGGTGTGACCGACGACGAGGGCGATCGGTTGGGCTTCACCGCCGCATCAAAGGACAAAATCCTGAGAATCCAGGGGGTGGCCCAGGCCGTGTGCGATGCCTGGGCCGAGAGCCTGGAGGGAGCCAAGCGGGGAAACTCCAAGGCGCCGCGCGGCATTGGCTGAGCGGCGCAAGGCCAGTTGATACAGAGCGGCTGAGGCAAGAGGCCGAAGGCCTGGGCTTGAACGCTGAGGCCGTTGCCGAGCTGATCGGCACGCAAGAGCCCGAGCATTTTGAAGTCTGGCCCGAGAACTGGCCGGCGGCGGAGCTCTTCATGCGCTGCCAGACCCAGTGGCGCACCGACAACGGCCACCGCACCGGCCTGATCTATTCCGAGCTGATCGCCATCGGTAGCCTGTATTCAGTGGAGAACCTGGGCCAAGTCGTGGAAGACGTGCAGGTGATCGAGGCCGAGATTCTGAATCAGGGGGCTAAAAGCTGATGGCCATGAACATGGATGCCCTGCTGAGGATCGCCGCCAAGGTCACTGGCGGCGAGCAGATCACAGCGCTGCAGGGCAAGTTCAGGCAGGTGGAGGGCGCCGCGCAGACACTCACCAGCAGGATCGGCCCGCTGAGTGGGGCCCTAGGCGCATTGGCGCCGGTGGCCACCGTGGGCGGCCTGGCGGCGCTGGTGGGCAGGACGATCGAGGCGGGCGACACGTTCAACGACCTCAGCCAACGTACCGGCGTGAGCGTGGAATCCCTGGCCCGGTTCAACAAAGCGGCGGCCACCAGCGGCACCGACATCGACTCGGTGGCCAAGGCGCTCGGCAAGCTCAGCAAGGGCATGTACGAAGCCGCCGAGACCGGCAAGGGCCCCACGGCAGCTGCCTTGAGGACGTTGGGAGTGAGCGCCAAGGATGCAGCCGGCAACCTGAAGACCGCCGATCAAGTCACTCTCGAGATTGCCAGCAAGTTCAAGGCCATGCCTGACGGCGTGGAGAAAACAGCGCTGGCGATGCAGTTATTTGGCAAGGCTGGCGCCGAGATGATTCCGATGTTGAACGAAGGCGGCGCCGCCATCGAATCGCTTAGCGTCAAGATGACCGGCGCCTTTGCAGAAAAAGCCGACGAATATAACGACAAGCTGGCCATGCTGGGCGGCAAGGTCGGCGCCCTGGCCACTGGGATCACCGTCGCACTGTTGCCGGCTCTTGATGCCACTGTCACCGTGCTCACGCTGGTGGTTGATGGCTTTGCCAATTTGCCCGGGCCCATCCAGGCCATCGTTGGCGGCCTAGCCCTGCTGGCGGTGAGCTTCACGGTGCTGGCCCCGATCGTGGCCAGCGTGCTCACGGTGCTGGGTGCGTTCCAGGGCCTCGCGATTGGCGCCACCATTGCTGGATGGCTGGGCGCGATCGGGCCGCTGACCACGGCACTGGCCACGTTTGCCGCCGCCATCGTCGGCTGGCCGTTGCTGATCGGTGCGGCTCTGGTGGCCGCGGGCGCGCTGATCTACGCCTTCCGCGATGACATCGGCAAGGTGATCGCCGCCATCGGCAAGACCATCCGCACCGGTATCAGCGCCGTGTGGGACTGGGCAAGCGGCGCCATGGGCAACGTGGCCACGGCACTGGCCGCGCCGTTTGAGAGCGCCGCCGGGGCCATTAAGAACGTGCTCCGCAGCGTGCTCCAGTTCGGCGCCCGGGTGATCAACACCTTCCTGGGTGCCATCAACCAGATGATCGGTGCCGTGAATGCCATCGCCGGCCGCCTCAATCTCCCCCAGCTGCCCACCTTTGGCGCCGTGTCGGTTCCCAGCTTCGAGGGCGGCGGCTACACCGGCAGCGCCCCGCGCTCCGGCGGCCTCGACGGCAAGGGCGGCTTCATGGCGATGTTGCACCCCCGCGAAACCGTGATCGACCACACAAGGGCCCGGGCCGGCGGGGGGAGCTCCACCCCCACCAACATCAGCATCCCGATCCAGACCGGCCCGGTCTACCAGCTGCCCGACGGCACCGACACCGTGAGCATGCAGGACTTCCAGGCCGGCATGCAGGCCCTGGCCGCCGGGATCCTGGGCCAGCTCGGCACACCTGCCGGCCGCGTGGCGCTGCGGGGTGCCTGAGCATGAGCACCGCGCAAGCTGCATTCCTGGAGCTGGGCGACGGGTTCGGCACCACCTTCGCTCGATGGCAGTCCTATGCGATCGATCAGATCCTGAGCTGGGATTCCCAGTCCTGGACCTATCAGCAGCTGGACTGGGCAGGCATCACCTCAGGCCAGGCCGTGGGCGATCAGGCCAACATCACCCTGCCGGCGGTGCCATCGGTTCTTCATCTGACCGAGCGGGCCAGGGCGGGCGCCTGGGTGGCCACACTGCGGGTGATCCAATGGGATGAAGAGCTGAGCTCCACTCCACCGGCCAGCGGCTATGTCCTGGCGGCCAGCTGCGTGGGCCAGGTGATCGGGGCCGGCGGCAGCCTGACGCAGATCACCTGGAAGCTGGGCTCTGCCCTGTCACCAATCGGGTCGCAGTTCCCGCCGCGCACGGCCATCACGGCATTGATCGGGGTGCCTTGCCGGTTATGACCGAATCCACCGCCTTCTCTGCCTCTGCCCGCACAGGTTCCAGCAGAGCAGCTCGGCCACCAGCGGCTCGCGCCAGCATCGCCCTCGCTGCGACTTTTGCCCCTGCCGCAGCCGCCCAATCCGGCAACCTCCCGCCGCCGGCCGCTGCCGTCGCCGCCGCCGGTAACTCGCCGCTGCAGGTGCCTCAGGCGGCCATGGTTGTGGGTGAGCCCATCCCGGTGATCTGGGGCCGCCGCCGCGGCTACGTCGGCGGCGTTTTGGTGTTTCCCCGGGCCACCGAGGCCAGGTTTGAGAACAACTCAACCACAGTGACCAGCCGCTACCACCTGGTGATCTGCGATGGCCTGCTGCCGGACATCCAGCGGCGCGACGTGCGACTGGGTGAATGCCGAATTGGCACCTTCTCCCAGAACTACAACCAGCGGGCCGGATCCTGGACCCCCGGCAACTTCGCCACCGCGCAAACCGCTTACACCGTGCCGGCCTTCCCGACCTTCACCGGCGGCGGCGGCAACTACCAAGACCTGAGCACCTTTGAGGCCGGGGCCACGTTCACCGGCGGGTCTGACGATTGGCGCCTGGGCTGGAACATCTTCCTGCGCGGCGGCACGATCGTGGAGCGCGGGCGGCTGCTTGACTCCACAGTGGCCAGCTCCGACAACATTGCCGACCTGGTGCTTTGGGCCCTGCAGCGGTCCGGCCGGGTGCCCGATGCAATGATCGATTTCCCCAGCCTCATCGCGGCTGCCAGGTTCACCGAGGCCAACGGGCTCTGGTGCAACGGCGAGTTCAGCGGCTCGACCAACCTGGGAGATTGGCTGATTGGAATCCTGCCGCAGTTCCTGCTGCGTGAAACCAAGGTCGCCGGGCGGTTTGGCCTTCGGCCGCTGGTGCCCACCAACAGCGACGGCACGATCAACACCGCGGCGATCGCCCCTGCGTGGGTCTTGACCGAGGCGGCGATCAAGCCCGAGAGCTATCAGATCGAGTTCAACGATCCGGCCAGCAGCAGGCCCACTCCGCTGGCGATGCTCTGGCGGCAGCAGCACGACGACACCGATGCGCCGATCGCGCGGACGCTGATCGTCGGCGATCCCAATGCACCAGGCCCACCCGAGCAGCACGACCTTAGCCAGTTCGCCACCAGCGAAAACCATCCGGCCAAGGTGGGCACCTATAAATTCACCCGGCGCACCCTCTCAACCCACACCGCCTCGGTGGTGTTGAGGCCCGGCAACCAGACCGGCCAGATTGTCGAGGGCGATATCGTTCAGATCTACCTGCAGGTGATCACCAGCCGGGAGCCTGCAAGCGTGATCAATTATTTCTACGTGGTGGAATCGATTGGCCACAACATCGCCGGTGACGAGACGTTGAGCCTCAGCCACTTCCCGGTCAACTCAAGCGGCCAAAGCCTGATCGCCTTGGCGGTGGCCGCTGCGGTGGGCACCGGCACGATCCTCCCCAGCAATCGGACCGGCAGCAGCTGTGACCTCCCTGGAGCAGCGGCCGACACCAGCGTGCCAGCCAAAACGACCAGCGGGACACCGTTCAGCGCCAGCAGCGCCGGCGGCAGCAGCGGCGGTGGTGGCGGTGTTGCGCCAGGGTTCAACCCATACGGGCCTGGCGGCGCACCCACAGACTCGCCACCGGCGCCAACCCCTGGCACTGGCCCGCCGACACCAACCACCGGCAGCCGGGTTGCCAATGGCGGCGGCCTGATCCCCCCCACGGATGGCACCAACTCAGCCGGCGGCACGGCGCTATGCCCCAATGGCTACGCTCGAATCAGTGGTTTCATAAGTGGCGGTGCGGTAGTCTCCGGCGTTGGGTTGTGCGGGGGAGGCCCAGCATTTATTGCAACAGACTTCCCTAGCTTTAGTTATGTAGCAACAACCACCGCAGGGATTTTTACGGTTCAGACTTGGCGAGTCAGATGGATTGATCCAGACAACGGTCCACAGGAGTACGAAGCCTCTAGCGTTACATCGAATGTACCGTCAGAGCCTTTTGATTGCCGGTTTACGATTGCTGCCACCTCTTATTCCTGCAGGCTTGACGACGGATCAGCCGGGCCAACTCTGCCTTTCCCGAGCTGATGGCCACCTTCCCTCCCCTGATCCCGTCCGAGGCGCCGATCGCCCCCGGCGCCTGGCCCGCCACGGCGCACAAGAGCCTGAACGGCGCCGAGTCCAGGATCCGGCATGGCTCAGCGCCGACTGGGGGCCGCTGGAGCCCAGCTTTCGTCAACATCACAGAAGCCGACTACCTGGCGATCTTGGCCCACTACCGGGGGCAGCGCAGCGGCTTTGATCCGTTCGGGTTCAGCACCACCACGCTGGCCGCCGATCGCACCCCCGCCGGGTTCGCCTGGCTCTATGCCGGGCCGCCGCGGGTTGTCGATCAGCACGCGGACTGCTTCACGGTGCAGTGTGAGTTCAGGTGCGAGCCGCGGGGGCTGGTGGTGACGCCGGGGAAGGCGTGGCGAACTGGGGCCACAACGCTCACGGTGGGAGCTAGAGATGGCGGAATTGTCTATGGCCCGACGGTTGCATGGGTGACCGCGGCAACGACCTTTGCGCCAGGGAGTAGAAGTGCCTCGTCCTCTTCCCTGCTTCTGCACATGGATGGCAGTGACGGCAGCACAACATTCATTAACAGCGGAGGCAGTGGAATCACCGTTACTGCCTACGGTAACGCTCAGATCAGTACAACAGATCCAAAGTACGGCAGTGGCAGTCTTTTGCTTGACGGATCCGGCGACTACCTGCAAACTGTGGCTAGCTCTATTCTGCAGTTTGGCACTGGTGACTTCACTGTTGAATGCTGGGTGAACGTTATTTCGGGTACAAGCAATAACGGTTTATTTACGTTTGGTAGCCCAAGCAGTGGGTTAGCTGTTGGGATCTATGAAGGTCAGTGGTTTTTAGATAGAGGAGACGGGAACAGTTTTTCAATGGGCGCTGCAACAACAGGATCATGGCAGCACTTAGCCGTGACGAGAAGCGGCGGCAGTCTGCGGTTTTTCATTGCTGGAACGCAAATAGGCGCAACCATAAGCACCTCAATCGACCTCACAGGCAACCAGCTAATAATAGGATATTACTATAGCAGCGGCTTTGCGATCAATGCTAGGGTCGATGAGTTTAGAGTTACGAAAGGAACCGCCTTGTATACCTCGACATTTACCCCGCCAACTGGGGCATTCCCTGATACCTAACATGCTCTCAGACTCCCGAGGCTGAATGGCCAGCATCATTTACGATTCCTTCCTGGCTGACATGGCCAGCGGGGCTGCCAACACCTCGCACAGCTACAAGGCCATGCTGGTGACCGGCTCCTATGCCGAGGATCGGGGCGCCCATAGCAAGCGCAGCAGCATCACCAACGAGGTCAGCGGAACCGGCTACACCGCCGGGGGCGTGGCGCTCACTCTCACGGCCAGCCTCAACACCACCACGCACGTTCTCACGCTCACAATCCCGGCGGTGAGCTGGCTAAACAGCTCCCTGACGGCACGTAAAATGATCGTCTACCGGGCCCGCGGCGGCGCCAGCAGCGCCGATGAGCTGGTGTGCTGCATCGACAATGGCACTGATCTGGTGAGCAGCTCCACCACCATGACCTGGAACGCCAGCACCTGGACGCTCCCCCTCCCCGCGCCGGTCTGATGACGATCTTCCCCTCCATCGAGCCGCTGAAGCGCTCCTACGACCTGGGGGCGCATCCAATCAGCACGGCCAGCTTCAACAACGGGGACGAGACGCGGTTCCTGCATGGCACCGTTGCGGTGGACGTGCCCATGGTCCTGGGCTTCCCGGCCCTGTCGCTGACCAAGGCCCGGCAGATCACCGGCCACTTCGACGCCCACGGTCTCACCCGGTCGTTCACAATCCCGGTTCATCTCTGGCGCATGCACAGCAACCGCTACGACGTGGTGCCGATCGGGTTTGTCTGGCGCTATTCCGGCCCTCCGGAGGAAACCCCATTGGACGGGGGTCTCTACGACGTGGCCGTGTCCCTGCTCTCTGTTGGATGACCCCATGACCAACCTCACCACCGCATCAGTCCGCGCCGCCGTCGAGCACGCCGTCAAGGCTGGCAAGCTGGAGCCCCATCAGCTGGCTGCGTTCTCGGCCCTGGATCAGGCTCTGACGCCTGAGCAGCGCCGCGCTTTTACGGCGGACTGGAGGGCCGCGGGCAGCCCGGCGGCGGCACCGAAGCCGCCAGCACCCGAGCCGCAGCGGGTCGGGCTGGTGGGGCCGAAGAGGCGGCCCCACCTGAAGCCCGGTGATCACCACCTGGTGATGGACGACCGGGCCGAAACGATCGCCGCTTTTGATCACAAGGGGCAGCAGCTCTGGAAGGTGGCGGCCCTGGCGCGGGGGCAGTCCACCGAGACGGACTGGAGATCGCGCAGCAGCGACACCCCGCCGGGGCTTTATCGCGTCGGCGCCATCTATCGGGATTACGAGGCTGATCCGACCACTACCTTCTCAATCGATCGGCGTTCCTATGGGTGGTTTTCGTTCGACCTGGAGGGCATGGAAGGGCAGGAAGGGCCAGGCAGCCGGGACGGGCGGGACGGCATCATGATCCACGGGGGCGGCACCGCCTGCGGATGGCCTGGCGCGTGGCTGCCACTGCAGCCGCTCCATCCCACGCTCGGGTGCATTCGGATGCACAACAAGGACCTCAGGGATCGCGTGCTCCCCTTGGCCCAGATGGGGACCATCTATGTGTCGGTCTGGCAGGAAGGCGGCTGATTTGCCTCCGCCACCCCATGCGGAAGCAGCCTGGCGGTGATCATGCTGCGCAGCCTGAGCTGAACAGGTCGGGCTGAATCGCTTTCAGCGACTGGGACGCGACGCGGTGCCAGTGGGGGCAGCGCTCAATGCCGATGAACTCCCGGCCCAAGGCAAGACAGGCCTGGCCCGTTGCTCCGCTGCCGGCAAAAGAGTCGAGCACTAAGGCGCCGGGCCTGGTGCTGCTGCCGATGATGTGCCGGAGCAGTGCCTGAGGCTTCTCGCATGGGTGCTTCCCTGGCCGTGCCTGAACAGTGCGGAAGGTCCAAACATCGGTGAACGGATCAAAACGGGTGACGCTGAACGGGCGCCGGAGGTCCTCGTACTCGCGCCGGAGGTCCTCGTACTCGCGCCGGAGGTACTCGTAGCTGAATAAGTCCTGCAGCCAGGCGTAATTCTCGGCCGTGGGCAAAGTCCACTGAACACGGCTGAACCAGTGCCCCGCCATCCCGGTAACTGTGCGACTGCCGGACTTGGCCTGGAAGGCTTCAGCCACCTGCCGAACGGTGAAGCCAGCCGCTTCGCGCTCGCTGTCAAGGTAAAGCCGAAGCCGCTCAAACACGAACCCCCGCAATCTATCGCAGGCGCCGCTGTAGCCGCTTCCGTCCATAGCCGCGCCATCCGCCCCGAACTGCTCGGCAAAGACGATGCGCTCGGTGGCGGGAAAATAGGACCGCAGGCTTTCCTTGCACGCACGATTGTGCATAGCAAAAGGCTTGGACCACACCAGCGAGTTCAGCACCTGGAACCGCCGCCCCAGCATCACCTCAACCCGTGCCGCCATTTGCGGGGAGGCAAAGCAATAGAGCGACCCGTTAGGCCTGAGAACCCGTTGCCATTGCTCGGCGACCTGATCTAGCCAAATCAAGAAAGCCTCTGGGTTGTCCCATTGGCGATCCCAATCCTCTCCCTTGACGCGGTAGTACGGCGGATCGGTCACCACCGCATCCACGCTGCAATCGGGCAGGGTGCGCAACACGTCGAGGCAGTCGCCAAGGTGCAGGGCCAGCGTCACGCCTCCACCCCCCCATGCGGCAGCAGCCTGGCGGCCACGTATCGATGCCGCACACCGCACTCCCCGAGGCGCTGGTTTGCCCGGTGGACTGCGGTGGCGGTGGCATGGGTCGAGTACAAGACCATGCCGGTGTCACGGTGCAGCAGCACGTAGGCCTCGACGGGCTCATCAGACTGAGGAGGCTGAGCTGCTGCGGTGGTCATGGTTGAGGGCGAATCTGTGTGGCTCGATCCCGATGTCAGCCCATCGGCGGCTTGGCACTTTGAGGCGGCCCGGCGGGCGGTGCCGCGGCTCTCGCGTGAAGAGCTGGAGCGGCAGCTCACCCTCAGTCTGGCGGCCCAGGTGAACGGGGCTCAGGCACTGAAGCAGCTGCTCGAGCGGCTGCGAGAGCTGGAGGCACAGGTGGCGGCGCTGGAGCGGCCGGGCCGTGGGGTTATGGGGTGGCTGCGGGGGTTGGGAAGCTGAGGCATGACTCCAGCTCCAGCACCCGCGCCAGCGGCACCATCGCCACCTGAGGCACCACGGCATTGCCCAGCGCCTTCAGGCGGTCCACCCGACCGGATAGCCCATCATCTCCTCGACAAAGGACGGGTTCAGATAGGTAGCTGCGCCAGTCGGGAGACAATCGGGCAATCGCTGCGGGCCATGGCGCCCTGCTGCCTCCCAGTTCGTCCGGCCTTTCCAGTCGCTGGCGCATGGAGTCAGGAGTTGCGCAGCAATCGCCAGCGGCATTCCCATCCCGTTGCCGTTCATCCTTATGGCTTTGACCCGCTCCCGCCTGGCCAGCCACGTCTCCGTGCGTTCTCCGTCGTTTGCCAGGCAGGCTGATGGGGTCGGAAGCATTCGCCCAATCACTGTCTCCAGATTCGGAAACCGATCGCCCTCGATGTTGCCCCTGCTGTTGACCGAAGCCGCCGTGGCTGAGCATGTTCTTGGTGTGGGCAACATCGCAATGAAATCCTCCAGCCTGCTTTGATGGTCCCCGATCGCCTCTGGACTCCGGAGGCGGTGAAGCATCCCTTGCGCGGCCCTGGGCGTAGGCAACGCACCACCAGCGGTCCCGCTGATGGCAGGCACCCACAGCCGCTGCCGGTATGCACGCCCATTCAGCGTCATACCCTGCCTCGGCCAGCGCTCCGAGAACGTCGTCCATCCCTCGGTAAGTGATCGCTGCGACGTTCTCCAAGACGACGTAGCGCGGTCCCACAAGGCAAACGACTCTGAGCAGTTCGTAGAAAAGGCCCGATCGGCTGCCAGCCAGGCCGGCGCCCTTCCCGGCTTGGCTGATGTCCTGGCAAGGGAATCCACCGCAAACAATGTCGGCTGAATTGGGGGGGGGTTGGAAGGTGCAGATGTCATCGTGAATAGGAACAGTGGGCCAGTGTTTGGCGAGGATGCGCTGGCAGAACGGCTCACGCTCCACAAACTGCACGGTTTCAATCCCGCCCAGCCAGCGAGCGGCGAGGCTGAAGCCGCCGATACCGCTGAAGGTGTCGATCATGCGGAGACTCATGGGTTCAGAGTCGAAAGTCCGAGGCTGAGCTGGCAGCCCTCTACCGCCCGGCATGGCTCCTACAGATGCGGCGGCGGACCCAACGGCCTCGGCCTGGGCTTCCGCCTCGCCACCGCCACCGGCACCGGCTCCCCCCGCATCTTGGCCATGGCGATGGCCAGCAGCTTCCGCACCTCGCCTTGAGAAACGGCCTCCTGAGCGGCGAGCTGAGAGAGGGTGCGACGCTGCCCCTTCAGCCCCCAACGGCCGCCGATCAGCCGGAGCTCGATCGGGTCCAGGCACATCAGCCGGGCGTCCAGCTCCTCGGCGTCAAACCCTGGCCCCGGCGTCGGCGCGGCGAGCGTCTCGCCTAGGTCGCGGTCGTTCCCGGGGACCGGAGAATCCAGCGACAGCAAGCTGGCCACGGACAGGGCGGCCTCCAGCAGGTGAGCGGGACAGGCCCCGTTCCTGCGGCCACGGAGGGCGGCGTGAGCCGGGCCTGGGAGCCGAATCGTTTTTTCGTCCAGCTCCCCTTTGTCAATCGCCTGG
>Ga0164293_10004953_pt1 | contig 11342 bp, 10 predicted proteins | sample GEODES118metaG_FD_111487 | JGI IMG/M metagenome (GOLD analysis project Ga0164293, IMG submission 111487) | Eutrophic lake water microbial communities from Lake Mendota, Wisconsin, USA - GEODES118 metaG | ecosystem: Environmental > Aquatic > Freshwater > Lake | place: USA: Lake Mendota...
CGGCCGCTCACCACCTGCTGGATGAGCTGGCGGTCGTTTTTGCGGCGGTTCACCCCGTGCAGGTCGGGGCCCACGAGCCCCTGGGCGGCCAGGCCGTGGCAGCCGGCGCAGTTGAGGCGGAAGAGGCGGCCGCCGTTATCGACCGAGCCCGACAGGGTGAGGGTGGCGCGGGTGTAGGGATCGCTGCGGGCTGCGGGCAACAGCACCAACAGCAGCACGATCGAGGCCGCCGCCGCCAGGATCACCAGGGCGGTGATCAGCCCGCGGGCAGGGCCGGCTGCGGCGGGCAGACCGGCGTTCGTGGTGGGGAGGGGCGCCGTGGCGACGCCGTCGGGGCCGGGGGTCGGTCCTGTCACAGTTGGGCGGGAAAAGCGCGCGGCCGGGCTTCCATCATGGAAGAATTGCAGGGCGCGTCACGACCCGGCCCGGAACCATGATCGAACCTCTCCTCTGCGGCATCGTTCTCGGCCTGATTCCCATCACTCTTGTGGGTCTGTTCGTCGCCGCCTGGAACCAGTACCGCCGTGGCAGCGCCCTGGGCGGCTGAACCGGTTGCAGGGGTTGGCTCCACCCCGGATTCAGCGTTGCCCAGGAGCGGCTCCAGCAGCGGCTCAACGAGCGGCTCGAGATACAACGCGCAGGTGCTGCCATAGCGGCGGCAGCTCTCCAGCCGCCAGCCTTTGGGCGTTTCGGGCACCGATCGGCTCCCGCATTCCCACACCATGACCCCGCCGGGCCGTAGCCATCTGCCCTCGCGTACCGCGTCCCCGATGGCGTTGTAGAGCCCAGCGGCGTAGGGGGGATCCACGTAGATCACATCAAACGGGTCTTGCCGCCCTTTTTCGGGTGGAGCGCCCCGATCTTGTGCTGCAGGGCTTGGGGCGCTGAGCCAGCGCAGCACCTCTGCGGTCACCACCTGCACCGTGGGTCTGGGGGCCTGGCCTGCAGCGACCGTTTCGAGGTTGGCGCGGGCCACGGCGGCGATGCGGCGGTCCTGCTCCACGCCCACCACCAAGGCGGCCCCATGGTGCAGCGCCTCGCAGGCCATGGCACCGCTGCCGCAGCAGAGGTCAAGCCAGCGGCAGCCGGCCAATCGTGGGGCCAGCCGGTTGATCACCGCCAGCCGGACCCGCGCGGCGGTGGGGCGCGCCAGGGAGCCCGGTGGACTCTGCAGCCGCCGCCCGCCGCTGACCCGCAGGCTCACCGGTGCTCCACCCAGTGCAGCCAGCGGCGCAGCATCCCTTCCCCCACCGGCCCTGATTTCTCGGGATGGAACTGGCAGGCGGCGATCATGCCCCGCCACACCGCTGCGGTGACGGGCTGGCCGGCCCAGTCGACCCAGGCTGTGGTGCAGGTGGGATCGGTTGGATCGGCTGCATAGGAATGCACGAAGTACACCCAGCTCTCGGGGGCGTCGGCCGGCAGCAGCGGGCTGGGGGTGGCGGGCAGCAGCGGCGCCCAGCCCATGTGCGGGATCGGATGGCCCTCCCTGGGGGGCAGGGCCCGTACCCGGCCGGGCAGCAGCGATAGACCCGTGGCCACGCCTTCCTCACTGCCCTCGAAGAGCAGCTGCAGACCCAGGCAAATGCCCAGCAGGGGCCGGCCGACGCGGCAGGACTCCTGGAGGGCCCGATCCAACCCGGTGGCGGTGAGCCGCTCCATCGCCGGATCGAAGGCTCCCACCCCCGGCAGCACCAGGGCATCACATTCCACCATGTCGGCGGCTGTGTGAACGGCCCGCACGGCGCTGCCGAGCCGCTCGAACCCGCGCTGGACCGAGTGGAGGTTGCCCATGCCGTAGTCGATCAGGCCGATCTGGCTCATGGCGTGGCTTCCCTGGCGGGCTCCGCTGGGGCTTCCGGGGTGGCGGATGGGGAGGGCGATGGGGTAACCAGCCGCTCTGCCGGATGCTCCAGGGCCGGGATCGAAGGAAACTCGAGGCCGTTGAGGTGGTGGATGAACTGGTACAGGCGGCCCATGCGACGACGGTCAAAGCGCAGCCGCAGGCAGGGGTACATCAAACCGTTGTCGTCGACATTCTCCCCGCCCTGAATCGTGCCCTCGCTGAGCAAATCGGCGAAGCTGCGGCTCAGCGAGGGCAGCCACTCGCGCGGCACCGGCGCGTTGAGCAGCAGTTCGATCCGGTCCTCCCCGAGCAGGGCGCTGTGGAAGACGCGATAGAAGCGGCTGATGTAGGCCACCGCATCGGTGGCGCTGAAGGCCTCGAACATCAGATCGGGGTCTTCCGGGGAGATCAGGCTGCGGCGCACCAGCTCCTCGTTCACATTGCGCTTCCACACCGACCAGAAGTCATCCCCCGGAGGGGCAAGGAGCACCAGGGGGATCGGCTGGGTGCGGCCGGTCTGGATAAGGGTGAGGGCTTCGAAGAGTTCATCGAGCGTGCCGAAGCCTCCCGGCATCACCACCAGGGCGTCGCTTTCGCGTAGGAAGAAGAGTTTGCGGGTGAAGAAATAGCGAAAATAGAGCAAGCGCCCCTCGCATTCACTCACGAATGGATTGGGATGCTGTTCGAATGGCAGATCGACATTGAGGCCGATGCTGTGTTCGCAGCCCGCGCCACTGTTGGCGCCCTCCATCACGCCGCCTCCGGCTCCCGTCATCACCTGGAAACCGGTCTCCACCGACAGCCGCGCTAGCTCTTCGGCCAGCTGGTAGACGGGATCCTGTTGGGTGGTGCGTGCCGAGCCGAATACCGTGATCTTGCGGGTGCCGCGCTGGGGGCGAAAGACATCCAGGGCCTCGCTGATATCGGCTAGAGCCCCGGTTACCAGCTTCCAGGCTTCGTGCTCGCTTTCGTTGCGGGCGATCTGCAGAAGAGAAATCACTCCTCTCTCGATCAACCGGCGCTGCGGATGACCTTCAAGAACCTGGGCCAGAACCTGAAGGGGGCTCTGGCCCGCGGTGGCGGTGACGGTGGAGGAGGGGCTCAGATGTACTTGGAGATGGTGGAGCTGAGGGTGGTCTTGGGAACGGCGCCGACGACAGTGTCGACTTTCTCGCCACCCTTGAAGATCATCAGCGTAGGGATGCTGCGGATACCGTATTGGCTGGCGATGTTGGGGTTTTCGTCGGTGTTGAGTTTCACCACCTTGAGCTTGCCCTCGAAGTCTTTGGCGATTTCATCCACAATCGGGGCGACCATGCGGCAGGGGCCGCACCAAGGCGCCCAGAAGTCGACCAGCACGGGCACATCGCTCTTGAGCACGTCCTGCTCGAAGGAGGCGTCTGTGACAGGGGCAGCGCTGGACATTCTTGACAGGTGGAGAGTTCTGGAAAATCTAGCAACCAGCTTCGGGCCGTCCACGGAGAGAGAGCCAAGCGTTGCATCGCTTGATGCGGGCCAGCGGTGCGCATCGGCCTGGGAGGCTTGCGGTCTGCGCCAGGGCCGGGCTTGGGCGTGCCGGCGTCCCTCGGGAGCCGGCGCGGCAAAAAGTGAAAAAGCCCAGGAAGCCCGGGCTGGAAGGTGTGAGGAGTGTGCGAGCCGTAGCCCCCACGACTTGAGAGTAACCCGTCTCTCGCCTCGCGGCTCAATAGACCTGTCTTGAGATGGGAGCGCCCTTACTTGCCCATCCCGAGCTGCTGGGCCTTCTGATAAACCTTGCCTTCGGTCAGCAGGGAGGGGGCCACCACCACCTCCACCTGCTGCATCTCCCGCAGGGTTCGGGCGCCCAGCGTGCCCATCGAGGTGCGGATGCAGCCCAGCAGGTTTTGGGTGCCGTCATCCAGGCTGGCGGGACCGCGCAGGATCCGCTCGAGGCTGCCTGTGGTGCCCACGCGGATGCGCGTGCCCCGCGGCAGCACCGGGCTCGGGGTGGCCATGCCCCAGTGGAACCCGCGGCCGGGAGCTTCGGTTGCCCGCGCAATCGGTGAGCCGATCATCACCGCGTCGGCCCCGCAGGCCAGGCATTTGCAAATGTCGCCGCCGGTGACGATGCCCCCATCGGCGATCACCGGAACGTACCGGCCGCTCTCCTTTTCAAAGTCGTCGCGGGCGGAGGCGCAATCGGCCACGGCGGTGGCTTGGGGAATGCCCACCCCCAGAACCCCGCGCGAGGTGCAGGCAGCCCCTGGGCCGATTCCCACCATCACCCCGGCCGCGCCGGCCCGCATCAGCTGCAGGGCCACGTCGTAGGTGACGCAATTGCCGATCACCACCGGCACGCCCATCTCTCGGCAGAGGGTTGCCAGATCCAGGCTCGCCTGCCCCTCGCCGCCGATGTGCTCGGTGGACACCACCGTGGCTTGCACGAAGAACAGATCGGCGCCGGCCTCGGCGATCGCCTGGCCGAAGCGCAGGGCCGCCACGGGCGTAGCACTCACCGCGGCGATGCCCCCGCCGGCGCGGATCTCTGCGATCCGCTGGCGGATCAGATCCTCACGCACCGGCTGGGCGTAGATCTCCTGCATCAGCGGCACGAACTCCTCCTTGCCAACCGCGGCGATGCGGTCGAGCAACGGGTTGGGATCGTCGTAGCGGCACTGCACCCCCTCAAGGTTGAGCACGCCGAGTGCCCCCTGGCGGCTGAGCTCGATCGCCATGCGCACATCCACCACGCCATCCATGGCACTGGCGATGATCGGGATTTCTCGCTCGATGCCCCCCAGGCTCCAGCGGCTGTTCGTGATGGCGGGATCGACGGTGCGACCTCCGGGCACGAGGGCAATCTCGTCGATGCCGTAGGCGCGGCGGACGACGCGGTTGCGACCGAGCTGGATGTTCACCGGAGGCGGGGCACAGTCGGGCCAAACTATCAACCGGGAGGGCCCGGGCTTGGGCCTGCCAGCGTGCTCAGGAGCGACCGCTGAAGGACTGCCAGCGCTGTTTCCACTCGGCCAGCACCCGCTCCCGTTCGCTGGTGCGCACCAGCCGGGTGCTGCTGAACCACACCAGGTAGATCAGGCCGGTGAGCTCCAGCAGTCCGGAGACGAGGGGGATCCCATCAAGGGTGCCGACCACGCGGGCGTAGAGCCGCAGGGCCAACACGGCCACCAGCAGCAGGGCGAAGCCCTTGAGCGGGCCGCGCAGCTTCTGCCAGTGCCCCCCGATGTCGGCCTCGGCGAACCAGGCGCGCAGCTTTTCGACCAGCAGGTCGAATTCGCCGCCTTCGGCCGGCGTGGCACCGGGGGCCGGCGGGATCTCGAGCGTGCTGGCAATGGTGGGGGTAGGGGCCGGCTCGGGCTCGGGCTCGGGCTCGGGCTCGGGCGGGGCCGCGGCGGGGGTGAGGCTGACCTCGATCGGGCCCGGATCGGGGTGGGCGATCGCCTCCTCAGCGCACACCGCCACGGGGGTGCCACTCCAGCCCTCCACTGCGGGCTCCTCCACTGCGGGCTCGTCAACGGCAGGCTCCTCAACGGCAGGCTCCACCGCCGTCAGCTCTGGACTGCCGTCCGCCCCGCTCACCTCGGAGAGCGCGGGCCCTTCGGCCGCGGGCTCGGAGGGGGCCCCGGTGCTGCCCGTGGGCTCGGGGCTGCCAAGGGCGTCGGGGGGGAGCGGGGTCTCGGCCATGGCGGGCGGGAGGGTTGGCGCGAGCTTACGCAGGATTCGCCGTTTTTTCCTGCAGCTTTTGCCAGTGGCGGCCCGCCCGCCCCTGGGCCCTCAGGCCTCGAGCGGGAGCAGCGCCGGCCGCGGGCTGAGCGGCAGCACCGGCAGGCGCAACGGAAAGGCGTCTTCTTCGAGGCGGCGCACCAACTCCCGTGCGATCGCCTCCGCCAGGCGGGGGCTGTGGGCGGGCGCCGTCCGCAGTTCCCTGCCCTCCACCTCGATCCGGCCGCTGCGCAGCGCCGCATAGGTGACGGAGCCGAAGCCCGGCTTGAGGCGCCGCGGCACCGACAGGTCGAGTACCGGTGCCTCCAGCTGGCCATCGGCCGCGGCGGCCTGCAGGGCGGTGGCCGCATCGGTCAGGGCCACCGGGGCGGCGATCGGCACCAGCAGGGCGCTGCCCTGGGCCTCGAAGAAGCAAGGCCGTAACCAGCCGGGCTCCAGGGCATGCAGATCCACGGCCACCGCCGCCACGGCTCCGGGGCTGCGTGCGTGGCCGGAGGACTGGCGGCGGGGTTGGGGCTGGTGGCCGCTGCCGCTCCCCACCACCCACCCAACCGCCCCGGCCACCAGCACCGGTGAGCCCGGCCCCAGCTGCGCCAGCGCCGGCATCGTCAAGCCGATGCTGCCGGCGCCCCCGGCGGTCCAGAGGGCATTGCCGAAGGGGCCCAGCAGGGGCCCGTAGGGGCTTGGCAGCAACCCGTCACCGCTGCTGACCGCCACCAGCCCGTTCTCCACGATCGCCCGGTGCAGCAGCAGGCGCCCGCCGCCGATGCGCGCCAGGTCGAGCCGGGTGTGCAGCTCCCGGCGGGGCTGGAGCCGGGTGCCCTCGCCCCCGCTGTCGAGGTTGACCTCCCTGCCCTCCAGCAGCTCGGCGAGGATTTGGGCGCCGCCCCGGCGGCTCCCCTCCGCCAGCCCCCCGCCGATCGGCAGCACCAGATCGGCCGCGCCACCGCCGGCCTGGGCGGATACCCCGCCAACGCTGGGATCGCGCAAGCGGATGGGCGGATCCGTTGGGCCCAGGTGCAGATGCAGGCTGCCTTGGTCGCTGAAGCCGGCGTCGGCGGCCACCACCACATCTGTCTCGGCGTAGGCCTCGGCCAGGCCGACGGCGGCCACTAGGGCGCGCCAGTCGGCGGCGAGCCGCACCCGCAGCTGGCCCTGTCGCTGGCGTTCGCGCAGGCTCGCCTCGTCGCGGCGCGGCAGATCGGCCAGGGTCGCGCCGCGCGGGGAGGGGGGGGGCTTGGGGGGACGGGCCGGCGGCATCGGTGGGGGGGCGGTTCAGCCGGAGGGCTTTCGATAGAGTGGGTGCTGCACAAGTCGGTACGGCATGGCGGATCCAACCGGACCGGGGTCCACAGGCCCCGGAGATTCCGACGGACGGATCATCCAGACCGACCTCCGCAACGAGATGTCGCGCTCCTATCTGGAGTATGCGATGAGCGTGATCGTGGGTCGGGCCCTGCCCGATGCCCGCGATGGCCTCAAGCCGGTGCACCGGCGCATCCTGTACGCGATGTACGAGCTGGGACTGTCCAGCGACCGGCCCTACCGCAAGTGCGCCCGTGTGGTGGGGGAGGTGCTCGGCAAGTACCACCCCCATGGCGATACGGCCGTCTACGACGCGCTGGTGCGGATGGCGCAGGATTTCTCGATGCGCATGCCGCTGGTGGATGGCCACGGCAATTTCGGATCGGTCGACAACGATCCGCCGGCGGCAATGCGCTACACCGAGTCGCGGCTGCAGGCCCTCACCAACGATGCCCTGCTGGAGGACATCGAGAGCGAGACGGTCGATTTCGTCGACAACTTCGACGGTTCCCAGCAGGAGCCCACCGTGCTCCCCTCGCGGGTTCCCCAGCTGCTGCTCAACGGCTCCACCGGCATCGCCGTGGGGATGGCCACCAACATCCCCCCCCACAACCTCACCGAGCTGATCGACGGCCTGCTGGCCCTGATTGCCAACCCCGAGATCGAGGAGCGGGCGTTGATGGCGATCATCCCCGGCCCCGACTTCCCCACCGGCGGCCAAATCCTCGGCAGGCGCGGCATCCGCGAGACTTACACCACCGGGCGTGGCTCCGTGACGATGCGCGGCGTGGCCCGCATCGAGACGATCGAGGCCAAGGGCCGCCCCGACCGGGACGCGGTGATCATCACCGAGCTGCCCTACCAGACCAACAAGGCCGCCCTGATTGAGCGCATCGCCGAGTTGGTGAATGACAAAAAGCTCGAGGGCATCTCCGACATCCGCGACGAGAGCGATCGCGATGGCATGCGCATCGTGATCGAACTGCGCCGTGACGCCTACCCGCAGGTGGTGCTCAACAACCTGTTCAAGCTCACGCCGCTGCAGAGCAACTTCAACGCCTACATGCTTGCCCTGGTGGCGGGCGAGCCGGTGCTGCTCACCCTGCGTCGGATGCTGCAGGTGTTCCTCGATTTCCGCGTCGAGACGATCGAGCGCCGCACCCGCTATCTGCTGCGCAAGGCCCAAGAGCGCGACCATATCCTGCTCGGCCTGCTGATCGCCCTCGACAACCTTGACGCGATCATCGCCCTGATCCGCTCGGCCGCCGACACCGCCACGGCGCGCGAGCAGCTGATGGAGCGCTTCGGCCTGAGCGAACCCCAGGCCGATGCCATCCTGCAGATGCAGCTGCGTCGGCTTACGGCTCTGGAGGCCGACAAGATCCGGCTGGAGCACGAGGATCTGCTCGCCAAGATCACCGATTACCTCGACATCCTTGCCCGGCGGGAGAGGGTTTTCGGATTGATCTGCGAGGAGCTGCACGCACTGCGGGCCAAATACGACTCACCGCGCCGCACCGAGATTCTCGATGTGGAAGGGGGCCTGGAGGATATCGACCTCATCGCCAACGAGCGCTCGGTGGTGCTGCTGACCGAAAACGGCTACCTCAAGCGCATGCCCGTCAGCGAGTTTGAGGCCACCAGCCGCGGCACCCGCGGCAAGGCCGGCACCCGCTCCCAGGGGGAGGAGGCGGTGAAGCTGTTCATCAGCTGCAACGACCACGATTCGCTGCTGTTGTTCAGCGATCGTGGCGTGGTCTATTCCCTGCCCGCCTATCGGGTGCCGATGTGCAGCCGCACGGCCCGGGGCACACCGATCGTGCAATTGCTGCCGATCCCCCGGGAGGAGTTGATCACCTCCCTGCTCGCCGTCGGCGCCTTCGAAGACGACTTGGTGCTGGTGATGCTCACCAGCGGTGGCTACATCAAGCGCACCCGTTTGTCGGCCTTCGCCAACATCCGGGCCAATGGCCTGATCGCCATCTCCCTGGAGGAGGGCGACGCCCTGCGCTGGGTGCGGCTGGCGCTGCCTGGCGACAGCGTGCTGATCGGTTCCCTCAAGGGCATGACGATCCACTTCCGCCTCAGCGATGAGGAGTTGCGCCCCCTGGGTCGCTCCGCCCGCGGCGTGCGCGCCATGACCCTCCGCTCCGGCGATGCCCTGGTGAGCATGGATGTGTTGCCGGCGGAGCTGGCCGATCGGGTGGCCAGCGCCGGAGCGGACGACGAGGCCGAGGCTGAGGCGAGCGAGAGCGCAGAAGAGGTGGCCGTCAGCGAAGGCCCCTGGGTGCTGGTGGCCAGTGCCAGCGGCCTGGGCAAGCGGGTGCCGGTCCAACAATTCCGTCTGCAGAAGCGCGCCGGCATGGGTCTGCGGGCGATCCGCTTCCGCCGCGAGGGCGATTCCTTGGTGGGCCTCAAGGTGCTGGGCGCCGGCGAGGAGCTGCTGCTGGTGAGCGAACGGGGCGTGATCGTGCGCATGCAGGCTGATGCGATTCCCCAGCAGTCGCGGGCGGCCACCGGGGTGCGCCTGCAACGCCTTGATGCCGGCGACCGCCTGGCCGAGGTGGTGCTCGTGCCCCCCGCCGCCGAGAGCAGTGAAGAGGAGGCAGACATCCCGGACGCCTGAGGAGTTGAAGAGATGTTTCTGATTCAGCTGGGCGCGCCCGGATTTCTAAGTTGGGCGTCCAGTGGTAGGCGGTCCTTTCGATGTCCGGTCCTGTTCCCAGGGAAGCGATCCGGCTGATTCAGGAATTCGAGGGCTGTCACCGCCTCGACCCCGGCGACGGCCGGGTTCATGCCTATCCCGATCCGCTCACAAATTGCGAGCCCTGGACGATCGGCTGGGGCACCACGATGTATCCCGATGGCCGTCGTGTCGCCCCCGACGATGTGATCACCACGGAGCAGGCCGACCTTTGCTTCACCACCATCCTCGAGTGCGATACCTGGCAGCCGATTAGCCGCAGCATCCCCTTCTGGTCGGAGATGAACGACCCGATGCGTTCGGCCCTGTGCAGCTTTGCCTACAACCTTGGCAGTGGTTTCTACGGGGCCGGTGGGTTTGACACCATCAGCCGTGTGCTGCGGGAGAAGCGCTGGTCGGAGGTGCCCGAGGCCCTGCTGCTCTATGTGAATCCCGGCACCCCGGTGGAGGCCGGCCTGCGGCGCCGTCGCACCGCCGAGGGGGATCTCTGGCGACAGGGGCTGGCCGAGCTCAGCCAGGGGGCCGAGTTTCCAGGGGTTGGTGCGGCTGAGCCGCCAGCGGTTGGTGCGGTGGAGGCTGACTCAGTGCTGATGGAGGCGATCGCCTCCACCTTTCTGAAGAAGGAAAACCTTGAATCCACCGAGCTGCCGCCCCACCAGCTGGTGGCGGTGGAGAGCGGGCGGCAGTGGAAGTTTGAGGCGTTGCTCGAGCAGCAGGGCCGGTCGCTGCATGTGCGGCTGGCCTATGGCGCCGGCGAATGGTGGATCTACGGACCCCACTGGCGCCAGGCGGGATCGACCCCAAGTGGCGCGGCTCCGGAGGCCGGGGCGCTGCCGATGGTCCCCACCCCGGCCGGCGGTGAGCACGATCTGGCCGTGCCCTATCTCTCCCAGCTGGATAACACGTACAACCCCTATGGCAGCTGCAATGTGACCTCTGTGGCCATGTGCCTCTACTACCTCGGCATGCCGCGCCGCGAGGGCACCCAGCTTGAGGATGAGCTCTACCTGAAGATGGAGAGCCTGGGGCGCAGCCGCCACAATCCCTATGATCTGAAATACCTGATTTAAACCTACCCAGGCTACAAAGACGTTTTTCGTGAAAATGGTAGTTTCGCGGATATCCGCAGCGCCATCGATGCCGGTCATCCGGTGATTGTTCATGGCTATTTCACGTCGTTCGGGCATATTGTTGTGATCCGTGGCTACGATGACACGGGCTTTCTTGTTAACGATCCCTATGGGGAGTGGTTCAGCACCGGCTACGACAACTCCCGCAGCGGCGAGCGTCTTCATTACTCCCATGATCTCATCGCCCGCACCTGCTCACCGGAATCACGCGGCAATCCCGCCCACATCTGGCTGCACACGGTGATGTGTCTTTAGGGCGCCTGCAGGGCCTCCGGCAAGATCGGCGCCAGGTAGGTGCGATTGGCCCGCACCCAGCAGCGGGCAGGCTTGCCCCTCTCCCCTGCTCGGGTATCGCGCAGGATCGCCACCGGCGGCACCTTCACCCGCAGCCAAGGTCGCCCCTGCACCAGCCTCAGGGGAGGCGGCGTGCCCCCGTCGCTCTCGACGATCGCCCCAGGCCGCAGGGCGATGGAGGCCCGCCCGGTCGCGTCCCGGCAGGCCAGGCCGGCTGGATCCGGGTCCACCACCAGCCAGTGGCGCTGGCGGATCAGTCCGCGGGGGCCCCGCCAGTCGAGGTTGGCGAAGTCCCCCTGGCGGTCCGGCGGGACCACCTCAGCCCCCTGGGCGCCCACGGCGC
>Ga0164293_10004954_pt1 | contig 11342 bp, 7 predicted proteins | sample GEODES118metaG_FD_111487 | JGI IMG/M metagenome (GOLD analysis project Ga0164293, IMG submission 111487) | Eutrophic lake water microbial communities from Lake Mendota, Wisconsin, USA - GEODES118 metaG | ecosystem: Environmental > Aquatic > Freshwater > Lake | place: USA: Lake Mendota, Wisconsin...
ATCGTCCGTGTTGGGCTTAAACGTCAGGCCAAGCAGGCCAATCTTCAGGCCGCGCACATCACCACCCAGCGCCGTGATGATCTTGCGGCCCATAGCACGCTTTCTAAGGTCATTTGCCTGCACCACGGCCTCAACCACCCGAACAGGTGTTTCATGGTCCTGAGCGGTCTTGAGGAGCGCCAGAGTGTCCTTTGGAAAGCAACTGCCGCCATAGCCGGGGCCAGCGTGTAAGAACTTCGACCCGATACGGTTATCGAGGCCAATGCCGCGCGATACGTCTTGCACGTTCGCACCCAATTTCTCACAGAGATCCGCCATTTCATTAATGAAGGTAATCTTCGTCGCCAAAAATGCATTGGCGGCATATTTGATCAATTCCGAAGAACGGCGACTGGTGAATAACAAGGGCGATTCGTTCAGGAAGAGCGGACGATACACCGCGCGCATGACATCACGGGCCCATTCGACATCGCTGCCGACAACAATGCGGTCGGGGCGTTTAAAGTCACCAATGGCCGCGCCTTCGCGCAAAAATTCGGGGTTGGATACCACCGCAAAGTCCAGATTAGGGTTGGTTTCGCGTATGATCCGTTCGACCTCGTCGCCCGTGCCTACTGGAACGGTTGATTTGGTCACCACAACGGTGCGTGGGTCGATTGCACGCGCCAATTCCTCGGCAGCGGCATAGACATAGCTTAAGTCCGCATGGCCATCACCACGACGCGAAGGCGTGCCTACGGCTATGAAAACCGCATCGCATCCTTTGACCGCCTCTGTAACATCTGTTGAAAAGCTTAACCGGCCTGCATCGACGTTGGTTTTGACAAGCGCGTCAAGGCCAGGCTCGTAAATCGGCATGATATTCGCCTGTAGGCGGGCGATCTTGGTCTCATCCTTGTCAACGCAGACAACGTCATGGCCGAAATCAGCAAAACACGCGCCAGACACAAGGCCGACATAGCCAGAACCGATCATAGCAATTTTCATTGGATATCCTTCTTTCAGACTGCCGTCCAATAGCAGCGCCTTATGACGTTATTTGGTCAGGAACAAGTGCTGGCCCATTTGTTTTGAAGACGAAGTCTGCCCGCGCAATCGAGGCCGCACATTGGTGCGATATCAATGGATTATCGTCACCGCGCGTTTGAGATAATTTCGGCTATGTGCTGGCTCGCATTCCCATCGCCAAAGGCATATTGCCCACGGGCCATGGCAGTGTAAGCGGCGTTATCGTCCAAAAGTGTCGAAATCTCGCAAATGATCCGCTGGGTATCTGTCCCGATGAGCTTTGCTATTCCCGTTGCAACGCTTTCGGTGCGTTCGCTGGTTTCGCGCAGGACCAATACGGGTTTGCCGAGCGCAGGGGCTTCTTCTTGCACACCGCCGCTGTCCGTGAGAATGATGTGGCTTATCGACAAGAGCCGCGCAAAATTGGGGTAATCTAGCGGTTCAATTATCGCGACATTGGACAAATCCCCTAAAGCAGCCTGCATGACCGCACGAACGTGGGGGTTCATATGGACAGGAAAGATACAGGCAACGTCGGCGCGGGCGGCGATCGCTTTTATGGCCGCCGCTATGTTCAACATGCCCGCACCGAAACTCTCCCGGCGGTGGGCGGTAATGCCGATGATTTTGCGACCACGAAACCGCGCCTCCAACGGCGCAAGGCTAAGAATGAGCGAAGGATCTTGAGCAATGCGCTTCAAGACCCAATGCAGCGCATCAATCACAGTATTGCCTGTTACAAAAATACGGTGGGTAGGGACAGATTCTGCACGTAATGCCGCTGCAGATATCTCGGTCGCGGCGAAATGCTGATGGGCAATAGTGCCTATTATTTTGCGATTTACCTCTTCGGGCCAGGGTTGGTAGATGTCTCGGCTACGCAAGCCCGCTTCGACATGGCTCACCGGAATTCTGCGATAATATGCGGCCAAAGCGCCGACCATCGCCGTAACGGTGTCCCCCTGTACGATGACGCGGTCCGGTTTGGCGCGGTCTAGAACGCTCCCAATTGTCTGCAGCAGACGCATTGTGATCGTATCGAGTGATTGCCCCTTGCGCATGAGGTTTAGATCATAATCTGGCACAATGCCGCTGATCGACAGCACTTGGTCCAGCATCTGCCTATGTTGTCCGCTGACGAGGACTTCGGTGCGCATATCCGGATGTTGCTGCAGTGCATTTATAACCGGGAACAGCTTAATGGCTTCGGGCCGCGTGCCGAAAATTACCATATTCTTGTACATCTACGGCCCCCGCATCCCTGGACTGCGCCAGGATCGTAGATAAAATTAACATGTTAAAAAATAACAAATTTTTTATGTATATCGTGCAGAACGCTCGCGTTTTTCTTTGCTGTGCCAAACGCAGTGGCACAAAACATCAATGTCGGATGATGTGATCAAATGCCGACAAAGCTGCCTTTGTGCCTTCACCCATTGCGACGATAATCTGCTTATACGGCACAGTTGTGACGTCACCAGCAGCAAACACGCCGGGAATATTTGTCGCGTTATGCGCATCGACTTCAATTTCCCCGCGTGGCGATAATGTGAGCGGACCTTTGAGCCATTCGGTATTGGGGACCAAGCCAATTTGTACAAAAATGCCATCCAGATCGATGCGCCGAGACTCGTCCGTATTTCTATCGGTATATATCAAGGCCTGAACCTTCTCACCGTCCCCAATCACTTCTGTGCTGAGCGCGGAGGTAATAATATCTACGTTGGGCAGGCTGCGGAGCTTCGTCTGCAACACGGCATCGGCGCGCAACTGCGAGTCAAACTCGATTAATGTGACATGCGCGACGATACCGGCAAGATCGATTGCCGCCTCAACACCAGAGTTGCCGCCGCCAATGACCGCGGTGCGCTTGCCCTTGTACAAAGGACCATCGCAATGCGGACAATAAGCCACACCCCGATTGCGATATTCTTCCTCGCCGGGCACGCCCATTTGCCGCCAGCGCGCGCCGGTCGATAGGATTAAGGTGCGCGCCTTTAATGATGCACCGCTCTCAAGCTTGATTTCGTGCAGACCATCCGCGCCAGCAGGAATCAATTCGGTGGCCGTTTGTAAATTCATAATATCAACATCATATTCACGGACATGCTGCTCTAGTTGGGCAGCAAGCTTTGGCCCTTCTGTATGCTGAACCGAAATGAAGTTTTCGATACCCATAGTATCCAGAACCTGCCCGCCGAAGCGTTCTGCCACGACACCTGTCCGAATGCCCTTACGCGCGGCGTAAATCGCTGCTGCGGCTCCCGCAGGGCCGCCGCCGACAACTAGAACTTCAAATGGCTCCTTGGCCGCGATTTTTTCCGCAGCACGGGCAATCGTGCCGGTATCAAGCTTCGCCATGATCTGCGAGAGGTCCATACGGCCTTGGCCAAATGGTTCGCCGTTCAAGTAAACCGCTGGTACGGCCATGACTTTGCGTGCTTCAACTTCTTCACGGAACAACGCGCCATCAATGGCCACATGGCTGACGCCGGGGTTGAGCGCCGCCATGATATTGATTGCCTGAATGACATCAGGGCAATTCTGACACGATAAAGAGAAAAAGGTTTCGAACTTGAACGTGCCCTCAAGCGCCTTCACGGAATCGAGCAGCTCTGTTTCTTCCTTTGGTGGGTGACCGCCCATGTGCAACAATGCGAGCACCAAAGATGTGAACTCATGCCCCAGCGGCAAGCCGGCAAATTGCGTTTCCGCAGTGCCATCGGCGCGGCGAATGGCGAAAGACGGCACGCGATCTGCATAACCATCATAACGTGCGGATAACAAAGGCGACTGCTCGACTACAGTTTCTACCAGCGCCCGCATTTCGGAAGACTTTGGTCCGTCGTCCAGTGTCGCGACCAGTTCAACGGGCGTGCGCAGATTTGCCAGATAGGTTTTTAGCTGGGCAGTTGTGGCAGCATCAAGCATCGGGGAGGCCTTTTTAAAGCGAGCAGAAACGCACCGCGGAAAAACGCGGCCGAAATTTTTCGAATAACGATATATCGGGTGCCACGCTGTTTACGCGGCACCCGGTATTTTGATTAGATCTTGCCGACGAGGTCGATCGAAGGTGCAAGCGTCTCCCTGCCTTCTTCCCACTTTGCAGGGCAAACCTGACCTGGATTTTCACGCACGTAAATCGCGGCTTTAATCTTGCGGACGAGTTCAACCGCGTTGCGGCCAACGCCTTCGCAGGTGATTTCCATCACCTGGATGACGCCGTCTGGATCAACAACAAATGTCGCGCGATCTGCAAGACCTTGGCCTTCGCGCAACACGCCGAAATTGTTACTAATGACGTGGTTTTGGTCGCCAAGCATATGGAAGTTGATTTTGCCGATAGCTGGCGAGCCATCATGCCATGCCTTGTGGCTGAAATGCGTATCGGTTGATACCGAATAGACCTCAACGCCCATGCCTTGCAGATCAGCATATTGGTTGGCGAGATCTTCCAGTTCGGTGGGGCAGACGAAGGTCCAGTCGGCGGGGTAGAAGAAAAAGACGGCCCATTTGCCCTTTACGTCGGCGTCCGACACTTCGACAAATTTGCCAGCTTTATATGATTGCGCAGTGAATGGCTTAATGCTTGTACCAATGATACCCATGAGATTACCCTTTTTAATGGAGGAGAGGTTGAATTGACTATTGAGCCTCAACACTATTTTTTTGTGATAGTCTAGCAACGCTTTTTGCAATGACTAATCGTTTTTGTCGATGATGGGCCTTTGCAAGATTCGTTGTCGAAGGTGCTAATAACGCACATATGGCATGTATAGAAGACGTTGACGTTGACACGCACCTTTGCCGACAAGTCACAATATTTTGGTGATGTCTGGTGCTATGTTTTCGGCCTTAAGTCCAAGTAAGGCACCAAAAGAATTTACAAGAAAATGCATTTATTCGGTGGCTTAAGTTAGAAAAGTTACTTGTGAATGGGGCGCAACCCGTGCACCTATATCGCGTTGGGACAATGCAAGAACAATAGGAACAGGTTATGAAAAAACGGGCATTAAGCAGCATCATACTTGTACTGGCTGCAAGCGTTTCGGCATGTGGTGGCGGCGGAAGTGGTTCGGGTAACGATACAATCACCGTTCCACCCGCGCCCCCTGCGCCTCCGCCTCCGCCTCCGCCTAGTTCGACTTGCAGTTTGCTCAATCGGCAAAATTTTGCGGCGTCCGTCCTGAACGAATGGTATTTGTTCCCAGAAACGCTGCCAACATCGCTCAGCCCCGCAGCTTACACCACAGTGAATGACTATATTGATGCATTAACAGCCACGGCACGTAGTCAGGGCCGCGATCGATATTTTACTTATGTTACTTCTATCCAAGAGGAGAACGCCTACTTCTCGTCGGGTGCTACAGCCGGGTTTGGCGTACGCCTCTCGTATCAAGGCACGCGTTTATTCGTTATAGAAGCCTTTGAAAGCGCGCCAGCCCTTACCGCTGGCATTGACAGAGGTACGGAAATTGTAGGAATCGGCACAGATTCTTCGAATATCCGGTTGGTTTCTGACATAATAGCGGCGCAAGGCTCTGCGGGTGTATCCAGCGCCTTGGGGCCAAATACCGTTGGGACGAGCCGCGTATTGCGCATCACTGATGCGACCGGCACGCGCAATGTCACCGTGGCCAAAGCGGAATATGAAGTTAGGCCGCTTTCGTCGCGTTATGGGGTTAAAATCATCGACAATGGCGGTGGACAGCGTGTCGGTTATATCAACATGCGTACCTTTATTTCGACCGCAGACAATCAATTGCGCACCGCTTTTTCGGATTTCCGTGCGCAGGGTATTACAAATTTCGTTATCGACTTCCGCTATAATGGCGGAGGCCTCGTATCTACGGCTGAATTGATGGGCGACTTGCTTGGCGGCAACCGCTCGAGCAGTGACATTTTCTCGGTCACGCGTTTCCGCGCATCCAAAGCATCGCAAAACGAAACGCGTCGCTTTACGCCGCAATCACAATCGGTTTCACCCGTCAAAATCGCGTTCATCTCTACCAACGCTACCGCCTCTGCCAGTGAGTTGGTAACGGCAAGCTTTGCACCATTTCTCGGTGCCAATGCCGCATTGATTGGCAGCAATAGTTACGGCAAGCCGGTCGGGCAGATTGGGCTTGATTTGACAGCTTGCGATGACAGAATTCGCGTTGTTGCCTTTGCGAAAGAAAATGCTGCTGGGCAGGGTGATTATTTTTCCGGCCTTGCAGGCACCATGCGCACTACTTGTGCAGCGACAGACGACATCACCCGACCATTGGGCGACCCGCAAGAGGCATCGCTACGCACGGCACTGGATTTCGTAGCCGGACGTAGTTGCACACCAATCGCGTTGGCCCAAAGCGCGCAAAGCACAAATTCACGAAATGAACGGCGTGTTTTGCCTGCGCCAAGAGACGCCAGCACAGCGCAGCGTGAGATTCCCGGATTATTCTAAAGGTATCAAATTAGATGCGCTCAGGTGGCCGATGTGGCCGCCTTTAGCGCGTCCAATACCCGCTCGGCATGCTCTTTGCGACAAATTAGCAAGTCCGGGATGTAAGTATCCGCCTGATTATAGACCAAAGCGCTACCATCAATGCGGCTGACGTGCAGGCCAAAAGCCGCAGCGACGGCCGCTGGCGCGCAATTGTCCCACTCATACTGCCCGCCATTGTGCAGGTAGATGTCCGCCTCACCGCGCACGACTGCCATTGCCTTCGCGCCGGCAGATCCCATTGGGATGCACTCAGCGCCTAACGCGTTTGCCACGCTCAAGGCTTCTTCTGCGGGCCTGGTGCGACTGACCACCATGCGTAGTTTTTGTGGGGCGGCGGGTATTGCGGTCGGCTGGTCGCTTCTCAAAACAATATCCAAACCGGGCAAAGCAACTGCACCAATCACCGGCGCGCCATTTATGGCGAGCGCGACGTGGACGGCCCAATCGGTCCGGCCTTCACCATATTCGCGGGTACCATCAACGGGGTCTATGATCCACACGCGGGATTTTGATAGGCGCGCCTTGGTGTCCTTGCTTTCTTCAGAGAGCAATCCGTCATCAGGCCGTTGCTCGGCAAGCGCATGGATTAGAAACTGGTTGGCAGTTTGATCGCCAGCCTTGCCAAGCGCATGCAATGATAGCATTCCGCTGTCGCGCACTTGCAACAGCAATTTTCCGGCAGTTTCGGCTAAATGCGCAGCCAATGCGCTATCGTCGGTGATAATGCTCATTTTAACGGCATTAGCTGGCGAACGATATGTTCAGCGGCTTCAACAGGGCTCATTTCAACCGTATTCACGCGGATGTCAGGATTTTCGGGTGGCTCATAGGGGCTGTCGATACCCGTAAAATTCTTCAATTGTCCAGCGCGGGCTTTTTTATACAGCCCTTTCACATCGCGCGCTTCCGCAATCTCAATTGGGGTGTCGACGAATATTTCGACAAATTCACCCTCAGGCATCATCGCGCGCACCATATCGCGTTCTGCGCGGAACGGCGAAATAAACGCAGTCAGGACAATAAGCCCCGCATCGGCCATCAGCTTTGCCACTTCGCCCACGCGGCGAATATTTTCAATCCGGTCGGTTTCGGTAAAGCCCAAATCCTTATTAAGGCCGTGGCGGATATTGTCGCCATCGAGCAAAAATGTGTGCCGATTCAAAAGATTGAGGGTTTTTTCGACTTCATTGGCAATAGTTGACTTACCCGAACCGGAAAGACCGGTGAACCACAATATCTTTGGTTTTTGGTTCTTAAGCGCAGCATGTGCTTCGCGACCAACGTCGGTTGCTTGCCAATGAACATTTTGGGCGCGACGTAGAGAAAAGTGCAGCATACCGGCCGCGACGGTCGCATTGGTGATCTTGTCGATCAGAATATATCCGCCCAAAACATGATTGTTCGCATAAGGTTCGAACACAATGGCTTTGTCCGTTAAAATTTCCGCGACACCAATGGCGTTGAGTTCCAACGTCTTGGCGGCCATATGCTCCATGTTGTTTACATTGATTGTGTATTTTGGCGACTGAACGGTGGCGGAAACTGTTTGGGTTCCAAGCTTCAGCCAATAGGCGCGCCCCGGAACCAAAGCCTCGTCTGCCATCCAGACAATAGTGCTTTCAAACTGGTCGGACACCTCGGGCGGATTGTCTGCAGCGGCAATCACATCTCCGCGCGAACAGTCGATTTCGTCTGCAAAGCACAGGGTGACCGACTGGCCTGCAACGGCTTCGCTGAGTTCTCCATCGAGCGTGACAATCTTGGTTATCGTTGATGTCTTACCGGACGGCAGCACCCGAATGGCATCACCGGGGCGCACTATGCCGGTTGCAATCTGGCCAGAAAATCCCCGAAAATCCAGATTGGGGCGGTTGACCCATTGTACGGGCATACGCAATGGCTTTGCCTGATCCGCGTCATTATCCAGCGCGACGGTCTCCAAATGCGCGATCAGCGGTGGACCTGCATACCATGGCATATGGACCGAACGCTCGGTGATGTTATCGCCTTTGAAGCCGGAAATCGGCATTGCGGTAAAATCGCTTATGCCGATGCTGTTCGCAAATGCGGTGTATTCGGCAACGATTGCGTCATATTTCGCCTGATCATAGGCGATCAGGTCCATCTTGTTCACCGCAAGAACAATGTTTTTTATGCCCAGTAACTGGGCAAGATAGCTATGACGCCGCGTCTGGACGAGCATGCCTTTGCGTGCATCGATAAGGATTACAGCAAGATCTGCGGTTGATGCGCCAGTCACCATATTGCGGGTATATTGTTCATGACCTGGGCAATCGGCGACGATGAATTTCCGCTTCTCCGTAACGAAAAACCGATAGGCGACGTCGATTGTGATGCCTTGCTCACGCTCGGCTGCAAGTCCGTCTACAAGCAACGCAAAGTCGATTTCCTGACCTTGCGTGCCCATCCGTTTGGAATCGGATTCCAAAGTCGCAAGTTGATCTTCAAAAATCATTTTGGAATCGTACAATAATCGACCAATCAGCGTCGATTTGCCGTCATCTACCGAACCGCAAGTGATGAACCGAAGTAGCGATTTATGCTGGTGGATGTTCAGATAGGCATCAATGTCCGAAGCAATTAGCTTATCGGTTTTATATATGCCATTATGGAGGGACACATCTGACATCAGAAATAGCCCTCTTGTTTCTTTTTCTCCATGCTGGCGGCCTGATCATGGTCAATCACACGCCCTTGGCGCTCAGAGGTGGTGGTTAACAACATTTCTTGGATAACTTCGGGTAAGGTTGACGCCATGCTCTCGACAGCGCCGGTAAGCGGATAGCAGCCAAGCGTCCGGAAACGGATCGAGCGTTTGACGGGGACCTCACCATCTTTCAACGGGAAACGTTCATCATCGACCATCAGAAGCATACCGTTGCGTGTGACCGTGGGACGCGGCGCGCTGAAATAAAGCGGTACAATTTCGATATTCTCAAGGTGGATATACTGCCAAATGTCTAGCTCGGTCCAATTGGAGATGGGGAAAACCCTTATGCTCTCTGCTTTCGCCTTACGTGCATTATAGAGGTTCCATAATTCGGGTCGCTGGTTCTTTGGGTCCCAAATATGGGTTGCAGTGCGGAACGAGAATATACGTTCCTTGGCACGGCTCTTTTCCTCATCACGCCTTGCCCCGCCAAAGGCGACATCAAAACCATATTCATCAAGCGCTTGCTTTAGCCCTTCGGTTTTCCACATGTCGGTGTGCAATGATCCGTGATCAAAAGGGTTGATACCACGCGCAAGTGCCTCAGGGTTTTGGTGCACCAACAATTCCATACCGGCATCGCGCGCAGCTTTTTCGCGCAACGCATACATCGCTTGGAACTTCCATGTTGTATCAACATGTAACAAAGGAAATGGCGGGGGTGAGGGATAAAATGCCTTGCGTGCCAAATGGAGCATAACCGCGCTGTCCTTACCCACGCTATACAGCATCACCGGCTTGTCCGCTTCAGCGACAACCTCCCGCATGATATGGATTGCTTCTGCTTCAAGGCGCGCAAGATGCGTCAGGGTTTTGATCATAGTTTGCTACTCTTCCTATGCGCCTCATAGTCAGGTTTCATTGCGTCGGGCAAACAAGACATTCTTGCATCAGCGAATATCCCTGTTTTAGCGAAGGTAACCAAATTCAGTATTTTATAATGTCTGGACCTAATCGTCATGAGAACTAACTGGATCGAGCGGAAGAGGAAAGTAGCATTTCAGTCGACAAGTGTTGAACCTAATGTCACGGCTTCGCCAAACAGTTTTTCGAATTTACGGCTCAATGTGGTTAGTAGTGAGCGCATACGGAAATGATATTTTTTGAATCTCAGGGGAAGCGGACGTGATGGATAACGATATTTTTGAACAGTTTATCGTGCAGCTACAACGCTATGTTCGCGAACGGTTAATTCCGGCGGAGAAGGAAATCCTAGAAACAGACGTAATTCCGGACCCGATCCTTGCTGAAATGCGGGACATGGGTCTGTTTGGTTTGACCATGCCTGAAGAATATGGCGGCGCAGGTATGAATATTCAGCAATATATCCGCACGATCCGCGAATTGAGCTATGCCATGCCATGCTATCGGTCAATCGCATCCATCAACATCGGAATGGTGTGTTCGGCATTTAAAAATGGTGGTACTGATGCACAGAAATCTGAATGGCTGCCGCGATTGGCAGCGGGTGAAGTTGCTTCATTCGGACTTACCGAGCCTGGATCGGGTTCGGATTCTGCCGCCATGCAGACCATCGCCGTGAAATCCGGCAATGGTTGGGTGCTGAATGGCACAAAGCGCTACATTACCAATGCACCTTTCGCGAAGGTCGCCCTTATTATGGCGCGCACCAACAAAGAATCCTTACCAAAAAATGCACATGTTTCGGCCTTTATTGTTCCCATGGACACCGCCGGTATCACCGTAGGCAAATCCGACAAGAAAATGGGGCAGGCGGGAAGCCACATTGCCGATATCATAATGGAAGATGTTAAATTGCCGGCCGATGCCATCTTGGGCGGCGAAGAAGGTAAAGGCTTTGCTTTTGCCATGCAGAGCCTCGACAATGGACGGCTGTCAGTGGGGGCTGCAGCAACGGGTTATGCCCGCCGTGCGCTCGACAGCGCGCTGCGCTATGCCAATGAACGTAAGGCTTTCGGTGAACCGATTGCCAATTTCCAGCTGATCCAGCAAATGCTGGCGGATAGCGACATCGAAATCTATGCCGCTGAATGTATGTTGGATGATGCTGCCCGCCGTGCCGATGCAGGTGAGAATGTCCTGCGGAAGGCGGCTGCTGCAAAGGTGTTTGCCACCGAAATGTGCGGCCGTGTG
>Ga0164293_10004957_pt1 | contig 11336 bp, 15 predicted proteins | sample GEODES118metaG_FD_111487 | JGI IMG/M metagenome (GOLD analysis project Ga0164293, IMG submission 111487) | Eutrophic lake water microbial communities from Lake Mendota, Wisconsin, USA - GEODES118 metaG | ecosystem: Environmental > Aquatic > Freshwater > Lake | place: USA: Lake Mendota...
GTATTCGTTGAACAGGTCAAGAAGATTATCAATGCACATGCAACCCTTGCACCTGCCCTCAAGATGTGGCAACCACTGTGGGACTTAGTGCCTGAGGAATACAAGGAACGCCACCGCAAGGTAGTAGAGCGTACCAAGAACGAGGTGACTGTGGATGTAGACCTTGGGTCACTGACCGCCGCAGTAGTAGCACACAAACTAACACGATAAGGAATAGATATGCGTACAGATAAACTCTCATACGAACAAGTTGCAGAATGGTATACCAAGGCAAGGAATCCTGAAGCAGGTAGACCAGTGCAGTCATGGGCACGGATGTTCAAGGTAGGTGACAACTACGAACTGCGGTTCGGTACTTCCGTGGTCGGTGTGTTCACACCTGACAACAAGTTTACATTTAAGATGACTGCACAGGAAGCACGGCGCAACAGTATCACTCTGAGCCAAGCACTACAACGAGCCATCCCATTTGTATGGGTGCGTAAGGGTACTGGTAGGTATGTAGTCAAGCCTACCCCACAGTACGAGAAGTTCAAGGAGAGTAACCCCGACAACTATGGTGCGTGGAATTACTTTACCAAGGTAGAAGGCTATGAACTATTCGATGGCTTATGCTTTGACCTCAATACCTATGAGCCTATCAATGCCAAGCCCTCACTCAAAGACACCGAGGTAGTACAGGACAACAAGTTGGAGTGGCTTCGTGCTCTGCGTAAGTTCAAACATGCAGTCAAGGTTCGTGCTCGTATGGGTGTATTGGAATCCTTGATACAACAAGTTGATAAGGAACGAGTAGGTGTATCCCGATATGATTGGGAACAACCCGACTGGAATAGTGAATCATGGCAGGATATGCTATACACTGCACTCAAAACAGGTGAGTGTCCAACAGAACTACTCAAAGGTATTATCAAATCGGTAAGCCGTGGCTATTATCAAACCAAGATAACAGTCGATGAAGTAGTATCAGAGGTCGATAAGATATGTGGTACATATAGTCTTGACCTGCGTAGAAAATTCGGTGTGTTCAAAGAGTCAACCTAAGGAGATGACATGACTGATACCCTCAAGCGTGATGGTGCGTACTCGCACTTCATCGGTAGCGTAGCTACTGAGAATGATGGTGGGTGGAGTAAAGAAGTATGGGATGCCGCATGGCATGAACAACAAAAAGAAATTGACCTTCTACATGCACGGGTCAAACTGCTTGAAGAAGAATGTGCATGGCTTAATTCAGTAGGAAAAGACAAATGAAAAGCAAAACACAAAAGGTACGAGAGTACTTCCGCAAGCACCCGCTTGCCACACCAAAAGAAGTTGGTGCGAAGTTCAAGGTGGCAATGCCTATGGTCTACAAGATTCGTAAGGAAGAAATTGCTGACTTCATTGAGCGCAGTAATGCAGGGCATGTGAACCCACAGATTACTGATGCGGTGACACAGTTCAAGCCAAGCAACAAGGCTGATGACTTACAGATTGGTGGCGACCACTACAAGAACATGGGTGTCCAACCTTGGAAGGCAATGGAATCATGGATGACACCCGAACAATTCGCAGGGTTCTTGCGTGGTAACGCAATCAAATATCTTGCACGATGTGATGCTAAGGGTGGCATTGATGACATCAAGAAAGCCCGACACTACATCGACAAACTTGTTGAGGTAAGAGGTAACGATGATTGATGCCATTATCTTTGGCTTTCAGTTTATGTTAATGGGGATAGGGTTCTTGGTAGTTGCTTTCGTAATCTTCTGCCTTGTCCTTTACTACCTTGAAAGACGCTGATGCGTAAGCGCAGTAAGTACCGACCAAAGAAAGTGTTAGTTAATCCAGTGGGGTATGTGCTTGAGGGCATGACCCCATTGGTGCAACACCATGATTCATTGCTGAATCTCAAGCTGAAACACCATACCGCTATGGTCAATCTCACACAAGGGATAGCGACACGAGATGATATGGACAGGCTTATCAACATGGCGAACATGACTGAAGCCTTGTACCGCTTGGGGTTTGGCACTGAGTACAAAGAGATTGTTAGCACAGGACTTGCGTCATTACTTGCAGTCGCTCGTAGGGGGGCTGAGAGCAACCGCTTTATCTTGAAGGCAGTAGAGATGAAGGCTATCAACGAACTTATAGAACTGCACGATGCACAGATGGAAGTCATCGCCATCAAAGATATTGACAGAGCCATCGCTCTTGTTGAGAACGAGAAGAAACACAAGCGCATGGACAACATAATTGAAAGGAAGTAACAATGGACATCGTAACCATTGACTTTGAAACCTACTACGACAAGGACTACTCCCTGTCAAAGATGACCACCGAGCAGTATGTTCGTAGCAATTTGTTTGAGGTCATCGGGGTGGGCATCAAGGTCAACAACTACCCAACCGACTGGTACTCAGGCAGTGACCCTGCCAAGTTCTTGAAGTCGCTTGACTATTCAGACAAGGCAATCCTTTGCCACAACACTGCGTTCGATGGGGCTATCTTGTCATGGCACTTTGGAATCAAACCAAAGCTATGGCTCGACACTCTATCAATGGCAAGACCGCTCCACCAAATGACTGTGGGGGGTTCGCTCAAAGCACTGGCTACTTACTATGGGCTAGGGCAGAAGGGCGAGGAAGTTCTTAACGCATTAGGTAAAAGAAAATCTGCGTTCACACCTGACGAGATGGCTAGGTATGGTGAGTACTGCAAGAACGATGTGGAGTTGACATACCAGTTGTTCAAGAAACTGAGCAAGGGTTTCCCCACCAGTGAGTTGATGGTCATTGACCAAACCATACGCATGTACACCGAGCCTACGATTGAACTCGACAGGCAACTCTTAGAGCAACATCTTGAGGAAGTCAAAGCAAGGAAGCGCACCCTCATCACTGACATGGGACTCACTGGTATCAGTGACGAAGCAATCACCAAGACATTGATGAGTAACCAAATCTTTGCGAAGTACCTCGTCAACCTTGGGGTCGAGCCACCAACCAAGGTGAGCGCACGCACAGGCAAGGAAACATTTGCGTTCGGCAAGACCGACAAAGCGTTCACCGACCTGCTCGAACATCCTAATGAGAAGGTTCAGGTTGCGGTCGCCGCAAGGCTCGGCGTGAAGTCCACCCTAGAAGAAACTCGCACCGAGAATTTGATTGGTGTGTCCGAGCGCGGTCGCCTGCCAATCATGCTCAACTATTATGGTGCGCACACAGGCAGGTTCTCAGGCGGTGACAAGCTGAACTTGCAGAATTTACCCGCTCGTGGGAACAACACAATCCGACGGGCATTGCGAGCACCCGCAGGACAAGTTCTTGTGGCATGTGATTCGTCACAGATTGAGGCCCGCATGGTAGCTTGGGTAGCAGAGCAACATGATTTGGTCGGTGCGTTTGCCGAAGGTCGTGATGTATATAGTGAGTTCGCATCCGAAGTCTATGGTCGCAAGGTCACGAAGGCTGACAAGATTGAACGATTTGTTGGCAAGACCTGCATCTTGGGACTGGGCTACGGCATGGGTGCTGAGAAGTTCAGACGCACCCTAGAGATTGGGCAAGGCGGTATCAGTGTGAAGATTGACCTTGCCGAAGCAGAGCGTATCGTTCGCTTGTACCGACAGAAGAACCACAAGATTGTTGCCCTATGGCAGAAGTGTGGAAGCGCACTGGGTGGCATCGTGTCACGACAGACAGGTTCAATCGCAAAGATGTTGACGTATGACGAGCAAGGCATACGGCTGCCGAATGGTTTGTACATTCGATACCCTGCACTCCGTGCCAACGGAAGCAACTACGAGTACATCGGTGACGCACGAACATATCGTAAGGCGGTGACTGACAGGGTAATGAGTGGGCAGGTGTCCGACATCTCATGGACAAAAATCTATGGGGGCAAGGTCACAGAGAACATCATCCAAGCGATGGCTCGTATCGTGGTGTCCGAACAGATGACTGCCATTGGTCGTCACTACCATGTGGCTTTCCAAGTGCATGACGAAATTATCATCACAGCCCCGGCGACACATGCGACAGAGGCAGAGCAACATCTTGTCACGATAATGTCCACCGCACCTAGCTGGTGTGCCGACTTACCAGTGGCTTGTGAAGCAGGTCACGCAGAGAACTACGGAGATACCTGATGGCTGACATAACCAAATGCAAAGGCATTGGATGCCGAGTGCGTGAGGAGTGTTACAGATTTACCGCACCTACCAGTGACTGGCAGTCTTGGTTTGAGATTACCCCAGTCAACGATGATGAGAATGGGTGCGACATGATGATTGATATTGGAGAAAAAAATGAGCGTAACAAACTTGACTAATGTAGTAGGGAATAAGCGTAAGGAAGAAGTTGTTGCCATGTTGCAGACCGCACTGGCACGGGTAGAGGAGGGGGGTGCAACCGATGTGCTCATCATGCTGAAGGCAGATGACATGTACACCCGCTACTCCACCAAGATGGAGAGCGTGACTGAGGTGATTGCCCAGTTGGAAATATTGAAGTACGACATCTTGCGCCGTATGCACGAGTGATGTACACTGGACTTTCCAAATAAACAGAGAACCCCAAGGACACCCCGAGGGGCTACAACCTATGCGCCTTAGCCACTCCTACTCATCCATTAAGTTGTATGAGAATTGTCCGTACCGCTACTTCCGCCAACGCATTGTCAAAGATGTGGTCGATGCAGGAGGGGAAGCCAGCAAGTATGGGGAACGCATCCATGAATATCTTGAGCATAGACTCAAGTCCAATGCCCTACTCCCCCAAGAGATTGCTCACTACGAACCACTGTGTTCATCGGTCGAGCGCATCTCACAGGGGGGTGAACTGCACATCGAGAAAGAGCTAGTCCTCAGCGACAACCTTACACCAACAGGTTGGTGGGATGCTGACGCATGGCTACGCAGTAAACTTGACATCCTTGTAATCAACGGCAACGATGCCAACGTGATGGATTGGAAAACAGGCAAGCGAAACCCTGACTTCTTTCAGATGCAGATATTCGCCGCCCAAGTATTCAAGCACTACCCTGAGGTTCAACGAGTCAAGACTTCACTGGTGTGGCTCAAGACTATGGAGATGGACACCGAGGTGTACAACCGCATCGACATCAACCCCTTGTGGGCTGAGATTATGAAGCGTATCCAACGTATCCACAGTTCATTGGAGCATGACAACTGGCCTGCCAAACCATCGGGGCTATGCAGATTCTGCCCTGCTCGACACGACTGTGATTCAGCTAGGGTTTAACCTTACTTGACATTGATGTAAAGGAAGCTATAATGAGCGCAATGACACCCGAAGGCAAGATAAAACGTAAGGTTGTCGAGGTACTGAAGACACACAATGTGTGGTACTTCTTCCCTGCCAACAATGGATTCGGTAAGGCAGGTATCCCCGACATCATTGCGATTGTCAAAGGTAAGTTTGTAGGGATTGAAGTCAAAGCTGATAGGACAAAGAAGCCTACGGCATTGCAGGTGCAGTGTGGTGAACAGATACAAAGTGCAGGTGGTTGGTGGTTCTTAGTCTATGACCAAGACACCATCGCCTCATTAGAACAAGCGATAGAAGAAAAACTTTACAGGTGACGACATGTTGGTAGTGGAACAGGCAAGGACACTTGCTCTGAAATTGAACAACCCCAATCGGGTGCTTGATAGCATACCGACTGCCAAGACTATTGAAGTCCGTGGCATACCGCTTGTGGTTGCTCCCCATAAGTTGGATGAGGTAAAGGTACTGAACAACCTTGGCATCAAAGCCCCCTCACCCATCTTGCATTACTACGACTGGCCCGGCCAGTACACGCCGTATGACCATCAGAAAGATACTGCTGCGTTCTTGACGCTCAACCATAGGGGGTTGGTGCTGAACGAAATCGGTACAGGCAAGACCCAATCTTCTCTGTGGGCTGCGGACTATCTCATCAAGTCCAAGCATGTAAAGAAGGTGCTGATACTTTCACCATTGTCCACACTGGAACGTGTGTGGGGTGACGCGCTCTTTACTGGATTCCCACACCGCAAGTTCGTGGTGTTACATGGCACGGCAGAGAAGCGTAAGAAGTTGTTGCAGAAGGATGTACAGTTTTACATCATCAACCACGATGGGTTCAACATCATTGCCGAAGAAGCCAAGGGGATGTTTGACTTGGTGATTGTGGATGAGGCGGCGGTACTGCGTAACCCATCGACACAACGCTTCAAGATATTCCGTCGGTGGATGGATGCTAACCCGTCAACACGTTTGTGGTTGATGACTGGCACACCTACACCGAACGACCCGACAGATGCGTGGGCACTTGCCAAGTTGGTGAACAGTCCATTCTGCACCAAGACATTCACGGCTTTCCGTGAGCAGGTGATGATGAAGATAGGGCAATGGAAGTTTGTCCCTCGCCCTGAGTCAGTTGATATTGTGAAGCACATCCTGCAACCTGCGGTGCGGTACACACGAGACGAGTGCTTTGACTTACCTGACACGGTGATTCAAACCCGCCAAGTGGAACTGACTGCGGAACAGAAGAAGCATTACCAACAAATGCTCAGGCATTTTGTTACAGAGATGACCACCGATGGGACTATCACGGCGGTTAACGAAGCAGTGAAGATTCAGAAGTTGGTTCAGATTGCCTGCGGTGTAGCCTATGGTGACGATGGACAGAACATTGAATTAGACTGTGCGCCCCGCATCAATCTAGTGAAGGAGGTAATTGAAGAAGCAGGGGAAAAGGTGATTGTGTTTGTACCGCTGACGGGTACTCTGCACATGTTGGAGAAAGAACTTGGTAAGCATTGGTCGGTTGGTGTTGTCAATGGTGAGGTATCCTCATCCAAGCGCAACCAAATCTTCCATGACTTCCAACACGCTAAACATCCACATGTGTTGATTGCTCATCCTGCAACGATGGCACACGGCTTAACGCTCACGAGTGCGTCAACAATCATCTGGTATGGCCCGATTACTAGCAACGAACAATATGTTCAAGCGAATGGTCGAGTCGAGCGTATCGGCAAGAAGCATGTATCGAACGTCATCCACATCGAGGCGACAGACCTTGAGTACAAGATGTATGAGCGATTGAAGAACAAGCAGAAACTGCAAGGCTTGCTTCTTGATTTAATTCAACAACAGACAAATAGGTGACACTATGACTGTAAACGTAGATGATGTAGTAGCGACCTACATGAAGCTGAGGTCGCAGAAGGAAGCCATTGAAGCTGAGGTGAAAGACCGTGTGTCTACCATCAAAGCCAAGATGGAGAAGTTGGAAGCATGGATTAAAGAACAAGCTGACGTGCAAGGTGTGACATCGTTCAAGACCAAGCATGGCACTGCGTTCCTGACAACCACTGACTATGCCAACGTAGCTGACTGGGATGCCGTACTCGATTTCATTCGGACACAAGAAGCGTTCGACATGTTAGAGAAACGCATCAGCAAGATAGCCGTACGTGGTTACATCGAGGCAAACAAAGCAGTACCGCCCGGGGTTAACTACGGCACGAAACTGGAAATAAATATCCGTAAGCCTGCTAACAGAGTCGAAGGAGATTGACATGAGTATCAAATCATTTTTTGGTAAGGGGTTGGCGTCTCTGCTTAATGCCCACCACAACCACCCAACCACACTGGCGGGTGCACAAGTTCGTGAAGCCACTGACATGGAGCGCATGTTCGGTAACTGTTCGCCTGCCGTAGTTGCGTTCAAGATTGAGAATGGTTTTGTTGTCCGAACAATCAGACAAGAAGATGTGTATGAAGGTAGACGCCAAGGTGGGTTTACCTACTGCAAAGACCATCAAGAGATTGCCGAACACATCATCGCAACGGAGATGAAGCGCAAGCTAGGTGTCCGTGACGAAGAGTATCAGCAAGAAATGTTTGCCGCTGAAAAAGCACGAGCAGTGGCAATGCAAGGTAGTGGGCAGTTCGCCCAAGTAAAACGTGCGACCAACCGCATTTAACCCGCTCACTAAAGGAGAATATCTATGAGCAACGCAATCACTCTTGCCAACGTGCAAGTCCCCGCCCACCTCGCTCAACGTGTAGGTGTCCCTTCTGTTTTGTCACAGTCCTTGAGTGGCGGTATCGGTGGTGGTGAATCCACTGCACGTATCTCTATCAAAGGCTCACGCTTCCGTATCGCTGAAGGTGGTACTGAGACTGTGCTTGACTCAACCACTTTGGATGTGGTCGTTGTAGGTGCTAACCCTCGCCTGTCTAAGACTTGGTACGCCAAGGCATGGACTCCTGAGAGCGAACCATCTAGCCCTGACTGTTTCTCTTTGGATGGTGTCGGCCCTGACACACAAGCCACTGACCCACAAAACGATTTGTGTGCGTCTTGCCCACAGAACGCATGGGGTAGCAAGGTAACTCCACAAGGCAAACAAATCAAAGCCTGCTCTGACCAAAAGCGTTTGGCAGTTGTGTCTGCTGATGACCCAACAGGCCCGATTTACCTGTTGCAAGTTACTCCTGCCGCACTGCAAGGCTTGGGTAAATACCAAAAGGAATTGTCTCTGCGTGGTATCCCTGCTGAGATTGTCCGTACCCGTGTATCGTTTGACACTGACGCATCGTTCCCGAAACTGAAGTTCGACTTCGGTGGTTTCTTGGATGCTGACACACAGCAAGAAGTTGACAAGCTGTTTGGCTCTGAGGAAGTTCGTCAAATCACAGGTGAGTTGCGTACGTCTGCTGCCCCGGCAGTACCTAAGATTGCCGCACCACAACAAGTTGCACCGAAACCCGCTCCCGTGGCGGCTCAACCTGAACCTGCTCCTACCCCCGTGGCAGAAGAATCTGCCGCTCCGAAGCGTGGTTTTGGTGCTCCTAAGAAGGCAGCTACCCCTGCACCTGCACCGCAGGCTAAGGCTACCCCTGCCGCCCCTGCGACTGCTCCATCTGCCGCATCACTGGCTGATGAGATTGCCGCCCTTGTTGGTGAGGTGAACGCAGATGACGCCTAACCCGCCCATTGACTTTACAAAGGTCGAGGCGTTGCGGAAGCACATGATGTTGACAACCAACGACATGGCTTCCCTGTTCGGAGTCAGTCGCATGACGTATTATGGTTGGGTGCGGGGCAAGGTTCTCCGCAAAGCCAACGATGAAACGGTGCGGACTGTGCTCAAGCAGTTGCTATCCATCATGGTCGATGACAAATGGCCTACTCCCGATGTGATTGCAATGGAACAGAAGCAGAGGAAAGAACGTCTTGATGAATGTATGAAGCGTTTTAATTGAGGTACTGGGGGGCTAACCACCCCCCATTAACGGGGAACATATGGACACGCTGAGTTTTTTTCAGCGAGTACTACCAAGTGAAGGCTTGTATTGCATAGCTAGTTTTGAGGGGGACAATCCTGCACCAAGACATGGCTACTTTGATTCGGTAGAAAAACTCGCTCAGGTTGCACAGGCTCTCAATGACAGAGGGCAGAACACATACTACGCAATCTCCACATTCACGGAGAAGCGTAGAAAGCAGGAGTTCGTTGAGCGCACGAAGGTGCTTGCTATTGACGTTGACTGCGGGATAGGGAAGAACGGCAAAGCCAAACCGTTCATTGATGCGAAGGAGGGGGCGAAGGCTCTCGTGACTTTCGTTCAAGCAGTTGGGCTACCGATGCCGATGATTGTTTCGTCAGGCAACGGGCTACATGTTTACTGGATACTGGCTGATGCGATTGCGCCTGCACAGTGGAAGCCGCTTGCCAACGCTTTGAAAGAAGCATGTGTGGCTAATGGGTTCACGCCTGACATTGGTGTGACTGGTGACAACGCTCGTATTCTTAGACCCATTGGGTGTGTGAACCCCAAGGGTGGGCGTACCGCTACGTTGATACGTGATGCGCAGGATGTGACCTATGCACAACTGTGGTCGGTACTTGAGAAGTTTGCAGGTAGCTCATCCTATGAGCCACCCGTAGGACAGACACGTACCAACTCGTTGTTAGATAACCTAGCAGTCAAGCATGAATACCAACCTGCCATTGCAGACAAGGTGGTCGCAGGTTGCCAACAGATTAAATGGGCAGTAGAAAATCAGAACGATGTGCCCGAGCCAATGTGGTGGAAGGTCATGGGAGTCGCCGCTTTCTGTGCTGACCCCGAAGCTACCGCCGTTAAATGGAGTGAGCAGTACTCAGGATTCAACGAACAAGAAGTTGTATCGAAGGTCATCAACTGGAAGAACGGTGCGACAGGCCCGACAACCTGCGAGAAGTTTAGTATTGAACGCCCTGACGGATGTAAGGGTTGTAAGTTCAAGGACAAGATTGGTAGTCCTGCAAGACTGGGCACACAGTTAGCAGAGGTGAAATCTATGGCGGCATTGGTTGACCCGATTGCCGCAGTTGTACCCGTACCCAAACCATTCAAGCGAACCACAGATGGTATGAAGATGGTGGTTGAGGAGACGGACATTGACGTATGCAAGTTCGACTTGTATCCAGTGGGATACGGCAGAGACGAGGGACTTGGGTACGAGGTAGTACGGTTCATGTGGAATCGACCGCACGTTGGTTGGACTGAACTGGCACTACGACAGGCGAACTTGGCACAGGGTAGTCGTGACTTCTCTACCGCTATTGCAGACCAAGGCATCCTTCTCTACAACAAGTCACAGACGGAAAATTTCCAAATGCTTCTACGTTCATACATGGAGGAATTGAAGCAACGCCGAGGACTCACAAACCTGTATTCATCAATGGGATGGAAGTCAGAGTACAACGAGTTTGTGGTTGGCAACACGCTTCTGCGCCGTGACTCCAGCGGTACTATCAATACAGAGACCATCAACCTTGCTCAAGGTATCGGCAGGATTTCTGAGGACATGTACGGCACGAAGGGTTCATTGCAAGAGTGGACTAACTTCACCCGCATCCTTGAGACTGCTGACTTGAAACTTCACAAGTTCCTGATTGGCTTCTCGTTTGCAACACCACTGCTCAAGGTCAGTGGCTTGAAGGGTTTGATTCTGTCCTTGTACGGCAAGACTGGTGGCGGTAAGACGCTCGGTCAGTACATGATGCAGTCAGTGTGGGGCAACCCCGACCAACTCCACTTCGGTGGCAAGTTCACACAGAACAGTTTGTTCTCACGCTTGTCTCTGCATGGCAACTTACCCATGACGGTTGACGAACTGACGATGCTTGACCGTGAGGAAGCAGGCGACCTAATCTACTGGACTTCACAGGGTAGAGACAAGGCTCGTTTGAACCGCAGTGCAGAGGAACGTGCAACCAAAGAGTGGGCAACCACCATGACGGTATCGACCAACGAGTCATTGCACAGTATGTTGTACGCAGGTGGTCACGCTACGGA
>Ga0164293_10004958_pt1 | contig 11335 bp, 9 predicted proteins | sample GEODES118metaG_FD_111487 | JGI IMG/M metagenome (GOLD analysis project Ga0164293, IMG submission 111487) | Eutrophic lake water microbial communities from Lake Mendota, Wisconsin, USA - GEODES118 metaG | ecosystem: Environmental > Aquatic > Freshwater > Lake | place: USA: Lake Mendota, Wisconsin...
AGGCACAGATAGGTCGCGGCTGCGTCCACCAGAATGTGGATCACTTTGACTTCCGGGTAGTCCTTCGCCACTTCCTCGACTACTTCATTCCACAGCACGCTGGACTTCAGCACGTTGCTCTTGTGGATGTTGTGCAGCACTTTCTTGCGCTTCATGGCAGTTTCGAAGGCCACGATGGCAATGCGGCGAATCTGCACTTCGTCATATTCCAGGGTCTCGCGCACGTAGCGCACGCCCTCTGGCGTCACACCGCTTTCCTTGGCGCCGAAGTACAGGCCACCCACCAGTTCGCGGATGATCATGATGTCGATGCCGTCGCCGATGATTTCCTTCTTCAGGGGGGAGAAATGCGCCAGGCCCTGGGGCAGAAATACAGGACGGAAGTTGGCGTAGGTGTTGTAACGGCGACGCAGGGGCAGCAGGGCTCCGCGCTCGGGCTGCTTGTCCACCGGAATCTTCTTGGAATCTTCGTGGTTCAGGCCGATAGGGCCTTTGAGAATGGCATCTGCGTCGTCGCAGATCTTCTTGGTCTGTTCGGGGAACGGGTCGCCGCATTCAAAATAGGCGCTGGCTCCGAAAGGGGCGTGGATCAGTTCGAATTCCACGTCATTGCGCTGCTCAACCAGCTTCAGCACCTTCACGGCTTCCACCATGATTTCGGGGCCGATACCATCACCATCGAGTAACGCGATCTTGTACTTGCTCATGAGTTTCCTGCTTGCGACACGGGTTTTGAAGTGGCGCGTAATCTACCATGTGCAGGAGAAAGCGAACAAGGCGCGGGGCGCGCCGGCTGCGGCTCAGAAGAGGACGGCCACCTGGCGGATGAAGATGATAGTCAGGAGGAGCACGATGACGTAAGTCAGCGTATAGCTGATCTCCATGCCAAAGAACTTCTTGGGTTTCTGGTCTTTATCGTTGGAACTCATGCAATCGGTCTCCGAGCCGTAACGTTGAAACATTGTTACACAGGTTTGGCGGGCCGTGCCAGCCCAATTTTGCTTGGAATTTACCTTGTTTTTGCTTTGAATTCATCTATTTGACAGGGAAAGCTCATCAGTTGTGACAATTTTTGACTGAGACCGGTTACTATTTAACCTTGCCCACCCGCAGTTGCCTCGGCTTTTTTCACATGATTCCAAGTCTCAAGGATTTCTGGTTCCTCCCGCTGGGGGGCTGCGGTGAGATCGGCATGAACCTCAATCTGTATGGCCACGCCGGCCAGTGGCTGATGGTGGATTGCGGGGTGACCTTCGAGAAAACGCCACTCGCCGGCGCTGCGCCGGGCACCATGGGCGGCAATCGCGTGGAGATGGCCGACCCGGTATTCATCGCCAATCGCAGCGAGGCGCTCGTGGCGATCATCGCGACTCATGCCCACGAGGACCACATCGGCGCCATACCCCACCTGTGGGAGCAGTTTCGCTGCCCGATCTATACCACTCCCTTCACCCGCAATGTGCTGCTGCGCAAGCTGCGCGACAAGGGCATTGCCGCGCCGGTGTTGACCGTTCATCCCGGCGAGACCTTGACTCTGGGGCCTTTCGAAGTGACCTGGATGCCGATCACGCACTCCACCCCCGAGACCAATGCGCTGCTGATCTCCACGCCGGTGGGCCAGGTGCTGCACACTGCCGACTGGAAGCTGGATGCGGCACCAATTGCCGGGGACGCGGTGGACCCTGCGCTGTTTCGCGCGCTGGCCAGTCAGCGCGTTGACGCCATCGTCTGCGACTCTACCAATGCCACACAGGCAGGGCATTCCATCTCGGAAGGGGAGTTGTTCGAAGGTCTGCTGGCGGCAGTGCGGGGCAGCGAAGGGCGTGTGGTAGTGAGCTGTTTCGCCAGCAATATCGCGCGGCTGCAGACCATGGGCAATGTGGCGCGGCTGGCCAACCGCTATGTGGGGCTGCTTGGCCGTTCTCTGGACAATATGGCGGCCTGTGCCCGTGCGGCGGGGTATCTGGCCGAGAACTTCGATCCCGTGTACGCGGAACATCTCGGCTATCTGCCGCCCGCCGAGGTGCTGGCCATTGCCACTGGCAGCCAGGGCGAGCGCGGCGCGGCGCTGCATCGCCTGGCGATGGACTCGCACCCGAGCGTAAACCTCTGTGCCGGGGATCATGTCATCTTCAGCGCCAAGACCATTCCGGGCAACGAAGCCGATGTAGGGCGTCTGATCGCGGCGTTCGAGGCCCGACAGATTCGCGTTACCCACCCCGACCATGTGGTTCTGCCCGATACCGGACTTGCCCCCGAACCTTCGCGTCGCGTGCTGCATGCCTCGGGACATCCCTGTGCCGACGAGCTGCGGCAGATGTACGAATGGGTGCGCCCGCGCCTGGCCATCCCGGTGCACGGCGAAGCCCGGCACATGCGCAGCAATGCCGACATCGCCCGCGCCGCCGGTGTGCCGCTGCAGGCGCAGGGGCAGAACGGCGATGTGTTCGATGTGCTGACAGGGAAGGTCACGCGCAATGCCGCCCCCACGGGCCGGCTGTGGTTTGACGAGCGGCGTGGTGTGCTGGAAAAGTGTCTGCCCTGACAGAAATGGCACGAAGCGCGACAGTTGTGGCAAGGGAGCCAGGGGTTCCGGTTGCCGCGAATCGCGCAGGAATCTAGAAGTGTTTGTGTTTCAATGGCTTGCGAGTATCCGGTGGGTTGTGGTCGGCGCTGGCCCGGGGCTTGCAATGCCCTGAGTGCTACCTACTCAAACGACACGAGGTGATCCCATGAACACAATCAGCAAACGCAATGCCGAACAAGCAAGACCCGAGACTGCCTGCGCCGCGCAGGACGTGCAGGTAGGCTGGCTGCAGTCCATGGGCAGCAGTGTGGCGGCGGCTTTCGGGGTGCAGAGTTACAAGAACCGCGAACGCGACTTCCAGCATGGTGACTTCAAGAAGTTCTTCGTCTCCGGCATTGTGCTGACGGCTGCCATCCTGATGGCGCTGGTCGGTCTGGTCCAGTGGGTACTGTTCGCTACTGCGTGAACCGTCGAGCGTATTCGCTTCGCTCAGTGACTGCGGGCCGGATCGGAGCAACAGAACCGTTCGCGGGCAAGGCCCGCTCCTACAGTAATTCGGTGATTGCGCCCGCCCCCCGCACCGTGGAATGATCCTCTTGCCGAGGACTTCCATGACTGCTGCCCAACCCCCCATTTCAGACAACGACCGCCACGCTCTCGAAGGCAATCTGCGGCGCTTCATCCTGTTCCGGCTTTTCTATTCCGCAAGGTTCTATTACCCGGTCTTCACCATTCTGTTTCTGGACTACGGCCTGACACTTGAGCAGTTCGCTCTGCTGAATCTGGCGTGGGCGCTCAGTATTGTGGTGGCGGAAGTGCCCTCGGGCGCACTGGCCGACATCGTCGGGCGCCGGCGTCTCGTGATCTTTGCGGCCGTCATGATGGTGGTGGAGATGAGCCTGCTGGCCTTCGTGCCCATGGGAGCGTCGGGCCTGCTGTTCACGGTCTTTCTGATCAACCGGATCAGCTCCGGCTTGTCGGAAGCAGCAGCCAGCGGGGCCGATGAGGCCCTGGCCTATGACTCGCTGAAAGCCCTGGGGCGTGAAGAGCAGTGGTCGCATCTGCTGGAAAAGACGTCACGGGTTGTGTCCATCGGCTTCTTCGTGACGATGATCCTGGGCGCCTTCGTGTACGACCAGACCCTGCTCAATCGCACACTCGCATTCTTCAATCCTGACTGGCAGATCGCCCGTGAAACGGCGATCCGCCTGCCCATCATTCTCACGCTGCTCAGTGCCTTCGTGGTGCTGGCCACCGCGCTGGGGTTTCGCGAACTGCCGGCCGACCCGGTGTCGCAACGGCCGGCGGGCATGGGCGGACTGGGCGCATTGCTGGAGGCGTTCCGGCAGGTGGGACGTGCCGCACAGTGGACGCTGGGGCACCGTTTCGTGCTGTTTGTCATTCTGGCAGCGCTGGCTCTGGACAGCGTTGCGCGCCAGTTTGTGGTGCTGGCCAGCGAGTACTACCGGCTCATCGACATTCCCGTGTCCTGGTTCGGCTTCATCGGCGCGGGCATGTCGCTGTTTGGTATCGTCACGGCGCGTTTCTCCCGCTACCTGGTCAACAGCCATACGCCGGCATTCAACTTCGCAGTGCTGTCGGGCATTCTGCTGTTGTCTCTGCTGGGGCTGACGCTGGCGATTCCGGTTGCAGGTCTGCTGTTCGCCGTCGGCGCCTTCGCCGTGCTGGGCATGGTGCAGTTTCAGACCAGCTTCTATCTGAACCGGGCAGTGGATTCCACGCTGCGTGCAACCGTGCTCAGCTTCAAGGGGCTGGCTCTGAACCTCGGTCTGGGTTTCGCCAGCCTCTTGTACACCGGCCTTGTGGCCTCACTGCGCGCCAGCGACGCCGGTCTTGCTGAGGATGAACTGCAAAAACAGGTGTTTATCGATGCCTTGTTGGCCTTTCCGCTCTATTACCTCGTACTGATGGCATTGATCATCCTGCTGGCGCGCAAAGAGAGTGGAATATGGACACGGTGATACTGGAATGGCTGGAGAACAACCGCGAGTACGCGCTGTGGCTGGTGCCGCTGCTGGCCTTTGGTGAGGCCTGCGTAGGGCTGGGGCTGTTCGTGTCCGGTTTCCTGCTGGTGACGGCCGCCACTCTGCTGTACACCGGCGAGTACGCAACGCTGGTACAGATCATTCCCCTGGCCTGGGCGGGCGCGCTGCTGGGGGATCACAGCGGCTTTCTGGTGGGGGCGCAGATCGGCCCGCGCTTCCATCACCTGCGTCTGGCGCAGCGCTACCGCCAGGCACTGCTCAGGAGCGAGGCTCTGGTGCAGCGTCATGGTGGTGCCGCCATCTTCATCGGACGCTTCGTGCCAGCCATTCGCAGTCTTGTGCCGGTGCTGGTGGGCATCAGCGGCTTCGGGCGTTTGCGTTTTCTGCTCCTCGATGCGCTGGCCTGCCTGCTCTGGGCGCTGACGCTCGGCGCCATCGTGGCGGGGCTTGGCGCGTTCTGGTAAGCGGGCGGTTGCCGAGCAGCGCGCCAGCCCCTATCCTGCGCGCTGACTTTTGAATTGTGGAATGGACCCGACGCTATGCAAGCCCCGCAGATTCCCGCCAATGAAGGCCCGCGCCTGCATGCCCTGCGGGTGCGTGGCTTGCTGGACTCCCCCGCTGAAGAGCGTTTCGACAGGCTGACGCGTCTCACGCAGCAGCTGTTTGGGGTGAAGATTGCGCTGGTGTCCCTGATCGACGCCGATCGCCAGTGGTTCAAGTCCCGGCAGGGCCTGGATGTCTGCGAAACCTCCCGGGATATTTCCTTCTGTGGCCACGCCATTCTGGCGTCCGACATCTTCGAAGTGCCGGATGCCACACAGGATGAGCGCTTTGCCGACAACCCCCTGGTCACGGAAGCGCCGCACATTCGTTTTTATGCCGGAGCGCCGCTGAGTTCCTCCGATGGCTTTCGCCTCGGCACGCTGTGCATCATCGACACCGAACCTCGCCAGCTTGCCGCGGCGGACCGGCGCATGCTGCGCGATCTGGCGGATCTGGTGGAAACCGAAATCAATTTTTCGGAGCAACGCAGCCAGAGTGCCCGGTTGCGCAAAGTGCAGGAGCTGCAGGAAGCCATCACCAGAGCGCAGTCCCACTTCATTCGTGAGACGCAACTGCGCCGCGCGTTCGATGGCCTGCTCACCGATGTGCTGGCCCTGACGGACAGCACGTACGGCTTTCTGAGTGAAGTGCTGACGCGCGACGGCAAGTCCTATCTGAAAACCTATGCCATTACCGATATCGCGTGGAACGAGGAAACGCGCCAGTTCTACCAGACCCACGTCGAGGAGGGTATTGAGTTCCACAATCTCAACACCTTGTTCGGGGCAGCGTTGCTCAAGCGGGAACCCGTGATCGCCAATGAGCCCGGGAATGACCCGCGCAGCGGCGGTTTGCCGCCGGGCCATCCTGCTTTGAATGCGTTTCTCGGCCTGCCAATTTTCCAGGAAGGGCGGCTGGTGGCGATGCTCGGAATAGCCAATCGCCCGCAGGGCTATGATCAGGAACTGATCGACTTTCTGCAGCCCTTGCTTTTCACCACCGGGCAGATGGTCGAGTCATTGCGCCAGCAGCGCATTCACCGGGAAAGCCAGCAAGAGCTGGCGCGGCTGTCCCGGGTGGTGAGTCAGACCACCAACGGCGTGATCATCACGGATGCACGGGGCTGCGTGGAGTGGATCAACGACGGATTCACGCGTTTGTCTGGCTACACACTGGAAGAGCTGCGCGGCAAGAAGCCTGGCGCGGTGCTGCAGGGCGCCGATTCCGATCCGCTCGTCGTTGCCCGCATGAGTGACGCGCTGCAAAGGGCGGAGTCCTTCAACGTGGATATCATCAATTACTCCCGGGATGGCCGGCCCTACTGGGTATCCATCAACTGCAATCCAATGCGGGATGCGGACGGCGCCCTGCAGGGATTCATGGCCGTGCAGTCGGACATCACCCCCTCGAAGCTGGATGCCGAGCGTCTCAGTGCCAGCAAGCGCCGCCTGAAGGCGGTTATCGAGAGCATGGACATCGGCACCTGGGAGTGGAATGTCCAGACTGGCGAGGTCGTCTACAACGAACGCTGGGCGCAGATCATGGGCAGGACGCTGCAAGAGATCAGCCCCACCACCAGCACGACCTGGCTGAAGTACATTCATCCCGATGATGTGCCCGCCTCCAACGCGCTGATGCTGCGCCACTTTGCCGGAGAAACGCCTTTCTTCGATACCAGGCGCCGCATGCTCCACCGGGACGGTCACTGGGTCTGGGTGCACGAGAGAGGCCGTGTGGTCAGCTGGACTGAAGACGGCAAACCCCTGCTGATGTACGGTACTCACACGGATATCACCGAGCAGCACGACGCCGCCATGGCGTTGCTGGCAAGCGAAACCAGACTGCGGGCCCTGTTCGAACTCTCGCCCGTCGGCATCGCTTTGAATGATTACGCCACCGGCGCCTTCCTCGAAGTCAACGCTGCACTGGTGCAGCCCAGTGGCTATACCCGTGCAGAGTTCCTGGCCAAGAATCATCGGGAAATCACGCCTCCCGGCTACGCGGAGGTGGAGGCAGTGCAGCTGCAGCTCCTGCGAGAACATGGTCGCTATGGACCCTACGAGAAGGAATACCTGCGCAAGGATGGCACCCGTTACCCGGTAGTGCTCAGTGGCCTGATGCTGAAGGAAGAGAGTGGCCGGCAGGTAGTCTGGTCGATCATCGAAGACGTCAGCGAACGCAAGCGCGTGGAGCAGATGAAGAGTGAATTCCTCTCCACTGTCAGTCACGAATTGCGCACGCCACTGACCTCGATTGCCGGGGCGCTGGGCCTGCTGGCGGGCGGCGCGTTCGGTCCGTTCCCGCAGAGTGTGCAGCAGATGCTGGAGATTGCATTCAAGAACAGCCAGCACTTGAGTTATCTGATCAACGATCTGCTGGACATGGACAAGCTGTTGGCCGGCAAGATGAATTTCACCTTGCATTCGCAGCCTTTGATGCCACTGATCGAGACGTCCATGCGTGGCATCCAGTCGTTCGCAGACCAGTTCTCGGTAAAGACGGAGATTGTCGAGCGCGAGGATGCTCTGCAAGTCAGTGTGGATGCCGAGCGCCTGCATCAGGTGCTGACGAATCTGCTTTCCAATGCCGCGAAGTTTTCACCGAATTCGGGCACAGTCCGGGTGCGGGTCCGGAAGGTGGGTGACTGGGTGCGGGTGGCCGTGGAGGACAACGGCCAGGGCGTGCCGGAAGCGTTTCGTGAACACCTCTTTCAGAAATTTTCCCAGGCTGACACGTCCGACACGCGGCGCAAGCGCGGCACCGGACTGGGACTGGCGATTGCACGCGAGCTTGTGGAACGCATGCAGGGTCGGATAGGCTTCGAGTCAGTCGTCGGCCAGGGGGCCACGTTCTATTTTGAATTGCCCATCAACAAGGAGAAGAAAGCATGAAGATATTCCGTTCCAGACTCGCCGTGCTCGCACTCGGTGCACTCGTCACACTGCCAATGCTGGCGCAGGCTCAACTGGCTGATCGCAAGATGCTGACCGATGCGGCCGTCAAGAACATCATGGCCGCTGCTGAAGCGGAAGCACTCGCCAACAACTGGAATGTGGTGATTGCGCTCGTGGATGACGGCGGGCATCTGCTCAGCCTGCAGCGACTGAACAATACCCAGTCTGCCAGCATCGACATCGCGATCGGCAAGGCCCGCACTGCTGCTGCGTTCCGCCGCCCTTCACAGGCGCTGGAGACCATGATCCCGAATCGCCCCGCCTTCATGAGCGTGTCGGAACAATATGTGCTGATGGAGGGCGGCGTGCCCATCGTCGTCGATGGTGTGACACTGGGCGCTGTAGGAGTATCCGGCGTGCAGGCGGTGCAGGACGCCCAGATTGCCGCAGCCGGGGTTGCCGGACTGCAGCAGTAGGCGTTGACCAGTGCCCGCTCAGGTCGCAGTAATGCGCTGGACGGGCACCATGCCAGTGGCAATGCCATAGGAAACGCAGGCGTTGCGATAGTGTTCAGCGGCGCGCTGCCATACGGGCGGCTGCGCTTCGGCCAGCAGAAATTCGCGCAGATGCGGCAGCAGGGCGGCCGCAAATTCCTCTGAGGCCTCCTGTGGCAGCAGCGTCGGCAAGTGGTCGATGGCCTGCAGATACACCGGGTGCACTTCGCTGCCCCAGGCGCGCCGGAACGGTGATTGCAGAGACGTGATCGCGTCATAAACAGCGATCGGATTGTTCGAGTTGTTGGGGTCACAACTCACATCACTGATGATACTGAGCCGGGTGTTGGCCTGCAGCAGTTCCGGAGTGATCATTGGCGAAATCTTTTCCCGCAGATACACACAGTTCACGAACAAGTCGTGCGCGATGATGTCGGCTATTGGTTTGCTTGCTGCGTCGAACTCCGGCTTGTCCCAGGCAGTAATCTCGATGCCGACGTCAAGCTCTGTAAGCAGATCGATTGCGCCACGTCCACAACGTCCCAGAGCGCCCATCACCATGACCTTGTATGACTGCGTGCCAATGGACTTGCGCAGGGCATCGAGCAGAGCCTGGCGGCTGGCAAAGGCGCGCAGCGCGGGGAAATCGCCAGGGCTGCGCAGCGGGCTGGATTGATAGTGCGGCAGACCCAGCAGTCCGACGGCAGCGCCTGCGTATCCCGCCCAGTAGCCGAAGGCGGCGATGCGTCGGCCCTGGTCGTCCGCCAGAAACTCCAGGTCGAGAATGCTGCCGCCGCCAGCGGCGAAGCGTGCCAGCACGTCAGCGGCTCCGCTCTGCCCCTTGAAGGTGTGTGAAAAGAAAATGTGGCGGTGAGCGATGGGTGTGGTGCCGTCTTCCAGTTCTTTCAGGCCGATGATGACGGCATGGGCTGGCGCCTGCGTCCAATGCAGCGCCGTCAGTTCTGCACCGGCCTCGGCATACTGCGCGTCGCCAAAGATGCGGTTGTCGGAACTCTCTACTACAAGGTGTACCCCGGCGTCCGTCAGTTCACGCGCGCCGGCAGGTGTCAAGGGCACGCGGTGCTCGCCAGCCTTGTCTTCCTTTCGCAACCAGAGCAGGGACTGTGTCATAGCACCGCCAGCCTGCTGCGCGACAGCAGAAAATACGCGATGCCTGCCATGCCCGCCATGATCAGCACCGGTATGTAGGGCATGCCAGTGCTGCCCTGAGCTAGCAGCGACGCCAGCATGAAGCCGACGAATGACAGTGTGGCGGTGATCATGGCATACGGGAACTGGGTCTCTACATGGGAGATGTGATTGACCCCGGATGCCATCGACGACAGGACAGTGGTGTCTGAAATGGGTGAGGTGTGATCGCCGAACAAGCCGCCGCTCAGCGCCGCGCCCAGGCAGACGGCCACTGGTGCATCCAGCGCGAAGGCGGTGGTAACCACGATGGGAATGATGACCGCGAAGGTGCCCCACGACGAGCCTGTCGCGAGCGACAGGCCGGCGCCAATCACGAATATGACACTGGCAAGCATCCACGACGGGAAGTTCACGCTGTCCAGCATCAGTGCAATGGCTTCGCCTGTCTTGAGTTGCACCATTACATCGCTGAGCGTCCAGGCAAGAATCAGAATGCACAGAATCGGCATGATTCTGCCCATGCCGCTGACGAAGGATTTCGAGCTGCTGCTGAAATCAAAGACGGCCAGCCGATGCAGAACGAAAATGGTCGTCAGGGTGGCCATGGTGTAAGACAACGCAAGCGCGATGCGGATGGTGGCGCCGTCGAGCATGCCATTGCGGATAACAAAATACGTAAACAAGAGCAGCATTGACGCGAACAGCGTGCCCAGTGCCGCTGCCACCACTTTGGTGCCGTGTTGCTGCAATGCGGGACTCATTGGCTGCAAGGTGCTGCCCGTGTCCTCGTATGTGTGCGTCCCGGCCAGATACCGTTGTTGCACGTCACGCATCTTGCCGATGTAGACATTGAAGATCGCAATGAACGCCAGACTCACCAGCGTCAGCAGCGGGTAAAGCTGATAGAACCAGACTTCCATGAAAGCAGCGAACCCATCTTTCTCAATGCCCTGTGCTGCATAAGAGTCTTCCATCAGCCCCATCGTGTAGGCGCCCCAGCTGATGATGGGAATGAGCACGCATACGGGAGAGGACGTGGAATCGATGTAGAAAGCCAGCTTCTCGCGGCAGATTTTCAGTTTGTCATACAAGGGGCGATAAACCGGGCCCAGAATCAGCGAGTTGCCCGAGTCGGTGAAGAAAATCACAATCCCTGAGAACAAGGTACTGAGTTTGAGTTTCATTGGCGATGTCACATGGGTGCCCAGCAGGTGCGAAAACGCCCGCATGGTGTTCGAGGCCTCCAGCAGATAGATGAACCCTGAGATAATTGTGATGACGATCACCACTTGCGCATTGGTGCCTTCCAGCTGCTGGAAAATGCCTTCGCTGTACAGCGCGATGGCCGCGTTCAAGGGGTTGTAATTATTCAGGATTAGAAAGCCGAGAAACACGGAACTGAGCAGGGACAGGATTACACGCCGCGTAGTAAACGCCAGGATCAGCGCCAGAAGAGCCGGGGCAATGGCCAGTAGACTTGTCATTATTGTTGGTCCGAAAAGCGTGCGCTGTTTGTAGGGCGCGATTCTCGCCTATCGGGACTTGCTTGCACAAGTCCCGACGGGGCGAAGCTCGACAGCGCAGATTTTCAGAAGGAAGGTCTCAGAACTCCGCCATGAACGAGACTTGCAAAGTGCGCGGAGACAAGGGACGGAAGGACGCAGCACCTTCCGTTGCCGTGTTGGTAAAGGCCAGCGTGTCTTCGTCGAACAGGTTGTC
>Ga0164293_10004960_pt1 | contig 11332 bp, 13 predicted proteins | sample GEODES118metaG_FD_111487 | JGI IMG/M metagenome (GOLD analysis project Ga0164293, IMG submission 111487) | Eutrophic lake water microbial communities from Lake Mendota, Wisconsin, USA - GEODES118 metaG | ecosystem: Environmental > Aquatic > Freshwater > Lake | place: USA: Lake Mendota...
AAATAAAATAATGTAAATATTAAATTAGATTATCTAATTTACTATTTTTTTTCATAAAAAAAACTAAAACTAAAATTTGATATATTATAATCTCTACTATTATATTTAATAATTAAAAATGTCGTTAGATACTAATACCGAATTAACTGGCAGTATTTTTAATAAAATACTTATCAATTCAAATGAACTAGATGATAAATCTAAACAATTTATCTACTCTAAATTCATCGAATTAAATAGTAATCATTTAAAAAATATTCAAGAAACCGCTTTTAATAATTGGTCGTGTTTTATTAATAAATCTATTACTAATTATGCTATATATTATTATAATTATAGTAAATTAGTTCCACGATTATTAAAACAAATATGGAATAAATTAAGTGAAAAACAACAAAATAAATGGTCAAATATAGATTATACCGATAATTATCCGTATATTCTATTACTATTCGATTATTCTATTAATGATTGTGATATATTATATCGTTCATTTAATTCATATATGGAAGATAATGAATTTTATATGCAATTTAATATAATAACTGCACGTTTATTTATGTCACTGAATTTAGATAATGAATATTTATTATCTTATATAGTCGAAAATATTATATTTTATATGCAAAGAAGAATATTAACAATGTGTAAATCTTCTAAAGAAATTAGACATAAAATTATTAAATTGCTTGTAGCTTATAAGCAAAATGCATATGAAAATGGTAAAATATATACAACTAACTTATTAAAAAAGTTGGTCTATTATGATAGACATGGAGGTTTATTAGTTTTTAAAACAACTTTTAATGAAAAACTACAAATTAAATATTTTTAAATAAATTTGTAATTTTTTTTATTATAAAAAATTTGATTATATTCATTCCCTATTATTATATACATTAATAAGTATTATAAATATTAATGTAATTTAATCTATTACGATGTGTATTGCTTGTCAATTTTCTAGAAATAATAACTGGGTTATTATTGACGATATTATACATGACCACTATGATAATAGTCATCCTAGCGATGATTATAGCATAGTTATATCATGTGAAAATATAAGAAAATTACCAAGGTTTATTTTAAATAATAAGGATTATAACTTTAATATTAGTGTAATTGATTGTCCAAATTTAGAAGAAATTAGGGGACTATCTAATTTATGTTCATTATCTATTGAAAATTGTCAAAAATTAAGAATAGTTGATAATTTACATAAAATTAATAGTGTTACAATTATATATACTCCTAATTTAACTTATTTATCAAATTTAGATACTATAGGTATTCTATCTATTGAATGGAGTAATAAATTAATTTATAGAAACTTATCAAAATTTCAATATATAGAAATATGTAATGTAAATAAAGATAGTGGTTCATTATTATTGAGAAACGTACCTAGTAATTATGATGATGATATAGAATATTTTATAAATGATGATATATCTTTGATTATTACAAATTATATTCGTTCTGTTTATGAACGTAAGAATAATGTGTTATATCAAGGAGACGTTAATTTACATGAAATAGTTAATTAATTTAACTATTATAATATTTCTTTTTTCTTAAAAAAAATTTTGATATATCATATACTAACCTATTCTAACTATATTAATTATATATCTATAAAAATGTCTGAATTTATTAAAATATTAATTCAACAAAGTATCGAAAACTTATTTGATAATACAAATGATAATATTATAATTTTCAATAAAATTGTAGAATCTATCATTTATATTCATGATGATTTATTAAATGATGGAACTATCAATATTGATAAATTAACATTCTCATATTATTATAATACTATAATTGAAATATTATCTATACGAACTAGTAATGATATTACTAGTGATAAGATACAATCATTTATTCGTAATGGTACTGATCCATTAGATCCAATAACAAGTATATTAGAAGAGTATGAAGAAATGAGAGAGAAAACTAGTTTAGGTAATGATAATACGGAATTAGATAAATTTTTAGATGTAATTAATAAATTAAAAGATATATTACCATATAATACAAATTTATATGAGTTATATATATTTATATTACAAATGATGAAATTTAAATTAGATATATAAATTAGATAATAAAAAATAAAAACTTTATATTATTTAATTAAAGGGAATACCTTTTTTTTTGTGATTAAAATTTTGATATATCGTATATTATATTATTCATGATATATCAATAATAAATCAATTAAAATGTCAAGTATTTCAAATATCCAAAATATATTTAATAATACGGAAGATAATTTAAATATCTTCTATAAGATATTTTTATCAATTAACTATATACATGATAATATATTAAATGATGGACGTACAAAACCATTAGAATATATTACAAGTAATAGTATAGATTTTAATAAAGTATATCAATTAACTTTTAATGATTTTTATAATATTATCATAGAAATATTATCGATTCGTGATGTAGAAGATGTCACTGATGAAATGATAGAAACTTATATAAATGATCCTCTACAAATTAAAGATGGTATAGATCCATTAGATCCGGTACCAACAGTATTATTTGATTATGAAGAAATAAGAGATCAAATAGGTCTAGTAGAAGATGATGATGAACTTGATAATATAACTGAAGTTCTTAATGAATTCAGTAGAATATTACCTGCAGATACACGAATGTATGATGTATATAATTATATATTAACATTATTAAATAATTATGTGTAATTATGTAAGTAATATTCTATTTTTTTTTATTTTTTTATTTAAAAATATATTATTCTAATTATAAATGTTATAAATTTATAAAATGTCATTAATAGAAGATTACTTAAATTATGATAAAAAATATTCCGAAAAATACGGAGATAGAACAGTAGTTCTAATGCAAGTAGGAAGTTTTTATGAAATATATGGTATAAATCCAGATAATCATGAAGATAATAAAAGAGATAAAATATATATAATTGCTGATATTACAAATCTTAATATTGCAAAAAGAAGCGATAGAAACTCACCCATTAGTATTAAAAATCCTGTAATGTGTGGATTTCCTTGTCCATCCCTCTCAAAATGGAAAGATATTCTTATTAATCATGGTTATACTATAGTAGTTATAGACCAAGAATTAATACCAGGTTTTAAAGAACCTCAACGAAAAATAAATGAAATTATATCACCAAGTCTTAATATGGATACTACAAATTATACAAATCATTTTGTATCCATATATCTAGAAAATATTAAAGACCATAAAACAGGAAAAGAATTAATGTTTGTAGGTTTATCTACGGTAGATGTAACTACTAGTGAATCATTTGTATATGAAACTCATTCAACCGCCGATGATACTAATTTAGGATTAGATGAAGTATTTAGATTTATTCATATGTTTTCACCGATAGAAATATTAATACATACTGAAAATATTAATAATATATCAAATGAAGAATTAATATCATATTTAGAAATAAAAAATGAAATAATACATTTTAATAATTATTCTAATGAAACAAAATATAAAACTCCAAAGTTTCATAACGAAATTCTTAAAAAAGTTTTCCCTAATACTAAAATGCTCCAACCAATAGAATATATAGATATGGAAAGAATGCATTTTGCAATACAATCTTATATCTATCTTATACAATTCTGTTATGAACATAATGAAACTATTATAGAAAAATGGATTAAACCTAAAATATGGGAACCTATACAATATCTTATCTTATCTTATGATGCAATAGATCAACTTAATATAATGCCTAATAAATATAATAAAAATACTTATAACAAATCAGGCATACAATCTTTATGGGATGTATTAGATAATACAATGACACCAATGGGTCGTAGATTATTACGAATGAATATATCACATCCTATAATAAATAAAACTGAATTGCAAAATAGATATAATACTGTAGAACTATTAATAAATAATAATATATTTAATAATATTCTCAAAAATTTATCAACAATTTCAGACATAGATAAATTACATCGTCGTATTCAAATATCTATGCTACATCCATATCAACTAATACAATTAGAATTAAGTCATTCAACCTCTCTTAAAATGGTAGAATATATTAATAGTATTGAATATTTAAATAATATACATTTAGATAATAAGACTATAGAAATATTCAAAAAATCAATAGAAGATTATAGAAGTATATTTGATTTTAATAAATTAATTGGTATTCAAAATAATCAAATATCATTTAACATATTTAAAGAAGGTATTTATAAAGATATAGATGATGTCCAAAATAAAATAAATTATTGTGTAGGTTTTATGAAAGCATTTGCAGATAAATTATCATCCATTATAAATGGTGCATCTATCGATATTAAAAATAATGAACGAGACGGACACTATTTAACTATCTCAAATAGTAAAGCATCATTATTAAAAGAAGAACTCAAAAAATATATAACTATACCTGTAGAAGTTAATGGACTATCACATGATATAAATGTAAAAGATATAGAATTTAAATCGAACTTAAGTATAACCAAAATATCAATAGATTTAATATCACGTCTATCTAATGAAAAAATAGCATATGAAAATAAAATTAATAAGATGTGTATGATAGAACTTAATAAATTATATATACGATATAATGATGAATACTTTGATACTTGGAAAATAATATCTAATTGGATTGCTAGAATTGATTATATTAGTTGTATCGCTAAAGTATCTTATTACAATAAATATTGTAAGCCTCAACTTGAAACTGATAATATAAATAGTTATATAACTGCAACGGAATTAAGACATCCTATAATAGAAAAATTAAATTCTCAAATTCAATATATTCCAAATGATATAACACTAGGTTCTAATGATAAAATGGGTATATTATTATATGGTTTAAATGCAGTAGGTAAATCTAGTTTAATGAAAAGTATAGGCTTATGTATTATAATGGCTCAAGCAGGATTTTATGTACCGGCAACTAGTTTTAAATATCAACCATATCATCAACTATTTACACGTATATCGAACCATGATAATTTATTTAAAGGTCAATCTACTTTTGCAGTAGAAATGAGTGAATTACGTTCTATTATAAAAAGAACAAATAAAAATTCAATAGTATTAGGTGACGAATTATGTTCAGGAACGGAAACGACTTCAGGTGTAGCAATAGTAGCATCAACAATAATAACATTATACGAAAAACAATCAAGTTTTTTATTTGCAACACATTTACACGACTTATCTAAATTAGAAGATATTACTAACTTACCATCCGTAAAACATTATCATATGGAAACTATATATGAACCGAGCACTAAAAAAATTATCTATAATCGTAAATTAAAAGAAGGTAGTGGATCTGCTATATATGGTTTAGAAGTAGCAAAAGCATTAGATTTAGATATGACATTTATAAATAAAGCGAATGAAATAAGAAGAAAAATATTAGGAAAAACTAATACAATTATAGAAGATAATATATCATCATATAACGCAAATATTATAAAAACCATATGTAATATATGTAAAAAACCAACTGAAGAAATACACCATATAAACGAACAGCATCTAGCAGATAAAGATGGATATATAGGAACATATCATAAGAATAGTTTATTTAATTTGGTTCAATTATGTACTAAATGTCACGATAATATACATTATGGTAAATTAAGAATAGATGGTTATCAAATGACTAGTGATGGTATAGAACTAAAATATTATGAAATAAATGATGAAGAAAAAAAGGAAGATAATAATGAAGATATAGATGATACAGATAATAAAGTATTAGAAGTATATAGTAAATCAAAATCGAAAAAAAGAACACAAGAAATATTAAGGGCTTTATATAATATTGAAATAACGGAGTATAGAATAAATAAAATATTAAAATCTCATAAAAAATAAATGAATGAAATATTTAATTCAAATCCTTTTATACATTCTATAGATAAAAGATTAAATTATATTAATGAACAAGAACAATATAAAATAAGTTTATATGGTTCTAAATATATCGAATATATAGAAGAACTTTATTATGATAATAATGAATTATATCATGAAACTACTTATATTAATGAAGAAAATTACAATATATCGATAGATGAATTAATAAATATTGTATTAACGATGGATATGAATATAACAATTGATAATATGAAATATATAGATGGAATAATATATGATTTAGATTTGATAGAATATTGGAATAATGAAAATATAATAAATAAAATAAAAATATATCAATTATTATCAGTAATAAAAAATACATTTGGTATAAATGATTTAAATCAATTACTAAATGTTCCATTATCATTAAGTCAATCATTATTTACAAAAAAATATAAATTATCATGTTATATTCACTATAATAATGAAATAAATAAAATTACTTCTATTGGATTATTATATAATGATAAAGATGAATTTATGGATATGATGAAGGACGATTTAAAATTAGAAATAGAAAATATAATATATATACAGCAATTAATATTAATAGATAGAAAAAATAAGATAAAAGAAAAGTTATGTAATGATTATGATTATATAATAATAGGAATATATAGAGGTGAATTATCAAATAAAAATGAGAATTATTGGAGATTATATAATTATGAAATATTTAATGACTATTTTTTAGGACAAATATATAATACAAATATAGATAGTATAGAATATAATAAATTAAAAAATAAAAAAAATATAATTAATGAAGATAATAATATAATTATTAGAAATAATAAAAGAAATATATTGAGAAAAAGATTATCAATTAAGAGAAGACGAAAAGTTTAATCCACTAATATAATAAATGGATAATATATCAGTGGATACTATCACATCTTTATTAAAGAAAGTTACTACAAGTTTAACTAATTTAGATACATCATCTATATTAGGATTAATACTAGCAGTAGGTTTTATGACTTTAATATATGGTTTAGTTAGTGAAAGTATATTGAATGCGAATACAATAATAATTAGTTTATTTGTATCGACGATAGTATATATATATTTGAAGAATAGTTATAGTCGAAAGTTAAATGAATTGGAGGTAAAAAATAGAGTATTAAAGACGGATAGTATATTAGATGATTTATGTATGGGAACTAGTGTAGGAGATAAGAATACATGTGATAAATATAAACAAGCGAAGACGAATTTTTATCAAATAAGTAATGCATTAATACAAAACTATAATTGGAAGAAATAAATTATAAAATTTGATTTAAAATATAAAAGAGTTTATAAGAATAAATATAATAAAAATGTCTCGTAAATCCGAAATTATTGAAAATCATGTTATTAAATTAAATGAAACATTAGAAGATATTAAAAAATATTTAGAACATCGTATAACATCTATGGAAGAAAAATTAGAACTAATTATGAAAAGACAAAGTGATATAGAAGAAAAGATATTATTTCGTATTGAAAAAAATAATCCTATCTCTATTTCCTCATCATCATCATTATCAACAGTAGATAATATAGATACTAGAACAATATTATTAAAGAATAAGGATGAAGTTGTAAAGAAAACTAGAAAGAAAACTACAACAACATATAATAATGAACAAATAAATAAGAGAGGTGAAATTGAGATGAAAGTATATAATGATATTATCTTATTAACAGGTCAAACCTATGATAGAAAGGAATTAATAAAACAATATAAAGGTCGATGGGATAGTAAAAATGGTGGATGGACAGTTCCATTAGAAAATAAAGATAAATTAAAAGCGGATCTAGAAAAATATAGTGAAAATTTAGAATATGAAGAATTAGATGATATATTAAATAAGGATGAAATAAAAATAGTAAAAAAAGTAGATAATAAAGTAGTATCATCATTTAATACTTGTCAAATTATAGATAGTGATGATGATGACTAATTATACATAAAATATATATATTCTATTAAATACCAAGAATGATAAATAATACCAAATAATAAAGTAATAATAGCGATATTAATTAAATCTTTATTAGGTTGTTTTTTTTTATTAATATCATATAAAATAATTGCAAATATAGGAGTAATAATAAAAAGATGAGCAAGTATAACTATAATTGTTTTATTCATATATTATATAGAGTTATATAATAAATGTCAGGAAGTAATCATATGTATATCTATATAATACATATTTTAATAGCAGCACCACTATTAATATATTTAGGATTATGTAATTGTAAGTGTTGTAATGAATATATTAAAAAATTAACATTAATATTAGGTATAGTTGTATTAATATATCATGCATATAAACTATATATGAGTTTAAATAAGAAGGAAGAAGTTATGAATGAAACTATGATAGATAGAGATAATAGAGATACTATTAAAATTGCGACACCAGAAAAAAAAGGAAGTATAAATGCGGGACAATATGTATCTAATATGGATGGATATTTTGTTAGACATCCATAGATTTAAAAGAATCATTATAAATCATAAAGTCGAATAATATTTTTTTAATATATTTTTCCATAAGTAACCAATTATTAGTTTGATAATCGATAAATGATTGATATTCATATGAATATAATTTAGTATCAATATAGTATGCAATTATACCATTATAGTTGGGATTAAAATTAATATAATAAAGAGTAACTTTATTATGGTAATAATTAGAACCAATATTAGAATAAATATTAATATGTTTTAATATATCTGCAAAAATAATGGAATTATTATTTTTGAGATATTGGATAATATCATTTTTAATGTTGTCATGAACAAGATTATAAATATATGAAAGATTAGAGCCGGGAGTAATAATAGAAGACATAATTAATTATTAGTAGATAATAATTTTTTTGCTTCATCATGTAAAGATTTATAAAATTCAATCAAATATTTTTCATCTTTACCTTTAACGACTTGTTTTAATTTCATACCAGTTTCACGTCCAGTTTTTATAACATTATGTTTATCAAAAGTATTTGATGCGTGGGAGATACATATGATAGTTTTGTAAGGATCTAATTGGACTAAAGGTTCAGTATAATCTTTTAAAAAGAATTTTTCTTCAGCCATTTTAGCGTCATCTTGATAATTATGATTTTTTAGATAGTCACGATGATAAGCGAATGTTCCATTAGTTCCATGATTAGCACCATAAGGTCCGAATTCATAAATCTTATCTAAAGCGGTATAATAGATACTAATACGAGTGGAACCTGCTATTTGTTTTTTAGAACTTTGCAACATAGTAATAGCATGAGCGACACGTTCAGGAGGATAATAGTCATCATCATCGAAACATACTACATATTCACCTTTAACTAAACTATTAATATAGTTTCTTTTTTTACCGAGTTGTAATTTTTCTTTTAGATGATAGTAACGAATATTTTTATCAACGTTATATTGTTTAATAATATCTTCATTGGTTTCAGGACTATCATCAACTATAATAAGTTCTCTTCTATCTTTAGGATAAGTTTGAGCATTAAACATACGCAATAAGTAAGGTAAAAAACGGCGGCGATTATATGTAGGACAAATACAACTTACAAAAGGTCTTGACATATGTGAATAAGTTGAGTAGTTAAATGTTTAAATAATTATATTTAATAAATATTTTGATAAAAAAATATAATTAATTAATATTGATAAAGAAGAATGATAAATAAAAATATACTATTTATAGGGTGCAATATAATAACATACGAAATTTTATCATATATAAATGACTATTATAAAAATAGTCAATACAAGTTGTATATATATGATGAAAGTATAATGTATAAAAGAGATTTTCATAGATTATCATGGTGGATAGATGATGAAAAATATAAAGAAGATAATAATAAATCAAGTGATATATGTAAGACTATATTTAAAGAATGTATTAAAGTGAATAAGGATGATTTAAATAAACTCAATGATATAGACATGGTTATATTTACAACGTCATACGTATTAAGTGCGAATACATTTGAACGTTTATTAACAAAATATATTGAAAATAATAAAATTGTAATATTGGGAATGAATCATTCATTATACGGTTATTATGATAATAGGCCATGTATAAAAAAAGATGATATAAAATGTAATATATATAGTTTGAATGATTATGTAAAAAGTAGTGATATTAAAGATACAAATGGATTAGTAGAGGATTATAGTTCATATATATACTCATGTAATAATAAATTAGATGAGGATAATATTGCGGAAAGATTTTCATATATGAATATGAAAAGTATATTTTATCCATTATCGACTATAATAGCAATGTGGATAGTAAGAGATATAATAGAAGGTGTAGTAGAGACATCGATAATGATAGATTGGTCATTATTAAAGAATGAGAATATATATTTGAAGAGGATAGAGAATGATGATTATAAGTATATAGAATGTGGAAGTTTTATGAATAAATTAAGAGATAATAAATTATTAATAGATGTTGGAAATAATAAGGAATCATTAGATATATTATTTAAACAACTTCATTATATAGGTTATTTAAAAAATAGTAAAAACAAGTTATATGTATATGGTGATAAAATAGATGATAAATATGAAAATATAAAGTGGTTAAGTGTATTAGATGAAGGAGATAATATAAAAGATATAGGACAATCTATATCAATTAATACGAATTATATAAAAAAGAGTGAATGGGATAATATACATATAAAATATAAAAAGAGATGTATATATATACATTATAACGAACAAATACCGTTTGTAGAGATAGTTAATAGTATTCCAGATGAAACTGCCACGTATAATGAGAGTTCATATAGTATATTAGATAGGACATATAAGAAAGAAGATTATAAATGTAATTGGATGATAAATATGGGAATAGCATATAGTATATTACAATGGATAATACAGAATAAGAAGGAAGATATAGATAAGAATAGATTTAGGAAGTATATGACAATTAGGATAGATAATAAGATGGAATATAATATAAGTAAGAAATACAAGGAATATTATAATAATAGTTATAATGATGAATATAAGCGTGTTATATATACAATACCGGATATAATAAATAAGTGGAGTAGATTAGATGTATATGAGATAGATAATTTTACATATAGATTAGATGAATTATTAAAACATATACAGGAAGAGTATGGGATAATACCGTATAAAATAACTTATAATGATGATATTTTATATGATAAGGATGAGTATATGAATAAGAGGAGGGGTATAAATAAGTTAATAAAGCCGTGGATATATAAGAGAACGAGTGAGAGATATAAGGTAATAGCGATATTTAATGTATATATGAGAGATAGTAATGGAAATGATATGATATGTGCGCCAATATATTATCATATAGGAAGATGA
>Ga0164293_10004961_pt1 | contig 11331 bp, 9 predicted proteins | sample GEODES118metaG_FD_111487 | JGI IMG/M metagenome (GOLD analysis project Ga0164293, IMG submission 111487) | Eutrophic lake water microbial communities from Lake Mendota, Wisconsin, USA - GEODES118 metaG | ecosystem: Environmental > Aquatic > Freshwater > Lake | place: USA: Lake Mendota, Wisconsin...
AAAGGGAAGCTTTACTGGGCAATTCTTGGCGGAGGTCCTTGGCAAGAAGTAGACGAGATCCCGCGAGCTATCGCGCAATCGGGGTCCCAGACGCTCCGGGTGTCTACAGATTCTTCGATGAAAATGAGAAGGTCATCTATGTTGGAAAAGCGAGATCGCTTCGCAATCGGCTCAACTCATACTTCCAGAAGAACCTCACCGAGAAGACTCGGCGGATGGTCGAGAGCGCAGCGCGCGTCGATTGGACTGTGGTTTCGAGTGAGGTGGAGGCGCTCCAACTCGAGTTCAGTTGGATCAAGTCTGAGAGCCCAGAGTTCAATGTGCAGTTTCGTGATGACAAGTCATATCCCTATCTCGCGCTCAGCGTCGGGGATGAATATCCGCGGATCTTCATCACACGCTCTGAGCGACGAGATGGACTCAAAAGATTCGGTCCTTACACCCATGCTTGGGCGCTTCGAAGCACCTTTGACGTGATCCAGCGAGCCTTCCCGGTTCGAAGTTGTAGCGTTTCCAATTTCGAGAAGGCGAAGCGAACCAAACGCCAATGCCTCTTGGGCGATATCGGTAAGTGCTCTGCGCCCTGTGTTGGTCGGATCAGCAAGGAAGATCATGACGCGCTCGTCCAAGGAGTTGTGGGATTCCTTGAGAAGGGCGATGAAGAGGTGCTGGCTCACCTCGCGCAGGAGATGGAGGAGGCGGCCGCGCGTGAGGAGTTCGAACGCGCAGCGCTGCTCCGTGACCGCATCAATTCGATCACGAAGGCTCAGGAGTCATCCGATGCCGCCTGGTCAGAGAGCCTGACCCTTGACCTCTTCGCTCGTCATGACGATGTGACCCATTCCGCCATCTCCTGGTTCACGGTGCGATCCGGTCGGATCACTGGCTCCAGATCATGGGTGATCGAGATGAAGTCGATCCCAGAAGATAGTTCGATCATGGAGATCGCATTGCAACGCCACTATGAGAAGTTCCCGGACGAGATACCGAGCGAGATTCTCATCTCGGATCATGGCGATGACCTCGATTCATTAGCGGCGCTCCTCACCGAGCGCGCTGGGCGCGCTGTCACGATCAAGAGTCCGCAACGGGGCGAGAAGTCAGAGTTGATGGCGATGGCGAAGCGGAGCGCTCATTACGCTTTGGTGCAATTCCTCTCCAAGAGATCCAACGACACCGCGGTCACTGGGACTGCGCTGGAGGAGATCGCAGAGGCTTTGGATCTCACTGAGATCCCACTCCGAATCGAATGCTTCGATATCTCCAACATCCAAGGTACGACGATCGTCGCATCGATGGTGGTCTTCGAGGATGGTCAACCACGAAAGAGCGAATATCGTCGTTTCTCGATCACGGACCCGGAGATCAAGGATGATTTCTCATCGATGGCTCACGTGGTCACTCGTCGTTTCAAGCGATTCCTGCTCGAGCGCGAGATCGACATCTCTGAAGTCGAGATCAGTGGGGGCAAACGTCCTAAGTTCGCCTATCCGCCACAACTCGTCGTGATCGATGGTGGCAAGGGTCAGGTCAATGCTGCATGGCAGGCCTTGACTGCGCTCGGAATCTCTGGGATCCCAGTGGTCGGCCTCGCGAAGCGATTGGAGGAGATCTATCTACCAGAGACAAGTCAGCCGATTATCTTGCCTCGACATAGCGAGGGACTCTTCCTGCTACAACGGATCAGGGATGAGGCTCACCGATTCGCAATCACCTTCCATAGGAGCAAGAGGTCCAAGTTGATGCTCGACTCGCTTCTTGATGAGATCCCGGCCCTGGGCGAGATACGCAGGCAGACCCTCTTGGAGAGATTTGGATCGGTTGCAGCGCTACGTAAGTCCAACGTAGATGAGATAGCGACCGTCCCTGGGATCGGCCTGCGAATAGCCACTCTCATCGTCGACCATCTGGCCACTCTCTCGACCGAGGTCCTCGATACCGCCACTGGTGAGCTGATATCGAGTCAGGATTCCGATGTGGTAGCGAGCGACGAGCAGTAGAGTCAGAACCGTTATGGCAAAGCGAGAATTGTTGGTCATCTCCGGTATGAGCGGGGCAGGGAAGTCCTCGGTCGCAAAGACCCTTGAGGATGGCGGTTGGTACGTCGTCGATAACCTTCCTCCGGCGTTGATCTCCTCGCTCTTCGAGATGACCGAACAGACGGTCCATCTGATTGCAGTCGTCATCGACGTCCGTGGGCGTGAACACTTCGACGACCTCACTCGCGCCCTCGCCGAACTCACCCAAAGGGGGATCGAGAATCGGATCCTCTTCGTGGACGCTTCCGATGAGTCGCTCGTCCGCAGGTTCGAGGCGACCAAGAGACCGCATCCGCTCCAGTCGAGTGATCGCGTCCTTGACGGCATCCATCGTGAGCGCGAGAAGCTTCAAGACCTCCGGAGCAAGGCAGACATCATCGTCGACACAAGTGAGATGAACATTCACCAGCTCGAACGTCGAATCGATCAACTCTTCGAACACGAAGGAAGAGTCGATCTGCAGATGAACCTCATCTCATTCGGTTACAAATATGGTCTTCCGGTCGATGCTGACTTGGTCCTTGATTGCCGCTTCATCACCAATCCACATTGGGATCCGGAGTTGCGTCCGCTCACTGGACTTGATGGCGCGGTCTCGGATCGGGTCCTCGCCAGCGAAGGCGTTGCCAACTTCATGGATCGAGCAGTCGAGATGATCGGTTCGGTGATCCCGGGATTCATACGAGAGGGCAAGAAGTTCGTGACCGTCGCCATAGGTTGCACGGGTGGCAGACATCGCTCGGTGGCGATATGTGAGGCATTGAGTGAACGATTGAAAGAGATGGACCATGACGACCTCTCGCTCCTGATCCAATCCTCGCATCGGGATGTACGACGGACCGTCTGACTCGGTTCGAGTGAGCGACCATGAGGTGGATCTGCAGATGAATCTAGATTCGGCGAGGGACCCGGCATGAGTCACAAAGTGACGGCGCTGGGTGGTGGACACGGCCTCGCTGCGACGCTGAGTGCACTACGTCGTTGCGATATCGACATCACTGCGATCGTCACCGTCGCTGATAACGGTGGGTCCTCGGGACGCTTACGAGAGGAGTTCGGATCGCTGCCACCAGGAGATCTGAGAATGGCACTTGCTGCGCTCTGTGCCGATGATGCCTGGGGTAGAGGTTGGGCGGAGATCATGCAATACCGATTCACCTCAGACGGAGAGATGAATGGGCATGCCCTTGGGAATCTACTGCTGACTGCGCTCTGGGATCGTGAATCCGATCCGGTGAAAGGACTTGATCAGGTCGGCGCACTCTTGAAGGTGGTCGGTCGAGTCCTTCCAATGTCGCTCGAACCACTTGAGATCGAAGCGGATTTCGCTGATGGGGTGAGGATCCGTGGCCAAGTCGAGGTAGGTACATATCGCGGCGATCTCATCGATATTCGGATCATCCCGCAACAACCGAAACCGACACCGGAGGCAGTGACCGCTATCGGTCTAGCAGATTGGATCACGCTCGGTCCAGGATCCTGGTTCTCTAGTGTGATGCCTCATCTCTTGGTCAAGGACCAGCTCGATTCCATCGTCGCATCACCCGCAAGAAAGTTGGTGTTGCTCAATCTCGATGATCCAGCTGGCGATGAACTCTCTGGAACCTCACCGATGCATCACCTTGATGTCATTGCGCGATTTGCCCCACGGATGAGACTTGATGTCGTCCTGGCTGATACATCCTTATCGCGTTATGGTCAAGCACTCAATGAGAAGGTCGAGGCGATGGGTGCACGGCTGGTGTTGTGGGATTTAGCACAAGATGAAGCAAAGAACTATCACGAGAGTGAGAAATTAGCCCCTGCATTCCGCCACATTTTCGGCGCCGAAAGTGTTAGATAGCGCCCATGGCGATGACCTCCTCCGTAAAAGATGAATTGAGCAGGGTCGCGATCAATAAACCCTGTTGTCGGAAGGCCGAAGTCTCGGCGATCCTTCGCTTCGCGGGCGGATTGCATATCAACTCCGGCAAGATCGCCGTCGAAGTGGAATTGGATACCGCTCACTCTGCAAGGAGATTGCGCAAGGACATCGCAGAGATCTACGGTCACGATTCCGAGGTAGCGATCATCAGCGCAGGTGGTCTGCGGAAAGGCAATCGCTACTTGGTTCGTGTGCTCGACGATGGTGAAGCGTTGGCAAGGCAGACCGGATTGATCGACTCGCAGAATCGACCCATTCGAGGTTTGCCACCCCAGATCGTCTCGGCTGCAATCTGTGATGCTGAGGCTGCATGGCGTGGCGCATTCGTGGCTCACGGTTCGCTCACCGAGCCGGGGAGATCCTCCGCCTTGGAGATCACCTGTCCAGGACCAGAGGCGGCCCTTGCATTGGTTGGCTCGGCGCGCAGATTGGGCATCACCGCGAAGGCGCGCGAAGTTCGCGGTGTCGATCGCGTCGTGATTCGTGACGGAGATGCGATTGGAGCTCTGCTCACGCGCATCGGCGCTCACGAGAGTGTGCTTGCCTGGGAAGAGCGAAGGATGCGCCGTGAGGTGCGCGCCACCGCGAATCGTTTGGCTAACTTCGATGATGCGAACCTGCGCCGCTCAGCGCGAGCGGCAGTCGCAGCATCTGCTCGCGTCCAGCGTGCGCTCGAGATCCTTGGCGATGAGATTCCGGATCACCTGCGTGAAGCGGGTGAGTTACGGATCAAGCATGGTCAAGCCAGCTTGGAAGAGCTTGGCTCTCTCGCAGTTCCTGCGATGACGAAGGATGCTGTCGCTGGACGTATCCGTCGGCTGCTGGCGATGGCAGACAAGCGTGCTGCCGATCTTGGTATCCCAGATACCGAGAGTTCTCTTTCGCCTGAGATGCTCAGCTCAGAGTGATTTCTCAGCTAGATTGCTAGACTGCGCATCTGATCCACGGCGTTGTGGATGGTTAGCGATTCTGGTCCACTTCCTATTTTCCGCTCCGCACCTCTCTTGCGGACTTGTTGAGGTCGAAGATCACCTCAAGAAGGATTGGATGGGTCGGACTGGATCGGGCTGAGAGGCCCGAATCGATCGAGATGGGATTGAAATGGTCAAGGTAGGTATCAACGGCTTCGGACGTATCGGTCGGAACTTCTTCCGAGCCGCTCTCAAACAAAACGCTCCCTTCGAGATCGTCGCGGTCAACGATCTCACCGACAACGAGACTTTGGCGCATCTTCTCAAGTATGACTCGATCTTGGGTCGTCTTGGCGCAGAGGTGACTCATACCGACGACTCCATCACTGTCGATGGGAAAACGTTCAAGGTCTTCGCGGAGAAGGATCCAGCCTCTATTCCCTGGGGCGATGTAGATATCGTGATCGAATCGACAGGGCGCTTCACTAAGGCATCCGATGCCCAGAAACACCTCACTGCAGGCGCGAAGAAGGTCATCATCTCTGCACCAGCAACGGACGAGGACATCACCATCGTCCTTGGTGTCAACGAGGGTGCCTATGATCCGAGTAAGCACCACGTCATCTCCAATGCCTCATGTACCACGAACTGCTTGGCGCCGATGGCAAAGGTGATCCACGAAAGATTCGGCATCACCCGCGGTTTCATGACCACGGTTCACGCCTACACCAACGATCAGGTCATCCTCGACTTTCCGCATAAGGACCTCCGCCGCGCACGAGCAGCAGCTACCAACATCATCCCGACATCAACGGGAGCTGCGAAGGCGATCGGTCTCGTCATGCCGGAATTGAAGGGGAAGCTGGATGGGTACGCGCTTCGTGTACCAGTCCCGACTGGTTCGATTACTGACCTCACGGTCGAACTTTCGAAGGAGACGACTGCCGCTGAGATCAATGCAGCAATCAAGAGTGCCGCCGAGGGACCACTGAAAGGAATCCTCTCCTACACCGAAGACCCGATCGTCTCAAGCGATATCGTCACCGACCCACATTCATGCATCTTCGATGCTGGCGTGACTAAGGTGATCGGCAATACCGCGAAGGTCGCTGGTTGGTATGACAACGAGTGGGGATACTCCAATCGACTCGTCGACCTGATCTCCTTCATCGGAAAGAAGCTCTAGAGAGACGAATGATTCTTCGTCGCCTCTCCGAATTCGATCTCCACGGAAGACGAGTCATCCTTCGCTGCGATCTCAACGTTCCCATCAAGGATGGCGCGATCACCGACGATGGTCGTATTCGCGCTTCGCTACCGACGCTCCGACTGCTCTTGGAGCAAGGTGCAGCTGTCGTGATTCTTGCCCATCTCGGTCGACCGAAAGGTGAGCGGAAACCAGAGCTCTCGTTGGAACCTGTCGGCAAGCGTCTCTCCGAGCTGACAGGTAGAGAGGTGAAGTTCGCTTCGAATCCTCGCGAATGTGAAAGTGCTGCCAAGGCCCTGCAGGGCGGCGAGATCTTGTTGATCGAGAACATCCGCTTTGAAGCTGCGGAGACGAGCAAGGAGTCGACCGAGCGGGGTGATTTAGCGGAGGTCTTAGCCCGCTATGGCGACTTCTATGTCGGAGACGGCTTCGGTGCAGTCCATCGCAAACATGCGTCGGTCTTCGAGTTGGCGGAGAAGTTGCCACATGCTGCTGGACTCTTGGTGGAGGAAGAAGTGAGGGTGCTTCAGACTTTGTTGGAATCGCCGAGCCGCCCCTTCGCAGTTGTCCTGGGTGGCGCGAAGGTCTCCGACAAGATCGCCGTCATACGAAACCTTGTCGAGAGAGTCGACCTTCTAGTCATCGGGGGAGGGATGGTCTTCACATTCTTGGCGGCGCAAGGATTGAGCGTTGGAAAGTCGCTCCTTGAAGTCGATCAGATGGAAACCGTCAAGGAGGTCCTCAATCGCGCGAGGGAACGAGGAGTCCGAGTTCTCCTTCCTACGGACGTTCTCGTTGCGACTGAATTCAAGGATCTTCCTGCCAAGCGGACTTTGGCGACCGAGATCGGTGCTGATGAGATGGGGCTCGACATCGGACCTGATTCTGCGGAGCATTACGCGGCAGCGCTCCGAGAGTGCAAGACTGTCTTCTGGAACGGCCCGATGGGCGTCTTCGAATTCTCAAACTATCAAGGAGGAACTCGGGCTGTGGCGAAAGCTCTCACCGAGATCGACGGACTTACGGTCGTAGGTGGTGGCGATAGCGCTGCTGCGATTCGGGCCTTGGGATTTGCTGATGAGCAGTTCGGTTACATCTCCACCGGTGGTGGAGCGAGCCTGGAGTACCTCGAGGGGAAGGAACTTCCCGGATTGGTTGCATTGAGATGATGAGTGGTAAGGATTCAGTCACCGAGGCAATCGACCTGACCGAGAAGCGACCCTTGATCGCAGGCAATTGGAAGATGAACTTGAACCACCTGGAAGCGATCGCAGTGACGCAGAAACTGGTCTACTCGTTAGAAGATCGGGACTTCGAGAAGGTAGAAGTCGCGGTCTTCCCACCCTTTACCGATCTTAGGTCGGTACAGACTTTGGTCGATGGCGATCGTCTCCGGATCTCGTACGGCGCGCAGGATCTTTCGCCTGAGAAGAATGGCGCGTTCACCGGTGACATCTCGGCCTCGATGCTGGAGAAGATGGGTTGCACCTATGTCATCGTCGGCCACTCGGAGCGCCGGGCGATTCATCAAGAGAGTGATGAACTCATCAATCGGAAGCTGAAGGCAGCCTCCGTTCATGGCATAGCGCCCATCCTTTGTATCGGCGAGGAACTATCCATTCGTGAGGAGGGGCGTCAGATAGAACATGTCGTCTCGCAACTTCGTGCTGCACTCAAGGGCATCCATAAACCTGATCTGAAGAAGATGGTTTTCGCATATGAGCCGGTGTGGGCGATTGGAACCGGACGGACTGCGACACCGGAGGATGCAGAGGAAGTCTGTCTTGCCATCAGGAATGAGTTGCGAAAGATTGGCAGCGACGAGATCGCTGAGAATGCACGGATTCTCTACGGTGGTTCCGTGAAGTCATCGAACATCGTCGAAATCATGCGTCAACCCAACGTCAACGGTGCCTTGGTCGGAGGAGCGAGCCTTGACCCGGAGGAGTTCGCGCGGATCTGTAAGTTCCATCGCGTCATCTGACCCTGCTGACCGGCACTGCTAGACTTCGGCTCTCGTTCAAGGTATTTCAAGGCCGATTCAAGGAGTGACTCGCTGTGGTCCTAGCACTATCGATCGCGCTGATTCTCGTCAGTGTCCTCATGATCATCTTGGTCCTCTTGCACAAGGGGAAGGGCAGTGGCCTCTCCGACCTCTTCGGCGGCGGAATCTCCTCAAGTTACGGCGGCTCCTCAGTAGTCGAGAAGAACTTAGACCGACTCACCATCGTCGCCGGTGGTCTCTGGTTCACATTGATTGTCGCGCTTGGTCTCATCATCTAGTGGTTTGACTGGGTCGAAATTGGGAGAAATGTTAAAGCGGGAATTCACTTCGAGTACGAGGGAGAAATAGATGGCTGGCGGAAGTGCGATTCGAGGATCACGTGTCGGCGCAGGCCCTATGGGCGAGGCAGAACGTGGCGAAGCGATCGCGCGCTTTCGTATCTCGTACTGGTGCCTCAATGGCCATGAGACTCGTCCATCGTTCGCCGATGATGGCACCGTCGACATCCCGGAAGAGTGGGATTGCCCTCGTTGCGGCTTCCCTGCAGGACAAGACAAGGACAACCCTCCGTCGCCTTCCAAGAACGAGCCATACAAGACGCATCTCGCTTATGTGAAAGAGCGTCGCACTGAGGCAGAGGCGAAGAAGATCCTCGAAGATGCGTTGCGCAGACTTCGCGGTGATGACGACTAAGTCATCCATCAAGCGAAGAGAGTAAGCAACCTCTCGGCATCGTCAGCTCCACGAAGGTGGACGCTGATCACAGGGTTACCGCTTTCGACTAGCGCCCGTCTATCTCCCTCAGCTTGAGCGCGAATCAATCTAGTGAAGTCATAATCCTTTCCCGGCACAGGTACTGCGTCACCACTGTCAATCGTTAGCGAGAGGAAGAGTCCGCTCCTTGGGCCGCCTTTGTGGAACTGTCCAGTGGAATGAAGGAAGCGTGGGCCCCAACCAAAAGCGACGGGTACTTGAAAAACCTTTTCAAGCCGGTCGCGGAGAGAGGCGACCTCTGCATCCCTGATGGGATCAAGGAATGCGCAGACCGCCAGATACTCACGCCCCTTCAAATAGGTATCGATCGTCGCTCGTAGATCCTCGAGCGGAGTGAGCGTTGTTTCAGTGACTACCGCTGATCTTTCGCCCAAGACCTCAAGAGTGCGAGTCTTTGTCGCTTGGACATCAGGTTGATCGAAGGGGTCGACCTGGTAGATGTGGCCAAGGAGCGCCGTCACCCACTCCCAGAGGATGAAGTGCGCGCCAAGTGGGGCATCGATGATCGTCGAGAGATCCACCAGCGGGGCCCTCATCGAGTTTGACGTGGATTCAACAGCGATGGGAAGTAAACCCTTTCCTTCCTTGCCAGTGGACTCAGCAATCAACTGCTCGATCCAATCGGCGAGCCCCGGTAGCGATCCCTTCGAATCAAGGAAGTAGAGATAGCGATGCTCGGCAAGGTGAGTCGCAACCTTCACTGCTGGTTCGTGGATTCTGGCGATCATCTCAGCGGCATCATCGAGAAGGAGCGCAGGGTCGATTCCGATCAGGGCTGCTGGGACCAGACCGAAGGCAGAGAGGGCTGAGAAGCGACCGCCCACATGCGGATCACCAAGAACTACGCGCCAACCATTTCCCTCGGCGGTGAGAGCGAGAGGTGACCCAGGATAAGTGATGACGATGATGTGATCGCGATGATCCAACTCTTGTGAAGCGAGGCGTTCAAGGATCAGGGCAAGATGGGAATTCGTCTCGATAGTGCTGCCGGACTTCGAGCTGATCAGGAAGAGCGTCCTTGAAAGGTCGCCCTCCAAACGAGTTTGGACGAAGTGAGGCTCCGTCGAATCCAAGATGATGAGTGGCCTTGTGCTCTCTCGCTTGTAGGTCTTCGCGATCACCTCGGGCGCAAGAGAACTGCCTCCCATCCCAGAGAGGACCACCTTCTCGACCATTCGCTCCCGGGCGGATGCAGCGATGGAATCCAGTTGCGGCAGAAGCGAACGTGAAGTCTCCGCGAGATCGACCCATCCAAGTCGGATCGCCGCTTCTGATGATTCGCCCCAGATGGTTGCATCCTTCGCAGCCACTCGCTCCGAGATCCTCATCAGTACATCAGAGAGGGGTATCGATGAAATCTTTGGGTCAAGTCGGAAGGTCATGGTGCGATCCGTGACGCAACGTTCTCATGGAGCGTCCGCCACGGCGTGACGAACTTCTCGACGCCCTCTCTCTCGAGTTGATCACCGACGGCCTCGATCTCAATACCAATCTCTGCGAGCGATCGCAGGTGGTTCCGAGCCTCCTCGAATCGAGGCGAGTTCTCTTCGACTCTTTCGATTCGATGACTCGATGGAAGTGAGGTGACAGCATCTAGCGTCGCCTCCGGCATAGTGTTGACAGAATCCTTGGTGATGAGGGATTCGACATAGAGAGTGGGAGAGTAGTGAGGGTCTTTCACGCCAGTCGATGCCCAGAGCGGACGTTGGATATTTCCACCACCGTTCTGCAAAGTTTTCCATCGCTGCGAATTGAATCGATCAAGGAAGAGGCGATACGCGACCAATGCGTTCGCCACTCCAGCTCGTCCGCGTAAGTCAGCGAAGAGATGCTCTTCGCCATCGCTTGATCTCGATCGCAAGCGTGCGTCGATCTCAGTGTCGATACGACTGACGAAGAAGGATGCGACTGAGTGGATCTCTCCGATCGAGAGACCCTCCTGGAGCCGACGTTCCAGGCCTCGGAAATAGGAATCGATCACCAAGTCATAGCGCGAAGCGGTGAAGATGAGGGTGACATTGACGCTGATGCCTTGATATGTGAGTTCCTCTATCGCTGCCAGTCCTTCGTGAGTGGCCGGGACTTTGATCAGCACGTTTGGCCGGTTCACTTCTTGCCAAAGCGAGAGCCCTTCCTGGATCGTTGCCGAAGTTTCTCGCGCTAGTTCTGGGTCCACCTCGATGGAGATGCGACCATCAACGCCTTGACTCCTCTCGAAGATGGGAGTGAAGAGATGGGAAGCGTTCGTGACATCGCCGATCGTCAGTTCCCTGATCGCCTCAGCTGGCGAGAGACCTTTCCGACCAAGAACCTGTAGGTCATGATCGTAGAGATCCGAGCGCGAGATAGCGGCGGAGAAGATTGCAGGATTTGTAGTCACACCCACGACATGTCGGGTGTCGATCATCTCCTGAAGCGATCCTTGAAACCTCTCCCTCGAGAGATCATCGAGCCAGATGGAGAGCCCTGCT
>Ga0164293_10004962_pt1 | contig 11330 bp, 7 predicted proteins | sample GEODES118metaG_FD_111487 | JGI IMG/M metagenome (GOLD analysis project Ga0164293, IMG submission 111487) | Eutrophic lake water microbial communities from Lake Mendota, Wisconsin, USA - GEODES118 metaG | ecosystem: Environmental > Aquatic > Freshwater > Lake | place: USA: Lake Mendota, Wisconsin...
GGATTCAATCCAGGAGGGCAGATGGGCGGGGGTAATTCAGGCCCACCGAGAAGAAATTTACCACCACCGAAACCAAAAAAACTTACGGCGAAAGAGCGAGCTACCATCGCGTTTGAAGCCGGAAATATGACGAGAGCCTATAGCCTTTATCATGCGTTTGCGATCAGCGGCGATGAGGCTCAAGCGAGCGAAATAGCCGACGAAATGCGTTGGGCTGCACGGCGCCCACAGATTGGATTGAAGGTTGCAGTCGGGCTGGCGATGAAGAATCCATCGAATGTTCCGACTGGTTCTCTGAAACCCATCGGTACAGATCTGCAGAGCATTCTTGGTTCCCTCGCAGGCGGGGGAGGGGCTGGAGGTGCCCCCGGTGGTGAAGGTATGGGAATGCCTGGTGGCGGTCTCAATGGAATGCCTGGTGGTGAGCTCAATGGAATGGAACCTAATGCAGGCGGTCCGTTGAAGGGCGTTCGAGCAAAAGCACTTGCAGATGCAGCCGGACTTTTGGCTGAGAAAGTCGTTAATACCTTTCGCGATGAATTGTCAAGCGGAGCGTACACCGTCGCTTTTAAGGAATACCCAATGTCTGGCAGACCAGGTGCAAGCTTTCTCAAAGGCTATGCACCGACGGGTACTCCCGGAATGGGCGGCGGGATGGGTTATCCCGGCGGCGATGGCATGGGATATCCTGGCGGCGGTGGCATGGGATACCCGGGCGGCGATGGGATGGGAAACTTCGGCAATGGTGGTGAAGGCGGAATGCGACCCTCAGGCATGAGTTTCTTCATGTCCCCGCAGCTTGGCGAAGCGGGAATATCGGGTGGTGGGGAGACTATGCCTATGCCTGGAATGGGAGCGCCCTCAGCACCGGGCCCTGGATTTGCTGGACCTGGAAGAGGTACACCCGGTGCGATGCCAGGAATGGACCCATCGGGTTCATCTGGTTACCCCGGAGGAATTCCTGGGCAAGATCCATCGGGCGATGGGTATTCTGGTTTCCCAGGGCAAGGAGGGCAAGGGTTTGAAGGACAACAAGGTTTCGGCGGCATGCAAGGTCAAAATCAACTGCCTCCTCCTCCGAACATTAGCAAAGAGATTCGTCCACCAGAAGGCGTGACGCCCCTCGCTGCTTGTTTGCACTATATCGGTGCAGACGAACAGGGCAAATTGATCAAGAAAGCCTATGAAGAAGGCTATGACGCTTTGCTACTTTTTGAAGTAGAAATTGCTCAAAACCGACAAACGCGCGTGGTGAACAATTCCGCTCGCGTCAAAGCGATTATCCCTGCCGAAACGCAGAAAGAAGCCAAGATCATCTTTTCTTCGAGCGAGCTCGTCAATGTGACCGTTGCAAAAGCAAAAGCAAAGAATCAGAACGACGGAGTGGAAGATGCTGCCAACCGGGTTATCAAGAAATTAGTCGAAGCCATTGCGTTGAAAGACATCCCCGCCGCTCTCACACCGGAAGCTGTTGTTTCGAATCGAATCCCCAAACTCCTGAAAGAGGAAGGGCTTAGCAAGCTTGAGCAATTGGGCGAGATCAACTTTTACTACTCGAGGGGTTTCATCGACGAGTCGCAGCGAGATGATTTTTTCAGTAAGATCGGTGGGAAGTTTGCCGGTCAATTGATGACTGGTAGCGATGAAGAAAAGGAAGCAGCGATCGACGAACTTTTGGGTGATTGAAAGTAGGCGAATCGGATGAAACGAACGACATGGATAGCATTGTTGGCTTTGATGAGTTGCTGGAGTCTGTCGAGATCGGCCGCCCAGCAGGCTGATGTTCTTGACACACGCGAGCGGTTAGATTTTTTTGAGTCTAAGGTCCGACCGCTTTTGCTCAAACAGTGCATGGATTGCCATTCCCACGAGTCCGAGTTGAACGGTGGCCTAAGTCTTGATTCACGTGCGGATTGGGAAACGGGGGGTGACTCGGGACCTGCGATTGATTTGAATTCGTGGGACAAGAGTTTGTTGTGGAAAGCGGTCGAGTATCGCAATCCAAAGCTTCGCATGCCACCCGATGGAAAACTCAGTGAACGGGATTTGGATACTCTACGGCAGTGGTTAGAGAGTGGAGCTCTGGACCCACGCGAGCGAACCCAAGTTTCCACGAAGAAGCAAATGGGGTTGCCGGTATCGGAGGCGAAAAACCACTGGGCTTACCGTCCTGTGGATACTGCATTGATACCACCAAATCAACATGCGGTTTCTTCGATTGATGCTTTTCTTCAGAAACAACGCCAGGATGCGGGGCTTTCCGACTTAGACATCGCCTCCCCGGATGTGCTTGCTCAAAGGCTTAGTGTTGATCTTCTGGGGACGCGATCGATTCCCGAGTCTGGTTTCGCGAAATTGGCATATGAAGATTCTGTCGATCAGATCTTGGCGTCGCCGCAATTCGGCGAGCATTTCGCGCGGCACTGGATGGACTTGGTGAGATTTGCGGAATCCATCACGCTTCGTGGTTTTGTAGTGCATGACGCATGGAGATATCGCCAATACTTGATCGACTCGTTCAATCAAGACAAACCCATCGATTTGTTTCTACAAGAGCAACTTGCAGGGGACTTGATGCAAAGTGACGATATCCGTATCCGACAAGACCAGTGGGCTGCAACGAGTATGCTGGCTCTTGGGGATACGAACCTAGAGGAACAGGATAAGAAACAATTAGAGATGGATTACATTGACGAGCAACTCGATGTAATCGGCAAGGCGATTTTCGGTCAAACGTTAGGTTGTGCCCGTTGTCATGATCACAAGTTCGACCCGATCCCTACGAAGGACTACTATGCCTTGGCAAGCATATTGAAGTCTTCGGTAGCGATCGAGCATAGCAATGTCTCGCAATGGGTTCGCATGCCATTACCTTTGCCGTCCGAGCAAGAGAGCGGCTTTAACGAGGCCGAAAAAAACCTGAAGTCGATAAAAAAAGAATTGGATGCGTTGAAGAAGAGAGTTGGAAAGAATCCGGCCTCGGGCAAGATTGTTGCAGTATCTCAATTGCCAGGTATTGTGATAGATGACTCGAAAGCAGAGAAGCGAGGTAACTGGACAAACTCTTCATCGATAGCCGCCTATTTGGAAACAGGGTATCTCCATGATTCTCATGATTCGACGATGATCAAGAGTGTGGTTTTCGAACCGATGGCGATTCCACCCGGTCGGTATTTGATCCGTGTTTCTTACGCGCCAGGAGAGAATCGAGCCACCAATACGAGAGTCAAGGTTTTCAGTGCGGACGGTGAGGATGTTGTTCAGATCAACCAGAGAGTTACCCCGAAGGATGGGTTATGGCATCCCATAGGAGAATATACATTCGAAACCGGTGGTCGTGCGGCGGTTGAAATCTCGACAGAAATGGCAAATGGGCATGTCATCGCCGATGGGGTTCAATTTTTGAGTGTTGCGGACCAAGCATCACCATTGGAATCGGTGGCGATTGCGGATCCAGAGCCCGAGGTAGAACTGAAGGATCGTATTGCTTCGATGGAAAAGAATCTAAAGGAATACGAGAAGGTTGCCGGTTCCCGTCCGATGGTCGTATCGCTTCGTGCGTCCAAGGAACCCGTCGACCTAAAGGTCCATGTTCGAGGGTCGGTGCATCAGTTGGGCGAACAATCCACGCGAGGCTTTTTGACCTGCCTCTCGTTGGATGAGGATATTCGCATTGAATCTAAGAGCGATGGACGGTTGGAGTTGGCGCGTTGGGCGACTTCGTCAAAGAATCCGTTGACTGCGCGTGTTTATGTGAATCGTGTTTGGAAATGGTTGATGGGAACGGGTCTTGTTCGGACCGTTGATAACTTTGGAACGACCGGGGAACAACCAACCCATCCGGAGCTTTTGGATTGGTTGACGACACAGTTTATAGAACATGGATGGTCCACGAAGTGGTTAGTTCGAGAGATTGTCACGTCGCGAGCTTACCAACTGGCATCCAAAACCACTGATGCGGATTATCAATTGGATCCGGATAATCGGTACTATGGTCGTGCCAACGTGCGGCGGTTGTCGCCCGAAGCAATTCGAGACACTGTGCTTCGTTTGTCAGGTGAGCTCGATGGGAACATTCTTCGCGACAGTGTAGTTCCTGCCAGCATGAAGGAAGATTATCGTTTCCAGCACACTGTGCGGTATCGCTCCGTGTATGGTCCGTGGTTTCGGAATTCGTTGCCGGAATTGTTTGTAGAGTTCGACGGAGCCAATCCGAGTTTTTCATCGGGGCAACGAAGCAGGAGCACGGTGTCAGGGCAGGCGTTGCTCATGCTCAATAGTCCGTGGATAAGCACACGTGCGACAAAGATTGCTAGTCGTTTTTTAGCAAGCACTAGCAATCAAGAGGAAGACGCGAGAATCGAGGAGCTATTCGGTTGGATGCTAAGTCGGCGTCCTTCGAACGAGGAAATCGACTGGGCAAAGTCGATTCTGGTTGGTGGATCGTCGGAATCCTATGTGGGTTTGGTTCATCAGCTTATGAGCAGTCTGGACTTTCGATTTGTCGAATAGGTCTGGGATTTGTCTTGAAGCCTGCCACAACTCTTACAATCGGAAGACTTTTCGCGATTTCTCCGGTTCAGTCCTAGTCTGATCCGCTTCCAATGACTTAAATTACGGAAGCGTTGTAGGGCATGAACATTTTCGAACCGATTCCGAGGATGAGGGTATTTCCGATGATCAGGGTTTTAACGATTCTCTGGGCCATCACATGGATCACATTTGGGGCCAATCGTGGGCTCGCCATTTGTCCGTTTTGTACGGCGGCAGGGCAAACTCTGCGGCAAGAAATGCAGTCGATGGATGTGGTCGGAATTGCGACATTGGTTTCCGACGGTCGAGATGACATAGATGGCGCCGCCAACTTCAAAATGGAGTCTCTTCTCAAGGGAGATTCTTTGGTCAAGGTCGGTCAGGTTTTTCAGGCCACTTACTTTGGTCCTGGCAAGTCAACGAAGCGATTCTTGATGCAAGGAGTGGACCCGCGAGATTTGGTTTGGTCATCGCCGGTTCCGCTGAGTGGTGAAGCTGAGCAATACATTGTCAAGTTGACGAAACTGCCGGAAGACCCGATTGAGCGATTGGACTTTTTCCAACAGTATTTTGAGCATCCCGATGCACTATTGTCTCGCGATTGCTATGACGAGTTTGCACTTAGTCCGTATGACGAGATCGTGCGTCTCAAGAGCAAAATGAAGCGAGAGAAACTTATTGCTTGGTGCAAGGATCCGAAAATGGCTCCCGATCGCAAGAGACTTTACTATACCATGCTTGGAGTCTGCGGTTTACCTGAAGACGTCCAGTGGATGGAGAGCATGATCAAAAGCACGAAAGCCGAGGACCGCGTCGGACTTGATTCTCTGATCGCAGCCTATCTGAATCTTCATGGAGATGCGGGTTTGCCTCTCATAGTGGAATCCATTTTGAAGAATAAAGATTCTCAGTATGTAGATATCTTCGCCGCTGTGATGGCGCTTCGATTCCACTCTACGGAGGGAGTTGTCCTCAAGAAAGAGGCAGTTGCAAAATCTATGTGCACGCTTTTGGATCGGCCAGATCTTGCGGATTTGATCATCCCAGACTTGGCGAGGATGGAAGAGTGGACACAGGTCGACAAACTCTTTGAATTGTTCCGCGATGCAAAGGACGAGTACGTTTGGATACGCATGCCGATCGTCAATTACATGCGAGCGTGTCCGCTACCTGAGGCAAAAGACAAGATTGTCGAAATGGAGAAGATCGATCCGGCAGCAGTCAAACGCTCGAAAACTTTTTTCCCTATCCCTGTACCCGCAGGTCCGAAGAAAGGCCCGACGAGCTGGAATAATCCACCTCTTCGTCAGGCCGGACTACTCGCTCAGTCCGATTCTGAGAAATCACAGTCCGCACTTTTGCTAAGCCGAATCAAAGCACGCCGCACAGTCCGGGTCGTTTCTTTGCCTGGGGTGGAAGCCCCCGAGCTTGCACTTTACCCTGCGATACCTAACCTATTGAACCATCAAGCATCGTTGGCCGTAGTCATGCTTGCGACATTGACCTTTGGATCGGTGCTGTGGTGCCTTGCCACTGCTGGACGTTGATTTCCTTGAATGTTCGAATCTGTCCTTATTCACCTGACACCCCACTTCGATAGATGCTACAGACTACGGAAAACGTTGATAGCGAGTACTCCTCCTCGTCGGATGATGCTGAGTTTACTTATAAGGCATTGAGCCGCGCCGCAATTCTTGCAACAACCTTCGCTGTCATGGGATTGATGGCGTGGGTATCGCCGCTACTGACTTTTCTACCCTTACTCGCCGTCATCTTTGCTTTTGCAGCATTTGGAAATTTGAAAAAGTACAGCGAAGAGCTGACGGGAAAAGTCTGGGCTTGGATTGGACTTGTTTTGGGTGTCACGTTGTTGATCGCTGCTCCTGCGAAGCATTTGTATGTTTACTTTACTGAGGTTCCCGAGGGTTACGAGCGGGTTTCGTTTGGAGCTTTAAAGAGCCCAACGGGTGGTCAGGACATTCCAACGCAGGCTGCCTTTGAGATGAACGGCAAAAAAATCTTTTTGAAGGGTTATATCCACCCAACATCGGTATCAAGTACGAATGCGAAAACGTTCGTGCTGGTCCCAGACTGGGCTACCTGCTGCTTCGGTACTCAACCACCTAAGACACATATGATCGAAGTTCGTTTGACGAACGACAAGTTTGCACAAAAGTCGTTCAGGCAGCACTCATTGGCGGGCACCTTCTATGTCGATCTTAATCCGAGACATGTCGATGGGCTCGACGGCGTCTATTACTTCCTTGAGGCTGAACATTTCGAAATGTCGCGTTAATGAAATTCTCGAAATTACTGGTGCGGCTCTATAGCGTCGTCTTTATTGGGCAGTAATCACCTGGCTCTGACTGCGTGCGTCAGGAAACCAGCACAGAACGTAGGTGTTTCGCCCATCGATGACTGTAACGTCTATCTGCTTGGAAGGACCGACAGGTCTGCCCCCACGCAAGGGAGTCAGTTGGATAGAAGGCGTTCCTTTCGGAGTCTCGATTCGCATGACTTGGATATCGTTCGGCAACAATCCCCAGCATCGAGTGTCGGCACCTTCCGTTGCTTCCCAGGCTATTCCTGCAATATCCATCCCTACGGAAGCTAGCCCATCGGTTTTCATAGTTTCTTTGGCTGCAGCGACTGTAGCTTTCTTGATGACACGGCGAGCGACGGCCCGTGCGACGATAGCGTTGCGGTTTGCTCGATAGGAATCCATCGCGAGTTGCCCAACATCTGCGATGCTATAGGTTGGTCCAATGGCAGCGCCAGCGACTGAAACACCGACCGCATCCACGTCAGTTGGAGGCAATGCGATATCGGGCACTTTGATGGGGGCGATTGTCGGAGGTAGTTTGTAAGGTCCCACCGCAGATACGATGCGATCCGCAATGAGAAGCGCGTCGCTGGTCGGCTGCTCCGAGACTTCGACTTTGTACGGACCACGGCCTACAAGTGCGAACACATAGACCACGCCGTTTCCTGGTTGAGAATGCGTTCCGTGCTTGGCTCGATTCAAATCCCATTGGATGGGCTGGCAGTGAGGAAGCAAGCTAGCGGTTGCTTCGTAGTTGCGAATAGCATCGTCATAGTCTCGTAGGGTCGCTTCTCGGAGCATACCACGCAGATAGAATCCCAAAGGTAGTGGGGTGTACGAAGGCTGCGTGTTGGATTTTGTTCGCTCGGCGCAGGCTTGAACTAGTTCTTCATGTTTCGCTTGGAGTTGAAGTGTGTAGCTTTCTGCATCGGCTCCATCGGAGAGCAGATTGGTAAGGGCAAGAAATGCATGAATCAAAATCTTCTCATAATCTTCCCCTGCATACGATCTCACTTGGTCGTCGGTCCACATCGAGACCGTCTTTTCAGTGAGCGATTCCGATTCTAGCGCTTCGAATCGATTCCGAGCCAACTTCAAGCGTTGTTCGGAAATCTTTGGCTTTCCGCTCAGAAGGTCAACCATGGCCAGATCCAGATTTACCACGTCTTTGTCGTGTCGACTCTTCGACAGCTTTTCAAGTCCTTCCTTGCATTCATCCAAACGTCCGTCATAGAAATGATTACGTGGGGTGGCAAGTCGTTTTGCATGAGTCGAGCAACCGATCTGGCCGCACACCAAGAGGCAGGCAAAGGAAGCGAAAATGCAGTCAATGATAGTGCGTGCTAAGAACCACCCTCGTTCCGGAACGACAGCTGGAGCATAAGTTGAAGTGGACTCGGCAACAAACTCTGGCATCCCATCATCATCGCTTGAAGGGATTGTAATTCCAAACTTTGCCCGCCGCAGTCTTGTGATAGCCCTTTCGAACTTCAGCCGACTGCTTGTCGGTAACGCCTGTGTGGACATTCACCAGTTCCAGCGTTAGGTCGTAGTCACGCTGAGTCGAGGAGTTTCTTGTTGTTGTGCCACTCGTCAAAACGGCATACAGCAGATAGTCGAGTGGCGCGCCATTTCGTTCCAACACTGCCGTGAAGAGACGCATGTTGTCAGGGATCATGAGCGAATCAGGACGAAGTCTCGTTTCAAAGAGTGCCGCATCCACCATTCGTCGACTGATCGCTCGAAAGGTCGAGGCCTCTAACAAACGGGAGTCGATCTGTTGATATAGTTTGTCTTTAAAGTCTCCGATGTCTTCCATGCTCTTATTCTCGATGCCGACAAAACAAATGGTTTTGGGGCAGGGCAAGCCATCGGGGCCACATGGTGTATCCGGAGTAACGGTTTGTTGGCGCGCCAGAAGCTTCGCCACGGCTTCATCGACCAAAGGATCAAAGACCTCGGCACCTGCTTCGTGGCTTCCTACCAGGTTCGGTGCATCCGGCTTGATGATATGACCGTATTGGTAACCTTTGCAGCCAAGGGCGGGACCGCAAATCAAGAAGCCAAACATTCCAAGCCATTCTCGCCGATCCATGGGATTCCTTCCCCGAAACAAGAGCAATACATAGTGCGCGCTGTGCGTTATTGGTGCGACACGAACACGCGTCATTTGAATACCGTATTTAGCGACTGGAGGAAATATCGGTCGTTCTCGAACTAGAGGAATATGCTAGCAACTGGTATTTGCTTTAAATTGGTCCGCAGTCCGTCAAAGCCATTACGCTACAACCGCTCCAATCGCTAGCATTCGGCTTTTGCGGAGTGTGTTTTGCTATCTTTGTCTTCAATATTCGAAGATGTAGTGTGGGGCTGGTCGATACGTTCCGTTGCGAATGGAGGTGCGCGACCGCTGTGGAGCATTTCGTAAGTGCTTGTCGAGGCTCGGAGAGTTTCGTTACCAGGTGAACGTCATGCAAGAGTTGCAAAGATCGTTAAGTTTGGTCCCGATCCATGATTTCCAATTTTATTCAGAAGCCAATTGGTGCAGCGGCAGTGTTGGCTGCAGCTATCGGCGGCCCTTACGCAGCATTTGAAACCGAAACTGGCACGTCGCTTCGAAGGTCCTTGTTCAATGCAGGGAGTGGGCTGAGTTCGGGCGGAGACCAGGAACAGAGCAACTCTTCCCCATCCAACGAATCCTATTCGCTCCATGGATCGAATGGCAACCTCGGGGCTCCATGGTCTTCTAATGGTAATTCACCGTATCCTGCAGGTAGTACGCATGTAAATGGAGCATCAACCCCGGTAGTCGTTCATCCAGCAGCAATGCAAACAGGCATGTCAGGCATGCCTGGTGTTACCGTTGGTATGCCTGACACTTACCATTATGGTGCTTCGGCTATGCCAGCGACACCTACCATGTTGGGCACAGGCAATCCCGTTTCAGCATCGATGCCATCGGGGATCTTGGAATCGCGACAAGGCCCGGCGAGTGCGATACCCGGTGGGACAAATCAACTGTGGGACTATACTCTTGGAGTTCCAACGATACAGCAACTTCAGCAGCAGCCTTCTTCGTTGGGTGGCGGGGAAGTGCATGATCTGCGCGAAGTACTGCGTTTCGATATCGCGCCCCATTGGTTACCACAGCGTTTTTCGCGGGTCTCTACAGTCCTTTCCAATGTGCAAATGGATGGGCTTCGAGTGCCGTTGATAACGGGAACGCGACCAACGGATCTGGCCGGCACGTTGACTTACTACTTTGATGCGAGTCAGTCGTTGCGTCGCATCAACCTTCATGGCTTGACGGGGGATCCATCGCAATTGGCAACGTTGATGGTTCAGCATTACGGGTTGCAACCTGAGCAGTCTTTAGGGGGGCAGCTTTTCACAACTCGCTGGAATAATCGAATCGCAAACCTATTACAGATAGCGCCGGCACCTGTGATATACGCTGGTGCTGATCACTCGAAGTACACTGTTTTCCTGGAGCTGAATCAGGCGTCGACGAATTTCGGTTTAAGCCAAGAGGCTAGCGACATGTTGCAAAATGCCCAAGCGACACGCCGTTGGTAGGGGGATGCGAATCGAATAGCCGATATGCCGGAGTATTCGGAGTAAACAACGGCGAAGTGAGTTGGTATACTTTGGGGAACTATATTGCGGTAAGGATCGACTGTGCGTACCGACGATCGTAATTGCTGGCTGAATTCTCCATCAACACACCTCTTGGAATGATCTCCAATCTACTTGTCTCGGCGCGGTTCGTCGTGATTTGGATTCCAATCCTCATGGCTTCCTGTAGCCCGACCCAAAGGCAAAATAAGACACCTGTCCAGCGAGGTCAAGTCGTCCAGTCGTATCCGCACGATCCGGCTGCGTTTACTCAAGGACTGGTGATGCATGAAGGAAACCTTTTGGAGGGAACCGGTCAGAAAGGAAATTCGACGCTTCGAAAGGTCAATCTAGAAGACGGAAAAGTATTGCTTCAAGTCACCCTTGCTCCTGCGTACTTTGGCGAGGGGATCACGGTTTTGAACGACAAGATTTTCCAACTGACTTGGCGTGAGAACACATGCTTTGTTTATGATGTGAGAACGATGATCTACGAAAAATCCCACCAGTACGCATTCGAGGGTTGGGGGGTTACGAACAATGGGAAAGAGCTCATCCTTAGCGACGGAACTTCTGTGCTTCGGTTCATCGATCCCGATACATTCCGTGTACTACGACAAATCCAAGTTTCCGACGCCGGCGGCAAAAAGATAAAGCAACTTAATGAGCTTGAGTTCATCGATGGTGAAATCTGGGCGAACGTTTGGTACGAAGATGTCATTGCTCGAATTTCACCCGACAACGGGCGCATTGTTGGCTGGGTCGATTTGGGAGACGTTTATCCAAAGCAGCAACGCGATAAAGAATCGGTCATGAACGGAATTGCATATGACAAAGATTCGAAGCGACTTTTCATCAC
>Ga0164293_10004966_pt1 | contig 11328 bp, 11 predicted proteins | sample GEODES118metaG_FD_111487 | JGI IMG/M metagenome (GOLD analysis project Ga0164293, IMG submission 111487) | Eutrophic lake water microbial communities from Lake Mendota, Wisconsin, USA - GEODES118 metaG | ecosystem: Environmental > Aquatic > Freshwater > Lake | place: USA: Lake Mendota...
AGGGCCAGGTTTAATTTCGATATTTTTTCCAGCCATCTTCAAATCTGGACGTTGCTTGCGTGCCATTGATTCAAGGATTGACAACGGTACCGAGCGCAAATGACTCGTGTTGATTGCAACTTGTTTACTAGGACTTGTAATGGTCACGCCAACCACTTCAGTTCTGGTGCCAATCGTTTTCCATTCGAAAATAACGGTTATCTCAGCTTTGCCATCCGGTGAGCAACGCGTAAGGACCACGTCGTGTGGTGGGCTTGCCAAATCTATTTTCCAAGTTTTTTGTTTCATAGCTTCTCTTTCTCTGAATGGTATAGTCTAGACTGTACTTTACCACATAAGTGGAAAACAACCAGGGAGGCAGAAATATGAACATATATGTTGAATTGGATACCAAAAGAGACAGGTGTAGAACGGTCTCAGTTGCAGAAGCTGCACGAATTTGGGGCTTTTCAAAGCAAACCGTTTACGACGCGATAAAGAAGGGCATTATCAAGGCAATTCGAATTTCAAACAAGCGTGTTCGAATTTCAATGAAGGAAGTTAACAGAGTGCTTGACGGGGGGATTCTGTGAAGTTTTCGCTCAAAAGATTTCGAATTTTCCATAGGAATTGATTATGGGGAAACTTGATAAGGCAACACTTCTCAATCGACGAGGTATCGCGACAGTTCGCTTCTATGCAGAGTCCTGTATGGCGTATATCGTCCGACCACGTGTGGGGCGTGACCGCCGCGGGCCAACATCAGTGCACGATGAAGTCGATAACCAGAGGATTTCAGGCAATCGCAACAAGCGAAATCTAGTGCTTTTAGTCAGAAAGAATAAGCCGACACATTTTGTAACCTTGACGTTCGCCGTTCCAAGCGATGCCCTTGAGGCTGCAAAGTCCTGGAACAAAATCGCAGGTAAATGGCGCAAGCGGTTCAACGGCTTCTACGTTCGAGTTGGAGAGATTTCAGATGAAAAGAATCTCCACTTCCACGTCCTATGTTCGCAAGATGTAGCCGAATTTTTACAGGTCAATTGGAGACACGGATTCGTTGATTCTCATAAGGTCCGTTTTGGGGACTTAGGCAAAATTTGCTCTTACATGTCGAAGGACTTTGCCAATCCAAATCGTCCTTTCCAGAGACGATATGTGGCATCCAAAGGCGCTAAACCAAGATTCGAGGAGATGCAATACGAGACCATGAATGAGGCTCTAGACGGGGTCGCAGATATGTCACGTGACGCCCTCTCGGAACTAGAAGTGTCACGCAGGCAAACCACTTTCGGTGAATATGGGGAAGTTTCTTGGAATCCAAAATCAGACAACTAAAGCCCCAGATGGCAACTTGGGGTATGTCAAAAGTGCATAAAGGTAGCCTGAAGCCGTGAGCCCAGCATTAGCGCCTGAAGAACAGGCACGCGTTCTCATAGATGAACAACTGACCAGGGCGGGTTGGCATGTTTGTGACCGCAGTGAAATTGACCTAGTCAATAAATTCGGGAACGCAGTACGTGAAGTAATCATGAAGCCTGACCATGGGCGTGCCGACTATCTGCTCTATGTTGACAAAAAAGTTGTTGGCGTAATCGAAGCCAAACCAGTGGGAACTACTTTGACAGGTGTCCAGTGGCAGTCAGCCATGTACGCGGTAGGCCTGCCAGAGGCGTACCGTCCGCAAGCCGTTCTGAAAGATGACCGCTTGCCGTTCGTGTTCGAAGCGTCAGGAAGTGAAACGCAATACACAAATGGCTTCGACCCATCACCACGTGCACGCAAGATTTTCAACTTCCCAAAACCTGAAACCTTGGCGCGCATAATCCGAGAGTCAGTAGAACATCCTGAAGCACCGACATGGCGTGGACGCATTCAGAACATGCCGCCATACGAACACTATGACCTTCGCCCCGCATCAAAGGTCGCTGTCGGCGCTATCGAGAAGTCGCTTGCTGCTGGCACACACAGCCGTTCGCTTGTCCAGATGGCCACTGGTGCCGGAAAAACTCGTATGGCCGTCACTGAGTCCTATCGACTCATCAAGAACGGCGGATTCGGGCGCATCTTGTTTTTGGTTGACCGCAATAACTTAGGCGACCAAACCATGCGTGAATTTGGCGACTATGAAACACAAGATGACGGACGAAAATTCACAGAGCTTTACAACGTCAACAAACTGACCTCAGCAGGTGTTGCAGATTCAAGCAAAGTAGTTATCTCAACAATTCAACGAGTCTTCTCAGTATTGCGCGGAGTAGAAGTGCCCGAAGATGACGACCCAGGCATCGATGACTTCCAACCACCAACACCAGTAGCGGTCGAATACAACCCAGCACTACCGCCAGAAGCATTTGACCTCATCATCGTCGACGAATGCCATCGCTCTATCTATGGAGTGTGGCGCGGAGTGCTTGAGTACTTTGATGCACATCTGCTCGGATTAACAGCCACGCCAACAAAACAGACCTACGGATTCTTCCAGCAGAACCTAGTTTCTGAATACACCTACCCACAATCAGTAGCTGACGGCGTGAACGTGGACTTTGAGGTATACCGCATCAAAACCAAAATCTCTGAACAGGGCTCCACTATTGATGCTGGAACCATCGTTCCCAAACAAGACCGACAGACACGTCAGCAGCGCTTTGAAGAGCTCGAAGAAGACTTGGAATACAAGGAATCACAACTCGACAGGGAAGTGACCAGCAAGGCACAAATACGCCTGATATTGGAAACCTATCGAGACCGACTTTTCACAGAGATATTCCCTGGTCGAACCACTGTTCCCAAAACACTCATATTTGCCAAGGATGACAACCATGCCGAAGAAATCGTAAACACGGCACGCATGGTGTTTGGCCAAGGAAACGACTTTGCAGCAAAGATTACGTATCAAGCAAAAGACCCAAAGAGCCTGTTACAACAATTCCGAAACTCGCCAACGCTGCGAATCGCAGTAACGGTTGACATGATTGCAACAGGCACTGACGTCAAGGCAATCGAATGTGTGTTCTTCATGCGCGACGTGCAATCAAGAACTTATTTTGAACAGATGAAGGGCCGCGGCGCGCGAACTATTAACGATGCCGACTTCCAAGCGATAACACCAGATGCGAAGCGTAAACAGCGCTTTATCATCGTGGATGCAGTAGGTGTAACCGAGCATCCATTTACTGATGCCAAGCCATTAGAGCGAACGAAATCTGCGACACTAAAACAGCTGCTTGAACGAGCCGCAACATTCACCATCTCTGAGGATGAGACCGCAACGCTTGCCGCTCGATTGGCTCGTCTGGAACGTGAACTCACACCAAAAGAACGTCAAGAAATCACCGAACTTGCAAATGTCCCATTGCCGAAAATCACCAGCAATCTGATGACGATTGCGGATGATGATGTCTTGGTAGGAATTGAAGAGTCTGTTCCAAAGACTGCTGACGGAGAACCGGAACCTAAAGCACTTGCGGCAGCCATGCGCGAATACATCAACACTGTTGTTACGCCGCTTGCTGGAAACGCGGCATTGCGAACCAGGCTTTTGGAGATTCGCGCAAGCCATGACCGAATCATCGATGAAGTCAGTGTTGACGAACTCCTGCAATCAGGTGGAGTAGTTGATTATGACAAATGCCGTGAAGTCATCAACAACTGGAAACAATTCCTTCTCGACAACAAAGACGAAATCACCCTTATCCATCTGCTTTATAGTCAGCCAAAAGATGCAAAAATCACATTCATAGAACTCCGTGAATTAGCTGACAGAATCGCTGCGCCACCTCGCTCATGGACGATTGACCTGATTTGGAACGCTTACCAGGCATTGGAATCCGACCATGTGAAGCGAGCTGACAAGCACACTGCCACAGACCTCATCACATTGATTCGTTACACCCTTGAAGTGGACCGTGAACTTGTTCCGTATGCCGTAACCGTAGAAGACAGATATACGAGTTGGCTCGCTCAACAAGCACAAAAAGGTATAATTTTCACAGATGTTGAACGCTGGTGGCTTGACCGAATCAAAGACACCATCATCCAAAGCGCCAGCATGAAGGTTGATGACCTGTCATTTGCGCCGTTCACTGAACGTGGCGGCATAGATGGAGCAGGTCGCGACTTGGGTCCAAATGCGCAGAACTTGATTGATGCCCTGAATGTTGAACTCGCTGCGTGAACACAATAAAAATGCGTGAGCACAGTACTGCAACTTGGACTGAAGGAACACTTGGTGATTTCTGCAGTATGTATCAACCAAAAACTATTTCCATGAAAGAAATGAGTAACGATGGGAAGTTCCCGGTTTACGGGGCAAATGGTCAAATAGGTTTCTATCATTCTGCAAATCACATGGAAACCGAAGTAACAGTTTCCTGCCGAGGTAATTGCGGGACAGTTAATGTCATCCCAGGGCCATCATGGATTACGGGAAATGCGATGGTCGTTCAGCCCATAGATGACGCCTTGTCAAAGAACTTCCTCCATTTCCTATTGATGTCCCTCGACTATTCGAGAGTAATCACGGGAACAGCGCAGCAACAGATAACTCGAACGAATTTAACGAAGATTCCGGTCGCGATTCCACCGATAGACGAACAACAGCGAATCGTAGAGATTCTGGAAGAAATATTTTCAAAAATTGAAATTATTCTTGCAAGACAACGCAATATACGAAGTAAGGCTGCTCGATTTAGACGCTCTCTGCTACATGCCGCCTTCACCGGAGTCCTAACGGGCCATGATTCATCGGCAGCTGCAATACCTTCAAATTGGAGCAATGTCGAATTAGGGAAAATTGGAAGGTGGATAACTGGTTCGACGCCATTCACTGACAACCTTGAGAACTTTGGAGGTGCAACACCGTTCATAACGCCAGGTGATATCTCTGATAAGGGAGTACTTGGCGAAGCAAGGCGAACGCTGTCTGAGAAGGGGCTATCGTTGGTCCGTAAAGTAAACCCGCCTTCGATATTGCTGGTTTCGATTGGAGCGACTTTGGGAAAAGTCACACTCGCAAATCAGATAGTCGCGACGAATCAACAGATTAATTCACTAGAACCAAATATGGAGTTGATTATTCCTCGGTATTTAGAGCTCTTGTTATCAAGTCAGGCTATGCAGGAACAGCTTTGGAAAACCTCTACTAGTACTACGGTACCCATCATCAATAAAAGAAAGTTGGAGAGTCTAAATATTGATTTACCGCCGAAGATAGAGCAAGAGGTTATTGTTTCAATTGTTGAAGAGCAGCTTTCTCATTTAGAGAAATCACTCATAAATGTTGACGAGATAGAGAGAAAATCAGCTGCACTGAAACGGTCACTACTGCATTCGGCATTTACTGGTGAATTAACTAAGGAGTGGAGAGGGGCTGCGAATGTCTGATGCAAGGCAGCTGGTCGATAAGTTGTGGAACTTTTGCAACCTGCTTCGTGATGACGGTGTGTCCACCATTGATTACACAGAGCAATTGACATATTTGCTGTTCTTAAAGATGGCTCATGAGCGCGAGAATCGTCCATTGAATCCGGAATCGATAGTTCCCAAAGATTGTTCGTGGCAACGTTTGCTTGACAACGATGGCGATGAATTGGAAGTGACCTATCGTCATATATTGGAGACTTTGGCGAAGCAGTCAGGAACTTTGGGTGTAATTTTCCGCAAGGCTCAAAACAAGATTCAAGACCCAGCGAAACTCAAGAAGTTGATTACCGATTTCATTGATAAGGAAAATTGGTCTGCTGCTGGCGTAGATATCAAAGGGGACGCCTACGAAGGGTTACTTGCTAAAGGCGCTGAAGATGTGAAATCTGGAGCTGGTCAGTATTTCACTCCACGCGCGCTCATTTCGGCAATTGTGGATGTGATACAGCCAACTGTCAAAGATTCGGTTGTAGACCCTGCTTGCGGCACTGGTGGCTTTTTGCTAGCGGCTTATGCCTATGCCAGTCAAGATGCTGAAAACTTAACACCAGATGAAAAAATCCACTTGCGAGATGGATTTGTAAGTGGCGTTGAACTTGTTGATGGCACTGCACGACTTGCCGCCATGAACATGCTTCTTCATGGCATGGGGAAAGCTGATGGCCCAAGTCCTATTGAGGTCAAAGACACACTCACAGCTGACCCAGGTCGACGCTGGTCCGTGGTGCTTGCAAACCCACCATTTGGCACAAAATCGTCAGTGACCATGATTGGTGATGATGGTAAAAAGACAAAAGACAATCTAGAGATAGTGCGAGATGATTTTTGGGTAACAACGTCCAATAAACAATTGAATTTTGTTCAGCACATCAAGACCATCATGGAAATCCATGGCCGTGCTGCGGTTGTACTTCCCGACAATGTTTTGTTTGAGGGTGGCGCAGGGGAAACGTTGCGAAAGCGATTATTGAAAGAGTTCGACATGCACACATTGTTGCGCCTCCCAACTGGAATCTTTTACGCAGGAGGCGTGAAAGCAAACGTCCTTTTCTTTGACAAAAAGCCGGCCAGCGAAAAGCCATGGACAACCAAATTGTGGGTTTATGACTTTCGGACAAATCAGCATTTTACAATGAAACAAAATCCATTGAGTCGTGAACATCTTGATGAATTTGTTGATGTGTATTCGCCTGGTTCTCGAGAGAAGCGCGAAGAATCGGAGCGATTCCGAGCTTTTAGTTACGAGGAAATTCTTTCAAGAGATAAAGCAAATTTGGACATCATTTGGCTGAAGGATGATTCGCTTGAAGACGCAGCCGATTTACCAGCGCCAGAAATTCTTGCAGGAGAAATCATGGAAGAGCTTCAGATGGCAATCGAAGAATTTACTGCAATCGTGTCAATTTTGGTAGGAGAAGTCGATTGAGTATTAATCACTCCGATGCCGAAGATTACCTTAAAAGTCTAAGCAAGAAGGTTGGTGTGTTAGCTGTTGAAGCTCACAGACATTTAATTGACCAAGGGTGCAAGTCATATGTAAAAACAATTTATATTGGCTATGACTTCAATGGCGAAATGGTTGCGGCGTTGTATGGCCATGTGGATTATGTAGAAGTTGCGATTGCCTTACCAGAAAGCTATGAATCCTCTATTTTGATTGATGCTTCGCATCTGACTTGGCGCACATTGCCAGTGGCTGCTGTATTAAAGAAAAAGACTGACGTAGCAAGTTTTGCCTTGTTGGTTAAGGCCGCGTGCGAAGGTGTTATTTCGGGAAGCCATTCGGTCATGCGCGACAACGACTTTTTTAGAAAATCAAGACGTGAAAGAAAGGAACAAGGAGCCGCCCCAAAGTGGAAATAGAAACAGAATAAAGGGGGACATTCAGACTGCGAGAGCGGAATTACAGTCTCTTGTGGAGTCGAGTAAGAATTCTTCAACGCTGAAAACCAATTTGGGGATTCCTGCCTGAACACGACCAATCCAACCGTGCTTATGCGTGCATCTTTGGACCACTTAAAGTAGGTCCATTGACGGTCTTGATTGGTTGTATCAGCAAATGGAGCTTGTTGGTCTTGCATCGCTCCAGGAAGCCGCTGAAGCCTGCGGTTTAGACAAGGCAGCCTTGTGGCGTTACTTCAACGGAGACGTACGCCCATCGATTGAACGCTTACCAATGCTGTGCCGAGGACTGCAGGTGTCGCTTGACGAGCTGCTGGTCGCACTTGACGTGCACATTAAATAGTTCTTGGCAGGCGCAGGCTCGTTTCGGATAGGCAGAAAAATACCCAAACTAAAGTGAGTAAATAGTTTGAGTAAACATCAGAGACCATCACTTGTTGCTGAATCAGGGTCGTATGGAAAATGTGCAATCGCTTCATTGACAGAATCGGCCCAGTTGGCGAGATGCTGTTCGAAGGCTTCGAATGTCAGGAGCTGTTTGAAATTGGCTGATGAGCAAAGACGCAATGAGAAGTACGGATAGATGTAGAGCGGATTGTCTTCGTCATCCAGCATTACGGTCATTACCGACTTGTAATGCTTCTGGTTCCATTCGTTGGCAACGCGGTAAGGATTTTCGGTTGTAGGGCGGTAGCACACCAAGTCGAAACCTTCGAATAGCTGCGTATCAACATCGAGGAAGACATGCCAAGGCAGCCCTTCTTCGCCTTTACCACCGAGGCACAGAATGGATTCACCAGAAAAACGTTCAATGCGCTCAATCTGCAGAGCGTAGCCACACTTGGAAAAGAGACCAAGCAGCTCGTCGGTTGTAAAGATTCCTCGAAGGAGTTCGTAATCAGAAATACTCATTCCCCAACTTTAATGACTTGGTGTTCTGTGTTTGGAAGAGGAATCGCTTTGTATATCACGTCGTCTACGTGGAAAAATTCGAAATTCAGGTTGATAGGCATCCAACACAAAACCAGCTTCCAGAAATCAATTATGTATATCCTGGGAACAACAAACGATTTTTTCTTCTTTTGCATGGAAACTTGCATCGACGGCGGTCCTTGACCATCTAAAATTTGTCGTGCACAAGTATCCAAGTTTAAGTTTTCGGCTATCTAGGGAACATCTGCGCCGACTGCACGTATTGGCAACAATCAAAAATCGGACCCGTTCCGAAGTCATCCGAGAAGCTATAGACCTCTATTTCCGGTCTGTGACTAGCTCTAATGGAGTTGCCGTCGTGTATTTGAATCCAGATGATTTGTTATCCGATTTGTTATCCCAACAGGCTGGAAACAGCGAATTTATTCAGTACACAGTGGACTCACTGGAATCAGAAGTCCTTATTTTTAATGACGAGATTGACTATTTCGGTCAGTTCTGAACAGGTTGGAATTAGAACGTGGGTTTCGATTCCCGGCGTCGCCTCAATTGTTTATTGGGTTAAATCGGCATTTGTTATCCGTTTGTTATCCGAGCAGGGTTCAGAATCTGTTTTGAACCTGTTAGGAACGTTAAAAAGAGAACTCAAAGCGTTTAATCGGATGCATGGTGGAAGTCATCAAGAATCATTTGGCGCGATATTCGCCACTGAATCTTTTTAAACAGTTCATCAAGAATTTCGCGAGCATCGCTCTTATTCGTGCTGGGAAGAGCACTCATGACGCTTGGACCAATCGACTTGATTTGTTCGAGAGCTTCATCAAAAGCACGAAGTAAGTAACCCTGCATCTCATCGTCTGAGATGCTCTCTAGGAATGTGCCAAATGCATTGAGCTCAATTTGAGAGCAGGACGAAAAGTACTCCCGAATCGGGTCCCCAGCGTCAAAGTACTGATTTGTTCCATCCGTTGCCACGGATAGAGGTTATCTATTTCAAGGGGTTCCGAATTGGGGGAATGGATTGGCTGAACCAGGATTGTCGTTGCCAAGAATAAACAAGGCGGTATTGTCTGCGACTTCGCGGTCATCACCATCAATAACGTGGTTGTATATTCGGTTTGTAACGGATGGGTCCGAATGTCCTACCCGTTCGGAAACGGACTTTAGGGAACCTCCAGCACGTAGAGCCGCAATCACATAGCTGTGTCTTAATGAGTGAAACTTCATCTGTGCCAGTCCAACAGCACGAAGAGTGTGCTTAAACATTCGGTCAAATGCTGAAAATGATGGTGAATTCCCGACTGGGTCAGTCACGACAAGGTCCTCATCGTCGGACCACAGCCCACCAACGGTGAGTCTCTGTCGGGCTTGCTTGGTTTTCCAAGCACGGAGTCTTTGCATCGTGTGCAAGTCGATTTCAATTACTCTTTTGCTGCTTTTTGATTTAGGAGTATCAAAGATGATTCGATTCCCAGCTCGAATCCGAGTGCGGTTGATATCGATTTGTCCAGTCTTAAAATCAACATCCTTCCATGAAAGACCAAGTAGTTCACCTCGTCGCATACCGGTTAATGCGACCAATTGCAGGGCGAAGCCAAACTCATGTTCCTGAATACTTGCTACATATTTTCTCAAATTATCTGGTGTCATGAAATCGACTTCAGGAGGATTCAACTTTGGCTTGATGGCTGAATCCGCTGGATTGAATGCAATGTCACCTAAACGGACAGCATCTTTTAACGCTTTGCGAATAAGTGATGCAATATTCCTTACAGTTTTAGGGGAGAGAGATGTGTCCCCATCCTTCTTGGTTTTGGCCCGACCAGAAGTTTGAAGTTGTAGATAGAAATCTTCAAGGGTGGCCGAACGTATTTCACCAATCCGTAGGTGTCCAATATTGGGAACTATGTAAACAGATATGAGCATTTTGTAGGTTTCATGGGTGCTTTCCTTGAGGTGGGACATATTCCTATGTTTTGGTAGCCACGCATTTAGATAATCACCCAATTTTGGGCTTGATTTTCCATGTTTTCTCCCAGCATCCACCTCGTTAAGAAGCTCACGCTGACGTTTTTGCGCTTCCTTTTTTGTGGCGAATCCGCCATCTGACTTTTGCTGTTTCTTTCCGTTTTGGTCCATCCAGTTTGCATAAGCAGTCCAAGTTTTTCCACGTTTCCCTACGCCCATTTCATTTTTTCCTTCCGTTTGAATGTTTGGCCACTTCGCCAGCTTTAGTTCCTAATGCCGCCCCAAGTAATCCAGATTTGCGGGCTGCTGCGATACGTTTTCCAACTGTTGATTCAGAAATGGATAATTGCTTAGCTATATAGCGTGCGGTAGGGATTCCTAATTCTCGGGCCTCCCTGTAAAGGTTTGCAACGATTTGCAATTCAGCCCGTGTCAATGGCGTGCCTGATTGTGGACCTGGTTTAACGTCGATGTTTTTTCCAGCCATCTTCAAATCTGGACGTTCCTTCCGTGCCATCGATTCAAGGATTGACATCGGTATCGAGCGCAAATCACTCGTGTTGAGTGCAATATTTTTTCTTGGACTTGTAATGCTCAGGCCAACTATTTCTGTTCTGGTGCCAATCGTCTTCCACTCAAAAATAACATTTATCTCAGCTTTGCCATCTGGTGAGTAGCGCGTAAGGACCACGTCGTGTGGTGGGCTTGCCAAATTTATTTTCCAAGTTTTTTGTTTCATAGCTTCTCTTTCTCTGAATGGTATAGTCTAGACTCTACTTTATCACTTAAGAAGAAAACAACCAGGGAGGCAGAAATATGACCATATATGTTGAATTTGATACCAAACGGGACAGGTGTAGAACAGTCTCGGTTGCAGAAGCGGCGCGAATTTGGGGCTTTTCTAAGCAGACCGTTTACGACGCGATTAAAAAGGGAATTATTAAGGCAATCCGAATTTCAAACAAGCGCGTTCGAATTTCAATGAAAGAAATCGACAGAGTGCTCGATGGGGGGATTCTGTGAAGTTCTCTCACAAAAGATTTCAAATTTTCAATAGGAATTGATTATGGGGAAACTTGATAAGGCAACACTTCTCAATCGACGAGGTATCGCGACAGTTCG
>Ga0164293_10004967_pt1 | contig 11326 bp, 11 predicted proteins | sample GEODES118metaG_FD_111487 | JGI IMG/M metagenome (GOLD analysis project Ga0164293, IMG submission 111487) | Eutrophic lake water microbial communities from Lake Mendota, Wisconsin, USA - GEODES118 metaG | ecosystem: Environmental > Aquatic > Freshwater > Lake | place: USA: Lake Mendota...
TCTCCCGTATACTTTGGTTGCCAATTAAGTAATTTACGTGCTTTCATAGAATTTAAATATAGTGTTTTTGCTTCATGAAATACAGCATTACTCGCATGGATACGCAATTTCTCATCAAAATCAAGCGCGGTCTCAAAAATAGCGATGAGTTCGCGAACATTGATATTTTCTGATTCTGGAGGCCCAAAATTGAAACTTTCACTTTTATTTTTTTCCAAAGCCGATTCAACCGCCAGCAAATAACCATACAAAGGGTCAAGGACGTGTTGCCAAGGTCTCACGCCATCCAAATTTCTAATGAAAATCTCATTGTTGGTTGTATGTGACCGTACAAGATCTGGAATAATGCGATCAATCCCCAGGTCTCCACCACCGATTACATTTCCAGCTCTCAAAGAAATTATCGGAATATCTCTTTCACTGTAAATCGCTTGGAAAGCCATCACGGCAGCTTCTGTTCCAATTTTACTTGCTCCATAGGGATCGGTTGCACCTAAAGAATCACTTTCAATAAATGCCGCTCCACTCTCGTTGTTTTGATAAACTTTGTCAGTCGTTACCACTGCAACACATCTTACTTTATGAGAGTCTCTGAGGGCCTCAAGTAGATTTACGGTACCCATCACATTAGTTTCGAATGTTTCGCGAGTGGAAGTATAAGAATTACTCACAATAGGTTGCGCTGCCATGTGGATAACAATTGATGGCTCAATTTTTTGAATCAATTTCTTTGTTTTCTTGTAGTTAGTAAGGTCTTGAAAAAACTCAAAGTCGGTTTCTGAAATATCTCTAATCAATCCTCTAGTTTCACGATTTCTTGGTAGGCTAATTCCTACGGAAGAAATTTCTAAGTGTTTTAACACTTGTGACATCCATGATCCCTTAAACCCATTATGGCCCGTGAGTAATACAGGTCCATCCAATGACTGCAAATGCGGAAATCTGCTCATAATGGAAGACTTTATCCTAAACTTAGCGACATCGCACATAGGATTAACCGGATGCATTTACCGAGATTGGGAATAATGAGAAATTTACCAGAAGATCTAATCGCTTCAGCGATGGCTTTGGCCCGTTCTGCCATGATGTCAATTCATGCCGAAGAGCCATTTACAGCAGGAGTCACACCCATACCTGTAACAGGTAAAGTTTTCGACCATACGGAAATAGGTATGGCAATATCTGCTGCACTTGAATTTTGGCTAACAGCCGGTCACCATACAGAATCATTCGAACGGAGCCTTGCAAGAAAAATTGGAGTGCGATCTGCGCATATGTGTAATTCTGGCTCTTCGGCGAACTTAATCGCATTGAGTTCCTTGACAAGTCCAAGTTTAGGTGATTCTCAACTTAAACCTGGAGATGAAGTAATCACCATGGCTGCGGGGTTCCCAACTACTGTGACACCAATAATTCAAAATAGATTGGTACCTGTTTTTGTAGATGCTGAAATAGGAACTTATTCTCCAGTCGTAACAGAGATAGAAGCTGCAGTTTCTGAAAAGACTAAAGCCATCATGATCGCACACACATTAGGTAATCCTTTCGACATTTATGCAATTCAAGCAATCGCTAAGAAAAACAATCTTTGGCTAATTGAGGACTCCTGTGATGCTTTTGGAACAACTTATGATAATCAGAACGTTGGAACATTTGGTGATCTTGCGACTTTAAGTTTCTATCCAGCACATCACATTACAACTGGGGAAGGAGGTGCGATTTTGACCAAACATGCAAGATTAAAGCCTCTGATTGAATCGTTTCGAGATTGGGGACGTGATTGCTGGTGTTTGCCAGGTTGCGACAATACTTGCTTCAAAAGATTCGATTGGGAGTTCAGTTCCTTGCCAAAAGGATTTGATCACAAGTACACATATTCACATTTAGGGTACAACCTTAAGTCTGGAGACATCCAAGCAGCTATTGGATTAGCCCAGCTTGAAAAAGTCGACACTTTTATTGAGGCTCGTAGAACTAATTGGGAATATCTACGAGACCTTCTATCTGATTTGGATGATATCTTCATTCTTCCAAGCTCAACGCCTCTATCAAATCCATCTTGGTTTGGATTTGCACTCACAATTCGTCAAGATGTTGCTATCGATCGTAAGAACATTATCGGTCACCTTGAATCTAAAAAAATTGCCACTAGGCTTCTGTTTGGAGGCAATCTCTTGCGGCAACCTGCTTTTAGCGACATTGAAATGCGCCAGGTGTCCTCTCTCGTGAGTTCCGACCTAATCTTAACCAATACATTTTGGCTAGGCATTTGGCCCGGTTTAACTAGAGATATGCTTGAATATGTCTCTAAAGAATTGCACAATTTTCTTGGTCGGTAATAACGAGAAGGGAAAAGGTTATGAATGACTTAAGTGAGATTACCGCAGTTATTTTGGCCGGTGGATTAGGTACTAGATTACGTGAAGAAACTGAATTCCGACCAAAACCAATGGTCGAGGTTGGGGGTAAACCAATAATCTGGCATATTATGAAAAATATGTCTGAGCAAGGAGTAAAAAAGTTTATAATCTGTACAGGTTACAAGGGTTACGCCATAAAGAATTACTTTCTCAATTATGACGCCCAGCAAAGCGATTTGCACCTAACATTAGGTAGCGCCCAGCAAAATTTTTATACTGAAATTAGAGATAAGGTAGAATGGGAAGTTTCGATAGTCGATACTGGGTTAGTCACACCAACTGGTGGCCGATTAAATCGAATAAAGCATCTAATCGCCTCTCCAACTTTTCTGTGCACATATGGAGATGGGCTCGCTGACATAGACCTACTTGAGCTTTACAATTACCACAAGAATGGCTCGACAATAGCGACAGTAACTTCAGTTCAGCCTTACAGCCGTTTCGGAGTAATGGACATTTCAGAAAACGGTATCGTTAGCAAATTTCGCGAAAAACCAAAAGTTGATGGCTGGGTGAATGCTGGATTTTTTATGCTGAATAACACATTCTTTGATTACTTAACAGATACGTCGATTTTGGAGGAACAACCTTTGAATGAATTAGTTTTAGAAAAAAACTTAAGGGCATATAAGCATGATGGATTTTGGCAACCTATGGATACCTACAGGGAATCACAGATGTTAAATCAGATGTGGGATTCTAATAATGCTCCATGGAAAAATTGGGAATAGCCAAATCCAGGTACTCAATTCTCCTGTTTCATTGAACTTTGTATTCTCTCTTGTGGAAATCTAGGCCTGATTCAACATGCCAAGAACCATAGCGATCAAATTGGTGGACAATGGGAATTGGTTTTGTATCTAACATCAAAGTTCCATTTTCTAATTGGACGCTCTCTTTTATGACACCACACATATTTAGCACGACTTCACCATTCTTATGAAGTTGTGCCATACCGCTTCGAATAAATTGATACCCGACGATGTTAGTTGAAGCTTGGTCAAGTAAGGCATAGCTAGAGTGCTCAGATTTAGAAAGCAAGGAGCATGATTCCTGTAAAAATCTTTCTAAATCTCGTATTCTCCCAAAAATGCAGTCAGCGTTGATAATTACTTCATTGTATATTTGCGATACTAGAACCTTGTCATCATTTACCAACTGATTCGCCCACGCTAAGTTTGCTCGCGAATTCTTAGTGACTTGTTCTAATCCATCTTTGAAGTACACACCACCTTCATCAAAAAAATGCAATGTACCAGACTGAGCTAACTTTGCAGAAATTATCGAAGGAGAGATTTGAAAGACTACATCTCTACTTCCCACAAGATAGGCCCACTCATCTTTATCTAACATACTCAATAGGCGCAAGGCTTCAAAGTGGCGTGCTGTATGTGGTTGCATCCAGAAGTACGAAAATCTGTTTAACACTCTATTCTGAGTGAGTTTGACCCATCCTAATCTCAAAAATCGACTACGCAGGAAAATACTTCTAGAAATCACCTTATAGCGGGCGATAGAGTTGTACTTGGTTTGGAAAACTTGTATTTTTTCGGAGGCCCACATTTGTGAAAATTTCCTAGAAGTGATGACGATTGGGATACAGTACTTCGAAAAACTCTTTAATGAAGTATGAACCCTTGCATTCTCAACCGATCCAATGCAACTGAATATGACGTACGGTTTGCTTATATTTTTTATCGCATCCATGCATAGTTCCTTTGTGAAATTGGCTTCCATTACGAAACAAATCTACCCTAATTGAATCTATTCAATCAAAACCATGTATACACTTTTGCATCGTGTCACTACGGAATGAAATTTTCCTTTACATTGATTCATTCTGGGTGTCTTGGTTCATGGTTATTGATTTTTGATTGATTGTTATGCACTTTAAGACCTTGTAAGTCCCAAAGGAAACGTAACTGGCCAAATGCCGTAGTCACTCGATCTTGTCTTTATTACTTAGAAATCTTCTTCTCCTAACCAAATGTTTGACTTTGTTAACAAGCCTTACAAGGTTTATACGGAGCACCCTAAGTTTATCTTCAAGTTTGGAAGAAATCCAAAATGACATAATCGCAGTAAAGTCAATCCGAGATCTATCACTATTTTTTCTTTCGGCAATTTGAGATTTGATTTCATCTGAAAAGCTCTCAGTGAATACAAATGATTGCTTTACTGCGGAAACCAAAAATGGTTCGCCGCGCCAGCTAATTCCGCGCCAACAATCTTTAGGTAGCACCCCAAAATCTTTGCTCCAGCCACTGATGATGAAGTTAATTTGTTTAATGGTATAGTGAGGTTGACGTGGATAAATCAAAGGCAAATCCCTGATCCTAATTTTTTCATGTCGGGTTATCCACCGGTAGAACACATCAAAGTGTACATTTGAACACAACTCTTTCGTGCTTAAGAGTGTTTGGTTGAATTCTAACATCGTAGTGGTTCTAGAAAAATAGTAAAAGTCATAAAACATATTCGGTTTATCAAGATTTAAGAGTGGTGTAAATATTCGAGTTTCAACTTCAAAGTCACTCATTCTGGAAACGTGTTGGAAAAATACCTCTAGCGGAAACTCTTGATCAGTTCGGATTTTCAAAACATACTTGTACCCTCTTTGGGAAAGGCTTTCCGCTCCTTTAAGGGTTGAGTAGAATTGCTTATACTTATTGTTGCCCACAAAATTGTTTCTCGCACGAAATCCCCATTTTTGCTTGGGCATTTCAACAATTAAAGTGTTGTTTAGAGCAACTGGATCAAGATTAGAGACATCCTCGCCTTCCCAAGTAACAACAACAACTCCAGCTCCAGCCTCACTTGCTTTTGCAAAAAGTTTATTGACATTTACAGATGCATCATAATCCCGTGGTTGCAAGTCATCCATCGTACGCCCTCTGGACAAAATTGGACCTTGAATCACCACACCGACATCGCTTATCGATATCATTTATCTCCTCATACTTAACTAGAACATCTTACTATGTTTAATGTAAAGTTAAGTGTTGGATTCGATCTATATTTCGTAATTTTGATCTCTGCCTACGTGTCTCGTGGTTCCTATGTATGCGACTGCCCATAGTATTGGGTGTTAATGAGATCACGCTTTTGTTAGGACTCTAGGTTGAGTTCCTTCCAAAACATCCAAACCTGTATAATTAGTTAACATGGTATTTATGTGGGTTTGATCAAGTTTAAAGGCACCATTATTAGGATTTGATTATTCATTCATTTAAGTCAATTTGGGTCTTGGTGATTATTGTCGTTTCAGTTCTTTGCTTTAGGTTTAAATCTAAACTCATTGTTCAGAAAATTACCCACCACACGGAACTGCCTTTGCTTAATACTCAATTGGTGGGCCCAGACGGGCTCGAACCGTCGACCCACGGATTAAAAGTCCGTTGCTCTACCGACTGAGCTATAGGCCCCACTGCGTAACACGCTTGAAATTTTAACTCATCAAGCTTGGCAATTATGCCAAGTTGAGTCATCTTATGCCAATTTGAAGGCACCTGCGTGACAAATATGTGGCAGATCCTTGGGCTTCAGTTCTTGGCTTTATCGCACTCCGAGCAGTACTGATAGCAGAACTTCATATTGTTGAAGTCGCCTAAAAGACATTGGGAGCGAATTTGACTTAACCTTTTGGAGTTTGAAAGTTTTATATCAATCAAGAGGCTTAGTTGCTGTAAGAAAAATCCAATTAGGATGAAGGTCTCCTGGACCAACTGGACGTATCCAATACTCAAAATTCTCATAACCTAATTGCGCAAAATCAACCATCGGCTCGGAGGGATCGGCTACCTCTGTATCGCAACTTCGGTTGGTCGCCTCCGCACCGTAATTGTCTTCAAAGTAACCCACTGTCAGGGGAGAAGGCGAGCCATAGCCCATTTGAATACTAATTCGCCCACCTGGTTTTAAAATTCGAAAGATATCTGAGAGGATTTTGAGTCGGACAGTATGTGAACATATATGTTGAAGGCATATGGTTGAGAACACAAAATCGTAGTAATTAGAAGCCGCTGCACCGCAGTTGGTGCCGTTGGTTACAAATAATAATGGCTGTCTATCGGTAGCAAGTTGATTTTTTAAAAAAACTCGCGCATTAGAAAGGTTTACCTTGGAGATATCTGCTCCATCAATCCTTGCAAATCGCGAAGACCACTTACGAATATTGCGCCCAGGCCCACACCCAAAATCTAGAGCCACCAATCGTGAATTCTTCGGAATATATTTCATTAGGTATAGCTCGTAATCTTCCCAATCATCGTGCTCTCGCCAAGAGCCGACAACCTTGTCATCGACTAGATTTCCAGGTTCGACTGAAGATTTACGTGCGTTTCTAACATAATATCGTCTTTGCATGCGTACGTAGTCATCAATTCTAGGGGCCCTTATGTAAAGGTAAAATCGCTGAAAGAATTTTGTCACTTTATACTTTAGCCGAATGATCGCGTAATACAAAAGTTTGACACATTTAGGAATTTTCTTAGGCTTTAAAATTTTAGACTCCTTTGCAAAGATTCTGACTAACATCCCCGGATAGATCGATTTCGGTTTGCTTGACTCAAAATCAAAGACCAATTCATGAAAATTTACACCATTATATCCCGAAAAGACAGTCACTAAGGTATTCATTTATGATCAACCAAGATTTTTCTGAGAATGCCAAATTTGCACACAGGCAATTTATGGTTGATCGTTTAGCTCGTTTTTTAAGGTGAAGACTCACGAGTGAAGTACGAAACTTACTTGATGCAGTGCGCTAATCTGGGGAGTAAAGTAATTGCACTGTATTCTAGAAGTGGTTCGGGGAGAGTTACTCACCGGCGGTCAGATCGGTTTCACAAAATGGAATGGGGTTATCAATGGTGAGCTTAAAGCGCCAGATTTACGCTCACCGCGGACTTTGGGGTGTGCCCCAGAAGAACTCTCTCCAGGCACTCACTTCTGCCGCGAGGGCTGGATATTCCATTGAAACAGATTTGCGAGACTTTGGGGCTTCTATCGCTATATCTCATGATCCAGCCATTCAACTGTCTGAAATGAATTTCACCGAGTTGATTTCTTTAAACTCTAAATTTGCATTAAATATCAAATCTGACGGGCTAATTCCACTCTTACCTGACATTCGAGCAAAAGGTGTTGATTACTTTTTTTTTGACGGTTCTATCCCGGAACTTTACCGATATCGACAAGCTGGATTTAACACAGCGGTTAGATTGAGTGAATTTGAATTACATTTACCATGGAAAACTTCATACATATGGTTAGATGCATTTGAGACTGATTGGTGGCTAGATAAATTGCCTCTAGAGAAATACTCTGTAGATTCAGAAATTATCGTTGTCTCCCCAGAACTTCACGGCCGTAACAAGTCAAGAGTTTGGGATGTGGTGCTTGAAGAAATACAGAGAGGTAATACGAATATCTCAATTTGTACAGATTTTCCAGAGGAATTTGAGGCATGTATATGAAAACTAAGTCTTTAGGGGCAGTTCTATTTGATATGGATGGGGTTCTCATTGATGCAAGAGAATGGCACTATGAAGCACTTAACGTTTCCTTGAGAATTTTTGGAATAGAAATTAGCAGAGAAGACCACGAAAAGAAATTTAATGGGTTATCCACAAAGAAAAAGCTCTCTATGCTTACTGAAGAAAATGTGCTCCCTTTGGAATTGCATGAAGTCGTAGAAGCTGTCAAGCAGGACCGTACTCTTAGAATTGCCGCACAGAAGTGTTTTCCAAATATTGCACACCAAGTGTTGTTAACGAGGCTTAAAGCAAATGGCGTTAAAGTAGGATTGGTGACAAACAGCATTCGAAAAACAACAGAGTTCATGCTTGAATATGCTGGACTGCTCAAGTTTATGGATGTTATCGTTACTAACGAAGACGTCAGCGAAGGGAAGCCGAGCCCTGAAGGTTATCTCCTTGCAATGAAGATTCTTAATGTAAAGCCGGAGAACTGTGCTGTTATAGAGGATGGAGAATACGGAATTATTGCGGCAAAAAGTGCTGGTGCAATAGTTGTAAGAGTTGAAGATCCAAGCGACGTCAGCTTAGAACTTCTACTTCCTTTGGTTAGTGAATTGCGGTAGAAGATGCTCATACTTATGTTGGCTGGCGATATTGGCCAAAGGAACACTAATGCTGACACAGTATTAACTCTTGCGGTCAAGAATACTTCTGAAGATGACAGGTTAGTGATACTAATCAATTATGAAGAAATACCTAGTGCAAAAATTATGCAATCAAACATGGAGTTTTTGCCCGTCCCAAATGCGACCTTAGGGGCACTTGCAACTTTGGCATTCGGACTTTCTCGAATTCCTGAGAATAGTCCCTTCATCGTAGTCCCATCAAATTCAACTATTCCAGCCAGCGAGATTTCTGCATTTTCAAATTTGATGATCAAGACAAAATCAATGGTTGGTGCGGTTGTTTTTGAGGGAACTAGTCCACTATATTCTTATGCAAGACTCGACTCTGATGGCCTAATTATGGAGGTGGTTGAGAAACAAGTTGTTGGTAGTTGCGCCATGGCAGGCATATTCTTCTTTGGTGATAAGGTTACGTTATCTGAATGCATCAAATGGGCTATGGTCAACAACGCTCATACTGAAGGAAAATTCTTTATTGCTCCTGCCTTGAATTATTTTATTGCCAAATCACAGAGTATTTCACTTTTCCATATCAACCCAGATATGTACACTCGGCTCTAAGACTTGGTAAACCTGATCTAAGGAGACAATTTTGTGAACCACTTCAAGCTGGAAGATTTTTTCAAAGGTTGGGTTGTGGGTGATTTTGTTCCATCACTTCATCTGACATCAGAATTCGAAGTTGGAGTAAAGTATTTTAGTCCTGGAGATGTTGAAGAAGCCCACAAGCAATTAGTAGCGACTGAGATAACTATTGTGATTGACGGAGTCATAAGAATGGGTTCTAATGTATACGCAAAAGGCGATATCATCGAGATTCCACCCCACGAAGTTTGTGATTTTGAGTCCTTAAGTCATTCAAGCCTTGTGTGTATTAAGTTTCCAAGTCTCCCAAATGACAAGATAGTTGTTAAGTGAAGAGGATTAATCTTGTGTTGCCAGCAGCTGGTATTGGTTCTCGCTTTAGGGAATCGGGCGAACTCACACCCAAGCCATTGATTAAAGTCTTTGGAGTTCCCATGATTCTCTGGGTGCTCCTGAATTTTCCACTTAACAATGACGATAGGGTTTGGATTATTGGTCAGAGAAAAGATAAATTACCCGACGCTCTAGAGCCATTTCTCAAATTTCTGCCTTTTGGTGTCGAGTTTATTGAAATTGACGGTCTCACTGAGGGCCCTGCTGCAACGGTCGCTTTAGTGCTTAGTAATTTGCCGGCATCGGAAGGATTAATTGTTGCGAATACAGACCAATTTGTCTTCGAAGATTTAACATCTTTCGTCAATGAAGTTCGTAATGGTAGCTCTGCAGGACAAATCTTGACGATGATAGCAAACTCGAATGCATGGTCATATGTCGGAAGAAATGATTTGGATGAGATAAACCAAGTTGTTGAAAAGGTACAGATTTCAGATGAAGCAACTGTTGGCGTTTATGGTTGGTGCGATACAGAATTCGCCAAGGTATCATTTGAAGATACTTTCCAAAACAATATTCGAACAAATAACGAATTCTATGTCGCTCCTACTTATAATTATTTAATTCGTGGCAATCATAGAGTGGCAAGCGTGTTGATAGGACATCACGGTGTTGCTGTTCACGGGCTTGGTACTCCAAGTGATCTGTCAGATTTCCTTTCAAACCCAAACGCGATTTTAGCTTCGGGAGTTATTAGGTCAAGACTTGGGCTCGAACATTCTTAATTCGATTCCCTATACAGATGGACACGTCAAAACCTTTAGGGCCTACTCGCCAAGTTGAATTCTCACACCCGACAGATTGAGCCATAAACCCTCGTATTGCAATTGATAATCAAGATAACAACAATTGTTTTACAATTGCAAATTACCGGCCGTTGACAGACTTTTCAAGTCTCTCTCGGATTGCTACACCTAATCCTTCCTTAGCTGGCGGAATTACTACTAACGAGGCAAAGGACTCGCGATCGGCTTGCCTTAAGGTCGAGTAAAGAATTCTAGCGAATTCTTCCACAGTTTCTGGATTTGCCAGTCGTACCATATGACTCGGAGTCTTTACATGACTCAATGCAAGAAACCCTGCACCTTTTACAGTGTAATCATCCAAAACCACTTTACAATTTGGAGCATAGTGCTTTTCAAATGACCCGCTAAATCTCAAGTTGGTGGGGCTATTTTGAACGTCACTAGGAATTCCTGGCAGGGTTCCGACGTCGCCAATTGTGATAAAACCTGGTCGTAAGACTATTGGAGATGCGCCAGTGCAATCAAATATTGTCGATTCAATTCCAATAGAAGATTTACCTCCATCAAGGACAAGGTCGCCATCGGACAAATAGTTTCCTAATTCTTCATAAACATCAGAACTTGAGGTTGGAGATACGTGACCAAAACGATTTGCGCTTGGCGCAGCTATTGCTGAGTTAGAAATCTTCTCAAATTCTTTAATCAAAGAAAGTGCAAGTGGGTCGCTTGGCACCCGCAACCCAACCGTGTCCTGGCCACCAGTAATGAAATCTTCAGCAACATCTGTACGCTTCAATATCAATGTCATTGGACCTGGCCAAAATGCTCGGGCAAGTGCGATGGCGTATTCTGGAATCTCAATCGCCCATTTATCTAAATGTTCAATTGAGGAAATATGAACAATTAATGGGTGATCGGATGGGCGTCCTTTGACCTCGTATATCCTATTCACTGCCAACGAGTTTCTAGCATCTGCACCAAGTCCATAAACGGTCTCTGTTGGAAATGCGACCAAA
>Ga0164293_10004969_pt1 | contig 11322 bp, 10 predicted proteins | sample GEODES118metaG_FD_111487 | JGI IMG/M metagenome (GOLD analysis project Ga0164293, IMG submission 111487) | Eutrophic lake water microbial communities from Lake Mendota, Wisconsin, USA - GEODES118 metaG | ecosystem: Environmental > Aquatic > Freshwater > Lake | place: USA: Lake Mendota...
CCTGCAATTTGCCGGAGTCGGCGAGTTGTATTTGTTGGTGGGGCTGCTCGGTTTTGTCGCCGGGGGCTTGATTGTCCAGCGGGTCGGGCCCGAGGTCGATGCGCTGACCGTGGGCTTTGTGGTCTACTGCAGCGGCGCGATCATGTTGTGCCTGCACATGCTCGTGCAAGGGGGCTCGGCCGACGTGATGGAGCAGCTGCAAGACCCGTTTGTGGTGCTGTGCATCACCTACTCGGCCGTGCTGGGCACGGCGCTGTCTAACGTCGGTTGGTATCGCTCGATTGCCCGTGTGGGAGTGGCCAGAGCCGCCGCATTTTTCTACTGGCTGCCCATTTTCGGCATGGGCTTTTCGGCACTGTTGCTCGGCGAGGTACTGACGGTATGGCACCTTGCGGGCCTGCTCTTGGTGCTGCTGGCCACCCGCCTGGCCGTCCAGGCCTACCAACAGCCCAAGACGCTGTAGACGTTGTAGACGCGCGTATTGACGCTGGAGGCCACAGGAGCGCTCTACTCAAGCCCTGGAGGCCAGCAGCTCGTACAAAGCGGAGGTGTCGCTTTGCTCGGGCAGCCGATTGAGCCAGGCCAGCATGAGCTCGAGCTGGCGCTCATGGGCCTCGTCGCGGGCGTACTTCAGACGCCAGCACAGGCGAAACTTGTCTTCCCGCTCCTGGGCCGTCAAGGGCATGTCGGGATGCCCCCATGCGTGCGGGATGTCCTGGGAGATCTCGGAGCCATCGCCGAGCACGATCTTGATCTTCTGGGGATAAAACGCGTTCGGGTTGGGGTGCTCGAACTGCTGCGTGTGCACCCGCCGGGCCAAGGCCTCAACCCCCTCGTGCTGCAGATGCGCCGAGGTGAAGGTCGACGGGTCGACCGAGCCAAAAAACACCTCGGCCGCGGCCACGAAGGGGATGCACAGACGCGCGTAGTTGGCCGGCGGATGATGAATCATGGGCCGGCCGACCAGCCGCATGCCCAGCGGGGGCAGGCTCACCTCAATGGCGCGGATCTTGTCGAGTGCGTTGTCAGGGCCGATGGCCAGCGACTTGCGCAGCTGCCGCATGGCATGGATCACCCCGTGGGTGACACGCCCGCTCGGAAAGGGCTTGTGCGAAAGGCGCGTGACCTTCCAGGGCTTGGCCATCTCTTGAAGGGCCTGCTCGATGTCGCCGCCGTCCTCAAAATTATGGAAAAAGCCAAATCGCCCCGCAAGCAGTTGCACCGGCGCAGTCAGGCCCATGCGCGCCATGTCGTGGGCCTGGATGGCGTTTCGCGCCGCAAAACCCATCTGCATGGCCAGCATCATGGAACCCTCTTCGTGGGCTTGCATGGGGCCGCACATTTGCGAATAGGCGATGCCAAAGGCATAGCGCAGTTGATCACGCGGCAATGGGTCCAGGCACGCAATGGCGGCCAGAGCCGCAAAGGTGCCCGTGGTCGAGGGCCTGAAGAAAAACATGCCGCTGCGCGTGGCAGCGCCCAGTGTGGTGGAGACTTCCACTGCGACAGTAAAGGCATGGATCAAATCGGCGCCACTGGGCGCCCGCCCGGCTTGCGCCAAGGTTTGCGCGCGCACCATCAGGGCGGCAAAAATCGGCGCCGCCGGCAAGATCACACCGGGCTCATAGACGCAGTCGTACTCCAGGGCGTGGCACTGGTAGCCATTGACCAAAGCGGCCACAGGCTCGGTGCTGGCACGCTCACTGTTCCACAAGTGCGGCCCACGCTCGACCTGCCCGACCCAGGCTTGCGAGCCTTTGAGCAGGGCCTCCAGGCCAGGAGCCAGGCGCCCGGCGCAGGCCACGCCCACGGTGTCCATGAAGAACACCGTGGCCGCGGCCACTGCTTCTTCAGGAAGGTCCTTGTAGCGCGTGTTTTCAATCAAGTCCAGGAAAGACTCGATCGGGTCACGAACCTCATTTGGGCTGTCGCTCATGTTCACGCCTCGGAAATGTGAGAGGGGAAAAGCGCCGGTCGTTTTTGCAAAAACGCATCGCGCCCTTCACAAAAGTCTTGGGATTGAAACAGGTCGATGAATTCCTGCTGTGCCCGGCTCCAGGCCTCGTCCTGGCGCGACTGCACGGCACGCAAGCCGCGCTTGATCGCCCGCAGCGATTCGAGCGAGTTTTGCGCCATGGCGTGCAACGCCCGGTCTACGCCGCTTTGAAAGCTCTCGAGATCGAGCACCTGACTGACCAAGCCCACCGCCAAAGCACGCTGGGCATCCCACAGCTGCCCGGTGTAGAGCAGCTCACTGGCTGCGGCATGGCCACACGCCAGCACCAGCCGGCGCAGGTCATCGGGGTGATAAGACAAGCCCAGCCGCGCCGGAGTGACTGCAAATCGCGCCCTGTCGCTGCTCAAACGGAAATCGCAGGCCACTGCCAAGGCCACGCCGCCACCGACGCAGGGGCCGTCGATGGCCGCAAGCGTGGGCAGCGAACATTTTTCCAGCGCGTCGATGGCGCGCTGGATTTCCAAGGTGGCCTCCAGAGCCACTTGCGGGTGGCCGTAGATTTGCTCAAACTCGGAAATGTCAGCGCCAGCGGCAAACGCGCCCGGGACGGCGCTTTGCAGGCACACCACCCGCGCCGATGCTCGGTTTGAAATTTGCTCCATCAAGGCCGGGATGCTGCGCCACATGGACCGTGTAAAGGCATTGCGCCTTTGTGCGTGGTCGATGCTCAGACAAGCAACGGGGCCGCGAAACTCCAGTGAAACAGCAGGCATAGATGATTCCGTAGATATCCGGGCCCCAGCGGGCTCGGTCGTCTGATTCCAAAATGATAATATGTCCGTACAACTTTGCAAGGACTGTTTTCACCAAGGAGCTGTCATGCGCTATGAGAAAAGCCCCAAGCCCTATACGTGGCCAGGCGGAGCACGCCTGGCCCTGTCCATCGTGGTCAACATTGAAGAGGGCGCCGAGGCCAACATCATGGACGGGGACAAATACCCCGAGCCGGTCGACGAGATGGGCATCGCGCTCAAGCGCGCGGTTCGCAACTATGGCAACGAGTCCAACTACCGCTATGGCCTGACGCGCGGTGGCCCGCGGGTGATGCGGCTGCTCGAGCAACACCAGCTGCCCGTGACCTTCACCGCCTGCGCCTTGGCGCTTGAGCGCGCGCCCGAGCTGGCCGCCGAGATCAGGCGCCAGGCCCGCCACGAGGTCACCTCTCACGGCTATCGCTGGGCCCACCAGTTCCAGATGAACGAGGACCAGGAGCGGGGCTATATCCGGCAAGCGGTCGAGTCGCTCGAGCGCACCACGGGCCAGCGCCCACAGGGCTGGCTGTCACGCTATTTGCTGACCGACAACACCCGGCGCTTGCTGGCCGAAGAAGGCTTTCTCTATCACATGGACGACTACGGCGATGACGAGCCGTCCTGGGACTGCAGCCACGGTCGACCGATTGTGGTGATGCCCTACCAGGTGGACAACAACGATATGAAGATGTGGGCAGAGCCCTCTTACACACCCGACCAATGGCTCAAGTACGCGCTCGACAACCTGCAGTGGTCGCTCAAAGAAGGAGAGCATGAGGTCAACATGATGTCCTTGGGCTTGCACCTGCGCATCATTGGCCGACCCGGGCGAATTTGGGCCCTGGAAAAGTTTCTCAACCACGTGCAGGACCTCAACGGCCAGGGCGCTGGCATCTGGGTCGCCACCCGTGCACAAATCGCCCGGCATTTCGCCCAGCATGTCGCCGCCCAGCCTTGAGATTGACTGGGGGCGATGGCTGCGACCGGGTGACCGCGTCGTGTGTTCGCACATGTCGAGCCAGCCCAGGGCCTTGCAACAGTCGCTGCTCCAGCACCGGCCGGCGATACCGCTGAGCGTGATGCTCGGCGTTGCCTTCAGCCCCGACATGGGCGCAGCACCTGAAGACTGGCAACTCCAGGGTCTGGGCGCCATGGGAAGCGGTTCGGTGGTGGCCAGCAAGCGCTCTTTTAGCCTGAGCACGCTGACCTACAGCGCCTACGAGCAGGCCTACGCGCAAGGGCTCTGGCCGGTCGATGTGGTGCTGGTGTCCTTGAGCCGGGACCCGCAGGGGCGCTTGTACCTCGGCGCCAGCCACGGGGCCGCGCTGGCGGCCGCTCGGCGAGCGCGCGTGGTGCTCGCCGAGGTCAACGCGCAGGCGCCATGCTTGCTGGACAGTCAGTGGCCTGCCGACGTACCGATCCACGCCCAGTGGGAGACCTCCTACGCGCCGCCCGAGCTGTCGGCGAGCCCGGCCGGTGCCGCCGAGCAGACGATCGGGGAGCACCTGGCCGCCCGAATTCCCGATGGCGCCTGCCTTCAGGTGGGTATCGGCAGCCTGCCTTCGGCGCTGCTCGACTGCTTGAGCGGCCACCGCAAGCTCGGGGTGCACACGGGCATGTATGGCCAGGCCATGCACCGCTTGCTGCTGTCGGGCGCCATCGACAATTGTGAGAAAAACATCGACGCCGGGCTGTGCATCATCGGAGGCGTGGCCGGGCAGGCCGATTTCCTGGCCCAAACCGATCAGCATCCTGCACTGCGTATGCGCAGCCCGGCTTACACCCACGACCTGCTCAACATCCAAGGCCTTCGAAACTTCTTTTCACTCAACAGCGCGCTGGAAGTAGACCTGCTCGGACAGGTCAATGCCGAGACCATCGTGGACGAGCACGGCCGCTGGCGCTACGTCGGCGGCATTGGCGGGCTGCCCGAATTTTCAAGGGCGGCCATGCGCGCACCGGGGGGGCAGTCGGCGATCGCCTTGCCGGCGCGCACGCCGCGCGGACGCTCGCGTATCGTGGCCAAGCTGTCTGGCCCGGCCACACTGGCGGCCTCAGATGCTGATCTGATCGCGACCGAACACGGCGTGGCCGAGATGCGTCACGCCAGCGTGGACCAAAGGGTCATGAAGATGGTGGCCATTGCCGACCCACTCGATCGGCCCGCGCTGCTGGCACAAGCGCGCGCCATCGGCTGGATCTGAAAGCCGCGGCGGCCGCCAGCCGGCTAGGCCTCAGGCTGCACCGAGCAAGGTCTGCACCTGCTCAGCCCAAGCCAGCAGACGGGCGTCGTCACCGCGGCAACCGACGATTTGAAGGCCTGCCGGCATCTGCCCGGGCGGGCAGCGCAGTGCCAACGTGATCGCCGGCAAGCCCGCCATATTGGCCATCGCGGTCAAGTCGGCTTGGTTGGCGGGGGCCGGATTGCGCAGATCGAACGCCGTCTGTGGCGCGGTTGGCAAGACCACAAAATCGGCCTCGTCAAACCAGCGATGCGCCACCTCGGCCGCCAAGCCCACCTCGGCCAAGGCCCGGCCCAGGTCCAAGCTGGTCTTTTTCTCGATGTAGCGCATCATGGCCAGCAGATCGGGCGGCAGCTCGGCGCTGCGAGACTCAAGCAAGGGGGCCAGGCGGCCATGCAGCTCGGCTTCGCACAAAAGCAGGCCGCTGCGCCGGTAACGGCCAAGCTGCACCGCATCGGGCGCGTGAGCCCATGTCTGGACCTGCTGGGTGCGGCGCAAAATCGCCGCGGCCCGGTCGAAGGCCAGCGCCACGTCGGCCTCAACGCCCAGGGCGCGAAGGTCAGCAGGCAAGGCCAGCCGCAGGCCGGCCAGGTCGGCTGCAGCGACGCCCCAGTGGCGATCGGGCGCGAGCGCCGCCATGGCGCTGCGGACATCGCACACATCGCGGGCGATCACGCCCACGTGGTCCAACAGCAGCGACAGGGGCACGACGCCTTGCAGACTCAGCAGCCCGTGGCTGGGCTTGAAGCCCACGACGCCGCAGTAGGCGGCCGGCAGCCGCACCGAGCCCATGGTGTCCGTTCCCAAAGACACCGTGCAAAGCCCCGCGGCCACCGCAGCGGCCGATCCGCCACTGGAGCCGCCGGGTGAGTAGCCAGGCCTGAGGGGGTTGAGACAATCGCCATAGTCGCGGTTGCGGTTGGTCGCCCCCAGGGCCATGGGGTGCATGTTCAGCCGCCCCAGGCACACCATCCCGGCGGCTTTGAGCGCGCTGACCACGGGCGCATCGCGCTCGGCCGGCTGCGCACCATAGGCGGCCAGGCCACAGCGCGAAACATGGCCGGCCAAATCGATGTTGTCCTTGATGGCAAAGCCCAAGCCCCAAAGCGCAGACCCCGTCGCAGGTTCGGCCGGTGGCCCATCATCAGTCTGACTGAGGTAAGCGCGCAGGCTGGGGTTTAGGCTGGCGATGCGCTGCCGCTGCGCCGCAAGCCACTGCTGCGGGCTGATCTGGCCAGCCTTGAAAGCCTGGGCGGCGTGGCTTGCGGGCAACAAGGGCTCGATGGACGGCATGGATCAGGTCTTGACGATCAGGCGGATCGGTTTTTGGCGGGTTTCGACGCCGGTCAGTTCGGACAAGGCGCGCAGCGCGACGAGTTCAACCAGAACCTCGACCCCCAGACGCTGCTTGAGCAAAGCGCTGTAGGTCTCACTCAAGGCTGCAGTGGGCGCGACGTCGCACTCGATGCGCACCAGCAGGTCCTCGCGGCCGGCCGCATCCTTTTGGAGGATGCACACGTATTCGCCCCGAAATCCTGGCGCATCGGCCAAGATGGCCGCCAAGGCCTGCGGAAAGATATTGATCCCGCGCAGCTTGACCATGTTGTCGCTGCGGCCCAGAAAGCCTTCCATTCGGCGAAACGGCAGCTTGAGTTGCGACGGGCCCGACAAAATTCGGGTGACATCGTGGGTGTTGAAACGAATGATGGGAAAGATATCGTGGGTGAACAAACAGGTGACCACCAAATCGCCGGTTTGCCCATCGGGCACGGGTTGCCCGGTGTCGATGTCGCAGACTTGAACCCACTGGGCATCTTCCATGATGTGCATCCCATCGTGGTCCGGGCCCTCCGCGGCAATCAGGCCAGTGTCGCCCACGCCGTACCAGTCAAACAGCTCAGCGCCGCCCCACGCCTGCGACAGCACCTCGCGAGAATCGCGCGCCATGTGGCCGCTGATCATGCGAACCGGGATGTCGCGGCCAGGCAGCAAACCCATTTCTCTGGCGACATCGGCCAAGCGCTTGATGTAATCGGCAAACCCCACCAAGGCCGTGACGCCAAAATCACGCATGAACTCCACTTGCTTGACCGAGGGCGTCTCGACTCCGGTGCCCGCCGGCAGGAACAGAGCCGAGGTGTGGTGAACCACCGCTTCTCGAATGTAGTGCCCACCGTTGACCAGCCCGTGGCCATAAACCGAGTGGACCACGTCCTGGGGCCGCATGCCCTGGAGCAGGTAGGCCCGTGCGAGCAAAAGCTTGTGAACCTCCCGGGTGCGGGGGCTGAACACCAGCGGCTGAGGGCGCCCCGTGGTGCCGCTGGTCGCATGCACGATCATCGGGAAAATCCGGCCGTCGATCGGGATTTCCCGGCCGTGGTGGTCGCCCAAAGGCGGATGGCGCTCGATCGACTCCATGATTTCCTGCTTGCCAAACACGGGCAACCGGGGCAAGTCATCCAAGCTGCGGATATGGTGCGGCTGCACGCCGGCCTGACCCCACAGTCTTTGGTAGAACGGCAGCTGCCAGGCCCGCTTGAGCTGGCGCGCAAACTGCCCTTCCTGGTGCTGCCGCAGTGCGTCGCGCGACAAGTTCTGGTAGCGCTCGAGGAAGGCGGGGCCGATCGGAAATTCCTGGCGCAAGGCCTGAATATCGATGGCATCAAAATAACTTTGGTGCATACGGATGGGCGATGATAAAGTTGTCCGTACATATTCTCAATCGCGGCCATGTAAAAATCAAGCGGAAAAGCGGCAATCGACAGAAAGCTCGGACCTATGGCGACGGAACCTTACTACAAACAGATGTACAACCAGCTGTCTCGCAGTATTCGCGAAGGCCGCTACGCACTGGCCGCCAATTTGCCCACCGAGCGGCAGTTGTGTGACTCATTTGGCGTCAGTCGCCACACCGCACGCGAGGCGCTGCGCCAACTCGAGCAAAACGGACTCATCAAGCGCCGTCAAGGCTCAGGCTCGGTGGTGATCGCCACCGAGCCCAGCGTCCGCTATGAGCAGAGCATTCAAAGCATCGACGATCTGATGCAGCAGGGCAGTGCCAGCCGCCTACAGGTTCTGGTCTGTGAGGACATCCCCGTCGAGACCAACCAATTCAGCAGCCAAACCGGCCTGCTGGGAAAAGCCCCCTGCATTCGAGTGCGATCCATCCGCTACCTGCGCAACGACGTCAGACCTCTGGCACTGGTGGACGTCTATGCCGCGGTGCGCACCAAGGCGCAGGCCAAGCGCTTGCTCAATCCCGATACCGCAGCCCGGGAAATCGTGACGACAGTCGATCCTGCCAAGCTCGACCGGATTGAGCAGGCCTTCAGTGCGGTCAACCTGGAAGAAGATTCGGCCAAGCTGCTGCATGTCAGGGCAGGCGAGGCCGCCTTTCAGACCGTGCGCCGTTACTTCGATGCCACGGGCAAGCTGCTGGTGGTTGCCCACTCGCTTTACCAGTCGCAGCTGTTCACCTACACCAGCACGCTGCGCCGGCAGTAAGCGCCCCGCCTGCCGCCAGGGCATCAGCAAAAACCCTGGGCTGGCCCCCTTTACACTTGTCCGGACATATTGTTAAAGTCGGCACGCGAGCCGCAGGATCTGCCACAAGGCCCATGCAAAGGGACCAGACGGCCGACCGGCTTGGTCAATTTCACCGATTTTTTACTGAGTTTTGGCCCTTACATCATCATGACGTGCACAACCGCCGTGGTGGCCGTCTTCCCAGGTATCGTCACCTGGCTGCCCAAGTACTTGAAGGGTTGAACAGGCGTGTCGGATACAACCCTCTACCCTAGAGCATGGGCGCTGCTTGAGCGCGCGGGGCAGGCTGCGCTCAACGCGCGAGAGCCCGAACAAGCCCTGGAGGTGTTGACCCAGGCCTGCTTTGGCCTGCTCGGTGATCGGCAGCGCCATTTGCAGCCCGGCGCCCTCAAGGGCCAAGAGCGGCAGTTTTTTGTCGCCGGCGCTTTTATCGTCACGCCCGACCGGCAGCATCACATGCTCGTGGCCAACGTGGGGTTTCCGCCCGAGCAAAAGCGCTTGATGGTTCCGATCGACGGCGGTCACCCGGGCCATGTGTATGCGAGCGCGGAAAAGCTGATCCTCAAAAACACCGACGATCACGGCTCCTTCAAGCAGTACCTGAAATCTGCGCGCATGGGCTCGGCGGTTCTCTCGCCCATGATTTGGCAGGGTCAGTTTTTGGGCCAGCTGTTCATGGCAGCGCAAGCGCGCCACACCTTTGCCGACCAAGACCTCGAGGTTTTGGTGGCCTTCTCGCGCTTGGCCACTGCCGTTTGGGTGGCACTCGACGGGCCGGCCTGGACGCAAGCCCATGCGCAACCCGAAGACGCTTTTTACGTCGCGCGCGAAGGCCTGCGCTAGGCGTAAACCGGCCCGATAGCGCCGTGCAAAAAGGCCGCTTGGAATTGACGGCTTTTGAAAACTCACTATACTTGTCCGGACATATTTTGCCCCTGCCATGCCCATGATTCGTCCCCTGCGCTCCATGCTCTTTGTCTCGGGAGAAAGGGCAGACCGTTACCCCAAGGCTCTGGCCTCTGGCGCTGACCTGGCTTGCATCGACCTCGAAGATGCGGTGCATCCTTCGCGCAAGGCCCAGGCACGCCTGAGCGTTTGCGAGTTCATCGCAGGCTACGCACCCAAGCCTGGCGATGCGCAGCTGGCTGTCCGCATCAATGCAATTGGCACGGCCGACGGACTGCGCGATGTGCTGGCGCTGCAAGACAGCGCAGCGCGCATGGACTACCTGATCGTGCCCAAAGTGGAAGACCCGGTCGACCTGAGCCTGGTCGAGCGCTGGCTGCCCCAGGCTTTCAGGCATCTGGTTGCGCTGATCGAAACACCGCAGGGCATGCAGCGCGCCTCTGAGATTGGCGCTGCGGTCAGGGCTGGGGCGCCACGTGTGTCGGCCTTGATGCTCGGCGGCGCCGACCTGTCCATGGAGCTCGGCGCCCAGTTCAACTGGACGGGCCTGCTCGGGGCCCGCGCCGCCCTGGTGATGGCGGCCAAGGCTTCGGGGCTGCAAGCCTGGGACGTCCCTTTCATCCACATTGACGATGAGCCCGGCCTGCGCCAGGAAACCAGCCTGGCCTTGCAGATGGGCTTCGACTGCAAAACGGCGATTCATCCGTCGCAGGTCGCACCCATCCACGAATGCTTTGCGCCAGCGCCCCAGGAGCTGGCCTGGGCACAAGGGCTGCAAGAGGCCATGGACGCCCAAGGCGGGCCGGACCAAATACGCGGCGCCTTTGTCTACCAGGGCAAATTGGTCGACGCCCCCATCATCAAGCGCGCCTCTCGAATTCTCGCCACAGCCGCACTTTTGCGGCGCAACGAACAGTAAAAGGAGTCCTTTCATGGTTCAAAACGCCCAACCCGTCGGCCCGAATCACTACCGTGAATCGTTTGGCCGGTACTACGAAGACTTCCAGGTCGGCGACATCTACGAGCACCGCCCGGGCCGCACGATCACGCAGACCGACAACACGTGGTTCACCTTGCTGACCATGAACACCCACCCGATGCACTTCGATGAAGAGTATGCCAAGCACAGCGAGTTTGGCCGCTGCATCATTTGCAGCCCGCTGACCGTGGCGCTGATGGTGGGCATGAGCGTGACCGATGTCAGCCAAAAGGCCATTGCCAATTTGGGCTGGAGCGACATCAAGCTGACCTACCCCCTGTTTGCCAACGACACGCTCTACGCGCGCAGCGAGGTGCTGGACAAACGCGAGTCGTCGTCGCGGCCCAACGCCGGCATCGTCAGCGTCAAGACCATCGGCACCCAGCAGGAGGGCAAGACGGTGTGCACGTTCATGCGCACCATCTTGGTGGCCAAGCGCGGTTTTGATGTCGAGAAAAAAGCCAACTACTGATCCCGAGGAAATCTCATGACGATGCAATCACGGTCCGAGCAGGACGACCTGGCGCTGATCGATGCGATCGAGGCCTGGGCTGAAAAAGAGCTGCGCCCCGTCGCCCGTCAGTTCGACCTGGCTGACGAGTACCCCCACGAGATCGTCGAGCAGATGAAACAACTCGGGCTGTTCGGCGCAACGATCGGCGAACAGTACGGTGGCTTGGGCCTGTCGGCCTGGACCTATGCGCAGATCGTGACCAAGGTCGCCTCGGTCTGGATGGCGCCCTCAGGAATCTTTAATTCACACCTGATCATGGCCTCGGCCATCGAGCGGTTTGGCACCGAGGCGCAAAAGCAAAAGTACCTGCCGCGCATGGCGACGGGTGAATTTCGCGGCAGCATCGGCCTGACCGAACCGAATGC
>Ga0164293_10004971_pt1 | contig 11321 bp, 9 predicted proteins | sample GEODES118metaG_FD_111487 | JGI IMG/M metagenome (GOLD analysis project Ga0164293, IMG submission 111487) | Eutrophic lake water microbial communities from Lake Mendota, Wisconsin, USA - GEODES118 metaG | ecosystem: Environmental > Aquatic > Freshwater > Lake | place: USA: Lake Mendota, Wisconsin...
CGGCTACGGCCAGGGCTGGCTCCAAGGCTTCCCCCAAGGCCAAGCGCCGGTCCGCAATGTCTGCTGCGCCTGCCCGACCGTCCTACGGTCAGATCGCTGGCCTGCACGCTACCCCGGATGACCTTGCTCTCAAGTCGAGCGTTGCCCTGGTGATCGACCAGGACACCCAGGAGGTCTTGCTCCAAAAGAACCAGCGAGCGGTGTTGCCCATTGCCTCGCTGACCAAACTGATGACGGGGACCATCATTTCCGAAGCCAAGTTGCCGATGGACGAGATGATCACCATCACGCAGGATGATGTGGATACCGAGAAGGGAAGCGGTTCGCGCCTTCGTGTCGGTGCCGCGCTCACCCGAGCTGAAGCCATGCATCTCGCCTTGATGGCCAGTGAAAACCGGGCTGCCCATGCGCTGGGCCGCACCTACCCGGGAGGCCTCTCGGCCTTTGTGAGCGCAATGAACGCCAAGGCGCGCCAGCTTGGCATGCAGGCCACGACCTATGTCGAACCCACTGGCCTGTCGAGCCGGAACCAGTCCTCGGCCCAAGACTTAGCAATTCTGGTCGCGGCGGCTGCGATCGATCCGATGCTGCGCGAGTACTCCACCTCTCACGGCGCCCAGGTGGCTGTCGGCAAACGCGTCCTCCAGTACAACAACACCAATCGCCTGGTGAAGAATCCCGACTGGGATATCGGCTTGCAAAAGACCGGCTACATCTCCGAGGCAGGCCAGTGCCTCGTGATGCAGGCCCGTATCGCGGGTCGCAAGGTGATCATTGTTTTTCTCGACTCCGCGGGTAAGCTCAGCCGTCTTGGCGATGCAGAGCGCGTCCGTCGCTGGGTCGAGCACAACGCCGGCAGTCTGAGGCCTACGGGCGCGCTGCCGACGCGCACCAGTAGCGCCGTTCCCGGCGCCAACGGCTGATCGGCTACCGGCTCGATCCTCTAGGCCCTGCGCGCTGTGCGCTCAGAGAAACGGCTCCTGAGGGAGCCGTTTCTCTTGAGGCACATGCACAAACCATGCGGTGGCTTTGGGGGCAGCCCTAGGCAGATTCCAGATGGTGTCCGAGCGCCGCAGATATCTCGGCTGCGGTGGCTTGCAGGCGGATCAGCCAGGCCTCATCGAGGCGGTCGGCTGGCGCGGAGATAGACAGGCCGGCCACCAGACGGTCCTGGTCGTCGTAGATGCCAGCCGCCATGCATCGCACACCCAACTCCAATTCCTCGTTGTCACGTGCGATACCGTGTTGACGTGCCTTGTACAGCTCCCGCTCGAGCACGGGCAGCTGCGTGATGCTGTTACGGGTGTGACCGGCCAGGCCGGTGCGTGTGGCGTAGGCGCGCACCCGCGGCGCGTCGTCGGCCGCCAGAAACAGTTTGCCGGTGGAGGTGAGGTGCAGGGGCGCCCGGGCGCCGATCGCACGCACCACCTGCATTCCGGAGCGTTCGCTGTAGGCGCGCTCGATGTAAACGATCTCGTCACCTTGCCGCATCGAGAGGTTCACCGGTTGCTGGATCTGCTTGTGCAACTCTCGCATCGGCAGCAGGGCGGCGTCACGCACGTTCAGGCGGCCTTTGACCAGATTACCCAGCTCGAGCAGACGCATGCCGAGCCGATAACTGCCGGGCTCCGGTCGGTCGACGAAGCGACCCAGCGTCAGATCATTGAGGATGCGGTGGGTTGTAGAGGGGTGCAGCCCGGTGCGCTCGCTGATTTCCTTGAGCTGCATGGAGTCCTCTCGGGAGGCCAGCACGTCAATCAACGCGAACATCCGCTCAATCACCTGGATGGTTGGCTTGGGTGCAGCCCCGCCTGCGGTCTTTTTCATGGGCATCCCTCCTGAGAGCCCATTTTATCTGATGAAATCCCCGTCGCCCTCAAGCCGGGGTCGCCGTCTTGCTGAACTCGGTCGGGTCAACCCACCGCCCGTCGGCCAGTACCTCGTAGGGTCGAAAGCGGGACTTGTAGTCCATCTTGGGGCTCTCGGCGATCCAGTAGCCCAGGTAGACGCGGGGTAGCCCCAGCTGGCGGGCCTGGGCGATTTGCCAGAGCACGCCGTAGGTGCCGTAACTGGCGCCGGCTTCGGGCTCGTAGAAGGTATAGACGGCCGACAGGCCGTCGGTCAGCACATCGAGGATCGACACCATGCGCAAGGGACCCGGGCTGCCATCGGGCAGGGTCTCGCGGAACTCTACGAGGCGGGAATTGACCCGACTCTGCAAGAGGAACTGGGTGTACTGGTCGATGCTGTCCTGGTCCATGCCACCACCGCTGTGCCTGCCGGCCTGGTAGCGAAGGTAGAGCTGGTAGTGCTCGGGCATGAAGCACATGCGAAGGACCCGGGCCTGCAGGTTGGCGTGCTGGCGCCAGGCTCGTCGCTGGCTCCGGTCTGGCGTGAAGTCGTTGACCCGGACCCGCAGTGCGACACAGGCCTGGCACCCATCGCAATAGGGCCGGTAGGTGAACATGCCGCTGCGCCGGAAACCCCGCGCCACCAGGTCGGAGTAGGCGTCGTTGTGAATCAGGTGGCTCGGGGTTGCCACCTGCGAGCGCGCTTGGCGCCCGGGCAGGTAGCTGCAGGGGTAGGGCGCCGTTGCATAGAACTGCAGCGTCTGTAGCGGGAGGTCCTGGAGATGGGTCACGCGTCCGTCGAAGATGTCGGGGAAGAATGCAGGAGTTCGCGCCAGTATACGGAGTCAAACTGCCAGGCCAATGGCCTGGCGGCAAGCGCTTCGGGCAGCCCCGCCAGGAACTGCGTCCGAGGCACAGGCCTGGCCCCCAGGGAGGCCAGGTGCCGGGTCTCTTGTTGGCAGTCGATACGCTCGACGCCTTGGGCACGGGCCAGGGCCACCAACCCCGCCAGGGCGATCTTGGAGCTGTCCGGCTCGCGGCTGAACATCGATTCGCCGAACACAGCCCGGCCAATGGCGACGCAGTACAGGCCGCCGACCAGTTGCCCCTTGCGCCAGGTCTCGATGCTGTGGGCCAGCCCTGCCCGGTGCAATGACCGGTAGGCCTCGACCATCTCCGGAACGATCCAGGTGCCTGTTTGGCCCTCCCGTGGACTGTCCGCGCAGGCCTGGATGACTGCATCGAAGGACTGGTCCACCCTCAGCTCGCAGGCGGGATCGCTGATGAACTGCTGCAGGGTTTTGCGAAGCGATCGGTGGAGTCGGAACTCGGCGGTGTGCAGCACCATCCGCGGGTCGGTGCTCCACCAGAGAATAGGCTGACCCTGACTGAACCAGGGGAAGATCCCCCGGCTGTAGGCCTGCCGCAGTGTTTCTGTGTCCAGGGCGCCGCCGGCCGCAAGCAGGCCGGGGGCAGGGGCCTGTGGGCCCCAGGCCTGCGCCGGGTCCGGAAAGGGCTGTCCCGGCTCCAGCCAGGGCAGTGGAGGGGAGCGCCGTGTCATGCGTGCCGCCCCGCGTCCGCGCGGGCAGCGTCCTCGGGCCAGCGCAGCCACTCGACTGTCTCCGGCGCGCCGGGCCAGGCCACGGCGCCGGTCCATGCCCCGCTGTGTTCTTGGGCTGCCAATTGCCAGTGGCCAGGCTCGTATTGGGAAATGGCGCTACCAAGTAGGCGCGGCGACTCGTCACAGGACACCGACAGCGCAGCCGGCGCAAGCGCCAGCCCGTGGCCACTCGCTTTGAGCAGAGCCTCCTTGCGTACCCAGCAGCGCAGCGCGGCAAGACCGCGCGCGATCTCCGGCAGGGCGGCGATGGCCTGGGTCTCCTGTGGCGACATCTGCCCGGCGAGGTCTGCCGCGACCTCCTGCCCCGGTGGCAGGAGTTCGAGGTCAACCCCGACGGGATGCTCCCCGCTGATCGCCACAAGTGCGTGGTCCCCGGCGTGGGAAAGTGAAAAATGCAGGGCCCTACCAGGTCCGGGCCGGAGGCGGGGCTTGCCGCCTGGATCCCGGGCCAGAAGGACCTGCGCTGGTGGGCAGTGCAAGCGATGCCCCAGCACCCGGCGCAGCCCAGCATGCGCGGCCGCATAGCGATGCCGCAAGGTGCTGCTGGCCAGGCGGTCGCAGCGTGCCCGCTCTTGCGGGTCCAGCAGGGCGCAGGCACGGTGGAAGGTGCTGCGGTCGAGTCTGAGATCAAGGTGCCAGATCTGCATGGCGACATCTTGGCATGAGTCGGCCCCCCTTGAACGAGGCGGCACTCGATGGGGCCACCTCTGCAGCCAGCTAGACTGCGGTACCTCGCCATGTCCAGCACCCGCGCCCTTCGCGTGTTGAGCCTCATCCCACCGATGACGCAACTCAACACCCCGTACCCCTCAACCGCCTACCTCACCGGCTTTTTACGCTCGCGTGATGTCGAGGCCGCGCAGGCCGATCTGGCCCTGGGACTTGTCCTTCGTCTGCTCAGTCCATCAGGGCTGGAGGGCCTGCGCACCGCCGCCATGGCAGTGCCAGAGGACGCCCGCAGTGCGCCGGTCAATTGCTTCCTCGACCACTATCCCCGCTACGCCAGGACCATCGGCCCGGTGATTGCATTTCTCCAGGGGCGTGATGACACTCTGGCGCACCGCATCGCTGGCCGTGGCTTGCTGCCGGAGGGGCCTCGCTTTGCATCGCTTGATGTCTATCTTGGCCAGGACGACAGTGAGGCAGGCGATGAAGGGGATGCGGGTGATGCGGGCGACGATGGTCTGGCCTGGGCCTTCGGCGCCCTGGGCACCACCGACCGGGCTCGGCATCTGGCGACCCTGTACCTGAATGACCTGGCCGACGTGGTGCGTGATGCGGTAGACCCGCGCTTTGAGTTCGTGCGCTATGCGGAGTCGCTGGCTGCGGCCCAGCCGAGTTTCGAGCCGCTTGCCCAGGCACTGGCCGCGGCGCCCAACCTGCTCGATCGCCTGCTCGCGGAGCTGACCTTGGAGGCGGTCGATACACACCAGCCCGACCTCGTTTTGCTCTCGGTACCGTTCCCGGGCTCCGTCTATGGCGCGCTGCGTATCGCCCAGGTGATCCGCAGCCGGCACCCCCAGGTGCGCATTGCCCTGGGCGGCGGTTACGTCAACACCGAGTTGCGTGAACTGTCCGAGCCGCGCCTCTTTGACTTTGTCGATTTCGTCACCCTCGACAGCGGTGAACGGCCTGTGCTGGCCCTAGTGGCGCACCTGCGCGGCGAGCGCGGACGCGAGCGCCTGGTGCGGACCTTCGTCCGTGACGAGGTCGCCAACGAGGCGGCGCCCGGTGGTGTGGTGCGGTTCGTGAACTGGCCCGAGCCCGACATTCCCTTCGAGCAGGTGGGTACGCCTACCTGGGATGGCTTGCCCATCGACCGATACCTGAGCTTGCTGGATATGCTTAACCCGATGCACCGCCTCTGGAGCGACGGGCGTTGGAACAAGCTCACCGTGGCCCATGGCTGCTACTGGAAGAAGTGCAGTTTCTGCGACGTGAGCCTGGACTACATCAGTCGCTTCGAGACGGCTTCGGCCAGCACCTTGGTCGATCGTATCGAGCGCATCGTCGAGGAGACTGGCCAGACGGGATTTCATTTCGTCGACGAGGCCGCCCCGCCGAAGATGCTCAAGGCCCTGGCCGAGGAGTTACTGCGCCGGCAACTGCCCATTTCCTGGTGGGGCAACATCCGCTTCGAAAAGACTTTCACCCCCGAGCTGAGCGAGCTGCTTGCCGAGAGCGGCTGCATCGCGCTCTCGGGTGGATTGGAGGTGGCTTCCGATCGGCTGCTGGCCCTGATGAAAAAGGGCGTCACGGTGGACCAGGTGGCGAAGGTGACGCGTGGCATGGCCGACGCGGGAATCCTGGTGCACGCCTACCTGATGTACGGCTTCCCGACTCAGACGGTGCAGGACACCGTCGACGCGCTTGAATATGTGCGCCAGTTGTTTGAAAACGGCTGCATTCACAGCGGCTTTTTCCACCGCTTCGTCTGTACCGTCCACTCGCCGGTAGGCAAGGACCCGGCCGCTTACGGCGTGGAGCTGGTGCCACTGCCGCCGGGCAATTTTGCGAAGAACGACATCGGCTTCATCGACCGCACACCGATGCCCAAAGGTGTGGACCACGACCTCCTGGGCCGTGGTTTGAAGAAAGCGATCTACAACTACATGCACGGAGTGGGCTTGGAGCAGGATGTGCGGGCCTGGTTCGAGCTGCCAAAGGGGGCCGTGCCACGGCCGGGTGTGCGGAAAGACCGGATTGCGCGTGCCTTGCTATGAGGCGGTCCTGAGCCCTGCGGCGTTGCTTGCCAGTCAACCCTGTGCATAGGGCCACAAGTGGAGTGCCGGCAGTTGTTTGAGGAAGTCCACGACATGTGTCCTCCGGCAGCGGCTTGAATCCACCCTCACAGGCGTAGGCTGACCCTGCTTAGGAATGCATGCAAGGCTGTTTGTGGTTCCAGTCCCTCGGGCTGTCATCTGCATTCCACGGGAACGCCGCCGCCTTCCTCTCCGGTTAGCGCCATTTGAAATAAGAGATACCAGACGGCCCTGCATCTTTTAAGATGTGCCTGGATGCGCTGGAGCGGCCTTGGTCGTGTTGCCCACGATCGGCTAGCGGCCTCAGGCGTCACAGAGAAAACCTGAAAGACCATCCATCCAAAACGAATCGAGCAAGGCCTATGAAAAAACTTCCTGCAGAAGCCCGAACAGATAAAGAACGCCGCCGGCTGATGCTGGCCGGTGCTTCCGGCGCAGTAGGCCTTGCCCTCGCACCCCTCGAGTCCTGGGGCCAGTCCGGGCCCGGCACCTGGCCCTCCAAGCCAATCCGCTTCATCTCCGCCACAGCGCCAGGCGGTGCGATCGACCCCACCGCTCGTTCCAATGGCGAATACATCACCCAGAAAACCGGCCAGCCCGTCCTCCTGGAGCATCGCCCCGGCGGTCAGAGCATGATTGCCGCGCAAATGGTGGCCAAGGCTGCGCCCGATGGCTACACCTGGCTCTTCGTGGTGAATTCCGCAATGACGCAGGCCCCTTTGCTGCTCAAGGATCCCGCCGTGCCAGACCCAGCGCGAGCCTTCGACATGGTGGCCGGCTTCTTTCCTGGACCAGCTGTGTTCTTGGTGAAGAAGGACCTGCCGGTGAAGAACCTCCGCGAGTTTGTCGAACGCGCGCGCAAGCAACGCACTGTCATCGGTTCCATTGGCGTGGGCTCACGCGCACACATGGTGGGTGCGCAGATGAACAAGCTGCTGGGTACACAGATCGATGTGGTGCATTACAAGGGTGCCGGCCCCGCCCTGCAGGACCTGGCCGGCGGCCAGATCGACTGCACCGTTGGCAGTTTCGCTGGATCGGCGGCACTGGTGCAGGCCGGACGCATCGTGCCCATCGCCATTACCTCTGGTTCTCGCTCGCCCAAGCTGCCAGGCATCCCGACCTTTGCCGACGAGGGTTTCACCCAGCCGGTGTTTCGCCTGCGTGACTGGCTGGCGCTGGCCGCACCGGCCGGTACAGCCCGCCCCATTCTGCAGCGAATGGGCGACCTGATTCGCGAAGCCAATGACACGCCGGCCGTGTTGAGGGCTCGCGATGCCGCCGGCCAGACCGAGGGGCCCATACTCCTGGCCGATTTCGACAAAGCACTGGCTGAAGAACGCCCAGTCTGGCAGAACGCGACGCGCGATCTCAACATCACGCCCGAATAACTCAAGTTGCCTCTGCCATGGGCATGGATCCCATCTCCTCAGAGGCCTGTCGCCGACTGATTGAGCGTATCGGTATCGAGTCTTCGATGTTGGGCACCCAGGTGCACTTCATCGGGGCTGATCCGGTGATCCCTAGCCGCCATCGCTACGGCGCTGCCACAGCTGCTGCGCTGGGCGCACAGGGGGCAGCCATTGCTGCGATCTGGCAGCAGCGAAGCGGCGCTACCCAGACTGTTGGAGTAGACCTTGCACGGGCCGTGCACCTGGGCCTGCGCACCACTTTCAATCTGCGCCAGAACGGCAAGTCCTTCAACGTTGGCAGCACCTCGCGGGCATCCAACTTTTTTCTCACTCGGGACGGCCGCCACATTTATCTGCTTCGGAACAACGGTCGCGGCACCATCACCGAGGACCTGATCGGCCTGCTGCGATGTCCAAACACCACCGAAGGCATCGCCACCGCCGTCAGTCAGTGGAATTCATATGACCTGGAGGAAGCGCTGGCTGCATCCAAGTTGCCCGGCGTGGTAGCGCGCACCCCTGATGAATGGCTGGTGCATCCGCAGGGCCGTCTCCTTGCGACACAACCGGGTGTGAACCTGCGCAAGTTGGGCGACAGCCCCCCCGAGCCCTTTTTGCCAGCCGAGCGCCCACTCTCGGGTATCCGCGTGTTGGATGCCTCCCACGTCATCGCTGGACCATCCACCGGGCGGCTGCTGGCCGAACAGGGCGCCGAGGTTCTGCAGGTGAGTAATCCAGCTGAGCGTGAGACGCAGCAGATCATCATGGATCTTGGCTTCGGTAAACGCGCAGCCTACATCGACCTCAATACCGTGCAGGACGTGGCGCAGTTGCGAAAGCTCGCTGCGCAGGCCGATGTTTTCATTGACTCCTATCGCCCTGGGGCCATGGTGCGCCGCGGATTTGGCCCCGACGACCTGGCGGCGATCCGGCCCGGTATCGTCTACGTGTCCATCAGTTGTTATGGTTTTGAAGGCCCCTGGGCCACGCGCGGCGGCTATGAGCCTATTGGACAGGCCGCTTCTGGATTGTCGGTGCGTGAAGGCTATCCAGATGCGCCGCGCAATGCCCCGACCATCACCATGAATGACTACCTGGCAGCCTATCTTGCCGGCGCCGGTGCTCTGGGAGCTCTGGTGCGCCGGTCGCGCGAAGGTGGTAGCTGGCATGTCACCACCTCGCTCACGCAGGCCTCCATGTGGGTGTTGTCGTTGGGCGAGCTAGCGGTAATTCCGAAGGTGCTCCCGGACTACGCGCCAAGCCCGGGGGACATCCTCACCTCGCAGACGGTATTCGGCGAACTGCAGCACGTTGCTCCGATCACGCAGTATTCGGTAACGCCAGGATACTGGTCGCGCATGCCGCAACCGGCTGGTGCATCACGCCCCGAGTGGCACGCATGATCGCCATGACTCAGCACCCATCTCAATCGGGGGCGATCATGCCGTGCTTAGCTAGCAAGTGTGTCCACTGAGGGCCTGTCCGCTTGAAGCAACGCAGGGGGAAAAAGAAAAAAGCCACTCGGGCTTTAGGCCTGAGTGGCTTTTCTCATTCGAGTTTTTTGGCTCCCCGACCTGGGCTCGAACCAGGGACCTACGGATTAACAGTCCGGCGCTCTACCGACTGAGCTATCGGGGAATAAGCCTCAAATTATAGCCAGAAAAATCGGGGCTCCCTGCAGCCTCCGCCCTGAAACGTCTGAGGCGCAGATGCGCTGTCGCAGGCTCAGTCGAAGACCGGTGACTCCACGCCCAGCACCTTGTGCAGCTTGGGCGATGTGGTGGTGTATTGCAGGTGGATCTTGCCCTTCTCGGGGAAGACAATCGCCGCCGCCGCGAAGGCCGCCAGCGCGCACTCATGGAAGCCCGACAAAATGAGCTTCTTCTTGCCCGGGTAGGTGTTGATGTCGCCCACCGCAAAGATGCCGGGCACACTGGTGGAGAACTTCTCGGTGTCGACCACCAATTGTTTGCGCTCAATGGCCAAGCCCCAGTCTGCGATCGGGCCGAGCTTGGGCGAAAGGCCGAAGAAGACCAGGAGCAGGTCCATCGGGACCACACGGGTCACACCGTCGGCGCCGGTGACCTTGGCGCCCACCATGCGGCCTTCGCGCTCTTCGTAGCCGGTGACCTGGCCAACGATGAACTGCATCTCGTACTGCTCGCACAACTCGTGCATCTTGGCGACCGACGCGGGTGCTGCTTTGAATCCGTCGCGACGGTGCACCAGGATCACGCTCTCGGCCTTGTTCGGGCCTTCGGCCGCGAAGTTGAGCGTCCAGTCGAGTGCGGAGTCGCCACCGCCGACGATGAGGAGGTTTTTGCCGGCAAAGTCGGCCGGGTTCTTCACGCGATAAAACAGTTGCTGATCTTCGAAGGCGTCCAGGCCCTCTACCCTCAGTCTGCGCGGCTCGAAGGCGCCGACACCGGCGGCGATGAAGATGGTCTTGGTGAGGAAACGGGTGCCCTTGCTGGTTTCGACAAAAAAGCGCCCGTCTTCCTGCTTGCGCACCACGTCGACCGTCTGGCCCAGGTGGAAGGTCGCACCAAAGGGCTCGATCTGCTTCATCAGCGCATCGGTGAGCTCCTTGCCAGTGCAGACAGGGATCGCCGGGATGTCGTAGATGGGCTTGTCCGGATACAGCTCGATGGGCTGACCACCTGGGTAGGCCAGGGAGTCAATCACATGTGCCTTGAGCTCGAGCAGTCCGAGTTCGAAGACCTGAAACAGGCCCACCGGCCCGGCGCCGATGATGACGGCGTCGGTCTCTATCGGGCCGTCGTGGGCGCCGGCGGTATCAATCACTTCTGGGTTCGCGTTGGGCTGCATGAGGGCGTGAGGCACAGTGGCGTCAGCGCACCAGCTCGGAGAGCTTGCCGGTCTTGTCTTTCCACTCGTCGGCGTCGGGCAGGGAGGGCTTGCGCTTGGTGATGCTCTTCCAGCCGGGGGCACGGGAGAGGTCGATATTGATTTTGATCAGAGCCATCTGGTCGGCTGGCACGTCCTCTTCGGCGTAGATGGCGTTGACCGGGCACTCCGGGATGCACACCGCGCAGTCGATGCACTCGTCCGGGTCGATCACCAGCATGTTTGGCCCTTCGCGGAAGCAGTCCACAGGGCAGACGTCGACGCAATCGGTGTATTTGCAGCGGATGCAGGATTCAGTGACGACGTGGGTCATGGTGAAAAGCGGGTGCCGAACAAAAATTAGATTTTAACGGGGTCTACGAAGAGAGAAACCCTTGGGGCGATCTGGCTGAAAGGTCAGACAAAGGGCCACAGCGCAGGCCGCTCGAGGGCCCAGTGCCGGCTTGGCAAGAACGCCGCGGCCTCTGGCATTGATGGCGCGAAGGGCGCAAGGTCAGGTCAGCGCACCAGAACGGCCCCCGCAGTCTTGTGGGTGGAGGTGTCTACCAGAACTAGGCTGCCGCGCAGGCGCGAACGGGCAAAGGGCAGGGCGGGCAGCGCTTCCTGGAGCGTGAGCTCAATATGGCCTATCGCATTGGGCTCGAGTTGGCTGGCGTCGGCTTCCTGCAGTGTCTGGATGTCCAAACGGTGCACCACCCGTCGCACCTTGGCCTTGACCCAGCGGTGACCATGGAGGGCCCAATAGACCCGGCCAGCGACCAGCGGTTCATCGTCCAGCCAGGCGACGGTGGCCGAGATCTCCCGCGAG
>Ga0164293_10004975_pt1 | contig 11316 bp, 10 predicted proteins | sample GEODES118metaG_FD_111487 | JGI IMG/M metagenome (GOLD analysis project Ga0164293, IMG submission 111487) | Eutrophic lake water microbial communities from Lake Mendota, Wisconsin, USA - GEODES118 metaG | ecosystem: Environmental > Aquatic > Freshwater > Lake | place: USA: Lake Mendota...
CCAGCGTGCCGCCCGCTCCGGCTGCGTTCTCCACGATCACATTCTGCTGGAGCACTTCACCAAGGGCGCTCGCGAGAATACGTCCGACGCCATCTGTCGGGCCGCCGGCGGTGGTCGGAATGATCATTGTGATGGTGCGCGTGGGGTAGCTGACCTGCGCCGCCGCAGGGAAGCCGGCCATCAGGACTGCCAGGCCACCAAAGACTGCAAGCCATTGATGTAACCTGTATCGGACCCGTTCCGTCGTTTGCGCGCTCCTCCCAACGATCGATTCTCGCTGGCCTCTGTGTTTCGTCTACCGGCTGGCGATCCCGCACCAGCCTCAACGGCACAGTCCCTCGAGCCGGTCGATCTGGCATTCAGTCCGCAAAAACCACTGTCTTCTGGCCATTCATGACGACCCGGTGCTGCAGGTGATAGCGCACCGCCCGGCCAAGAACGCGTCGTTCGATATCACGTCCCTTGCGCACCAGGTCATCAGGGTTGTCACGATGCATGATCCGCTCGACATCCTGCTCAATGATCGGACCCTCATCCAAGTCGCCGGTGACGTAGTGGGCCGTTGCGCCAATCAATTTGACGCCGCGCTGGTGCGCCTGGTGATAGGGTTTGGCGCCCTTGAAGCCCGGCAGGAATGAATGATGAATGTTGATGCAGCGCCCGGCGAGTTTCGCAGTCAACCCATCCGAGAGGACCTGCATGTAGCGGGCGAGAACAACGAGGTCGGTGTCCGTGCTGCGGATCAGTTCCCAGATGGCGGTTTCCTGCTCGAGCTTGGTCGCCTTCGTCACGGGCAAGTGGTGAAACGGTACGCCGTCAAAGTCGATTCCGGCGTACGTCTCCCGCGGGTGGTTTGAGACGATGGCCGAGACATCCATCACCAGCTCGCCGATGCGCCATCGGTACAGCAGATCTGCCAGGCAGTGATCCTGCTTTGATGCCAGCAGCATGACGCGCTGACGCTCGTCGGATGATGCCAGCGTCCAACTCATGCCGAACTGTTCCGCGACCGCGCGAAAGGCTCTGCGCGGATGTTCGTCCTCGTGCTTCCCGGTTGAAGCGAAGACGACACGCATGAAGAACTGCCCTGTCTCGGCATCGTCGAACTGCTGGGCGTCAAGGATGTTGAAACCGTAATCGAACAGATGCGTGGCGACGGCAGCCACAATGCCCGGCCGATCCGCACAGGACAGCGTCAGAATGAAGGGTCTCGCCGTCATGTGACAAACTCCAGACTCCTGTTGACGAGATTTGTCATTTGGATCGCCGATGGGACGTGCGTTCGAGGTCCGACTGGCATCATCGTTTGGCCGTCTCGTTTGCGATCCAGTCCGCAGTCGCGATCGCGCCGCCGAATGCGAAGAAGTGAGCGCCGGCAATGTTTGGCCCGTTGCGTCCAATAACGTGAGCTGCGACCGGCACCAGCTCTCTAAGCGGGTCGCTGCTTGTTGCTAGCCGGAAGCTCTTGCTTCCCATCCGGACAAGCGACCCGAACGAATTCGCAACGCCGCAGGTTTGCGCATAGCGCGCCAAGGACATCAAACTTGTCGGTCCTGCGACTCCTATATGCAGCGCGACCTGAGGATACCGCGACGCTACGGTATCGATGCAGGCCTTGATCCGCTCGGGTGTAAAGCAGAGTTGGGTCACGAGACTAACCGAAAGACCCATTGCTGAGGCGCGCGTAATCTTGCGATCCAACGCATCCTCAAGCTGCTGCGCTGGTATGCAGGGGTGCTCTTCCGGATAGATCGCAAATGAGATTTCCCTGATACCGGATTCGGCGATAGCTGGGTCTGCCAGAACCGCTTCGGCATCGGCAAAGGGACCGGCGGCGTCCCCAAGGTCCCCGCCGATGAGGAGCAGACGCCGGGCACCCGAGTGGCCGCAAGCAATTCGCATGAAGGCGGTGAGTTCATCCCGCGAGGCTATGCGCCGGGCTGCGATATGCGGAACGGGGCGCAGACCGGCAATATGAAGGCTCTGCACTGCCGACAAGGATTGTGCCAGCGAATGGCGTGGCAGATGGCTGATGAAGACACTTGTCCCCTGCGGAAGCTTGGCTGCAATGGCCGTTGCATCCTGCGCCCGGTTTGGGCCGAGTTCGACGGAGGCATTGCTCAGGAGTTGACCGAGCGCCGTCTCTCCGCTGAGCGCCGCGCTGTCGTATCGGCCCGCCGGAAGCTCGCTCATGCGAATGGCAATGCGGAAACCGTTCCGCGTCTCTTGGCGCCGTCAGCGCACAGCACCGTGACCTTGTGGCCAGGCTCCCAATATCCCCTGTCGATCATGGACAGGCCGACATTGCGCTCCAGTCGGGGCGACCAGCCTGCGGAGGTGATCTGCCCGATCTGGGGGCCATCGGCATCACCCGCCAGCACCGGCCACGGCTTGCCACAGGGAGGGCAGCGCCCACCGTCAAAAAGGACGCCCCGGATCTGGCGTTTCACGCCCTCTCGGGCCACACGTTCGATGGCCGTGCGGCCGATATAGTCGATGGAACCGTCGAGCGTGCAGTACTTTTCCATGCCGCATTCCAGCGGATTGTTTTCGCGCGTGAATTCATTGCCGTAGGAGAGAAGGCCCGCCTCGATCCGGTCCGGCACATTGGGGCAGCCCGGGCTTATCCCGTAGGGCTTCCCGGCTTCCCATATCCTGTCCCAGAGAGCGGGGCCGAGATGGCTGCCGCGCAGGAACACTTCATACCCGCCGGGCCGGGAATAGCCGGTCCGTGCGATCACCTGTTGTGTGCCTTCGAACTCGAACAGGCCATATTTGAAGAAGCCGAGGGCGCGGATGCCTTCGCCAAAGATGGTCGCCAGGACATCTGCTGCCTTGGGGCCTTGGACTGCAAGGGGCGAAACATCCGGCTCATCGACCAAGACACTGAGCCCGCGCCCCAATGCCAGTCCCCTGGCCCAGAGCATGACATCGGAGTCGGCGATGGAGAGCCAGAAATGGTCCTCCGCAAGCTTGAGAAGCACGGGATCATTGATCATCCCCCCATTCTCATCAGTGATCGGAAGATAGAAACATTGTCCCAGCTTCATCCGGCTGATGTTGCGTGGCGTCATCCATTGCACGAGCTTTGCCGCATCGGAGCCGCTGATCTCCACCTGACGCTGGCAGGAAACATCCCATATCTGCACCTGCTCGCGCAGGTGGAGGAAATCCTCATCAACGGTTCTCTCGAATGCTTTTGGCAGCAGCATGTGATTGACGACGGAAAACCCGCGCACGCCGACTGTCTCGACCCGATCAGTGTAAGGTGTGCGTCGGATGCGACGCGACATGTTCAGTCCCGAGGTGCTCACCGGTGTCTCCGTAGTTCTTGTGTTGCTGGGTAGATCAGCTCGACCACCAGACGGAGTATCCGTTCGGCGACAGGATCACCGGCAAATGGTACTTGGCTTTTGCATCAGGCATGGCGAAGCGCAGGACCACCTCGCCGATGAACTGACGTTCGTGTCGATCCGGTAGCTGGGCCGCGAAGTACGGCCCAGTCTCGAAGATGAGTTCGTACTGCGCCGCCGTATCGATCGCAGCGGCGTCGATCTCTTCCAGAAGCCGACCGCCAGGGTCGGTCATTTTCTGGAAGACCGTTGTCCGGCTTCCATCCTTCGTCAGTTTAAGAAGCGTGATCGGGATGCCGCCGGCATGGGTGCCGTTGACAGCGTCGAGCGTGTGGGTCGAGACGATTGCCATGGCGCTTACTCGATCGACGCCTTGTCGCGCTTGCTGGTTGTGGCGAGCACGATCGGGCTGATGACGCCCTTGGCCTTCACGTTCACGATGGCGGTCTTGCCGCTGGCCATGGCGCGGCGCAAAGCCGGGATCAGTTGCTCGCGCCGCTCGACCAGTTCGCCATGGCCGCCCATGCCCTCGCACAGCGTATGGAAGGGAATGTCCCTGAAGTCAGTCGCGAAATGCTTGCCGCTGGCGAAGAGGCGCTCCTGCTGCTGGGAGATGCAGTCAAGCCCACCATTGTTGTCGACGACAATCGTGATCGGTAGACCTTCCTGGAAGGCCGCCTCGATCGATAGGCCGCCCGAGAGAAATGCCCCGTCGCCGCTGATCAGAACCACGTTGCTGTCCCGGTGCAGGTTCTTGGCGGAGACCGCGAAGGAGACGCCGACGCCGAGCAGGCTGAAGGTGCCGGGATGCATTATGCCCGCGAGCTTCTGCCCCTTCCAACCCGCCAGATTGACCGCGATCTCGGCCCAGAAATGCGTGTTGCCCCCGTCGAAGATGAGCCAGTCCTTCTCGCCCATCACGGTCTGCACATCGAGGGCCAGTTGCAGCGGATGGATCTTGTCGCCGAAGCCGGAGTCAGCGGCCGTGTCGCGTGCCAGATCGGCAAGGGTCTTCTCGACCCACGCCGCTCGCCATGTGCGGTTCTTGTCGAACCAGTCGCGTCCGAGGCGCCATCTCCCCGCGTCCTCCAGGGCGAGCAAAGCATCGAGAAACGCGCCCGGATCCGACAGCAGCGTGAAGTCTGCCGCGCGGTTCATCTCCAGCTCTTCATGTGAGCCGTTGATGCAAACAAGGCGGCACGTTTCGGGGAAGAACGGCGGATTGCCGAAGTTCATCTGATTGTCGAGGCGTCCGCCGACCATCACGACAACATCAGCGGCCTCCAGCGCCTGTTTCGAAGGCTGGTACTGGTGAATATCGGCGAGGCCCATATAGGCTTCGCTGTCCTCGCCCAGAAGCTTCTGGTGATAGGGCACGTTGAAGATTGGGATGCCGAGCGCGAGGCCCGTCGCCTCGAGCTGGTGCTCCGCGCCGGACCACCAGACGCCATGGCCGCCGATGAACATCGGCCGCTTCGCTCCGGCGATGATGTCAAGGATGGGCCCGAGCGCCTCTGGATCCGGCCAAGCGCGCGGGGCGCGCTGTGCAGTTCGGACAAACGGGCGCTCCTCAAGCCCAGCATCCTCATCAAAGGACGAAAACATGATGTCGACCGGCAGACTAAGGTGCACGGCGCCAGGATAGCCGCTGGTTGCGATCTTCCAGGCACGGTCAACAAACTCGCTGATGCGCGTGCCATCCGTGATGCTGATCGAATGCTTCGTGAGCGGCGCGGCAATGGCGACGTCATCGATTTCCTTGAACCCTCCGGAGCCGCGGCGCTTCAGCGTACTCGAACCCGTCACGAAAATGACCGGCGAGCGTTCGCCCCAGGCCTCCATCATGGCTGGCACCGCGTTGGCGAAGCCCTCGGGTCCGACGAGACAGACGGCTGGCTTGCGCGTCAGGCGCGTGTGCCCGTCGGCCAGATGCCCGGCGATCTGCTCGTGTGGGCAATTGATGACCGGCATCTGACATTCCATGAAGCCTTCCAGCGCCGGGTTGCAGAACCCGCCCGCCAGGGTGAAGACGTGGTCAACGCCCTTTTCGTGCAGCGCGCGCGCCAGCAAGTGGCCACCTCGGATGCGGCGCTTATCGGTCATGATCCTGCTCCTGATCCGCGCAGTAGTATCGGCTTTGCGCCGCCGGATTTTCGCGCCGAAATCGAAGCCAGGATAGCTTCATTGATGTCTTCGACGCGCTTGAGACCGACCTGCGCCAGGGCGATCGCCACATCGCTGGTAAGACTGTCGAGAAAACTAGAGACGCCGCGCGCGCCGTCTGCGGCCATCGCGTAGAGAAACGGGCGTCCCAGCAAGACGAAATTAGCGCCCGACGCCAGCGCCTTGACTACATCCTCGCCGCTGCGCACGCCGCCGTCGAACAGCAGCGGAAAATCTGGCCCGACTGCCGCCCGGATCGCGGGAAGGGTGCTTATCGTCGAAGGGGCGCTGTCAAGTTGCCTCCCGCCATGGTTCGAAACATAGACAGCATCTGCGCCAGCATCCCGGATGGTGACGGCATCCTCCGCCGAAAGCACGCCCTTGACGATCAGCTTGCCCTTCCAGTGGTTGCGAAGGCGCGCGAGAAAACTCCAGTCTGCGCCGTCTCTCGGGGCTTTTCGATCGTACCCTTTGGTGTTCGGACCGGTGCCGAAGTTTGCCATGCGTGGCGCGCCAGCCAGCAAGGTGCCAATCGACCAGCGCGGATGCATGGCGAAGTCAAGGAACTGCGGCGCCTTGATCCGGAATGGCGTCTCGAATCCATTGCGCAAGTCCCGGGGCCGCTTGCCGAGTTTCGGCACGTCGACGGTCAGGAGCAGGTTTTCGTAGCCGGCGTTGGCGGCCCGGTCGACGAGACGCATTGCGGCCTCGATCGAGCCGGTGACATAAAGCTGAAACCATGCATGTCCGTCCGAGAGGCGCAGTATTTCTTCCAGAGTTGTCGAGCTGGCAGTTGAGACACAGAGCGGAAATCCACGCTGCGAGGCCTCGGCGGCCAAAGCCTTGTCGGTTCCTGGCCAGGCAAGGTCACACATCCCCATTGGCGCGATGCCGAATGGCAGGTTGTAGCGGCGACCAAGGAATGTCGTGCCGAGATCCTCGCCCTGGACGTCGACCAGAACCCGTGGCAACAGGCGCAGCGCGATGAGATCAGCCTGATTGAGCTCGATTGCTGTCTCGTAACCCGCACCGCCATCGATGAAATCGAAGATCAGGCGCGGCAGGCGCCTGGCTGCCAGCGCGCGTGCATCGGCGGCAGTCGGCATCGAGAGGTGCGCTCTACCATCCCGAGGCCCCCAGATTCCAAGCGAGTTCAATGACCGTCCAAGCATCCGCGTGCCCTTGTCGACGTCTGGTCTGTGCAGATTGTGCGAGGCTGAAGGACGCCCCGGCTATCGACAAACACTTAAACCGCCTCCTATACATAAAATATGTTTTGTGCATAAAGGAGGACGTCAAGCATGACGAGTATTCGAAGACGTCTGCCGCTGACGGCTTTGCGCACATTCGAGGCGGCTGCGAGGCTCCAGAGTTTCAAGGATGCGGCGCAGGAACTGGGTGTCAGCGCCACGACGGTCAGCAACCAGATTCGGATGCTCGAACGCGACTGGCGTTGCCTGCTCTTCGTGCGCAAGACACGGCAGGTTGTTCTGACGGAGACCGGCCAGGCCCTCGGTCAGGTCATTGCCCAATCGTTCGATGCCATCGCGCGCGAGATCGACTATCACATCACCACCACGCGCCACTCCACGTCGATGGCTGTCGGGGCAATTTTTGGTGCGCGCTGGCTGACCCCGCGGCTCCAGAAATTCCGCAAGGACCTGCCGCGCATCGCGCTGTCCCTGCGCAGGGGCCGGCGTATCACCAGCCCGACTGACATGCCGGCCGCCATCGTCGTGGACTGGGGCACGGGCCATTGGCACGGCCTCGAGGCGGAGCCGCTGCTTTCTATTCGTTACGCGCCTGTGATGAGCCCGGCCCTTGTGGCGTCTGTCGGCGGCATTACAACACCGGCAGACTTGTCCAAGGTTTCTGTTCTCCACCAGCATGACCGTTCGGAATGGAACGCCTGGCTCGCTCAGGTTGGCGCAGATGCCGTTAAATTCCCGGACGAGACCATCATCGAAGATTCCAATATCGCCATGCAGGCCGCTATCGCCGGACAGGGCGTCGCCCTTGGCTCGTTTCCATTCGTCCAGGAAGAAGTCGACGCAGGTCGACTGATCAAGCCTTTCGAGGATGAGCTGACGCCGTCGAGACGGTACTACATCTTGACGCGCCCGGGCGCGCTCCGCCAACCGGAGGTCAAGGCTGTCTGCGACTGGCTTCATGCGGAGGCAGCGGAATACGCCAGGCTGTGGCCCTACACGAAAGCTGGAAGCGCAACCGATGACACCGAACCTCCTGAACCTGCGCTAACGCCATAGGCCCAGCAACCCGGTTCCGCCGACCACGCAGTGGGCGGCACGCCATGGCGAAACACCACCGCGACGCCGTCATCAATGCCAAGTCCAGACGGCAGGACGCCCGAGCCGATCTCTTCGTGGAAAGCTCGGCGCCGATCGGCATCAGTATTGAAATGCGCACATATGCTGCCCTTCAGCAGCCCGAGTCCGCTTATCGGCTCCATGGCGCCAGACTCACCGCGCACCAGCGCGTGCTCAAACCAGCATACCGCACCGGCACTGACACCCGCGAGGACCGTGCCGTTTCGATGTGCCTCAGCCAACGCGGCATCGAAACCGGTCTGGCGCCAGCGCGTCAGCATCCTCGCCGTATCGCCGCCGCCAACGTAGATCATGTCATGCCTCGTCGCCCATTGGCGCGCATCGTCCGCGCCGGTGTTGGAGGAGAGGACCGATGCGTGTGGCACGCGGGGCGCAATCAGTTCGTGAAAGTACCTCAATCGAACCGGATCATCGTTACTTGCCGTTCCCACATAGCCGATGCGCCGGGCAGTGCCGTTGAGGTGCGACAACAGAAAGTCGTCCAGACCTGCGCTTGTCAGGGTTGTGAAGCCACCACCCCCGATAGTGATGATTTTTGCCATGCAGGCCCCAACTTCCTCATCCTTAGCCAATCGACGATACCTTGGGACATTGGCGTTGAACAAGCGCCGAGCGCCATCGCATGAATGAGCTTTATTTTATGCATAATGCGAGGAAAATGGATTTGTAACCCCGGAGTGTGCGTCGCAGTCTGCGATGCAAAGCCAACCGTGCTTCAATGGCAATTCATCCGTTGAACAAAAAAATGGCACCCTGGGAGGGAGAACCATCATGAACAAGCTGATTGGCGCCATCGCCATTGCCGCATTCTCGATGACGGCGACAGCCGTTTTCGCTCAATCCAAAGGCACGTTCCGACAGGCGCACGACATCGGTTTTGGCGATGCGTCCAGCCTTGATCCGATCTCGCGTGGCCGCGTGTTCCAGCTGACCGAGAAGCTGATGAGCCGCCTTGTCAGGATCAGCCCTGATGGAAAGCCGGTGGGTGAACTGGCGGAAAGCTGGTCGACAACATCCGACGCGCAGACCTGGACCTTCAAACTGCGTCCGAACGTCAAATTTCACGACGGCAAGGTGATGACAGCCGCCGATGTGGTCTACTCGATCCGCCGCATTCAGGACCCCAAGGAAAATTCGCCGGTTCGCTCGACGATCGCCGTGATCGACACGGTCGAAGCGGCCGATCCGCAAACCGTGGTGATGAAGCTGAAGTCACCTTATGCGGAACTGCCGCTGGTGCTCACCGACTATCGCGTCGTTGTGATTCCGGATGGCTCAGGCGATACGATCAAGACGACCGGCATCGGCACCGGCCCATTCAAGCTTGAGAAGTTCGAGCCACGCGGCACTTCAGTTCTCGTCGCAAACAAGGATTATTTCCAGGGCGCGCCGGGTGTCGAGCGGGTCGAGGTCATCGGCATCGCTGATGCGAATGCGCGTGTTCAGGCTCTCCTTGGGGGCCAGATAGACTTCCTTCCCGGACTGACGCGCCAGCAGCGCACGCTGCTCGAGCGTAGCAACAGACACAGCTTCTGGCAGGTCAAGACGGGCAACTGGCGTGGCATGGTTTTCCGGACCGACGTCAAGCCATTCGACGATGTGCGCGTGCGGCGCGCGGTTCGGATGGCCGTTGATCGGCAGGCGCTGCTAAACCTCGTTGCCGGAGCGGACGGCGGCGTAGTCGGCTGCGACACGCCTGTCAGCCCGGTTGATCAATATCGCTCGCCCAAGACCTGCGCGCAGGACATCGCAGGGGCCAAGAAGCTTTTGGCGGACGCCGGATATCCGAACGGTATCGATGTTGAGGTCCATACCAGCACGATCGAGTCGGTCTGGCCGACAATTGCCGAGGCCTATCAGCAGCAGGTCGCTGCTGCGGGTATCCGCGTCAAGGTGACACCGGTTCCGACCGACGGATACTGGACCCAGATCTGGATGAAGAAGGACGTCGTCATGACGCGGTTCAATGACCGTCCGGCAGACGCGATCCTGAACGAAGTCTACCGCAGTGGCACGCCTTGGAACGAATCCTTCTTCAAGGACGAAAAGTTTGACGCGATGCTCGACGCCGCTCGCCGCGAACTGGATGCCGAGAAGCGCAAGGCCCTGTACATCGCCGCTCAGGATTATCTGTCGGATAATGGTGGAACTTTTGTGACCTACCATGTCGTCGATAATGTCGCGACGACAGCGCGGGTGAAGGATCTCGACAAGCTTGAGAACTTCTCGATCCGCTGGCATCTCGTCAAAGTGGACTAATGTTTCACAATGCAGGTGCGTCCCAGAATGGGGGAACGCGCCGGCAGATGAGTTCTGTGGTCAATACCAAATGGTGCCATGCTTCGCATTTTTATCCACCGTTTGTTGTTGGGCATCGCCACGGTCGCGATGGTTTCTGGCATCATTTTCGCGGCGGTCGAAGCGCTGCCGGGGGATGCCTGCACAGCAATCTTGCAGCGCGATGCCTCCGGCGAGCGCCTCGCCAATTGCCGCCGCGAGCTTGGTCTCGATCGACCAGCGGTGACGCGATATGTCGAATGGGCATCCGGCGCTGTCCGTGGCGATCTTGGCATTTCCGCCCATAACAACAAGCCGATTGCCTCGCTGGTCGGAGACCGGCTGAAAAACACATTGCTTCTCGCTGGTTGTTCGCTGGCGCTTGGCATCCCGCTTGCGCTGTTTCTGGGTGTGCTGACCGGCCTGCGACGCGACAAGTTTTCCGATCTGGCGATCTCAACGATCGCTATCTTTGCCATGACGATCCCCGAATTCGTCACCGCCACGGTGTTGATCTTTGTCTTCAGTATCTGGCTTGGCTGGGTGCCGGGCATCGTGACGGCTTCGGCGAGTTCCTCTCTCTCGGCGTTCTTTCCGGGCATTGTTCTACCCGTCATTGTGCTGACGATGGTGATGACGGCGCACATTATGCGAATGGTCCGTTCAAGCGTGATCGATGTGATGAGTAGTGATTACGTTCAGATGGCAACGCTCAAAGGCGTTCCTTACTGGCAGATCGTCTTCCGCCATGCGCTGCCAAATGCCTTGCTGCCAGCCATCAACGTGATCGCGCTCACCGTGGGTTGGCTGCTCGGTGGGGTCGTCGTCGTGGAGAAGGTGTTCAACTATCCCGGCCTTGGGCATTATATGATCGACTCGATCTCCGACCGCGACCTTCCTGTCGTGCAGGCAATCGCCCTGATCGTTGCGACAGCCTATGTCGGAGTCAATCTCGCGGCAGATCTTCTTGCCATGACCTTCAACCCACGCCTGCGCACGCTCAAGGCGCGGTCACAATGAGCGACGGTCCTGCAACTCTGGCCGCAACAACCGCTCGCCCTTCGCGCATTGTGTCAGTCATTCGCGAAGTGCTGTCACGCCCGTCCGGTTTCATCGGCTTATTTCTGATCATCGCGCATGTGGTGCTGGCGCTTTTCAGCCCCTTCTTTGCACCA
>Ga0164293_10004976_pt1 | contig 11315 bp, 14 predicted proteins | sample GEODES118metaG_FD_111487 | JGI IMG/M metagenome (GOLD analysis project Ga0164293, IMG submission 111487) | Eutrophic lake water microbial communities from Lake Mendota, Wisconsin, USA - GEODES118 metaG | ecosystem: Environmental > Aquatic > Freshwater > Lake | place: USA: Lake Mendota...
CGGAGATCGACCCGGCGCTGCCGTTCAGCGAGCAGGTGGTGGAGCTGGCGGGGTTGTTCCGTTCTCGGCTCACGGCCCTGGTGGCGAACTGGATCCGGGTTGGCTACTGCCAGGGCAATTTCAACAGCGACAACTGCGCTGCCGGCGGTTACACCCTCGACTACGGCCCGTTTGGCTTCTGTGAACGGTTCGATCCCGGCTTCCAGCCCTGGACCGGTGGCGGCGAGCACTTCAGCTTCTTCAACCAGCCGGTGGCCGCCGGAGCCAACTACCAGATGTTCTGGTCGGCCCTGCGGCCGCTGCTGTCTGATAACAGCGATGCCCTGGCGCAGCTGGATTCCATCCGCGACGGCTTCGCCGCCGCGATGAATCAGGAGCTCGAGGCGATGTGGGCCCGCAAGCTGGGCCTGGCTGCCCCTGATGCCGCCCTGGTGAACGAGCTGCTGGAGCTGATGCTGCGCTCCCAGGCCGATTACACGATCTTCTTCCGAAGGTTGTCGGAGCTTCCGCCCACCACCCCCGAGCACCTCTCAGCCCTCAAGGAGAGCTTCTATGCGCCGACGTCGGAAGGCCTCGACAACGCCTGGAGCGGATGGTTGGAGCGTTGGCGCGGTGCGATCACGGCGAACGGCGACCTGCAGGAGACATCGGCGGCGATGCAACGGGTGAACCCCGCGATCACCTGGCGTGAGTGGCTGGTTGCCCCGGCGTATCAACAGGCTGAGCAGGGTGACACCCGCTTGATTCAGGAGCTGCAGGCCGTGTTCAGCCATCCCTATGACGCGCCCTCAGCGGAGTTGGCGGCCACCTACGACCGCCTGCGGCCCCAGGAGTTCTTCAACGCCGGTGGCGTGTCCCACTACAGCTGTTCGTCCTGATCCGCTCTGCCCTGCTCTCCTCAGGCCAGATTCAGGCTTAGCTGACCCGCTGCTGCCAGCCGTGTTGCCTTTGCCCGCGAGCTGGAGCGTTGGATGCCGGAGCGTCTGGAGCCGTGGCGTTGCTGAATGGCATCAGCCAGGGCGGCAAATCCCTCTTGCTCGCGTAAGCCCCAGATCCGCTCGCGGGCGCTGGCAGCCGCCGCGGCCCAGTCCACGATCGGCAGCGGATAGGACCGACCCAGTACGCAGCCCACCCGTTCCTGGGTTGCTGGATCCATGGTCCAGGGCTGATGCAGATACACCGCCGGCACTTGGCGCAGTTCGGGCAACCAGCGGCGAATGAACTGGCCTTGGGCATCGTGATCCAGCCCCTGCTTGAGCGGGTTGTAGATCCGGATCGTGTTGATGCCGGTGGTACCCGATTGCATCTGGCACTGGCTCCAGTGGATGCCGGGTTCGTAATCCACAAACAACCGGGCCAGGTGCAGGCCGCTCTCCCGCCAGGGAAGCCAGAGCTGATAGCTGGCCACCGACACGAGCATGGCTCGCATGCGGAAGTTGAGCCAGCCGGTGGCCATCAGGGAGCGCATGCAGGCATCCACAAACGGCAGTCCCGTCTGCCCCGTGGCCCAGGCGGCCAGTAGCGGCGGATCGCTGCTGCGCAGTTCGGCGGTGAGGGGATGGAGCTCGCGATGTTCCAGGCTCGGTTGGCTTTCGAGCTTCTGGATGAAATGGCAGTGCCAGTGGAGGCGCTCGTCAAAGCGCTGCAGGGAGCGTTGCCAGCGGCGATCCGCCGGCGCGTCTGACAAGCCAGAGCGGCGCTCCCGACTGTGTTGCACCACCTCCCGCAGCGACAGAGTGCCCCAGCTCAGATGGGGCGATAGGCGCGAGCAGCTGAGCACCGCCGTGCTCGGGCTGGATAGCTCTGATTGGTAACGCCGGCTCCGCTCGGCCAGAAAGCTCTGCAGCACGTCAAGCCCCTGGCTGCGTCCGCCCCTTTGGCGCCCTGGGCAGGGATCTGGCTCCAGTTGCAGCTCTTGGGTGCTGGGGATGGGCCCGGGATCCAAGCCGGCGAGGGGGACGAGCCCCGAGGGCGTCGGCGCCAGGGGTTCGGCCATGCGGCCTTCCCAGCGGCGGGCCCAGCCCTGGCGCTGCGCCAGACGACGGGTGACCCCGAACTGGGGAATTTCATGCCACGCGATGGCGTGCTGCCGGGCCCATGCAGCCAGTCGCAGGTCGCGGGCGTAGCTCCAACCATTGCCGGTTTCCTCATGGCTCCAGAGCCCAGCGATGCCGAACTGGCGGTGGGCCCGCTCCAGCACCTCCTCAACCTTGCCGCAGCGCACTACCAGCGGTTGGCCTAACCGCTCCAGGCACGAGCGCAAGTCCAGCAGGCTCTCGCGGCAGAACTCCCATTGGCGCGCCGAGCTGTCGGGTTGCTGCCAGAACTCGGGCTCCACCACATAGAGGGGGAGCACGGGGCCGCGCTGGCTGGCCTCCAGGAGGGGCCGGTGATCGGCGCAACGCAGATCCCGTTTGAACCACACAACTTGCAGGGGGCCCATAGGGAGGCGTACGCCGCTGATCGGCTGGGCCATGGTGGCTCAAACCCGCGGATGCCGGCGGGGGTCGACAGGCCCAGGCAATTCAACAGCCTCGACTAGCGTCATGCAGTAAGCAATGACGCAGCCCATTTGACGACCGTAAGCGTCATTACACCGACCAGGCTTTTGCCGGATCGGTTGCCCATGTTGAGTGAATTAAATCGCAGCCTTGCTAAAAATAGCTCTAGTATTGAACATGTGATCGTTGTTGATGGCAACGGCATCGAAGCCTTGCCGGCTGAGCTTGCGGCAAACGCCACCGTGGTTGTTTCCGCCCGCCCCATCGGTCAGGCCGCAGCTCGGAATCTGGGTTTGCTTGTGGCCCGCGGTGAGTGGATCACCAGCGCCGACGATGACGACTGGCTGTATCCCCGCTCCATTGACCAGCGGCTGGCGGCGATTGAAGGCCAGGCCGGGGCCTTGTGGGCAGCGGGATATTGCACCGACGACCTCAAGAATGATCCCGCCATTGTCACCGCGGGACCATGCCTGGCCGGGGATATCTGGCGTGCATGGCCATCTCCCCATGACAGCATTCCCCTAGGCCCAACCACCCTGCTGGTGCAGGCTGCCTTGCTCAAGCGCGTCGGCGGCTGGATGGGTCTGCCTCAAGGCGAAGATGTGGGCATGATGATCGCTGTGACCAGTAGCGCACCAGGGGTATTAATTGCTGATTACGTTTATCACATCCGTCTCCATGTTGGGCAGATGACCAAAGCCACCTGGTTTGATGACTTAGAGCTGTTGTCGCGCCGCTCTGCATGGGAGCGCGGACAATTCATTCTTTCCCAGCAGCAGCCAGTGAGATCTTCGGTCCCTTCGATCCGGCAGCACATGGTGAGCCTGTGAGTTCCAACGCCCTGCCGCCGATCGCTGGCCGTGAAGCCGAGATCCTCGCCCTGGTGCAGCAGAACCAGCCCGTCACTCTGCCGGCCCAGCGGCGCGATCTGGCCCAGGTCGATGCGGCCTTCGCCTGTGCGCTGCACATGCACCAGCCCACGATTCCAGCCGGTGCCCACGGCGAGCTGATCTCCCATCTGCAGTACATGGTTGAACATCCCGGCGAGGGCGACAACCACAACGCCGAACCCTTCGCCCAGTGCTATCGGCGGCTGGCGGAGTTGATCCCCCAGCTGATCAGCGAGGGCTGCAATCCGCGCATCATGCTGGATTACTCGGGCAATTTGCTCTGGGGTTTTGAGCAGATGGGCCGCGGCGACATCCTCGAGGCGCTGCGGTTTCTGGCTTGCGATCCCACCATGCAATCCCATGTGGAGTGGTTGGGAACGTTCTGGAGCCATGCCGTGGCCCCTTCCACGCCGATCCCCGATCTCAAGCTGCAGATTCTGGCCTGGCAGCAGCACTTTGCCGCCCTGTTCGGCGATGCGGCGCTGCAGCGGGTGAAGGGCTTTTCGCCGCCGGAGATGCACCTGCCCAACCATCCCGACACCCTCTACGAATTCGTGAAGGCCCTGCGGGAGTGCGGCTACCGCTGGCTGTTGGTGCAGGAGCACAGCGTTGAGAACCTCGATGGCTCCGGCCTGAGCCAGACGCAGAAATACATCCCCAACCAGCTCGTGGCGCGCAGCTCCACGGGTGCGGTGGCCACCATCACCGCCCTGATCAAAACCCAAGGCTCCGATACGAAGCTGGTGGGCCAGATGCAGCCCTGCTACGAGGCCCTCAGCCTCGGGCGGATGGCGTTGGGTGAGACCACTATTCCCGCCCTGGTGTCCCAGATCGCCGACGGCGAAAACGGTGGCGTGATGATGAACGAATTCCCCCAGGCCTTTCTCCAAGCCCACCGCAAGCTCGCGGGAGCAGGCGGGCGTGAAGGGGCTGGAACCGTGGCCCTCAATGGCACGGAGTACCTCGAGCTGCTGGACGCAGCCGGAGTCACCACAGAGGCCTTTCCCCAGATTCAGGCGGTGCAGCAGCACAAGCTGTGGCACCAGGTTGACCAGCCGTCCAGTGCAGCCGCGCCTACGCCGGACTCGGTGCAGGCCTCCATCGGGGCACTCCAGGCCAGCGATCCCTCCTTCTCGATGGCCGGTGCCTCCTGGACTAACAACCTCAGCTGGGTGGAGGGGTACGCCAATGTGCTGGAGCCAATGACCCGTCTCAGCGCCGCCTTTCACCAGCGCTTTGATGCCCTGGTGGCCGCTGACCCCGCCGTGACCCGCAGCGAGCCCTACCAGCAGGCCCTGCTCCACCTGCTCCTGCTCGAAACCAGCTGTTTCCGCTATTGGGGCCAGGGCACCTGGACCGATTACGCCGCCGAGATCCATCGGCGGGGGATGGCCACGTTGCAGAGCTGACGCCTCCAGCCCTGGGTCTCACCCGCCAAGGGGTGGGGCCTGATCCTGTCGCCAACGCCGGACCACGTCCTCCGGACTGCGGTGCTCGAGATCCACCGCAGCGTTCAGCCTTTGCATGGTCGTGGCGGAGATGCGGCCTGCCAGGCTCTCAAGCACGGGCACCAGCTCCGGGTGTCGGCGCAAGCTCGTGCCGTTGAACACCGGCACAGCCTCATAGGGGGGGAAGTAATGGCGGTCGTCCTGCAGCATCTGGAGCTGAAGTGCCGGGATGAGTCCGTTGGTGCTGTCGCCCGCGATCAGATCCACCTCGCCATCGGCGAGGGCCCGGTAGGTGAGCCCGAGATCCATGGCGGTGGGTGGTGCGGCGAACCGCAAGCCATACCGCCGACTCAACCCCGGGTATCCATCGGAACGGTTGAGAAATTCATAGCCGAAGGCCGCGCGCCAGCGCCGGGCTGGTTGAACGGCCTGGCTGATGCTGCGCAGCCCAAGGCGTTGCCCGTCGGCCCTGCGGATCAACAGGGCGAAGGTGTTCTCAAACCCCAGGGAGGGAAACATCCGCAGGTGGTACCGCGCGTCGTAGAGCTGGGCTGCCTGCTTCCAGATGCGGGCTTGACCGGTTGACTCTGAACCGGCGGGCTGCTTGAGGATCGCCGACCAGGCTGTGCCCGTGTACTCCACATAGCCATCGATCCGCCCCTGCCGAACGGCCTCATGGCAGAGAAAGGTGCTGCCGAGGCTGAATTCCCGCTTCACGTGAAGGGCCGTGCGCGCTTCGATCTCCTGGGCCAGCAGCTCGCCCAGCAGCAGCTGTTCGGTGAACCCCTTCGAACCGATCACCACCGTGCTGGCCAGCTGCCGCCCCATCCGCGGCTGCCAAGCCAGGACGATCGTCAACAGCGTGCATCCCACCAGAGCAGCGGCCAGGGCCAGGCGCTGTCGCCGCTGCCCATGCCGGTTGGGCCGGTGTTGCTGCGGTGAGCGCGAGAGCTGCCGTTCCAGGCCGGCCAGAAGGGCATCGGCGGCCAGGGCGATGGCGGCCGCCGGCAGGGCTCCGGCCAGCAACAACCCGTTATTCACGGTGGCGATGCCCCGGAAGATGAACACCCCCAGCCCACCGGCGCCGATGGCCGCGGCAATGGTCGCCACCCCCACGCTGATCACCGTGGCGACCCGCAGGCCGTTCATCAGGCTGGGCAGCGCCAGGGGCAGGGCCACATGGCGCAACACCTGGCTGGGGTTGAGCCCCAGGGTTTTGGCTGCTTCCAGGAGTCCTGGGGGCACCTGGTGCAGACCGCTGACCAGGCCGCGCAGCAGGGGCAAGAGGGCATAGAGGGTGAGCGCCACCACGGCCGGGGTGGGACCGATGCCTCCGAGCAGCGGCACGGTGAGCAGCAGGCCGAAGATCGCCAGACTGGGAATCGTCTGCACGATGCTGGCGAGTCCCAGCACCAGTCGGCTCAAGCGGGGTTTGCCGTCAATCACCAGCCCAAGGGGCAGGGCTATCACGACGGCCAGCCCGACGCTGAGGCAGACCAGCAGCAGGTGCTCGCCGCTGCGCTGCAGAATTTCTTGGCCAAGGGCTGCCGTCATGGTCGGCGGATGGGGACCGGCAGGGGCCGCGGCCCATCATCCGCGGATCCAAGGCCGCTGCCATCTCTGCTTTGGCCGGGTCGCCCACACCAACAGTGGCGAGAACGGGTCATGCCGCCGCATTCGCAAGGTTTCATAGCCAGGGCTTTGGGGTTGCCCTCAAAACAGTTAGACCTTTCCCCATCCCCTTCCAACCCCCGCATGTACGCCACCATCCGTCACTACGAGGTGAGCGGTGATCCCCACGCGTTGAGTCAGTCGATTCAGGAGACCTTCATCCCCCAGCTCAAGCTCTTGCCGGGCTACGTCTCCTACATGTGGATCGATCCCAGCGTGGAGGGTGGTCGCATGTTGTCCGTGAGTGTGTTCGATACGCCGGAGCATGCAGAAGGATCCAATGCTGTTGCGGCTGCCTGGGTGGCGGCCCACCCCCAGTTCCAGCACCAACTGATCAACATCGAAGTGGGCCCGGTGGTTGCCCACGGGTAGGTGCCCAGCCGTTTCTGCGGGCCGATCCAAACAGGGGGACGTGGCGTTGACGTGCTCTTCAGTTGGCGAAGAACTGGGGCTGGGCCACAGGAATCTCCACGTGCATCAGTTCGGCGCCTTTGAAACGGCTTCTGAAGCTGTTGATCACGGATTGGATTCGCTGATCCTCAAGCGAGCCCCTCGGGCGCAGGATCACCACAACCCAGGTGGGCTGACGGCGAATGACGCCATCGGAACCCCGCATCTGGCCATTGGCTTGAACCACGGTGAGCCCATCGGGGAAGGTCGGAGTGATCACCTCGGCCAGGAAGGTCTCCCAGGCGACCGGGCTGATCAGGTTCCCGTTGGCGAGCTGAGCGCCGAAATAGAGCTCGGACTTGAGCCAGCCGCGCTCAGGGCCTGCCGCGGCTCTGGAGGCGCTGGCGCTCGTGGATCCCTGGACTCGACGTTCGGCCCGTGCCATCTCCGGAACCCAGGACAGTCCGAGCAGCAGGGGCAGGGCCAAGGGGGCCAGGCGCAAGGTCATCGCAGGCACGGTGGGGAGGGTCCTTTGGTGCCACCCTAGGAACCAACAACCGCGACCCCAGGCCCGCTGATCTGGTCAGCAGCCCCTACGGCTCCTCCCGGGGCGAAGGGACCCCTGCAGCTGCTCGAGAATCCTCAGCACCGACTCCGCGGTGGATTCCTGGCTTGTGTCCACGGTGACGTCGTAGGAGAGGCCATGGGAGTGGCAGAGCTCATCACTGCGGCGGGCCAGGCCAAGGGGTCGCTCCTCCAGCCGACCATCGCCGCGGCCTGATTCCCGCTGTTCCAGCTCGGCGAGGGAACAGTGCACCCCCACCAGCACCACGCGGGCCCCGGAGGCTCCCAGCTGGGCGAGCAGCTCCTGCTGCCAGTCCTGCTCCTGGAGGAAGTGATCGATGATCAAGTTGGTGCCCAGCGAGAGGTGCTGGCCCCAGCTGCGGTGCAGCCCCGTCAACACTCTCCGCGCCAGAGGGTGGAGCTCCAGCCGCAGCCGGGGACTGCCTCCATGCCTGCCGGCGGCCTGGCTGTCATCCACATACTCCCAGGCGGCCCGGCCGTCGTGGGGCTCACGAGAGATCTGTCGGTTGAGGTCGCCCCCCTGCAGCCTCACCAGGCTCAACGGAAACAACCTGTCTGACAGCAGCAGGGCGATGTCATCAAAGGCCACCAACCCATAGGCCGCAGCAGGGTCGCCATCGGCCAGCTCCGTGAGGTGATCCTGAAGGGCCCGGCACAGGGTTGACTTCCCCGACGAGCTGGCCCCGTTGACCAGGATCGCTACCGATGCCGTCATCGCTCCACCCGATCCAGCGTCCGATTGGAGCCCATGTTGGCGAGCCGGTTTCCTCTCCCTAGCCTGCCGCCATGGTCAGCGCTGAGCCACTGCCGCCCTGGCGGCCCCTGCTGCGGGGGGGCCGGGAGCGGGAGGGCCGCTCGCCCCAGTCGCGCTGGGTGCAGCTCGCCACCGTGGCGCCCGATGGCACGCCGCGGCTGCGCACGTTGGTGTTTCGCGGTTGGGCCGCTGCTTCGGAGCTCGACCTGCTCACCGATGGCCGCAGCGCCAAGGTGGCTGAGCTGCGCCACCAGCCAGCGGTGGAGCTGGGTTGGCTGCTGCCCCGGGCCCGCTGCCAGTTCCGCCTGCGCGGCAGGCTGTTGGCCCTGCCTCCAGAGCAGGAGGCCAGCGAGCGCCAGCGTCACTGGACAGGCCTCACTCCCGAGGGTCGGGCCCTGTGGGGCTGGCCGGCACCGGGTGAGCCCCTCCAAGCAGGGGCCTGCTTCCCTGCCGAACTCGCTGAGGAGGGGCCAATCCCCGACTGCTTCCGGCTCCTGCGTATCGGCCTGGACCAGGTGGAGCTGTTGGAGCTGATCAACCACCCCCACCGCCGGCGTCTCTGGTGCCGTGAGGATGGCTGGGTGGAGCGGTGTCTCAATCCCTGATCTGTCCTGCCCTGATGCCCCACCACGCCGAGCGCCCCACCAAGATCTGCCCCGTGTGTCAGCGTCCCTTCCAGTGGCGCAAAAAGTGGAAGGACGTCTGGGACGAGGTGCGTTACTGCTCCGAGCGCTGCCGCCGCCGGCGTCCTGCTGAGCCCGGGGCAGACCAGGCTCCGCCAGGGGCAGCACAATCGTGATCAGCCGCTCCCCCCTTTGTCATGTCTGCTGCACTCACTCCGCCCTTCAGCCAGGACAGCCTGCGGCAGCTGTTCACCAAGCCCTATGGGGCGCCGCCGCCCACGGCTGAGCAGTGGCGGCAGGCGTATGCCAACGATGTGCACTTCGAAGACCCCACCCAGAGCCGGGAGGGCCTTGACGCCTACATCCTGGCCCAGCAGGGGCTGGTGCAACGTTGTGACGACGTGTTTCTGGAGGCCGATGCGGTGGCGATCGATGGCGACACGGCTTTCGTGGAATGGCGCATGGGCCTGAAGATCAAGGGGATCGAATTTCTGTACCCCGGCACCAGTCGTCTGCGCTTTGGAGCCGACGGCCGCATCGTGGACCATCGCGACTATTTCGACTTCGTGGGCCCCACCTTTGGGCCCGTGCCCCTGGTGGGTGGCTTCGTGCGTTGGCTCTACAAGCGCTTTGTGGCCTGATGGACTCCACCACCCTGCGCTTGCTCAACTGGGATGACTTCGATCGGGCCGTGCAGCAGATCGCCGCCCGCTGCGCCGGCCGTCGCTTCACCGGGATCCATGGCATTCCCCGCGGGGGGCTGTGTCTGGCGGTGGCCCTCAGCCACCGGCTCGAGCTGCCCCTGTTGCCCGATGCCCGCCCTGGTTGCCTGCTGGTTGACGATGTCTACGAGACCGGCCTCACCCTCGAGGCCCATCGGCAGTTGCCGGAGGCCCAGGCCGTGGTGTGGATCAGCAAGGCTGAACCGCAGTGGTGGCTTGCGGCGGAGGTGACCACTGCAGCGGATTGGATCGTGTTCCCGTGGGAAGACCCGGAGGCGGCCGCCCGCGACGAACGGCTGTATCGGGCGTCCCGTGGGGGCACCCCATGCTGACGCGCCGCCCCACCCTCTATCTGGCCTCTCCCTACGGTTTCTCCCCCCATTGGCGCACGCGGTTGCTGCCCGATTTCATCGAGGCCCTCGAGAGCCTGGGGCTGGAGGTGTGGGAGCCTTTTGCCCGCAATGGCCAGGTGGATCTGGCCGAGGAAGGCTGGGCCTGGACGGTGGCCCAGGCCGATCTGCAGGACGTGCGCGATGCCGATGGGTTCCTCGCGATCGTGAACGGCACGCCTCCCGATGAGGGAGTGATGCTGGAGCTGGGGGCGGCCATTGCCCTGGGCAAGCCCACCTTTCTGTTCCGCGACGACTTCCGGCGCTGCAGTGATTCGGAGGACTACCCCCTCAACCTGATGGTGTTCAGCGGTCTACCCCGCACGGGCTGGCATGACTACCTCTATGGCTCCATTGCCGAACTGGCCGATCCCACCAAGGCCCTGATGCGCTGGCTGCAGACCTGTCGGCCGTTAGGGGCTGAGGTGTAGACACGGAGGTGTTCAGCGTGTACCTTCCGGCGGTAGAGAGGGTTAAGAATGCGGATTACGCATTGCGATAATCAGTGTCTGGTGACCCTGTCCGCCTCAGAGGCCTCGCGATTGGTGGACGCCTGCGCCCTTCTCGTGATCGCTGCGGAATCCGCTCCTCAGGCGGCCTTGCCCGCCGAGATGGGCAGTCTGCTGTGTGAGTTGTTCGACGGCTTGAGACAGTCCACCTCAGTCCTGCCGGGTTCCACGCCCAGCTCCTAAGTCCGTTGGTTGAGGGCTTCTTCCAGGGCGGTCAGCCGCCGGCTGTTCACGCCGAGATCGGAATCGCCGAGGCGCGACACCGAGCGGGCCTGGAGCTGTCCCTGGGAGGTGTCGGCGTAGAGCTCCACGTCGTCGATGAAGCCGAACAGGGCGCTGCTCGCAGTGGCATGCAGATACCCGGCTCCCTGCTCCACCACCTCGGTGCGCGGCATCGCCTCAAGAACGGGTAGAACGGCAGCCAGCCCAGCCTCCGGATCGGCCACCATCCAGTTGGCCCCGGCGCAATGGGCCGGCGAGGGACAGGTGGCCAAAGCACCGTCGTGCACCCCCAGCTCCGCCGGCAGTGGCCCCACCAGGTGAAACAGGGCCAGGCTGATCACCAGCACCAAGGGCTGCAGGAAAGCGTTCATGGTTGCTCAGGCGATGGGCTCAGGTAAGGGGCAAGGAAGCTCAGGGGATCGGCCATGGTTGCTGAGTAACCCAGGATGCCGGGGTCGCGGTAGCTGTAGAGCAGGCTGTCGTCGCGATCCAGCAGGTAGGTGCCGCCCCGTTGGGTGATGTTCTCATCACGGGGCACGTAGGTGCGCCAGGCGCCCAGCACCTCCACCATGTTGCGCAGCCGTACGGTGGCCAGCTCGAAGGGCCGGAGC
>Ga0164293_10004979_pt1 | contig 11313 bp, 16 predicted proteins | sample GEODES118metaG_FD_111487 | JGI IMG/M metagenome (GOLD analysis project Ga0164293, IMG submission 111487) | Eutrophic lake water microbial communities from Lake Mendota, Wisconsin, USA - GEODES118 metaG | ecosystem: Environmental > Aquatic > Freshwater > Lake | place: USA: Lake Mendota...
CACGTTGTAATGGGGGATACAAAGACGCACTATGATTATTTAAAAGACATACACAATAAAAAAATAGATGGCAAAGGTTAAAAGTGATTCAAAAAAGGTTAATTTTGGTAAAAGGAAACGCGGACACGCTAAGAAATCCTATAACAAACATAGCCAAAGACCTAAAGCATATAGAGGTCAGGGCAGGTAAATAAAAAACCTATGATAAAAAAAGTCAAGATTACGGAAGTAATTGCTAACCCTAACAACCCAAGATTAATAAAGGATGATAAGTTTAAAAAATTAGTAAAGTCAATACAAGACTTTCCTGATATGTTAAACGTAAGACCTATTGTAGTTAACAAAGATATGGTTGTACTTGGCGGAAATATGCGCTTAAAGGCAATTAAGGAAGCAGGGTTAAAAGAAATCAATGTTGATATAGTTGATTGGAATGAGCAGCAGCAAAAAGAATTTATTGTAAAGGATAACGTAGGATATGGAGAATGGGATTGGGATGACCTTGCTAATAATTGGGATGCACAAGAATTAACAGATTGGGGTTTAGATATACCAAACTTTGATGCAACTGTATTAGAGGCAGAGGAAGATGACTTTGCAGTTCCTGATGGTGGAATAGAAACTAATATTGTTTTAGGGGATTTATTTGAGATAGGCGAACACAGATTACTTTGTGGGGATAGTACAGATTCGGATTCAATAGCTGTATTGATGAATGGAAATTTAGCAGATATGTGTCATACAGACCCTCCATACAATATAAACTATGAAGGTGGAAGTAAAAAAAGAGAAAAAATAGCTAATGATAAATTAGATGATTTTCCACAATTTCTTTATGATGTTTATACAACAATATCAACTGCATTAAAAAAGGGAGGTGCAATTTATGTATGGCACGCATCTACTGAAACACATAACTTTATTCAACAATTTTTAAATGCAGGGTTTTTATTTAAATCATATATAGTATGGAATAAAAATAATTCAACATTTGGCAGGTCTGATTATCATTGGAAGCACGAACCTTGTATTTATGGTTGGTTAGATGGTGCATCCCATAGTTGGCACGGAGATAGAAAACAGACAACAGTATGGGACATAGATAGACCATCTCGTTCTGAGGAACATCCTACTATGAAACCAATACCATTATGTTCTAAACCATTAGAAAATTCATCAAAGCAAGGCGATGTAATTTTAGATGTATTTTTAGGTTCTGGTTCAACAATGGTAGCTTCCCATCAACTTAAACGTAAATGCTATGGTATGGAACTTGATCCTAAATATTGCCAAGTAATTGTAGATAGAATGCAAAAACTTGATCCGACTTTAGAAATAAAGAAAAACGGACAAGCGTATATAAAAACAGAACAATAACAGAATGAGCAAAGAACATTTAATACCATTTAAGCCAGGCGAATCAGGTAATCCAAACGGACGCCCGCGTAAGTACGTCAGCCTACTTAAAGAGCAGGGTTATAAGCTAAGCGAAATAAACGACACGATCCAGGTAATGATGTCAATGGATATGGACGAGCTTAAAAAGGTTTGGGATAACCCAAAGGCTACAATATTAGAAAAGACTATTGCCGCAGCTATGCGTAAGTCTTTAGAAAAGGGCAGCCTATATTCTTTAGATACTTTGTTAACCCGAGTATATGGCAAGCCAAAGGAACAAATGGATATTCAGCAAGATACAAGAATTGAGGTTGTATTCGTTGAAGGTAAAACTATTTTATAGTGCGCATAGAATTACCAAATCCGCATATAAACCAAAAGAAGATATTAGAATGCGATAAGCGTTTTATTGTGGTAATGTGTGGAAGGCGTTTCGGTAAATCAGAACTATCCCAAATACTATCAATCAGCGAAGCGATCAAGGGCGGTCAAGTTGCATACATTACGCCAACATATAAATTGGCAAAGGCATTTTTTGAAAGGCTAACGGCTGCACTACCATTTAAGAATAACATATCTAACTTAAAGATATATTGCCCTAACAATGGATCGATTGAATTTTACACGGGGGAACGATTAGATAATTTAAGAGGGCGCAAGTTTCATTTAGTTATTATAGATGAGGCGGCATTCATCCCTGACTTAGAATCAGGATGGCAGAATAGTATTCGCCCAACCTTAACCGATTATGAAGGCAAGGCGGTATTCCTATCTACGCCAAGAGGCAAGAATTTCTTTTACTCAATGTTTATGAAACAGGGCGAAAATGATTGGCAGAGTTTTAAATTCAGTACCTACGATAACCCATATATTAATACAAGGGAAATAGAGGATGCTAAATTGCAACTGCCGGAGGTTGTATTTGAACAAGAGTATTTAGCAAACCCTTCGGAGAATAGCGCAAACCCATTCGGGAACGCATATATTAAAAACTGCATCCGTCCTGTATCAAGTCAGCAAATCGTAGCTTATGGGATTGACCTTGCTAAGTCAGTTGACTTCACTGTTATCATAGGGCTTGATAATGGGGGCAACGTGGCTTATTTTGACCGCTTTCAAATGGATTGGCATAATACTAAGGAAACAATAAGAAGGCTCCCTGTTGCGCCTATATTAGCGGATAGCACGGGCGTTGGCGATCCTATCCTTGAGGATTTAAAAAGGGAAGGCATAAACATAGAGGGCTTAAAGTTTACAAGTCAATCTAAGCAACAATTAATGGAGGGCTTAGCGCAGGCGATACAACAGGGCAAGATAAGCTATCCAGAGGGCGTGATCGTGGACGAGTTGGATATATTTGAATATCAATTTACGGCTAATGGCGTAAGGTATTCTGCACCTTCAGGGTTCCACGATGACTGCGTTGTAGCATTGGCATTGGCTTGGCAGAACTTTAACTATAAAAGGGGATCAGGGCGCTACGCCTTTGCTTAGATCTTTATTGATTGATAAAAGGCTTGTTTGTGATTGATAAAATCATAACTCTTTGATTTTCAATACAATATACATTTTAACATAATTTTAAGAAAAAAAGTACCCTTTATGTATATAATATGTATAAAAAGTGTATATTTGTATAACAAAACCAAAAACTATGAAAAAAGCATTTAAAATTTACAAGCAAGGAACTACTGACAATTGGGTTACAATCTTAATCCCAAATGAAGTATTTACTAAAGAATTATTGCAATTTAAAATTGACAAGTATATATCTTTAGGTTATCAAATTGAAATGATATAATGAAAGTATTAATAGCGTGTGAGGAATCGCAAGCAGTAACAAAAGCATTTAGGGCTTTAGGACACGAGGCTTATTCGTGCGACATACTGCCTTGTAGTGGCGGTCATAAAGAATGGCATTTACAAGGGGATGTATTTAATTATACAAATCAAGATTGGGATTTGATGATAGCGCACCCACCTTGTACTTATCTTTCAGTAAGCGGGGCAAGGCATTTATATAACAAAGACAAAACGCCAAATATTGAAAGGTACAAAAACCAGGCAGAGGCTTTAAATTTTGTACAAAGATTAATGGATCTTGATATTCCAAGAATTGCAATAGAAAACCCGATAAGCGTTATAAGCAGCCATATAAGAAAGCCCGATCAAATAATACAACCTTATTGGTTTGGGGATTCTGCAAGTAAATCAACTTGCTTATGGCTTAAAAACCTTCCTAAATTGATTCCTACAAATATGGTAGATAAAGGGGAATTTAAAGATTGGATTGATAAGAAATCGGGGAAAGTTAAAAGACAAGCATTATGGTATTATGAGGCTTTGCAACAAGCAAAGACCGCTGATGAACGCAGAACATTAAGAAGTAAAACATTTAAAGGGATAGCCGAAGCAATGGCTACTCAATGGACTAATTTATAAAACCAAAAACAAACCAATATGAACAGATTAAAAACCTTACAGGAAAAAAGAAACGAGCAATACAAAGCGGAAAGCCTATCTGGAAAATGGTTCTGGTATATAATGGGCGGCGCTTTATTATTCACGGCTTTAATTGAAAATTTATAACTATGCCATATTCAACTTGCTGCGGCGCACATACCAACTTTGAGGAAATCGACATTTGTCCTGATTGCTTAGAGCATTGCGATTGGGAAGATGAGGACGAGGAGGAGGAAACACCTCAAGAGGAATTAGAACAAGATAGGGAAACCGATTCTTTAATGGAACAAGAGAAACTAAACAAATTATAAACGCACGCCGCCTGAAGCAATTAAATATTTAATAACAAATAGTAATTACGGGTAACTTTGGGCGGCTTTTTAAAATCTATTTTATGACAAAGAACAATTATTTAATGGGGCAAGAATATATGATACGCCTTGAAAATGAGTTACTTATAGAAAGGATTGCAAAGATTGAAAAGGAATTAGGATTAAAAGAAAAGGAAAATAAAGATTTAAGGATTCAATTAAAAATGATTAATTTAGCAATGGCGGACGTATCGTAAAATCTATACTATGATAACCAACTTTGAGGAAATTACAAAGGAATTAACAGAGGACGAAAAAAAACTTGTCCCTGTAATTATCAAGGGGCTAAGCACCAAGACCAAAGATAATCCTATAAAAGGCGCGGATATTGTTAGCGCAATCAATAGCCAAAGGGATAAGTTAGGGGTCAAGTTATTCAGCGAACCAAGACTTAGGAAGATAATTAACTTTATAAGATCCGAAGGCATCCTGCCTGTTATGGGTACCTCAAACGGGTACTATTGCACAAAGGATCGGGCGGAATTACAAAGCCAGATTGAAAGCCTTACACAAAGGGCGGAAGCAATAATGACAAGCGCAAACGGACTAAAAAAATTTATACTATGAAACCAAAATTTAAACTAATCTGCAATGCAGGAATGTATGAAGCCGACACATTTTTTGCTTTAGTTATTGAAGTATTAAAGCATAGATTCTGGCATCTAAGAAAGCACGGCAAATGGATTGATTAAACTAAAACAATATGAAACAATTAATTGACCTTCGGGATTGGGTGGATCAGCAATGCAAGACAGGGCAGCCCTTTACTTGCGCAGACGTATTAAATAAGATTGACGAAATCTTAGAATCAGACGACGATATTCAGGAACTTTTAGTAACTTCGGCGTATGAAATGGAATAACATTAGCGTTTGGCAATATCAAAATATTGTAAAAACCCTTGCAAATAAAGATGATGACGACATAGATAAGTCCTATAAACTTATTGGCATTGTTTATAATATGACTGAAAACCAAGTCGATAGCTTAACCCAAGCTGAATACACGGCAAAGTTAAAAGAATGCGATTTTTTAAATACTATGCCAGAGGGTAAACCTGTTAAAGTCATAAAGGTAAACGGCAAAAGGTACCGATTGATCTATGACGTTACAAGGATGCCATTCGGAAGGTATGTTGAAAGCAAAGCATTCGTGGGGGATATATATGGGAACTTACATAAGTTAGGTGCTACAATGGTTATGCCACAAAAAAAGAATTGGTTTGGATTATGGGTTGACGATAAGTACGACGCATCAAAGCACGAAGATTATGCGGATGATATTTTACAAGCTAATTTTCAAGACGTATATTTTTCGTTGGTTTTTTTTTATCAAGTATACAGAAATTGGATCGAAGTTACAAGGGGTTATTTGGTGACCAAAATGATGATGACAGGGCAGACGAAAGCCCAATGCAACCAAGTGGTAACAGATTTATGCAGTATTTTGGATGGCATTATTCAGCCAAACTTATTGCCGACCACGAAAATATCAGAGTTGAGCAAGTCTATGACAGATTAACAATAGAGGCTTTAAACACATTGTCTTATCTAAAAGCAAAGGCGGATTACGATCGAGAGTTACATAGGAAATTATAGTTTTGTGGTTTACCCCTGCCAATATGGTGGGGGTTTTTTGTGCGGTATATTTAAGCCGTTTATCTATTTAAAGATATGAGTATTACTAAAGCACAGGCAAAGGCGATAGCAGACGGGTTTTTAGCCACATTAGGGCAACAAAAGTCTACCAATTCAGATATGCCTGTAATTGAAGCAATGCTTTTTAAATACGGCGCAGACTTCCAACAAGAGGCTATTGATAATTTAAACGCAAATAATTCAATTGCTTCTGGTAATATAGAAAATAACTTAGCTTTTGAAGTTACTCAATATGGCAAGACTTATACTTTGTCAATGGGTTATCCTAAAAATACTCCGGCATCTAAGTATTGGGATTTTGTCAATCAGGGGGTAAAGGGAACTAAAAACATAAAGGCAGACGGGAAAACGCCCTACGCTTTTAAAAGCAATAAAAAGGCTATTCCTATTTCAGTAGTGGAAAAATTTTTAAAGTATGGTAAGAAAAAAGCAACTGCGGTTAAAAAATATACTAAGTTAGGCGTTGAACTTAAAGCATCAGAGGGAACAAAAAGTTTAAAATATGCAATAGCAAGAAAAATACATAGGGACGGATTAAGATCTACGAGGTATTTTGATAAAGCAAGGGATAGCGTATTTGGAAAAGATTTTCAAATGGTTATGAATGCTGCATTAGGCTTTGATGTTGAAATAAAAATTACACAAATAGCAAACGAAATAAAAGATGGCAATAACAATACAAAGTAGCCCTGCAACTTATAGCAGTATGCACGATGACCTTTGGTTTGTAGCGAGTTCTACGAATGTAGGGGAAACCTCATTTAAGTTTATTTATGATATATTCATAGATGGCGCACAGGTTAGCAGGACAAAGATATATCCGGCACCAAGCGCAGAAGGTAGCTATGGCATTTACAATTCAAGTCCTGTGGTTAGGGCATACGTTCAAAACTACTTTGAGCCTTCGGGCAGTTCAATCCTGGTAGCTACTAACAATAAGATCAAGGTCGATTATCAAGTAAGGATAGGCGAGGAATATCTTAACGCTTCAGGATCAATCAGCAACTATAATTTAGCATCAGGGGATTTAAGTGCTTATAATTACTATCCGCCTTTATTTGCCGACATTCTATTTGTAAACAATAACACGCCTTTGGTTTTATCTGATTACTATGATAACTTACTTTTAGAAAATTACACGGACGATTGGTTGACAGAAAGGGACACAGATAACATTGTCTTAGAATACGGAGACAACTTTTTTGCAACATATTTAAAAATAACCGCGGGATCTTATAATGCGATTATAGATGTTGTAAATGCAAGCGGTGCGGTTATCGATACGGCAAGCGGAAGCGTAACCTTAACAGGACAAATGAATCTATTTAATTGTCAAGCAGGGCATATCAATACGTTTGCAGGTAGAACATTAGTAACAGAGAATACATACGGGTACAATGTTTATTTAAAAATAGGTGCGGCTGAATCGCGTAAACTTAAGTTTGTTCAAAAGTGCTATCCTAAGTTTAAGCAATACAATTTACATTTCTTAAATAGATTAGGCGGTTGGGATACTATGAAATTTGCGTTGGTCAATAAAAGGTCAAGCCAATTTAAAAGGGCTTCATACAGACGTAATGATTGGCAGTTAACAGGCAATCAAATGACTAATAACGACGTTTATAATAAGTACAATGAAACTACTTTGAACTATGCCATTCAGCATACAGATAAATACAAGCTAATAAGCGATTGGGTAAGTCAACAGGATTACGAATGGCTTGCGCAATTAGTAGCGAGCAGTATTTGTTATATGGAGGTGCAAGGTGCTTATTTCCCTGTAACGATTGCGGATACAAACTACGAATATAAATTAGAAGTAAGCGATAAGCTATTTAATTTTGAAATTGAAATAGAAGTAGGCAAATACACAAATAGTCAATTTAGATAATGATTAGTACCGAAATATACATAGAAGATTATAGACTTGATTTAGTTCAAGATATTAGTACAGAGTTTACTTATACGATCGACGATATTACTGACTTTGGCAGTAAAAACACTTCGTATAGTAAAACAATATCCATAACGGGTACGGCTACAAACAATAAAATATTTGGCTTCATATTTGATTTAGGGAATGCGAATGATACAGATGACAATTTACCGAATGTTAACTACAATTTTAACGCTTCAAAACAAGCTAATTGTAAAATATTTATTGATAAGATCCAGATATTTAAAGGGACTTTAAGGATATTGGAAATTGTAATTGATGACAAAACCATTGAATATCAATGTTCTGTATTTGGGGAGTTAGGCGGATTCATTACTGCATTAGGAAATAAAAGATTAACAGATTTAGATTTTAGCGCATACGATCACGTTTATAATGTAACTAATATAAAAGCAAGTTGGGATAGCGTTGCAGGATCAGGTTACTTTTATCCATTGATTGATTACGGGAATGTCAGCACAGATAAGGTTAATTTTCAAGTAACGGCATATCGCCCGGCTTTATATGTAGCTGAATATTTAGAAAAAATATTTGAGGGAACCGATTACACTTATACATTAGATTTATTACCAGGGGATCAGGAACTATTTAATAGACTTATCATTCCGCACAATCAAAAGGCATTAACCAAGACAACAGGAACCTTTCCGGTAGCTACAAGGACAACGGACTTAGTAATTACAGGTACAAGCCTATATAGATTTACAACAGTAACAGGATCAGGATTAGTTGCAAGTTCGTCTAATAGCGTATTTACTTACGTAGGCGCAACTTCTATAAACTTAAAAATGATTTATTCATTTTCAGGGGACGCAACAAGCGGAGTTTTTTATATATTAAAAAATGGCGCAAGCGTTTATTCAGAAAGTTTTTCAGGTGGAGTTGGCGTCGGTGGCGAGTTTGAACTATTAATTATAACAAACGATGCAATTAGTTTTAGGTTTACCAATACGGCACCTAATAGAGACGATCCACCTATCACAATAACAGAGGGCGAAGTTTCTTTTTTCTCGGATTCTTTTGTGCCTGTTAACGTTACTTACGGCGATGGCTTAATTATGGCAGACGTAATTCCAAAAGGTATATTTCAAAGAGACTTTTTTTTAAGCATTACTAAAATGTTTAATTTATATGTTTACGAGGATACTTGGGACGATAAAAAGATATTGATAAAACCATTTATTAACTTTTATCCAGAAACAAGCGCAACGGCATTAGATTGGTCTAATAAAATAGACAGGGCTAAGCCTTTAAGTATCAAGCCAATGAGTGAATTAAACGCAAGATATTTTCATTATAAGTTTAAAGAGGATAATGATTTTTACAATGAGAACTACAATAAAAAATATCAAGAAAGCTACGGGGATAGGATCTATGATACTAATTATGATTTTAGTAAAGAAACAGAAAGCCTTAGCGTAATATTTGCTCCAAGTGTTTTATACCAAAAAACCGGAACGGATAAAATATATCCTGCTATTTATAAAGTATCAGATAACAATACTAAAGAAAATTCAATGGATTGTATTATCAGGATAATGCAAGCTAAAAAGATAACAGGCAGAACAAGTTATAATATTTTAAATAATTTAACAGTACTTGATAGTGTTACGACCTATGGATATGGGGGGCATTTAGACGATCCATTTACGCCTACCAATGATATTAATTTTGGCGTACCTTTTGAAATACAATTTAACGTTAATACTTATCCGACAACTAATGTATTTAATGCATATCATAGCGAATATATTGCGGAAATAACAAGTAAGGATTCAAAGCTATTAACTTGTTCGGCTTTATTAGATACAGTTGACATTATGAATTTAGATTTTAGTAAGTTTTATTGGATTGACGGGATATTATTTAGGCTGAATAAAGTAGACGGGTTTAACCCAATGGAATATCAGACAACAAAAATTAGTTTATTAAAGGTTATTGAAACAAAATATTTTTTATAATGGCACAGAATTTAGATCTTAATATTAATGTAAATACTAATCAAGCAGATTCATCACTCGGATCACTTAAAAAACAATTAAGGGAGGCTCAAGCGGAAGTATCAGCGTTATCTGATAAGTTTGGCGCAACATCAAAAGAAGCGATTGAGGCGGCAAAAAGAGCGGCGGAACTAAGGGATAGGATAGGTGATGCAAAAGCATTAACAGAAGCTTTTAATCCAGATGCTAAATTTAAAGCGTTAACGGCGTCCTTATCAGGGGTTGCAGGTGGATTTGCAGCAGTTCAAGGTGCAATGGGTTTATTTGGTGCTGAAAGCGAAAACGTACAAAAGACTTTATTAAAGGTTCAGTCTGCGATGGCAATTTCACAAGGATTGCAATCAGTAGGAGAAAGTATAGATTCATTTAGACAATTGGGTGCCGTAATACAAGCAACATCTGTTTACCAGGCTGCATATAACTTTATAATGGGTGATGCGATTAAAATTACAAAAGAGGCGGTTGTTACAACAGAAGCGCAAACTGTTGCTTTAGAAACAGAAGCAGTGGCAACTGTTGAAGTAACAGCTGCAACGACGGGAGCAACTATTGCAATGAGAGTATTTAGAGCAGCATTAATTGCAACAGGTATCGGTGCAATAGTAGTTTTATTTGGTTTTTTAATTGAAAAATTAAATATTTTTACATCAGATACTAAAAAGGCAAAAGAAGCACAAGATGAATTAAATGCATCCTTATCTGCGTTAACTGAAAATTTAAATTTAGAAGTAAAACAATTAGAAAGGGCAAATAAATTTAGAGTTGCAAAATTAAAAGAACAAGGCGCATCTGAAGCACAAATAACTGCAGAAAATAAAAAAACACAACTTGCAATTTTAGAAGCCTACGAAGATGATTATAGAATAAGATTTGAAAAATATCAGAAGCAGTTAACTGATATAAAAAAAATAGAAGATAAAGAACAAAAAAAAGCTGCTGAGGATGCTGCTGATAATTTAAGAAAACAACTTATTTCCGATAATGAAAGGAATAAAGATTTAAGAGTACAAATTAGAGTTGACGTATTAACTGAAACACAAAGACAGAATGAGGAGGATATACAAAGAAAAATAGAAAATTTAGAAAAATTAACTGAATTAGAATATAATGCTGAAATAAAAAAATATGAAGCATTAAAAGAATTAAGACAAAAACTTGGCAGACAAGAAGTTATAGATTATAAAGAGTTAGCAGAATTAAGGGATGAACAAAAAGAGGAAGATGAAAAAATAGCAGAGGAAAGGGCAAATGAATTAAGTAAGGGTTATTGGGGTAAAAGGGCGGAAATACAAATAGCAGGTTGGAGCAAGGAAGCCCAAATAGATAAGGATTTTAAAGAAGCACAATTACAAGCAGAATATCAATTACAAGATGCTAAATTTGCAGCAGTTTCCGCAGGTTTTAATTTATTAGCTACATTAGCAGGAAAAAATGAAAGGTTAGCAAATGTTTTATTTATTGCTGATA
>Ga0164293_10004980_pt1 | contig 11310 bp, 7 predicted proteins | sample GEODES118metaG_FD_111487 | JGI IMG/M metagenome (GOLD analysis project Ga0164293, IMG submission 111487) | Eutrophic lake water microbial communities from Lake Mendota, Wisconsin, USA - GEODES118 metaG | ecosystem: Environmental > Aquatic > Freshwater > Lake | place: USA: Lake Mendota, Wisconsin...
CATGGGTGGCGATGCCTGCCGGAGCGAAGGCATGGTATTGCATCGGCATTTTAGTGCGCAGAACTACATGGGTTTTGCTGAAATTGTTCGGCATTTGCCCCAGATTTTCCGAAATATCCGCGAAACCGTGGCCGATATTTCGGCATACCAACCCCAGGTGGTGATTCCGGTCGATTATCCGGGCTTTAATTTTCGGGTCATGCGGCAGGTATGGGCCATGGGAATCCCGGTCGATTATTTTATTCCGCCTCAAATTTGGGCCTGGCGGCCTGGCCGAGCCAAAACCTTGGCGCGGTACACCCGCCACCGCTTGGTGGTGTTTCCTTTTGAGCCCGACTTTTATCGAAGCTATGGAGTAGAGGTTGATTTTGTGGGGAATCCGCTGCTGGACGAGCTTCAAGGCGATTTGGCTACTGAACTAAAGCACAGCGGTTCCCTGGCGCTTTTGCCAGGCAGTCGGCGGCTGGAAGTGGAGCATATTTTGCCCATCATGGTGCAGGCGGCGTTGCAGCAAGGTCTGCCGGCTGTGGTTTGCGGCATGCGGCATCTGCCCGATTCGGTGTACGCTCCTGCGCGGCAAGCGGGCATTCCGCTGGTGTACAATCAAACCCGGGAAACGCTGAAAGGCGCCGCTATGGCTTGGGTGGCTTCGGGCACGGCCACCCTTGAAACGGCCTTGCTGGGGGTTCCTCAGGTGGTTTGCTACAAGGCCTCGGCGTTGTCGGTCGGCATTGCCCGCCGGCTAATTCGGGTGCCCTACATTTCGCTGGTGAACTTGCTGTTGAACCGCCCGGCCGTTACGGAGTTGATTCAGCGTGAATTAAGCGTTGAACGCCTGCTTCAGGCTTCTCAGCACTTACAAGGGGCCGGCAAGAAACAGCTTGCGCACGATTACGCAGAACTGCGTCATCGGTTGGGCGGTTCGGGTTGTTTTGATCAGGCCGCGCGGCGAATTTTGGGCGAGCTGTAAAAGGTGATTTTTTTGGGGGGCGGCAGCCGGGCTTTCACAGGGAGTCCGCAGCGCTTTCCGGGCCGGGTTTGGTCCCAAAGTAGCTCCTAAAGTCGCTCTTTGGGCCTCAACCCGGCGGCCGGCAACCGCTTTGCGGGCTCCCTGGGTTCAATCCCTGCCGCGGGCGGCGCTGTGGTTTCTGCGGTTTATTTCCATGGGGCCTACTTCAAAACAAAGTGTTTTGCGCCCAATGTTCCAAGATTCAGTAGGTACATGCCTGCATTCAAATCGCTGACATTCACAGAATTTTTGCCAGGAAGTAAGGGAATAAAGCCAACCCGTAGTCCACGGGCATCTATAATTTCATATTGGCCTGCGGTAAAGTGGTGAGGCAAATCCAAATTTATTTTGTTTTCGCTGGGGTTGGGGTAGATTAGCATGGCGCTGGATTCTTCGACACCCGAAACGCCCATCGGTAAATCGTAATATACCCGCATCCGCACCTGATAATACACCAGGGTTGCACCGGTAGAGGCCAAGGTGAAGGATATTCCCAATTGATTGCCATTAACCATGGCCGGCGTCAGGTTTATTCCCCAGGTGTTGTACGGTGCGCCGTAGGTTACCGTATCGGTTTGGAACAGCCAGTTGCCTTGCAAAGCACCGTTTTGACCCATGGGTTGGCCTTGAACCATTAATTTAACCACAGAATCGCGCAGCGTACTGCCCCCACCTGCCATACGAATTACATCTACTTCTACCCCCGAAACGGTTGAGGTTGCTGGAATAAATAAATCGTAATCGTAGAACTGCAATTCTTTTGAAAAGGTATTTCCGCCGACGATGTAACTGGCAACATTAAACGGGTAATTTAGCAGAGCGGCCGGAGGCTGGCCTGAACTCCAATCTGAACCGGGGCAGGCAGGGCAGGGAACCTTTACCGAATCCGGCTCGGCTGAAACGAAACCTTGGGAAAAGCCGCTATGGGCGATTCCCAACAGCAATGGAATAAAATACAGGGCCGTTTTATTCATAATGCATTGAAATTAAAGGGTTAACTATGCTATAGACCTTGTTTTTTACCAATAGCTGCATGCCCCTGTATTTTTGGCCATGCTTGCCCCTTGCTGTGGTCAGGATTTGCCGTTGGGCTATCTGTTTGTTGCGCATTTAAAGAGGCAATGGGTAGAAGGCAAAAAAAACAAAAGGGGGGTATGAATTTATTGGGTAGCAACAATAAAAACCCGATTGAAGCCCAACCGTTCCTCTTCCAAAAAAAGCGCTTCGGACTCCAATGGCAAAGTAGCCGAGAGCTTTATGGTGCTGAGTTCGCCCGCAGCGGCGGCATCTAAAATGGAGCCTTTCGATGTTCTGAGCCTGTAAAGGCTACCTGCTGTTTCAGCGTTGCTTGAAATGGTAATATTCAGTTGCCTTCCGACCCGTTCAATGCTAAATAAATCCAGGTGTTTTTTTGAGGTAGGTAAGGGCCAAAAAAAGGTTTCATGGAACAAGGTTTTGGGTTCTAAATAACCGGCCATCATTTGCTGGCCTGTTACCCGAAGGGCTATGGCTCCCGCATCGTTGTCTACAATTTGGCACTCCACCCATTGTCCTGCTCCCAACGGATTTACAAAAGCCCCATGCGAATAGCTGCCGCCTTTGTTTGAACCAAAACTCAACAAAGCCCCAGCCTGTATTACCGGAAAACCAGTTTTAAAGGGTTTTTTTATTTCTTCATTCCCGTTTAAAAGTGGGGCGTTGCTGCCGTCGTCTAGGGCAGCCATGTGGGCATCTCCACAAATCATGGCCACTCGACGAAGGTTGTTTAACTCCATGAATTCCATGATTTCTTTTCGCTCGGCAGAAAAACCACCCCAATTGTCGGATTCATTGCCATACCAAGAAACCGAGCTTAAAATTAGGGCCAATTGATTGCCTTGCTCAGCCAAAAGCAGTTCTTGTTTTAGCCAGTTCATTTGTTCTGGGCTCATAATCGCTGAATCGCTGCGCTCGCTTCGTACATCCAAAACAATAAAACGTACCCTGCCGTTCTGAAAAGAATGGGCCAGGCCTGCGGCTTTTCGGTAGGGCTCATAGCCCGGAAATGCCGATAAATAGGCCGCTCGGCTTGCGTTACCGCAGGGGGAAGCTCCGGCAGAGTTGTTGCCGCAATAATCGTGGTCGTCCCAGATGTAATCCATGGGAACCTGAAGGCAAAAACGCTGTTCTTTTTTGCCGTTTAAAAATCGAGTTATGTAAGGCTTAAGGTGGTCTTCAATTTGAGGGCTTTGGACGTCTGCGTAATGCAAATCACCCAGGTGTAAAAAAAGATGGGGGTAAAATTCCATCATAGGCAAATAAGCAGGGCTGCCAAGGGCAAATGAGCAGCTGCTGCCAACAAATCGGAAACCAAGAGGCTGTTTGCTAAAGGTCCTAAAGCTGCCCGAATAACTCGAGTCTTGCCCCTGTGCAATCAACCTGTACAAATAGGATCTGTTTTCATCTAAATCGCGGGCTTCAGCCTTCCAAAGAACCGTGTTTCCAATTTTTTGCGTTTCAAACGGCAGCCGGCGTATAATTCCAGAGGCAGGGTCCAATATTTCCCAAATACCTTCCCTTTTTGATTGTTGCTCCGAAGGAAAAGCCGTTAGCTTTGCCGAATGCGAATCCACGCCCCCCAACCAAAGTGGCATCTGCCCAAGGCTTTTTGGCCCAATCAGACTTGCAAAAAGAAATAAAAGCCAGGCCTTCATAAATTAGTGTTTTCCACAACCGCAGTGGTGGTGCAACAGATCTTCGCCCTCCACCCAAGGCGAGGAAAAGGCGTGGTTGGACTGCCAGTAAAATGGTTTGGGCGTGTAGGACCCGCTGTGTTCCTCTTTCAGGGAATCTGGATTGTAAATCCGGCCATTCAACAATATCCGGTGTATTCCCAAGGTGTTTTGAATGTGCTTCAATGGATTTTCGTCCAAAACCAGAATGTCGGCCAATTTACCCGCTTCTAGGCTTCCCAGCTCATGGTCAAGCCCAATGTATTCCGCCCCGTTTAAGGTGGCTGAGCGAAGGGCCTGCATATTTGTCATACCACCTTGCTGAATCATCCACGTTTCCCAATGGGCGCCTAGACCTTGCAGCTGTCCGTGGCTTCCCATGTTGATATTGACTCCGGCATTTTGAAGATTTGTACAGCTCTTGCTCACCAAGATGTGTCCGTTTTCGTATTCTTCATCGGGAATCATGGTGCGGTGCCTTGAACGGACATCCACAACTGGGCGCGGAGTAAATTGAAGCAATCGCTTATTTTCCCAAACATTGGTTTTTTGAAACCAGTAATATTCTCCGTTTACCCCTCCGTAATTGACAATAAGGGTGGGGGTATTGGCGGTTTTTCCGGCCGACCAGAATTTAATAACGTCTTGGTAGAGGGGAGCTACGGGGATGTTGTGTTCCACACCGGTGTGCCCGTCCATAATCATAGTCATGTTGTGGAAAAAATGCGAACCGCCTTCTGGAACCACCCGAATATGTTCTTCTTGTGCCGCTTGAATAACCTGTTGACGTTGGCTTCTGCGGGGTTGGTTGTAGCTTTTTACGCTAAAAGCCCCAAAGGCTTTGTTTCGACGAATGGCCTTTCGGGCGTCGTCTATCGAGTTAACCACCGCCTTAAAGTCCCCATCGGCCCCATACAATATTGTGCCGGTCGAAAACAGACGCGGCCCCAGCATTTTCCCGCTGCGCAGCATCTCGCTTTGAGAAAACACCATTTCGGTGTTGGCCGAGGGGTCGTGCGTTGTGGTTACCCCAAATGCAAGGTTGGCAAAATATTCCCACTGTTGTTCGGGGCTAATGCCATGCCTAAAATTCCCAGTATGGGCATGCACATCTACCAGCCCGGGCATCAAGGTTTTGGTGGAATAATCTACAACAATGCCCTCTTTATAAGGAAGGGTTTCAGGACTTCCAATGGCCTCTATTCGGTTGTTCTTTATGACCAAAACCCCCGGCTCAAGCACTTCGTCGCCTTTCATGGTGATGATGCGGCCCGCTTTGATGTACAAGGTTTGGTTTGGATTGTTGGTTGACAATCTAATTTGAATGGAATCGGTTCGAAGGGTTTTAACCAAACCGGTATCGGCAAAAACATCAATCTGCGGTAGGGTAAGCGTAGAGTAGTAGGGGCCCAATGTCCAATGCAGGGTTTCTTTGCCCGACCAGTGCAGGGCAATGCCGGCGTCTTCTGAAATGCAGCGGATGGGCAGCTCTTGTGCAGTTCCAGACAAGGGTATAGTTTTGCCCGATTCGGGAAGGGGCATTAGGTACACCTTGTACAATTCCGAAAAGGCCAGGTATTTTCCGTCGGGACTTGGGGCATAAAATCCGGCGTATTTTGAAGTGCTAATGGTATGTTTGGATTTGTCGTTGAAGGAATAGAATTCAAAGGTTTTCGACAAACTTCCAAATACGATTCCCCCGGTTTGAAAATAAAATCCAGATTCATCTGCCTTCCACCATGGATTTTCCCCAACATCGGTTTGTTTTTCATGCAAACCGGTTTTCAAATTGAATCGGTATATGCCAGGTTCAGCGGTGTAAGCGAAGCCCAGGTGTCCATTTCCAGTTTCTTTTACTACCAAAAGGTCGTTTCCAGAGGGTGAGGGTTTGGGATAGCGGTAAATGCCGGGCGGCAGGTTTAATTTCTTGGGTGTTTGGGCTTGCCCGTTTCGGAAGGATATTGCCCAAACGCTGCCCAGGTCGGTGTCGTTCCATAGGGCGAAATACAACTGCTCCCCCTGTTTGCTCCATGCAGGGTCGTTGGGCAAGCCCGGCAAACCAGAAATAGCTTTCATGTTGTTTGGTTTTCCTACCCAAAGTTGCCCCGCAGCCACACAGGCTACAGTTCCGTTTGCTGAGGTAACCGATCCGCGTAAGGCTTTTGCCGAGAAGGTGTCTTCCAATTTCGGCTGCTTAAACTGAAGTGCAGGATTTAGAACTTGGTTTACCTCGGCCTCAAAGGGTACTTGGCTGGCTGTTGAGGTGGATACCTCTACTTTTTGAATTTTCCCTTGGGCCCAAATGTAAATGTGCTGGTCGTTTGGAGACCAAGCAAAGCCGGGGTACAGGCCAAAAATGGCCCATGCTTCTTGTTGGTCCTTCGATAGCCCATCAAAGATTATTTTCTCGGCTCCGGTTTCTAGGTTATAAACAATTAAAGCAGAGGATTCCCGTACCCGGCGCACAAAAGCCAACCATTTTCCATTGTGCGAAGGAGTAGGCCTAACGGCCCCGCCTGCCCCGCTGATTAGGGTAGCGGATTGCCCTTTGCTAAAATCGTATTTTTGAACCACATAAATCTGGTCGTTTGGGTTTTTGTTGTATTGAAAATACCCCCCAGGATACAGGTCTTCGCTGAAATACAGAAATTTACCTGAAGGGTCAAAGAAGGGCTCGTTTGCATCTTGTTGGTCGTTTTTTCGAGCGGTTAGGGCTTGGCCTTTGCCGCCTTCTACATGGTACATCCACATTTCTCCTGCCCCTGCCGAACGGGTCGAGGTAAAGTGCTTTCGTGCCACGATGTATTTGCCGTCGGGCGACCAAACTGGATTGTTTAACAGGCGAAAATCTTCTTTAGTTATGGCCTTTAGATTTTTTCCGTCCAAATCACAAACCCATATATTATCGGCTCCATCGCGGTCGCTGGTAAAACACAGTTGCTTGCCATTGGGACTAAATCGGGGTTGAACCTCCCAGGCGGGACCCGACAAAATGCAGCGGGCTTTTCCCCCTTTGGAATCAAGCAGGTAAATGTCGCCCAGAAGGTCAAAGGCAAGGGTGTTTCCGTCGGGACTCAAATCCAGATTCATCCAGGTGCCCTCCTGGGTACTGAATTGAACGGGGATGGGGTTTGAGAACAATGCCGAGTCCACTTTCCAGGCAGATTGCCCCCAATTGGGCAATGCAAAAATTCCAAGGCAAAGAATAGCAAAAGCAAATTGACGCATAGGATTAAGGTTCAAGTCCAATAACCAACACAATTTCCCCTTTCCAGGTGGAATTGTTGGAGAGTTCAACAAGTTCGGAGAGGGTACCGCGTATGGTTTCTTCGAAGAATTTAGAAATTTCCCGGACAATTGCTGCGGGTCGGTTTGCACCGCAATGTTCCAGGGCCTCTTTCAGTGTTTTTTTTATTCGGTGTGGGCTTTCATACAGAACCAGGGTGCATGGCAGCGATGCCATAAATTCCCATTTGGTTTGTCTCCCTTTTTTGGGAGGCAAAAAGCCGCCAAAATAAAACCGGTCGCAAGGAATGCCTGACATAACCAAAGCGGGAACGAAAGCGGTTGGGCCAGGCAAACAGGTAACCGATATGTTCGCCTCGATGGCCGCCCGAACCAACAAAAAGGCGGGGTCTGAAATGCCCGGAGGTCCCGCATCTGAAACCAAACCCAGTTTTTTCCCTTGTTTCAATTGATTGATCCAGGCTGGAGTTGCATGATGCTCGTTGTGCTGATGGAAAGGAAATACCGTAGCCTGCAAGCCCATCATGGTCAGCAACTTGCGGGTAACTCGAGTGTCTTCAGCCAACAAAGCATCGCATTCTTGCAGCATTTCTTTGCTGCGTTGGGTTATGTCGCCTAGGTTTCCAATGGGAGTTGGAATAACAATCAATTGACCTTGCGTTGCACTTTCCATGTTGGAGATTGAAGGGCGTTTAAAAAATGTACAAGCAAGGTGTGTATTTCGCCCGCTTTGGCCATGGGGGTTTTATCGGCGGTATCAAATACACTGTGGTAGCCTTTCACCGAACCTTCGGTGTATAAAAATACAGCTGGAATGCCCAGCTGAGCAAAATAATAATGATCGGAATTCGCAGCCTGCCCCCGGGGTTTTACTTTCGCTACGGCTCCAATGGTTTTATTCAACGAATCCAATAGGTTAAACGCGTTTGATTGTTCGGTGGCATTTACCATGGTTAGGGCATCTTCACTTCCCATGATGTCTAGGTTTAAAACAAAACGGGTTTTTGGAAAGGGAACAATGGGGTTGCGGATGTAATGTATGCTCCCCAACAAGCCAGCTTCTTCGCCGCTAAATGCAATAAAAGCCATGGAGTAGTCGGGTTGCTGTTCCGGTTGGCTGAAGTAATGCGCCAATCCCAACATGGTTGCTACCCCCGAAGCATTGTCGTTGGCGCCTGGAAAGGTAATATGCGGTCCTATTTTGCCCAAATGGTCGTAATGAGAAGTTACCAAAATAAAGGTGTCTTTCACACTTTTTCCGGGAATGTAGCCCAGAACATTGGCGTTTGGGAAATTAGGCATGTGGACCGCTGAAATGGAAATGCGCAGTTCCTTGTGTTCGGGGTTGATTTTGCCCCGCTTCACCTGCAGGATTCCGTGCTGAGAAGCCTGGGTAGAAACCCCCCAAATTAATTGGTCTTCCAGTTCAATAAAGCCAGCAGCATTAAAGGGGTTTGTTCTAAAATTATCGACCACTTCTTTTAAGCCTTTGGGAACTGTTTTTGGGATATTCATCACCAAAAACGTAGAACGCAGGTCTTTTTTAGAAATCGATTTGAATTTCTTGGGGTCTTGAAAATGACTAGAGTCAATCCACAAAAGGGAATAATTGCCTTGAAGCGAGGGGCAAGAAGGGTGGGGCAAATAATCGATTCCACAGGTTAAAAAGTCTTGGTCGAAGGCCAAGGTTGGATGCTGGGTGAAAATATTCACCGGCATTTCAAAACTTTGGTAATAGGAGGGGGTTGGATTGAAGTTTTTTAGACCAATTTTAACAAATTCGGTGGCAATGTGATAAGCAGATAGTTTCTGTCCGTCTTTTAAATAACCACGTCCATGGAAAAACGGGCTAGATAGGGTGTCTTTGGCAGCCTGAACATATAGGGCATAAAAATCCGATTGGGTTTGGGCAAACCCAAACATGGGGATTTGAAGCAGCAAAATAAAAAAAAGAAAAAATGGCCTTTTCATCATGAAAAACGCTTTTCAATCAATTCAATTAACTTTTCCAACAAGGGGTGGTCGGCTTCCCAAGACATCTGACCTTGCATTTCAGATAACATAGAAAGGGCGTTGGCCGAAGACGCTGAGGATTCCAGTTTCTCTAGAGCCGAATCAAAGGCAACGGAGTTGCCACCGAACAATTCATTGATAAATCGGAATTTCTCGTGCAGGGGCAGGGCTTTTCTTAAATCTTTAACCTGAACCCGGTGTATTTTGTCGGCCAACCGTTGGGTATTTGAGGTTTTCGCTGCCGGCTCTTTGTCTGCTTCGGTTTTTTCTGGGCTAAGGTCAATCTTTTTTACGGATTCTTCGGATTTTAACTCCTGGGGAACTTGGTTGACTGGAGCTTGCGAAGCGGTTGAGGCTGGATTCTTGGTTTCAATGGGGGTTGCGGCAGCGGGAATTTGATTTGAATCGGTTTTGTTGGAAAGGTCTAATTGATCGAAGTCGGGGAGTTCCACAGCAGGTTTTGGCTTTTTAGCGTATTCTTGCAGCAAAATACACTGTTTTAAGAAGGCTTGAGCCTGCACATACAGCTCCTCTAAATGTACAATTGTGGCCAATTCGGGTGTTGTGCATTTGGCAAGCAGGGCATCAATGGTGCGGATTTGCTTTCTAAGTTCAGTAACCTGTTCGGAATGATTCATTTAAACAATATATTTGGTGGCTTTAGCTTTTACCAATAAATTTCGACCTCGAAAGTACCATTTTTCCATGTTTGTAGAAAATACGTTAAAAGAAGGCGAACGCCGCGGCTGGATTGAAGTGGTATGCGGTTCCATGTTTTCTGGAAAGACAGAAGAATTAATTCGCCGCCTAAAGCGGGCTCGAATAGCGAAGCTAAAGGTAGAGATTTTTAAGCCGGTAGTTGACAACCGGTACGATGCATCGGATGTGGTTTCACACGATTCAAACGCCATTTATTCCACCGCAGTGCCCAATTCCGGGGCCATCTTATTGCTTGCCGACCAAGTGGACGTAGTGGGAATCGACGAGGTTCAGTTTTTTGACGACCAGTTGGTGCATGTGTGCAATGTACTTGCCAACAGGGGTGTACGGGTAATTTGTGCGGGATTAGACATGGATTATTCAGGGCGTCCATTTGGAGTTATGCCGGGATTGATGGCCGTGGCCGAATTTGTAACCAAGGTCCATGCCATTTGTGTGGATTGTGGCCATATTGCCAACCATTCGTACCGGATGGTGGCCGACGAAAAATTAGTAATGCTCGGCGAAACCGATACGTATCAGGCTTTATGCCGAGATTGCTTCAAAAGGAAATCGAAACCCAAGGGATGATTCGACTTTCTTTTTTACAGAATCTGCACGATGTCGTTTCTAAGATGGGCCTGGAGCCTTTGCGGCCCGAGTTAAAAATACAGGGGAAGGCGATTCAGTATTTGAATCTGGATACCCGAACCCTGCGTTTGGAACCGGGCGTCTTGTTTTTTGCCCACAAAGGCAAGAACCACGACAGCCATAAAATGGCAGCTCAGGTGTCGGGCGATATTGCTGCCCTTGTTCTGGAATATGCGGTTGAACTTCCTGCTCATTTGGCCGATGTGCCCGTTTTTCTTGCCCCCAATGGAATGCAAGCGGCCTTAAATGCTTGGGCCAAAGCTCAACGGGCCGTTTTTAAGGGGAAGGTCATTGGGATTACAGGTTCCAATGGAAAAACCATTGTTAAGGAATGGTTGGCTCAGGTTTTGCAACAAAAACACCGGGTGTATAAGAGCCCCGGAAGCTACAATTCTGAATTGGGGGTGGCATTGTCTTTGATTCAATTGGATTTAAACGCCGAATGGGCGCTCATTGAAGCCGGTATTTCCCATCCTGGCGATATGGATTGCATTCAAAAGCTAGTGCTTCCAGACTTTGGGGTGTTTACGCATTGGGGCTCCGCACATGCAGCGCACTTTGGTGGCGACCTTCAGGCGGTTTTGCATGAAAAGCTTCTGTTGTTTCGTTCTCAAATACCTTGGATTGGGCCCTATAAAGCAAAGGCCTTAGCCTCATTGATGCCCGATGTTTCAGCCCCGGTTTTCACAACCGGAGATAGCTCAGCCGCCGATGTTTGGGGCAATTCGAATGCTCCATTTCAATTTTTTTTTCCGGGGGGAAGCATGCATTTTCCTGCTGAAAATTGGACCTTGGTGGATGCGGAAAATGCACGAACCGTTCTTGCTTGCTTAAAATTAATTGGTTTTGAGCCCACCGAATTTGAGGCTTCTTTGCTGAAGCTGGAATCCTTGCCGATGCGCCTTCGGACAGAGGAGGGTAAAAGGGGGCGTTTAATTTTGGACGATTCGTATTCGATGGACGAAGAGGCCCTGTTTTTGG